>Ga0315287_10002715_pt1 | contig 16865 bp, 12 predicted proteins | sample YL17G11_0_MG_FD_205037 | JGI IMG/M metagenome (GOLD analysis project Ga0315287, IMG submission 205037) | Sediment microbial communities from Yellowstone Lake, YNP, Wyoming, USA - YL17G11_0 | ecosystem: Environmental > Aquatic > Freshwater > Lake > Sediment | place: USA: Wyoming | collected...
CCCGCATCACCGGCACGTCTCGCATCTTTACGGGCTGCATCCCGGCCATCAGATCACCGCCACGGGCACACCCGACTTGTTCAACGCGGCGCGGGTGACGCTGGAGCGGCGCGGCGACGCCTCGACCGGCTGGAGCATGGCATGGAAGGCGAACTTCTGGGCGCGGCTGCGCGATGGGGATCGCGCGCACAAGCTCCTGTCGATGCTCATCGGACGAAGCGCGCCGAATCTGTTCTGCTTGCACCCGCCGTTCCAGATCGACGGCAACTTCGGGGGCAGTGCGGCGGTGGCCGAGATGCTCCTGCAGTCTCAGGGCGGCGAAATCGAACTGCTGCCCGCCTTGCCGAAGGCGTGGCCGAACGGATCGGTGAAGGGGCTGCGCGCGCGCGGCGGGTTCGAGGTGGAACTCGGCTGGGTGGACGGGAAGCTGGTCAGCGCGAACTTGCATTCACGCCAAGGAGAATCCTGCGCTGTGCGCCTCGGAGATGCGCGCGTGGAATTGCCGACCGAACCCGGGAGAAGCTATCGGTTGGACAGCCACTTGAAGGCAAAATGAAATCAACCTTTCCGAGAACCTGTTTGAGAAAGGCAGGGCGAGTCGTCCCGATGGGCCGTCCTCGGTGGCGAAGCCCCGCAATCCGCTCGGCGGGAACGCCTCGTCCGACCCACGGCACAATGGTAGGGCGGATCTGTCCTCAGTCCGCCGCTTTGGGTGAGGTTCATGACCAATGGGCGCGGTGGGGACACACGCGCCCTACCTTATGCGTGGTTTTCGGGAAGGCTCTGACCAGTCTGCTATTGGCGGGATTGATGGGCGCCCCGGCGCCACTCCTCGCCGACTCCCCGCTCAACGCCCTCCGGGGACTGGAGCTCTATTCCCGACCCGGCATGCCGCCCGCGGTCGATTGGCTCATCAACGACACGCCCTTCAAGGCAGGAGTGTTTCGGGGCACGTCCTCGAATGAACTCGTGCTCGCCAACGGCCTCATCGCCCGGACCTTCAGGCTCACTCCCAACGTCGCCACCGTGGGCCTCGACAACCTCGTGACGGGCGAAGCCGTCCTCCGCGGCGTGAAACCGGAGGCCGTTGTTGAGATCGACGGCACGCGCCACGAGGTCGGCGGCCTGAAGGGCCAGCCCAACTACGCCTTCCTCCGTCCCGAATGGGTGGACCAACTCCGCGCCGATCCAGCCGCGTTCCGTTTCGTTGGCTTCGAAGTCGGCAAGCCGGAGGAGCGCCTCGCCTGGAAGCAGGTCCGACATCACGCGCCGGGAGTCCAATGGCCACCCGCGGGCGTCACGCTCCAGCTCGATTTCGCGCGGCCGGCCGGCGGTTCCGGCCCGTCCGATGCCGCCCGAGCCGACGCCGAACCCTCCCCCCGTCCGAAGAACATTCGCGTCTCGGTCCACTACGAGCTTTACGACGGCCTGCCTTGCTACAGTAAGTGGATCACCGTCCACAACGGCGGCGGCCAATCCGTTCGCCTGGACCGCTTCTCCAGCGAGGTGCTGGCGGCGGTCGAGCGCACCGCGGAGGTGGACGAACTCTCTGCGGGTCGCAACCCTCCCAACCTGCATGTCGAAACCGACATGGCCTTCGGCGGCATGATGGCTGCCGGTGCCAACCGCCGCTCCTTCCGCTGGCTGCCGGACCCGGATTTCCACACGCAGGTGAACTACGAGAAGAAGACGCCGTGCCTGCTCGACGTGGGTCCGGACCTTGGCCCGGCCCAGGAGATTGCCCCCGGCGGAACCTTCGAGTCGTTCCGGGTCTGGGTGCTGCCGTTCGACAGCTTCGATCGCGAGCGCTGCGGCCTGGCGATGCGCCGGATGTACCGCGTGATCGCGCCGTGGGCCACCGAGAATCCGCTCATGATGCACGTCCGCTCCGCCGACGAGCGGACCGTGACCAACGCCATCGACCAGTGCGCGCAGGTCGGCTTCGAGATGGTGATCCTCAGTTTCGGCAGCGGGTTCGATCTCGAGAACGAGAAGCCGGCCGTGCTCGAACGTGCGCAGAAGTACGCGGCGTATGCGCGCGACCGCGGCATCGAGATCGGCAGCTACTCGCTCTTGGCGTCGCGCCACGTGGGCGGCGGTCACGACGTCGTGATGCCGCCGGGTCAGAAGCCGACCTTCGGCAACTCGCCGTGCCTGGCCAGTGCTTGGGGAACGAACTACTTCCGTCGTCTCTACGAGTTCCATCGGGACAGTGGCTTCACGTTGCTCGAGCACGATGGGTCGTATCCCGGCGATGTCTGCCAGGGCGACCAGCACCCCGGCCACCTCGGCCTCGAGGACTCACGCTGGAACCAGTGGCGGACCATTGCCGAGTTCTACCGGTGGTGCCGCGGCCAGGGTTTCTACCTCAACGTGCCGGACCACTATTTCCTGAGCGGCTCCAGCAAGACCGGCATGGGTTACCGCGAAGTCAACTGGTCGCTCCCGCGCGAGGAGCAGGTCATCCACACCCGGCAGAACATCTACGACGGCACGTGGGAGAAAACGCCGAGCATGGGCTGGATGTTTGTGCCGCTGACCGAATACCAGGGCGGTGGCGCGGCCGCGACCATCGAACCGCTCAGCGAGCATCTCGATCACTACGAGCGGATGCTGGTCAGTAACCTCGCCCTCGGCGTCCAGGCCTGTTATCGCGGCCCGCGCCTCTACGACACCGACCGCACCCGGGCGATGGTCAAACGCTGGGTGGACTGGTTCAAGGCCCACCGCGGAGTCCTTGAGAGCGATCTCATCCACGGCCGCCGCGCCGATGCCCGCGACCTCGACTGGATGCTGCACGTGAATCCCGGGTTGAAGGAGAAGGGGATGCTCATCGTCTTCAATCCACTGGACGAGCCGCTGAAGCGGACGCTCCGCGTGAACCTTTACTACACCGGCTTGACGACCAAGGCCAAGGTGCGCGCCGCGGATAGTCGGGCTCGGACCTACCGGCTCGACCGCGATTACTCGATCCAGTTGCCGGTCGAGGTGGGCCCACAGGGTATGAGCTGGTGGGTGATCGAGTGAGGTGGAGCCCGCTGAAAGGAGAGACATGAAGAAAACCCGGTTCATAGTCATCTCGGCGGGGATCGCCATGGTTCTGCTGCTCGTCGCTGCCAACTGGGTCCGTGCGCGCTTCGCCGAGGCCAAGGCGTGGGCCATGCACTCCTGCGTCGAGTCTCTTGCGTCGGCCGTACAACTCGCGGTGCAAACCAACTCCATCGCGTTGCCCAATCGGCTTGGAGCCGCGCCACAACCGATTGATGAGCGGCTATTGGCCGAGCTGGCCAAGATCGGCTCGCTGGATTGCGCTCACATGCAGGTGAATGCCGCGGGGCATTTCTGCGATGCCTGGGGCTCAGAAATCCTGATCAAGCGGTCGTCTCCGGCCGAGGGCACCACGAACCTCACTGTGGTCTCCCTTGGTCCGGACCGGAAGCAGGGCACTCGGGACGATATCGAGGCAAGCCGGTCCCTTTCGCGCTGAACCGGGTTCTCGAGGGGACGCTTGGTTACTGGCTCAGGCGAGTCCGACGGACGCCCCCGGAACGGAGATTCGGATTTCTCAGCGGGCCCGCCGGGTCAAGAATCGGCATCCCGCGGTCAATCCCCGCTATTCCCAAACCGCGCTCGCTCGACTAGCCTCCGGACAGCTTATGCACACACTCCGCCTCCGATTTGCCACGGCCGCCGCCGCCTTTCTGTTCTCCTCTCCTGCGCTGCCAGCCGCCGACGGCCCGGCCCTGCCGATTGCCGCGGGACCCTACCAGCCCACGATGGAGTCGCTGACGAACTACCATTGTCCCGACTGGTTCCGCGACGCCGAGTTTGGTATCTGGGCTCACTGGGGGCCGCAGGCGGTGCCACATGATGGGCGACTGGTCTTGCACTGGAAGTTCCGGCCGGTGAACTGGACCATCCACATGCTCGTGGACATCGTGAGCAAGAACGGCAACCTGCTCCTCAACGTCGTCCAGCGCCCCGACGGCTCGCTCGATCCGGAGGTCGAGCAGGCCCTCGCAGAACTGGCGTCGTGGATCCAGGTCAACGGCGAGGCGATCTATGGCACCCGGCCCTGGCTCGTTTACGGCGAAGGCGCCGTGAAGGCCAAAGGCGGCCACTTCAAGGAGGATTTCGCCTACACCGCACGTGACATCCGCTTCATGACGAGAGGCAAGACTCTCTACGCCTTCGCGCTCGGTTGGCCCGAGGACGGCCAGCTCGTGATCCGGTCGCTCGCCGAAATGCCGGGCGCCCGCAGCAACCGGATCAGCCGCGTCGAACTGCTCGGCCACAAAGGCAAACTCGAATTCACCCGGACCCCGGATGGCCTCTCAGTCCGAATGCCGGCGCAGAAACCGTGCGACCATGCGGTGGCGCTCAAGATCACCGGCCGGGACCTTACGCCGGTGGGCTTCGTGGAACCCGCGCTAGTGATTCGCCCAGCCGCCGACGGCTCGCTCAAACTCGACGCCGAGACCGCCACCTTGCACGGAAGCCTCCAGGTCGAGTCCCGCGGCAGCCAATCGAACATCGGCTTCTGGGATAGCTCCGACGACTGGGCGTCGTGGGGCAAGGTGGCGTTCAGCGCCGGGACGTACGACGTAAGAGCGATCATCAGCACCGTGCATCCGGATGCGCAGTTCGCGGTGGAAGTGGCAGGGCAGACTCTGACCGCCACCGCGCCTAACACCGGTTCCTGGGACAAGTTCGAAACGCTGGCACTGGGCAGGATCGACATCCGGCGGCGGGCATTCGTGGCCGACGAACAACTTGTGCATCGGCCAGGGCACGCACTCGTCCAGCAGGATTCTCATGCGGTGAGCAGCACGGCCTCCGAGCGTTCCAGAAGCCGGCAGGCCATCTCGCGCGTCACGGACGGAAAGCACTCGAGGAATTCTTCGAGCGTGTAGTTGTCTTCGAGGTAATCGAAGAGCGTCTTCACCGGGACGCGAGTGCCCTTGAACACCGGCGCGCCGCCGAGAATATCCGGGTCCACCGTAATCAGGTCATTCGCATTCACGCGCACAATCTACCTCATCCGACGACTTCGCGTAAACAGCAGAACCTTCGCGAATCGCCCCCGGATCGACCGGGCCTTGCGCCTGGCCTTCATCACCTGCGCCCGGGACGCGAAGGTCTTCGAGTCGGTTAAGCAGGGCACGTGATTCGAGATTGTCGTGGATGGAACACTGCGTTAACTTCCCACAGCAATGAAGAGAATCGTGGAAGCGAAACCCATGGCGGACTACCGCGTCTGGGTGCGTTTCGAGGATGGCGTGGAGGGCGTCGCCGATCTTTCCCGGCATGCGGGACGGGGTGTCTTTAAGCTCTGGGCTCAACCGGGCGCCTTCGTCCAGGTGCAGATCGGTCCGAACGGTGAACCCGTGTGGGGAGATCAGATCGATTTCTGTCCCGACGCTCTCTACCTGGAGATCACGGGGCGGAAACCCGAAGAGCCGTTCCCGAAGTTTGGTCGAATCCCCGCCTGTGCCTGAGATCAGTCGATTCTTAGCTCTTTACGGGATTCCAGGAGAACGAAGACGTTCGGTTTGGGGTGGTTGGTCAGAAGTCGCGCCAGCGTTTGGAGTGCGCGTGCTTGAAGCACCGCTTTCCCTTCGCCGCGACACACTAGGCCTCGCCCCACGGCAGCCGGTGCCCCGAAGCCAAAGCGCCGGTGAAACCGGACGCACTCCAAACGCTGGCGCGAGCAACCTACCCCCAGACTTCTCTCCGTTCATCCGTTCACCCCGGAATTCCGTGATCAACCCGATTTTCCGGCGGCGTCACCCGCATGCATTTGGTGACCACCGGCCGCCTCCCCCCACTCGATTGATGGCGCTGCGACAACAGCGCGCCCGCCAACCGAAGTGCCGTGGGGGACGGGGCTCCTCTAATTGCATGAGAGATGGAATCGGCCGTGGGCATTCTGGTAGTCTCGGTCCATGAACATCGGCACTCGCCTTTGGCTCGGTTCCACCGCGGTTCTGTTGGCCGGCTGTGCCACCCACTCACACCACGCGAATCTGTCGCCGCAAGATCGGCCGTTACGCCTCGCATTCATCACCTGTGCCCGAGACGCGAAGTTCTTCGAACCGGTCAAGCAGGGCATGAACGACGCCGCCGGGATGTTGAGCGTGCGCTGTGACTGGCTGGGCACACCGGGCGTGGACGTGAAGGCGCAAGCCGAGATGGTCCGCCAAGCCGCGGCACAGGGCTACCAGGGCCTCGCAGTGAACCTGATCGATCCCGTCGCGTTCGACGCCGTGGTCGAGGAGGCGGTCAAGGCTGGCGTCCCGGTGGTCGCGTTTAACGTGGACGATCATGCCACACCCAACGCCCGGCTGGCCGCGGTCAACCAACGACTCTATGAAGCCGGGCGCACGCTGGGCCAACACGTGGCGTCCGGCATCTCCGCCGGTAGCCACCTCCTGCTGACCCTGCACGACGAAGGCGTGTCCGCGCTGGAGGATCGCCGGCGCGGCATCCGGGATGCGCTGCAAACGAATGAGGTGAAATGGACCGTCCTCGTCACCGGGAACGATTCGGTCAAGGGAGCGGAGGTGATCGCGGAGGCGTTGCGCCAGCATCCGGACATTCGCGTCGTTCTGGGCACCGGCCAATCCGACACCGAGGCCGCCGGATTGGCCATCGAGAAACACTTCCCCAATCAAGGTTATTGGTCGGCTGGCTTTGACCTTTCGGAAACCACGCTACGGCTCATTCAAGCCGGCCACATCTGCTGCACGATCGACCAGCAGCCGTACGTTCAGGGCTTTTATCCGGTCGTGATGCTGACTCATTACCTCCGCTACGGCCTGAAGCCCTCCAGCATCGACGCGGGAGCGGCAGTGATTGATCGAAGCACCGCGGCCCAGGTCCTCGAACTCACCCGGAAGCACTACCGCTGACATGAGCATTCATTGGATCGACCTGGTCATCGTGGTGGTCTATCTCCTCGGGATCACGGGCATCGGAGTGGTCGCCGCCCGGCGCCAGACCGCCTCGAGCGCCAACTACTTTCTCGCCGGCCGTTCTCTGGGTTGGGTCAACATCGGCCTGGCGCTGTTCGCGACCAACATCTCCACCGTCCATCTCATCGGGCTGGCGTCCTCGGCCTACAGCGACGGCTTGGTCATCGGCAACTTCGAGTGGATGGCGCCGTTCCTGTTGATCCTGCTGGGGCTGGTGTTCGCGCCGTTCTACTTCCGCAACCGGGTCGCGACGCTCCCGGAATTCCTCGAGGGCCGCTACGGTCCCGCGCCGCGCACGTTCCTTGCCTTCATGGCGGTGGTGGGCGCGCTGTTCATCCACATCGGCGTCACGCTGTATGCCGGGGCGGTGGTGTTCCAGAGCTTCGTCGATCTGGACATCGTATGGTCGATTCTGATCGTGGCGGGCCTGACGGCGCTCTACACGGTGTTGGGCGGCTTGAAAGCCGTGGTCATCACCGAGTCCATCCAGGCGGTGTTGCTGTTGGCGGGCGCGCTGGCGGTGACACTCTACGGCCTAGCCGCGCTCGGTCAGGCGGACATCCATTCGCTCGACGCGTTCCGGGCCGCCGCCAAGCCGGGTCAGTTGAACATGATCCAGACGGAAGGTGAGTTCGCCTGGTGGATCATGCTGCTGGGCTACCCGGTGCTGGGCGTGTGGTATTGGTGCTCGGATCAGACGATCGTCCAACGCGTGCTCGGCGCCCGCACCGAGCGCGATGCCCAGCTCGGCCCGATCTTCTGCGGCTTCCTCAAGGTGCTGCCGGTGTTTTTCATGGTGTTGCCGGGGGTGATCGGCTACGTGCTCTTCCGCGACGAGATCGGCGCGCAGCCGGACGCCACGCTCATCGTGTTGATGAAAAACCTGCTGCCCATCGGTCTGCAGGGACTCGTCATCGCCGGGTTGCTCGCGGCGCTGATGAGCACCGTGGCCGGCGCGCTGAATTCCGCCGGCACGCTGGTGAGCATCGACATCGTCCAGCGGCTGCGACCGGGCACGTCGGACGCTGCGTTGGTGCGCATCGGCCAGGTCACCGCGGTGCTCGTGATGGCGGCGGCGACGGCGTGGTCCATGTTCGGCGAGAAATTCGGCGGCATCTTCAAAGGCATCAACGCCATGATCGCCGTCCTGGCGCCGCCCATCAGCACGGTCTTCCTCTGGGGCATCTTCTGGCGGCGGGGAACGCGGCAGGCGGCGCTGGCGACGTTGGTGGGCGGCTTCCTGCTGGGGGCGATCCTGTTCGTGCTCGACTTTCCCGCCTTCGGATTGAAGTGGCTGACCACGCACGGCGTGCCGTTCATGTTGCAGGCCTTCCTCCTGTTCGCCACGTGCAGTCTGCTCTTTGTCGCGGTCAGCCTGGCAACGCCCCCGCCGGCCAGCGGGCAAGTGGAGCGCTATTGCTGGCGGAGTCCCCTGGCCGTGGTTCGGGATCAACCCTTGACCTCGCTTCTGGACGCGCGCGTACTGGCCTTGGGACTTGTCGGGGTCATGGCGGTCTGTTATCTCATCTTCGCGTGATCCGGCCGATGTCCGTCGAGTCCTACCAACAGAAGCGACTCGTGCGCTGGGACCCGGTGAAGGAAGAGATCGTATGAGTGACGACATCGCTATGGACGAGAACCGAACATCGCCGGGCGCCCGAGAGCGCGACCTTTTCCTCCAGGCGCTGGAGTTGCCGATGCCAGTGGATCGCGCCGCGTTTCTGGACCGGGCCTGCGTGCACGACCCGTCGCTGCGAGCGGCAGTGGAGGCCTTGCTGCGGCACCACCGGGACGACGCATCCCTCGAGACACCGGTCGTGCCGGCAGCCCGGCCCGATGCCGTCCGGAAGGGACCCGGCGGCACCGTGGCCATCACGCCGGCGACGGAGCGGCCCGGCGACCGGATCGGACGCTACAAGTTGCTGCAGGAAATCGGCGAAGGCGGGGTCGGCACCGTGTTCATGGCGGAACAGGAGGAGCCCGTCCGCCGCCGGGTCGCCCTGAAGGTCATCAAGCCGGGCATGGACACGAAGGCGGTGATCGGCCGTTTCGAGATCGAGCGCCAGGCGCTGGCCTTGATGGATCATCCCAACATTGCGAAGGTCCTCGATGCCGGCACCACGGAAGCCGGGCGGCCCTACTTCGTGATGGAGTTGGTGCGCGGCATCCGGATCACGGACTACTGCGACCAGAACCATCTCCCGACTCGCGAGCGTTTGCTCCTGTTCATCAAGGTCTGCCAAGCCATCCAGCACGCACACCAGAAGGGCATCATCCACCGCGACATCAAGCCCTCGAACATCCTGGTCACGCTCCACGACGGCGTGCCCGTGCCCAAGATCATCGATTTCGGCATCGCCAAGGCCATCGACCAACGGCTCACGGACAAGACGGTCTTCACCCAGTTCCAGGCGTTCATCGGCACCCCGGCCTACATGAGCCCCGAGCAGGCGGAGATGAGCGGCCTGGACATCGATACCCGCACGGATGTTTACAGCCTCGGGGTCCTGCTCTATGAAATGCTGACAGGCAAAACCCCGTTCGATGCCCAGGAACTCCTGGCGAGCGGTTTGGACGGGATGCGTCGCACCCTCCGCGAGCGGGAACCGGTGACGCCCTCGATTCTGCTCGACACGATGCTCGACGCCGAGAGGACCACGACCGCGCAGCGCCAGCAATCGGAGCCCGCCCGGTTGGCCAGCCTCATCCGGGGCGACCTGGACTGGATTGTGATGAAGGCGCTGGAGAAGGACCGGACGCGCCGGTACGACACCGCCAGTTTTCTGGCGATGGACGTCCAACGCCACCTGAACGACGAGCCCATCCTCGCCCGGCCCCCGAGTCGCCTGTATCGGTTCCAGAAGCTGGTCCGGCGCAACAAGCTCGCCTTCGGCGCCGCGAGCGCCTTTGCAGCGGCGCTGGTCCTGGGCCTGGCGTTCTCCACCTGGCAATACCTCGAGAAGAGCGAGGCCTACCGACGTGCCTCGGGCGCCGAGGCCGAGCAGCGCCGGCTGCGGGAGAGCGCCCAACAGGCACAGGCCACCGAGGCCCGACTCCGCCGCGAGGCCGAAACGCAGGAGCTGGCTGCCCGACGGCGGGCGTACGCGGCCGACATGAATCTCGTCCAACAGGCGCTGGCGGCCAACAACCTGGGCCGTGCCCAGGGACTGTTGAATGCCCACCGCCCCCAGGCCGGCCAACCGGACCTGTGCGGCTGGGAATGGCGCTACCTGTGGCAGCACTGCCAGAGCGACGCCCTGTTCACCCTCTGCCAGCGCTCCAACGAGGTCCAATCCCTGGCCGTTTCCTACGATGGGCGTTGGGCCGCGGTCGGCGAGGCCGATGGACAAGTCTCCGTTTGGGATCTGCGGACGCGGGAAGCCGTCGATCAGTGGTCCACCGGCGGCGGGCGGGGGATGATGTGTTTCTCGCCCACCGCGCCGCTCCTGGCCTTCAGCACTGTGAATCATGCCGCCACGCCAGCGGGACCGCCCGGAATGGTTCCCGATCGTCCGCTGCCGACATCCGGCACAAACCAGACCGCCGGGCCCCCTCCGTTCGGACCTCCGCGGCAACGCGTCCGGTTCTGGGATGCCACCACGCGACGGGTCGAGGGTGACGTGGTCGTGGAGGGGTCCTGCCGGGGACTGACGTTCTCCGCGGACGGGCAGACACTGATGACCTTGACGGCCGACCGCGTGACCTTCTGGAACGTATCGGACCGGACCGAGCTCCGGAGTGTCCCCGTGCCTGGGATGGCCGCACCGGGACCGGGCGCGTTCAACGCCGCCGCGCAAGCCTCCCGGGATTTGAGCCTGGCGGCCTTCGCGCTCCCGGGGGGAAAACTCCAACTCGTGGACCTGGCGACCGGCCAGGAACGCTGGAACGCCCAGGCGGCCGGGGAAAGTGTACTGGCCCTCGCGTTCTCGCCGGATGGGAAGATCCTGGCTTCCGGGGCCGGCTTCGTGGAATCCGCCATCCGCCTCTGGGACGTGGCCACGGGAATGGAGATCGCGCGATTGGAAGGCCACCGCACGTTCGTCCGGGCGCTCGTGTTTTGGCCGGACGGCGAAACGCTCGCCTCGGCTAGCGGCGATCAGACCGTGCGCCTGTGGGACGTCGCGAACTTGGGCACGCTCCCGCCGCGGCCGGAAGCGATCCGCGGCGACACCCCGCGCCCCTCGGGTCAACGCGGTTCAGGGCCCTTCCGCAACCGGCCTCCGCGCCCGCGGATGGCCAACCTTCGTCCTTTCGCCACCCTCCGCGGGCACAAGCTCGAGGTGTGGAGCCTGGCGCTGCTGCCGGACAACACGACCCTGGCCAGTGGCAGCAAAGACGGTTCGGTGTATGTCTGGGACACCACGGCGCTCCGGCGCGACTCCACACATTTCACCCTCCCGGGGACCCTGCGCGACGCCGTGTTCGCCGCCGACAGCCGCTCGATTCTGGGCCTGGATCCGGAGGGCCGCGTGCAGCGCTGGCAGGGCGCCGATTTCCAGGACAAACAACCTTTGCTTGAACCCGGAACCAACCTCTTCAACGTGCTCTTTTCGCGCGCGGGTCGATTCGTTGCGGCCGGCACACCCCAAGGCGGCCTCCAGGTGTGGGATCTGCAAGCGCAGGCCCGGTTGCCTGAACTCATGCCTGAGCGCGGGCGTCAGATGCCGTTGGCGTTCCTTGCGCGGTCGGAGCACCTGGTCACCCGCGAGATGCCCGGGGGCCTCTGCCGGGAATGGGACATGGCGACCGGACGTGAGGTGCGTTCCTGGGCCTCGGCCGCGTCGCCGGGATTCCGCCGCGCCGCCGCGTTCTCGCCGGACGACCAGTGGACGGTCGAACTGGGAGACGACGGCGCCGGCCGCCTGCGAAGTCTGGTCACGGGCCAGGAGACGGATCTGGACCTGAACCTGAAGCAGATCTCGCACGTGGCCTTCTCTCCCGACGGCCGGCGGTTCGCGGCGGTGAGCCGGCTCGGGACGGGCGGCCTCTGGGAAACCGCCACGGGCCGGAGAATCGCCACGCTGCACGGGTTCCTGCAGGGCATGAACTCGGTCGCGTTCTCACCGGACGGCACCCGCCTGGCCATCGGAGGCGATGGGAACGAGGCGATCAAATTGTGGGACCTGGAGAGCCTGCAGGAGTTGCTCACGCTGGAGGGCGAGGGCTCGATCTTCCTGTCCAGCGCCTTCTCGCCCGACGGCGACCTCCTCGCCTCCCGCAACGGCCAGGGCACGCTGCACGTCTGGCGCGCGCCGTCCTGGGCGGAAATTGCGAAGCTCGAAGACCGCAGCCGGTAGCTCACAAACCGTACCGTCTGCCCGGTGGACGAGGCCTTCATCGAGACCGCTACGGTGTTAACCCCGCGCTGAGTATTTCGCGGTTCCCGCAATGCCTCTACGGCGTCCTCGGTGGGCGATAGACCCGCACAGCCACGATCGGCCAGTTGCTGTTCGGGAACGCCGTCGTGCGGGTGAACGCGTAAAGCCCGGCGATCTGGGAAGGCTTTCGGCCGTCGATGAACACACGAGCGGGCGCGGCTGACCCTTTTGCGACGACGACGTCCACGCGGTTGCCTTCGAACTCGAGCTTCAGCCCGCGCTGTTTCCGCCATTGCGCCCCGTCATCATGAAGTCCAGATAGGCGATCAGGCGCTCCTTCATTTCCTTGCGCGGGACGAGGGCATCGATCAGGCCGCGGTCCAACAGAAACTCCGCCGTTTGGAACCCGGGCGGCAGCTCCGCCTGGGTGGTGTCCTTGATCACGCGCGGTCCGGCGAAGCCGATCATGGCGTTGGGTTCGGCGAGGATCAGGTCGCCCACGCTGGCGTAGCTGGCCATCACGCCGGCGGTGGTGGGATGGGTCAGGACGCTGATGTAGGGCAGTCTGGCCCGGGCGTAATAGGCCAGGGCCGCGCAGGTCTTGGCCATCTGCATCAAGCTGAACATGCCCTCATACATCCGCGCGCCGCCGCTGGTGGAAACGATGATCAGCGGCAGCTCGCGGTCGGTGCTTGCCTCGATCAGGCGGGTGAGTTTCTCGCCCACCACCGCGCCCATCGAACCACCGAGGAAGGTGAAGTCCATCACGCCGAGCCCGACGCGCTGCGCGCCGATGCGGCCGATGCCGGTGATGACGGCGTCTTTGAGGCCGGTCGATTTCTGATACGCCTCCAGTTTGTCCGTGTAAGAGGCCACGCCGGTGAAGTGGAGGATGTCCACGCTGGTCAGGTCGGCGTTCATCTCCTCGAAGGAGCAGGTTTCGACCAGGGCGTGGATGCGTTCGCGGGCGCCGATGGCGAAGTGGTGGCCGCACTTGACGCAGACCTTGAGGTTGGCATCGAGCTCCTTGTCAAAGATCATCGTCGCGCACTTCGGGCACTTGGTCCAGAGCCCCTCCGGGATCTCCTTTTTGCGCGACTTGCCGGCGCCCAGCTTGGGCTTGCGGCCGAACGGGGATTCGCCCGAGGGCCCGGCGGTTTTGGCGACCGGCTCGAGGGTGTCGAGGGCGATGGTTTTTTTGGCAAAGGTGGTGGTCATGGTCGGCAAGGGGTTCAGAGGCCGCGGGCAACGGTCCAGACGCAGACGTCGCCGGCGCCGGCCTGGCGCAAGAGGCGGGCGCACGCGCTGGTGGTGGCGCCGGTGGTGAGGACGTCGTCCACCAGCACCACGCGCTCGCCGTCGAGCTGGCGGCCGCGGCGGAGGCGGAAGGCGTGGTGGACGTTCTCCGTCCGTTCCCGTCGGCTGAGGCGCGTTTGCGTTTGGGTGGGCCGGACGCGCCGCAGCAGGCGCGCATCGGTTGGCAGGCCGGTGGCGCGCCCCAGCCAGCCGGCCAGGCGTTCGGCCTGATTGAACTCACGTTCGCGCTTCTTCAAGGGATGGAGCGGGACCGGAACGATCAGGTTCCAGTCGCCTGCGGCCAGGACGGGGCCAGCCGCGCGGACCAGAAGGTCTGCCAGAAACGGTTCGAACCAAAGGGCTCGGTGGTATTTGTAGCGGTGGATGACGTCGAGCGCCACTCCCTGGGCGGCCACGGCCGCACGCGCCGATCGGAAATGGAGCTCCATTTCCCGGCAATTGCCGCATTCAAACTGTGTCGTAAGCGCGCCTTCATACGGTAACCCACAACGCTCGCAAAACGGTGGCTGAATGAGCCGCACCCTTTGCGCACAACGGTACCCAATATAACCTGTGTCTGCCGACGCGGCTTCCGCGTGACAGAGTTGACAAACCGGAAGGTAGAAAAAACCCAGCCCGGCATCAAGCCAGCTTTTCAGTTGGTTTGGAGATGCCGTTGCCATGGAGTGCCATCCGTGCGCGGGCCGGGCCAGGGGAAGCGCAGGCAGAACGCCAGCAGGAGGCCCAGCACCAGAAAGGCGAGCCAGCCATCGATGACCCGGCCCGATCCCCAGAACGCGCCTCGCGTGTCCGCCACCGCTCGCGTCAGGAATCCACCCAGCTTGAGCCCAAAGATCCAGCCCGCGTGCAGACCGATCGAGAAAAACAGGCTGCCGGTCCGCTGATAGCTCACGCCGAGAATCATGCCTAACAGCGCCAGGTTCAGGAACCCAGGCGTCAGCAGGGCGGCCGCGGCCGTCGCCAGCATCGCAAACAGGGCCGTCAACCCCGACAGCCAGTTCACCATGGGCGGCTCAGGTGGGTGACCCAGGAAATGGAGGAAGGCATAGACCCCGCTGCTCAGCCCCAGCGCCGTCGGCCAGGACCAGTTCTTGCGCAGCACCCCGAACAACGTCCCCCGAAACAGCAGTTCTTCGATCACACTGACGAGCCCGGCTGTCTGCGCGGCCCTGAGGAGTCGAAGTCCGAGATCGCCGAGCGTGCGGTTTGCGTTGAAGTCCCGTGCTGCGCCCATGAGCTCCAGCAGGAACAGAGCGGCCAACATGCCTGAGCCGATCACGACGCCGGCCGCCAGACGACGCCACTGCCTCGCGGGCTGGGACAGCCCCATTTCCTGCCAGGAACGCAGGCCGACCGACCGCAACAGCGGCCACAGCCCCACCAGGGCGGCGAGCAGGAGGGCGCGGCCGACATAGCGGGAAAAGAGATGCGCGGCCAACGGTTGGAGGGCTGGGACCAACCCGGCCGCGACCTGGATTCCCCGATAGAGCCAGGGTGCCCCGAGCGCCCCTCCCAGAAACACCGAGACCAGATAGATCAAGAGGGCAATGCCCGGGTGCACGGCGCATAGTAGAAATGCCGGGCCAATCGAGGCAAGCCGTTTGTCTCCGAATCCGGTTCAGGCTTGACGGTGGGGCGGAATCTGTTTGCATACGCCGCATGAAAAAGCAGATCGCAATGTGCGTGGCGTTGGGGTGTCTTGCCGGGGCTTTCACCGGCTGCTACACGTCGCAGGAAGGCAAGCTCAAGTTCGGCGTGCCGTTCGCGAAAGACAAGTTGGTCAGCCGCTACGAGCAACCCTATGCCCGGGTCCATGCCGCCGCCAAGGAAGTCCTCAAAACGATGGGCACGTTGACCAACGACGACGCGGAGCAGAAGCTCCTCAAGGGTCGCGTGGACACCAGCACCGTCTGGATCAGCCTCGACGATACCGAAGCTAAGCTCACCAGAGTCACGATCCAGGCACGGACCGGTGGGGGAGCGGCCAACGTGGACCTGGCCAGCGAGGTGGACAAGCGGATTTACGGTCTGCTGATCACGCGGTAGCGTCGCCCTCGCCCGCGTTTTTGTCTTCCCTGAAGCCTGGTCGCAGGACCGGGCTTCGGCTTTCGGGGCGCGGGGTCTGACGCAAGTGCGCCAGGCGCATTTGGGCCGCTTCTGCCGCCGCGGACCGCGGGAACCGCTGGATGACCCGCTCCAGCGTTTGCCGGGCGGCAGTGAGGTCGTTGCCGTACCTGGTCTGGAGGTTCGCCAACAGATTCAACCAGCAGACCACCTGCCGCGTCGGGGCGTGTGGCTGGGCGATCAACTCCTCCAACTGCGCCGCCGCCAAATCCATCCGCCGGTAATACTGGGCGTAGAGCACCGCCAGCCGTTCCCGGGTCTCGTTGTCGGCCGGGAACTTCTCCAAGTGTTTGACATAAGCCGCCGCCAGCGCGGCCGGGTCCTCGATCAGAGTATGGACACCCGGCGGGCCTTCCAGCAGACCGAGGTGTTGTTCGTAATGGTCCAGGTGGACGCGGTGAGGCTCCTGCCGCTCGGCCAGCAGCTCCGGGGAGGTCAGGTGGGCGAGGCGCTGCGCCGCCAGGTGCGCCGGTTCGCTGTTCGGAAACCGTTGCCCGATCCGTTCGAGCGCGGCGCGGGCCGCCTCGGGATCGAATGCGTAACGCAGATGCAAGTCCGCCAAGCGGTTCAACGCGACGGCCACGTCGCCGGGCGGCTGGCCCCGATTCTGGATCAGGGTTTCCAGTGTGTCCACGGCGCTGGCCAGATCGTGGAGGTGCCCGGCCTGAATCTCGGCGAGGAGGAGGATGCCCGTCAGGTCACCGGGAAACTCCGCGAGCTGTCGCCGGATTTCGGCCATCGCCTCCTCGTACTGGCCCCGTTTGCACTTGGCTTCCGCAGTCGAGTAGGCCGGCTGCCGGGGCACCTGTTGGCTTCCACCGTCATAGAGGCTGCCGAGCCACTTCGCGGGCAACGCCCCGAGGTCCGAACCCCAGATGCTCGCCAGCAGCAGAGCGCACATGGCCATCGCCCCGACCGTGAGCGTGGCCTGGCCAAACTGTCCCACCATTCCCCCGCGCTGGCCCACGTCCCGAATGCTCCACACGAACAGCACCGTACCGTAGATCAGCACGACGGTCGTGGCGACCTTGAGCGGTAGTGGCGACACCTCCTCGCCGCGCTTCGTCGTGCGCCAGGCCAGGAGGATCACCAGCACAGTCGCCGCCAGGAAGACCGGCCAGCTCAATAAAGT
>Ga0315287_10002717_pt1 | contig 16836 bp, 12 predicted proteins | sample YL17G11_0_MG_FD_205037 | JGI IMG/M metagenome (GOLD analysis project Ga0315287, IMG submission 205037) | Sediment microbial communities from Yellowstone Lake, YNP, Wyoming, USA - YL17G11_0 | ecosystem: Environmental > Aquatic > Freshwater > Lake > Sediment | place: USA: Wyoming | collected...
CAATCGCCTGCGTCGCCTTTTGCTCCTTGCGTTTGATATTCGCCTGAAACTCCATCTCGGCGTTGCGCAGGGTCATGAACTTTTCTTGGAACTCGGCCTGCTTTTTCATCCGCGCGTCTTCGCTCAAAAGCGCTGCCTGGTTCTTCCATTCCCCATTCATTTTATCGAGCTCTTCCTTTTGTTTGCCGAGCTCGGCCTCCTTCGCCTTGATCTCCTTCTCCAGAGCAGCCCGCGCAGCCTTGCCCTCCTCGACGGTGAGGATGACCTGTTGCATGTCGACCACGCCGAATTTGCCGGCCTGCGCCCTCGCCGGCACTGCACCTAGGACCAAGAAGGCGGCCATAGACCATGTACCACGCCGAATCGTCGTCACCACATTCATCGCTCACCTCCGCTCAAGTCGGTTAATATCCAATATAGAAGATGATCTTCATATCACCAAGTCTGCCGTTTTCGATCGGATAGGCCCACTCAAACCGAAACGGTGCAATGGGCGTGATCCAGCGGAAGCCAAAACCGACGTCACGGTTGAGTTTACTGAAGGAAATGCCCTCATAGTCGTCGTAGACGCGGCCGACATCGGCAAAGATCAACGACTTGATCCCCGCCTCCGGAATCAACGGCATGAAATACTCGAACTGGAAGAACAGCTTTTTATCACCGCCCTTATTGATTGAGGTGGCAAACCCAGATGGGGCCTGCAGCAGATTGAAGCGCGGCCCTAGATCGTAATAATTCCAGCCGCGCAGGTCGTTGAAGCCGCCAAGCCGGTAGCGTTCGGAGAAGGGTACGGCACCGCTGCCATTTGGATAGATATAGCTGATCGCCCCGTGGATCTTGAAGTAGGTCCGGTAAGTATCAGTGAAGTCCACCGGCAGATAGGCCGTCGCGTCGGCCGACGACTCCATATAGCGCTCGAAGCCACGGAGAATGGGCCCCCCCGTAAAGTTCTGACTAAGGGTGAAGTCCGTCCCGGAGGTCGGGTCCATGTTGTTGTCGACACTGCTTCGCAGCAGGCTGAAGATGACGCTGGAAGCGACCCCCTGCTCGACAAAGCGCGGCAGAATGTAGGTGTTGCCGCTGTCGCGAGAGATCTTCTGCAGCCGGTAGGTGGCGCGCAGCGTCAGCAACTCATAGACTCGCCGCCCAACAAACACCGAGGTGCCGACGCGACGCTCGGTGACGAGGCTCTCATCGAGGTACTTGATCTCTTGATTGCTGTAGAAGGCGTTGATCCCGGCGAGCCACAGACTGTCATTGACGCGCGGATCGGAGAAGCCGGTATCCAACGAGTAATTGCGATCGCCGTTCCATTTGCCGGTGAAGTTGACCATCCAGCCCCGGCCGGACTGGTTGCGCTCATCATACCGCCCTTGACCAAATACCTGCGAGCCCACCGAGCCGGTGGCTGAGTTCGGGGTGAAGCCGACCGCCGCCTGTAGCTGCCCGGTTGGCTTTTCCTTGACCTTAATATTGAGGTTCAACAGGTTTTGCTGCTGCTCGTCGCGCTCCTTGATGATCTGGACTTCCTCGAAGAAGCCGAGGCGATTGACGTTGGCTTTGGTACTGGTCAGCCGCGTCCCGCTATAGAGCTCACTATCGGCGACGTCAAACTCGCGACGGATGACGTTGTCGCGGGTTTTCGTGTTGCCGATGATGACCATCTTGCCGAAGTAAACCTTCTCGCCCTTGGTGATCTCGTAATTGAGCGCCACCAAGCGCTTGTCGCGGTCAAAGGCCGTCTTGGGATTGACATCGGCATAGGCATAGCCAAGGTCACCGTACTTGTCCGTCAGCATCTCGATGTCTTTGGTAAAGCGCGAGTAGCGAAACAACTCGCCGACCTTTAGCTTCATCGGATCGATCAGCTCCGGCTTGGTAAAGAGCAAATCACCGCTAACATCCAGCGAGCCCACGCTGTACTGCAAGCCCTCCTCGACCTGAAAGGTCAAACGCACATAGTCGCGGTCGATATCAAGAAACTGGAAGGGCTTGGCGACCTTGACCTCAGCAAAACCCTGATCGCGGTAGATGTACGCGATGTATTCCAGGTCGCGCTTGACGAAGTCTTCCTGATACAGCGAGGCCGAGCTAAAGACACTGCTGCGGGTCAAGGGCTTTGACGCTAAGCCTGGAGCACCATTGATGATTTCGGCGGTACTGAAATAATGATTACCGAGGATCTCCACCGAGCCGACGAGGACCTTACCGCCCTCATCGATATGGTAGGTCAGGGCCACATCGTTCGGCCCCTTCGGAGCAATCGTGTAGGTGACCTTGGCGAGGTAGTAGCCCTTTTCAGCATACTGCTTCTCGATCATGCGCACATCGGCGGTGATGGTCGCTTCATTGACGATCGTGTAGATCTTGGTTTCTAGCTTCTCTTTAAGCGTATCCTCGGTGATCTCGCTATTGCCCTCGAAGGCGATCGCAGTGATCGCCGGCTTTTCCTTGACCTCGACAATCAGCTGCACGCCGCCGCTCACCGGCTTGGAATACAAGCGAACATCGGAGAAGTAGCCAAGTTCGTAAAGAGCGCGGATGTCGCCAGCGGTCGAATCCTTCTTTAGCGGCTCGCCCTTGCGGCTTTTTAATAGGGCGATAATCGCGTCACTCTCGACTTTGGCGTTGCCGCGCACGACGATGTCTTCGACGATGGGCCCGGTCGGAACTACCGCCGGGGCTTCGCCCGGCGGCAGCGCCTGCGCCCAGCTCTGGCGGCCGCCCAGGAAGGTGGCCCCGAACAAGCAGAGTAGAAGCGGCAGGGCGGCGCCAGTCCATTTGGGCTCAAGAAAGTTCTTCAATGGGTAAAATCCCCCTGGATGACGCGGCCGTCCTCCATGATCACCTGCGACGGCAGGCGTCTGGCTAAATCCAGGTCGTGGGTGACCAATATCATCGTCACATGGTTCTCGCGGCAGATGTGCATGAGGAGCTCTTGGATTTCATGGCTGGTCTTTTGGTCGAGATTTCCGGTCGGTTCGTCGGCTAATAGAATCGGCGGTGCCATGATGAGGGCACGCGCAATCGCCACCCGCTGCTGCTCGCCTCCAGACAATTCGCCCGGACGGTGATTAAGACGGGCGCCAAGACCGACAGCACTGAGCAATTTACGCGCCCGGTCCTGCACGGCGGCATGCGGCGCTCCAGCGATGAGGCCGGGCAGCATGACGTTTTCACTGGCGGAGAACTCCCCCAGCAGGTTGTTCATTTGAAAGACAAAGCCAACGGAACTATTGCGAAACTGCGACGCGACCAGGTCGGTCATGGTCGAGACTTCGGTGCCATTTAACAGCACTTGGCCGCTCGTCGGCTGATCCAGAGTCCCAAGGATATGGAGCAGGGTGCTCTTCCCGGATCCACTTTTGCCGGTCAAAGCGACGATGCTTGCCGCTGGAACCTTCAAATCGACTCCGCGCAGTGCCTCCACATCGACCGGTCCGACCCGGTACGATTTACGCACATCGCGAACGACAATGCTGTAGTCGCGCCGCGCTGCTTCTGGAGGTAAATCATCTTTCCCTATCTCGACCAATGGACACCTCGGTTTGCATTCACAAATAGCGCAGGCCCTGTCCTGGGTCCTGCTTTGAAGCCGTCAGCGCCGGATAAGTCGAAGCCAGCAGGCTAAAGACCCATGCGCACACACAGATGATGCCGTAGTCGAGCCACAGCCATTTACACGGTAAGGACCTTAGGTGATACACCCCTGCCGGTAGGGGGATGAACTGGAAACTCTTAATCAAAGCGCAGATCACCACGCCAAAAGCCAAGCCGATGATGATGCCTAGGGTGCCGATGGTAAACCCATGCGCCAAATACAGCTTGGTGATGTCGAGTCGGTTCATGCCGAGAGAGCGCAGCAAGCTGACCTGGCCGCGTTTATGGAAGACGGTCATCATCATCGTGCCGCTGATGGAGAAGGCCGCGACGATCACGATCAGCATGAGGATCATGCTCATGGCGAACTTCTCTAGCTTTAGTGCAAACAACAAGGATTTGTTCGCGGTCTCCCAGGTCAAAGGTGTTAGACCATCGAGACCAGCTTCAGCATGCGGATAGGCGTTTTGCTCCGCGGCGCCAAAGGCGCGATCGACGATGCGCTGGACCTGCAGCGGATTCGGCACATTGACCGCCACGCCCGAGACATACTCGTCGGTATCGAGCGAACTATCATAGTCGGGGAGGAATTTGCGGCCTTCAGCCAAGCTCAGCACGGCCCACTTCGCATCGAAATTAAACAAACCGGTGCGGAACTTACCGCAGACGACGTAAGAGCGGGACACGGTGCCGCCCCCTAGAGCGGTATCGACGTTGACCTGGGGTGAAAGGACGATGATTTCGTCGCCGACGTCGGCGCCAAGCTGCTCCGCCAACTGCTCACCCAGCATGATGCCCGGGTGCCGGATGTTGCTATCCCAATTTGCCGACAACGGATGGCTTTTGGCGATGCAGCGCATCTCACCCTCGGTCACAGCCGCTCCACCAAAGCCCCACAGGTGTTTGTCACGGCTTGAGTCGACGCCAAACAAAATCCCCGCAGTCAGGTGCTGACGCTGCTTGAGGACCACATCGGCTTGGGTGAAGGGCTCGATGTCGCTAGCCTCGGGAAAGGCGTTCTTAAACGCCGACAAGGGATGCTGCTTAAGTCCGAATCCGGCCTGCGCATTGGTCGCCATCACCTCAAGATTAGGCTGGCCGCGCAGCATCTTGTCGCGCAGATCCTGCTCGAAGCCGCCCATAACGGAAAGCACGATGATCAGCGCTGCCACGCCGATGGCGACCCCGAAGATCGACACCATCGTCATGAACGAGAGACCACCACGGCGACCACGCGCAATCAGGTTTCGCCAGGCAATCCATGCGATATAGGCTTTAGATGGAGGACGCGCTGCGGTCATCGACACCAGTTCCGACAAAGGATAGGGTTCAGAAAAAAGACCAACGACCAGAGAAATGGTTACGATATGTCTCGCTTAGCCGCCCATATTAGGTTGCTTTCGCCTTGCATTTCAACCATAGTCGTCTCATTCAAGCTCAGATAATTTTTTGTCTTCGTGTTCCATATGGATATGGAATGACTTCAAACAGGGAGGATCCGATGAAGTGGACGCGCAATGGGGTCGTACGTCTTGGCCCCAGCTACCTGCTTGGCTTTTGCACAGCAGCCGCAATCACCGCAGGTTGCAGTAAATCAAACGCCACAGCAACCCCAGTGACCATTGATGATCTGAAGTACCCAGGCGATCTGAACCTGCAGGACCTAGGCTCCGGCAAGGTCGTCCTGACCTGGACGGCGGCCAATAATGAGAAGGATTTCGTTGGGTTCAACATCTATGGGATGAAGGCGACGAAGACCGCCCCGTCGACGACGGACACCTCGATTGACACCCACGACGACCTCGGCGTCACCGAAGGCCAGTCCATCTCCATCCTAGGCGACGACAACAAGCCAAGCGCTGCAGCAATCGCCTTGGTCAACAAGTTCGATTTCGACCCGGCCGCCAAAACCCCCTTTGAGGCGCCAGGCACCCCCCCGGCGGCAGTGACCTCCACGGCGACTGATGCCACCGGCAAGACCACGACCGAAGCCCCTTTGATCAACGCCCGACCGATCACCACGCTCGGATCTGACGGCAAGCCGATCTACCCGACCTGTCAGACCTCAGGCACCACCTGTGCTCTAACGAACCAAGCCAACGCTGCTAACATGACGTCAGCCAACGGCGCCATCACCTTTGATCTATCGACCCTGAGCGACGGCAAGGGCAAGCTCACGGTTGGTCAGACCTACTGCTTCTTTGTCCTCAGCACCATGAAGGGCGGCACCCAGGTGTCGGCGGTGACAAGCAGTGTCGCCTGCATCACACCAAAGAATGAGACCAGCTTTAAGTATAAATTGCCTGCGGCCATTGCCAACAGCCAGGTCTTCGACCTACTCGGCTGGCTAAAGACCTGCAGCGGCGGCACCTGCTCCGACCCCACGGCGAGCACCTCCCTTTACTTCAAAGACGACAGCGGAACCGCGGGTACGGGCTTTCACAATGGTACTGAGGCCGGGCCACTCTACTTTGAAACCGCAACCTCGGGACCGACCGTGGTCGCCGGCAAAAACAACGGCATCCTCGACCTAGGCTACTATGCTGATGGTTTTAAAGACGCCAACCTTCTCGACAAAGCACCGACCTTCAGCATCGACGCGACCACCCCGATCACCATCAACGGCGGTGGCTACTCGCTGGCCGGCCAATCCGTACCACTACTGGCTCACCACGTGTACGTCGTGGCCACTGCGGACGGCACCGCCGCCACCGCGCCAACGAAATTCAACTACAATTGGTTCTATGTCAACAGCGACGCCGCTGCCGTCGTCGCCGGCGGGACGATCGCCTTGATCAGCCGCCTGCCTGCAGCGGCACAGTAAGCCGCATGGACTGCGTCACGGCCTGGACCTTGAACCACAAGAACTATACCTACGGAGACACGCGCATGAAATGGATCCATACAGTCGGACTAAGCTTAAGCTGGGCCTTGGCCCTCGGTGCTTGCAACAACGCGACCTCGTCCGATCCAGCGACGACGGAGCGTTCCGCCTTGAATCCCCCAACCAGCCTGGTCAGCTTCACTGGAGACAGCAAGCTGACCCTGCGCTTTGCAGCAGCCAACACCGAAAAAGAGTTCCAAGGATACGACATCTTCATCGTTGCCAAAACGGTCAATTCGGTCACCAGCGGCAAGACCTACTACCCTAGCAGCGCCCAAATCGACCCTGCTGCTGGCGGCATCGCCTCGATTCCTCGCTGCAAGGACAACACCGCCGTTTTCGAGGCCTTTGGGTTCCCGGCATCGACGGCCACCTGCGAAGGTGGCAGCACCGGCGGTGGCAACAACACGACCGCCGGCACCAGCCTACAACTGGCTGACAGCGCCACGACCACTGCCACCGAAGATCCAGCGCCGACGAACTTTGCCGTGTGCGACGAGAACACCACCGACAAGTCCGTCTCCCTCAAGCTCAGTAAGCCGATCCTCGGCCCAGAGACCTGCACCATCAGCAAGACCAGCGATGGCAAGGCCTTGGTCAACGGCACGACCTACAGCATCTTTGTTGCGACCGTCGCCGGGGACAAAAAGAACAAGCTGAGCTGGACGTCCAACTTCATCGAGGACACCCCGGCCACTTCTCTTTACAGCGCCACGGTGAGCTTGACGCGCGGCAATATTTTTAAGTTTAAAGCGGATAATCTCAAGGCTGATCCGATTACGGTTTACGATAAAACCGTCACCACCAGCACTGCGACGTGCACCACCCTGTGCAAAGCCAATAGTCTAAACACTTCGACCGTAAGCACCGACGATGGCATCTACATCGGCAGATCTGGCGTTGATAGCTATCCAGGGCGAGCCTTCCTCTCTGTGCCCACCGGTGGATCCATTCAGATCCTGCCTCGGGGCCCCCGGTTGACCCTTGACGCGACGACCAGCAATGCCAACACGACGGCTCCGGGCGTCGAGGGCGATCAGGCGATTCGCACCACCACCGTTTATGACGGAGCTGGCACCCTGTATCCAATCTACGGCTACCAGGTCTTCGATATCCTCGTGACCAAGACCGTCTCGGGCGCCACGGTTCACCACTACGGCAAGATCGTCATCGGCGCGCTTTCGGTCACCGGCACCGCAGCGGATGCCAGTAGCAAACTAGCCGTACCGGTGACGATCATCATGCAGCAGCAAGCCGAGCGCACCGACTATTTCACCGACAACTGACGCATTTTTTCTTTTAAGGCGCCTTCGGGCGCCTTTTTTTTGGCCAAAATGAGGGGCGCCGATTAAGTGCCGACGATTGGTTCCTCGAGGGAGTCGTCTACACTGAATCGGCGCCTGGGGCATGGGTCACACAGGGTGACCTGTCTACTGAAGAAACGGGGTTGGTCTAACCAGACATGAGCATGTCGGTTGCCAGGACTCAAAACGGGTGAAGAGTACCTCTTTTCTCTAGTGGTGGCTTCACTCGCACGACCTCCTTTAGCGACAAACAAACTTGCATGGGGTGGGTTCCTCCTTGCTGGAGCTGCATGTCATTGGGTGCTTGCCAACCTGCGTTGACCGCTTGCTCAATGACCAGTTCAACTCCAACAAAGGACTCTTCGGTAAGTCGCCAAAGAACTTTAGCGCAAGCTGCGAGAGAGGCAGTTTCCTCTATGATTTTATGGCGCTTAGAGGATTTAGCTAGGGCTAGATTAAAAGCGAGCCTGGTATCGGTATATTAAAATCATGACGATTCTAATAAAATAAGCCAAACATTTTATCACCGACTTTATCCCCGCCGAACCCTCGCAACGACTTCACGCAGCACCTCGGCCATTCGCGCCACATCAGCGACGGTGCCATCCGGTCCAAAGCTCACCCGCACCGAGTTCAGCGCAACCCAGTCGCTGTAGCCCATCGCCAACAGCACATGACTTGGCCGCGCCACGCTCGACGAGCAGGCACTGCCGCTCGAGGCGTGGACGCCGGCCAAATCGAAATTGAGCAAAAGATCATCGCCACTGACCCCCTCGATATGGAAGTTCACGGTGTTCGGCAGGCTATGGTCATCGGTGAACACACTCGGTGCATGCACCACTGCACCAGGCACCGCCTCGACCGCCAGTCGCCATGCATCGCGCAGAAGGCGCATCGACGCGCAGACCTCGCCGTGACGACCTTGAATCTCCTGGCAACGTAGACCAAACGAGACGATGCCGGGCATATTCTCGGTGCCAGGACGCCGACCGCGCTCCTGTCCACCACCGATCGACAGGGGCAACAGCTTGGCGCCTGCTTTCAAAAACAACGCCCCGATTCCCTTATATGCGCCAATCTTGTGCGCTGAGAATGCGGCACTATCGATACCGCTGGTGCCGTACCAAGTCAGGTCTGCCTTGCCGAGCATCTGCACCGCATCGACATGGACGTGAATGGCAGGGTTGATCGCTTTGATCCGCTGCGTCAATCCTCGGACGTCACTCACGGCACCGGTCTCATTGTTGGCATGCATCATCGCGACGCCCGCGGTGTCTGGACCAATCAGCGCCAACAACGCTTCGCCATCGACCTCCCCACTTGCCAACACCGGTGCGATCTCGAGGCGACAAAGGCCCCGGCCTTGAAGGGTCTGCGCTGTGTCCATGACCGAAGAATGCTCAGCCGCAGTGACCATCAACCGCGGTGGGCGCTCCGCCTGACTCAATGCAGCCCTGCCAATCAATCCTTGCAGGGCGAGGTTGTTCGCCTCGGTGGCACCGGAAGTGAACACCACCTCTAATGACCTGGCTCCGAGTAGTTGCGCCAGACTACCTCTGGCATGTTCCAGTGCCACCTTTGCATTGCGGCCCGGCGCATGGATCGAGGAGGGATTGCCATCGACCTGTTGCAGCAGTGCCGCGACGTCCATATAGTGCCTAGGCGTCACCGGATAAGTAGCATTTGCGTCAACATAGATCATTCTTGTAGATCCTAGCCTGGGCCAAAAGAGCGGGTACGGCGCTAAGCCAAAAGGTCTGGCGATAGCTTCTTTACTACGGTCCGCAGCGACAGGCCAGGCCGCGCCTCGTGATCACCCTGAACTACATGATATGTTTGCAACTATGCTAGGCTTGGGGTTTCCCGGGAAAAAGAGGATCTATTGAGCCAGCGGCGCATCGCCATCAACCTCAGCGCGAACCTCGGGGCCCAGCTGTTTAGTAAGCTGTTTCCGATCATCGCCTACGCTTATGCACAGCGAAAGATCGGCACTGTCGCCTTTGGTCATGCCCTGTTTGCGATTTCGCTAGTCGATTGGTCCGGTGCCGGCATCGAGATCGGCAGCTCCGCCTATGGCCAGATCCAGGTCGGCCAGGGCAGTGAGGATCGCCCCAGGATGCGCTCCTTGCTCGGAGGCATCCTCACGGTTCGCCTCATCAATGCCGTGGTCGCTGCCCTGATCCTGTTTTTTGCTGTGCGAACCTACTATGCCGACTACGAACACAGCGTCATGGCGCTTAGCTTCATGATGCTGTCGACGGTTGGTGATATGGCCTATATCCAAGTCGGCACCAAATCACTGTGGCGCCTTGGCCTGCTCAATGTGCTGAGTAAATGCTTGGTCCTGGCCATGCTGATGCTGCTCGTGCAGGACAGCTCCGACGCCACGATGTTTGCAGTGTTGGTCGCAGGCGCAAATTCAGCCGTCTCGTTTGCGACCTTTTATATCGGCGTGAAGAAGTGGCGCCCAAGCCTGCCGACGTTGCAGCAGCTAGGGCAGCTCTACAAGATTCTGCTGCCGTTTGGCGTTTTTGTCATCTTGACCTATTGGACGGAGCGCTTTGACTACTTCTTTGTCGAAGCCAAGTTAGCCCCCGAGGCCGTCGGACTGTACGGCGGGGCCAGCCGCATTTACTACTCAATCCAGGCATTGATCCCAGCCCTCACCTTGGCATTTGCCGCGGAGATGCTCAGTATCCGTGACCTAAAAGCCTTCTCTAAGCAGACCGAGGCAGCGCTCTCTGTCGTCTTCTTTGCCACCATTCCGGTGGCTGTCGGCGCCTGCTTCACCGCAGGCGACCTGCTTAACCTCATCTACGACGCATCCTACCGCCAAGTTGGCTACCCCTTTGCGCTGTTGTGCTTGGCCTTGGTGCCGCAAGCGATCGCTACCATCGTTGGCATTCAAGCGTTGATCACCCGAGGTCGCATTTGGTATGTCAACTTCGCTCTGGCGACAGCTGCGGCCGCAGGCTTGGCCATGGAATCCTCGCTGATCGTTCGCTGGGGCCTGACCGGCGCCGCGCTCGGCGTGCTTCTCATAAAAACTCTGACCGCTGTCCTCATCGTCATGGGTGCCGCCGATTTCATTCGGAGCAAACGCATCTTCCTGCTCGCGTTGCCGTGGCTTGCAGCTTCGTGCTTGATGGCGGGAGCCTTGCTGGCGCTGGAAGCCAAGCATTTGTTGATCAAATTGGCCGTTGGCGGCAGTGTCTATGGACTAGTTGCCGCCGTCACCTCATACCGGCAGATCCGCACTTGGCTGGCTAAACGCCGGCAAAGACCGCCAAAGCCCGATTCATTGACGCCTTAGCGCCTTGACCAAGGCCTGAAAATGTTATTAGATCGTCGCTAACCTGAGTGATTTGATGACCGCTTTCTATAGATAGGGCTAAGGCTGATGAAGGTTAGTCTGATTATTCCGGTGTACAACGAAGCCCAGCACCTGAAGGAATTTCTTCAGCGGGTCGATGATTTAAAGCTGCAGGTTGAAAAGGAATTGGTCATCGTCAATGACTGTTCGACCGATGGCTCGGCGGCGATTCTCGATAGCTTTGCCTTTCGCTCGGCTCACCGCATCATTCATCAAGCCGTCAACCAGGGTAAAGGCGCAGCCATCAAGGTTGGCATCGCCCGCGCGACGGGAGACATCATGGGCGTCCAGGACGCCGACTTTGAGTATGATCTACGCGACATTCCGGCGTTGATTCAACCCCTGTTGGATGACCGAGCCGACGTCGTCTATGGCTCCCGCTTTAAAAAGTCGGGGGAGCAGGTGCATCGGACCTTCCACTACCTGATCAATCGGGCCTTGACGATCCTAAGCAATTTCAGCTGCGGCCTCTATTTGACCGACATGGAAACCTGCTACAAATTCTTCCGCCGCGACATCCTGGCAAATGTTTACCTCGACTCCCGCCGCTTCGGGTTTGAACCAGAAATCACGGCTAAAATCGCCAGGCTGAAGCTCCGCATCATCGAGCTTCCGGTGTCCTACTACCCGCGAAACTACCTGCAAGGTAAGAAGATTTCCTGGAAGGATGGCATTGCTGCGCTTAGGCACATCATCCACTTTAATTTCTTCGTCAAACCGGTCTCCTGCTTTGGGCCAGATCTACCAAAGCGTTACCTACCTAGCAGCGGGCATTGGCTCTGAACTCAACCAAAGCCACACTGACTAGCCCGATGACCAGCACCTTCAAGTCCGTCCCGTTGTGGTTTTGGTTTTTTGTCAGCCTATGCTTGACCAGGCTCATTCTGGCTTTTGCCTCCTTCGACTACCATATCGACGGTGACACCACGGTCACCCTGTTGATGGCCAATGACTGGGACCATACCCCGGCCAAGGCCTTTTTCTGGGGCCAGCAGTACATGGGCACCTACGAGATTTGGTTGCTGGCCAAGCTCGGCAAACTGCTCAGCCTCAGCCCGATACCCTTGTGGCTGGCAACGACCCTAGCGACCTTGTTTTACTGCGCTGGTGCGACCCTAGTCTATGCCGCCTTGCTGGGCTATGACGCCGACCACGGGCGCAACACCTGGGCGCAACGCGGCCGCTTTATCTTAGCGTTCTTGATCTTGGGTTTTAGCCCTCCGAGCCTGCAAAAATATTCTTTCGGCATCGGCACCGGCTACTCATTTCTCCCACTGGTCTCTGGTCTGTGCATTTTTCTTGGCTTCCGCCTGCGCCAGCTGCGCTGGTGGACCATCCTGGCTGCCGGCGTGCTGCTTGGACTTTCCATCGAGATCAATCGGCTGAACCTCGTCCCCATCGCTGGACTCGCTTTGTGTTTAGCTCTCACCAGCATTAAGAAGAATTTTCGCAATGGCTGCGTCTTAGCGCTTGGCATGCTGGGTGGAGCGGCGGTCGAATTGACGGTCATTCCGCTGAGTGCCCTGTCGATCTATGGTGGCGGCAGCAACTTTTCTTGGAGTCGCAGCCTAAGCAATTTCAAAGCAACCATCACCCAACTCGGAACCTATCTGGGAACCCTCCCGTATGGGGTCACGGAGACCGAACATGCGCTGTGGTTTTCGACTGGCCATAACGACAGCTCGCTGACCCTCAACGTCCTCTCCGTTGCAGCCCTCATCGCCCTTGTCAGATTCACATGGAAGCCGATCCTCAGCCGACGCGACTACCTGCCGTTTACGGCGATCTGCATCGTCAACCTCGCAATCCTGGTCTTCAGCAGCCTCTCCCTCGACATGTATGCCGCGCGTAGATATGCCTTACCGATGACATTCCCCCTGGCTTTTCTGCTCATCGCCACGCCGCAGTTTTATCTGAATCGAGCGCTGATCGGACTGCGAGTTGCTGCATTAGCGGTCTATTTGGTTTTCAGCCTGTGGTTTACCACGCCACTAGGGCACCTTCAGGACAGTCTTCCCACGTTCTCTAGCGAACATGATTGTTTAGTTGGCCATGGCGGCGACTTGACAGCGATCATGGCCCTGAATCGAATCTTGCCTAAGACTGTAGACGTCAACTGGCGGCTCATTGGCAATTATTCGCAAAACCTAGATTTGCATGACAGCGCAGCCATTCGCGCCGCTTGTCAGCACATCTTCCTAGTCGACACCCGGCATATCAAAGAGGAGAACTTTCGCGAATACTGCCCTCACCGCACCTTGCTACGTGACGTCAAGCCCTCTGGCCTACGGCGGTATCGCTATGCCGTGCAATTCTATGCATGCAGTGATTAGTAGTCGTATGGCGCCCTCGGCAAAAGAGAACGGGAAGACATCTAGGCCGACGTAAGGTGGACTAGTTGGACCGCACCGGCAACGAACCGCACGCCCCTCGCGGTGATTGGCAAAGGTCCAGTATGAGTTCGAAAAGTATTTGACCAAAGTCGCAGGAATGATCGCCGCCCTCTGGGCTACCATGGGCGAGGCAACGCTCAGCACCTCGTTGAGCAGATAAAAACAGCTAAAGCTGATCACCCGGGACAGGAGCGACACGGCATTAACGCGCAATCCCTGGAGCTTGAACCTGCCCTTGCTCGCTCGGCAGAGGTCCATTTGTAGTTGAGGAAGATGCTCCACAGGATCGAGCCCTCCACCGCTAAAGGCGAGGCAAGGTACTTGTGCAGACCGCGGGAGAGCAGCAAGTTTAGCAAGCCAAGATTGACCGCTACGCCGGAGACGCCGACGACACAGATGCGGAAAAAGGTATGCATACTCATCATCCGGATCGCGGCGGCATTGGCCATAAATTCTAGGATGTCCCGCAGTCCGAGCTTGGAGTTGCCACGGGTGCGGTCGGCAAAATGCACGGGGATCTCGGCGATCCGCGCTCGGTCGCCGAACGCCGCATGGAGCAGCGTCACCTGAAACCCATAGCCCTCGGCCTTGATCGAGCTCAGATCGATGCGCCTGAGCAGGTCTGCGCGAATGCAGCGAAAGTCAGCGGTGCAGTCATGCACATGGCTGATGCCGGCCAGATAGTGGGCGACAATGTTGCCGCCAAAGGAATTCATCTTGCGTAGCCAGCTCCAATCCTTGGGTATGGAGCCGCCGGCAACATAGGGATATTCCCTCTCCCTTTACGATAGCTACATCGTAATTGGACCCGGCTCGCGACTGCCGCAGCTCGGCGGCGGCTTTGCTGATGTCAGATTTCGCTGGGATATTTTGATGCAAGTGCATCACAGATTTCTCAATCTCACGGGTTCACCAGCTGTGAACCTACTGATTGTAAGTTTATTTGGCGACGCGACGCTCTTGTTTAGCATCCAGGTCACAAAAGCGGTGTGGCAAGGGTTGCGTAGCCGGCGTCCTCTTGAAGAAAAAACGGTGGGTGAGGGAGTTTTACTTTTCTTGCCTCTAGCGGCGGTGGGCGCTATTCTTAGCTCGGCCCAGGTTGGTGGTATAGAGCATGGGCGCTGGGTCATTTCGCTAGTGGTCATTTATGCATTGATGATCGCAAATCCGGTCGTAACTCTATGGCGCCATTGGCCAAGGGGATCCGGCAGGATGCTTCCACTGCTGATGTTAGGACTGTTACTCGCGAACAATGCCAGGTCGATCAAAGAAGCGCTAAGGGAGTCAGGAGATGAAAGGCGGTTCTTAGAGAATCTTATTGTTACCCTAGACTCCCACAAGTTAAGCCGCGGTTATGGAAATTACTGGTCGACCTATGCTGTCAATCTTATGACCGACGAGCGGATTGTTATGCAACAGGTCGACACCCTATATTCCCCACATTATTCAGAAATGGTCCGCGGGAGTGATCGAATAGGTTATGTTAATATGCCTGATCCTCACATTAAAATCCCTGGCGGCTCGATTAGCTTCGACGGCTTTGATTATGTTTTCGAGGACTCCAGTGCAGTCGGCAAGAAACTAATATTTTATGCCTTGCAACGATTGGACAAGAGGCCACCGCATTGAGTTTAAGAGCGAGCAACACAGGTGGTGCACCGTAGATGATCAGATATAGCTCTCTTGGCGTCCTTCTGGCTCTTTGGTGCTGGGCCTCCTGGGCCAGACCTTACACTGCGTCGCCACCGATTCGCTCTGATGGCGTGGGTTACCACATGTGGACCAAAGCCTTTAAGAGCGGGGATTACAGCTTTGTCGCCAACCAGGGTGCGTACGACGACTTTGGCTGCTCGCTGCAGAAGCAAACCGGTCAGTGTGTGAATAAATGGTCGATGGGCACTGGCTTGCTGCGCTATCCATTCATTTGGCCCTTCGTCGATCCCCAGACGCCCAAGCACTTTAGCGAGGTTGAAGAACAGTTTGTTCATTGGTTTGCAGGAGCACTCTTATTATTTAGTGGCTGGTTGCTGCTAGATACCACCGCGCGCCGCGGCTACCACGGCTTTGCCCCGAATTTTGCCCTCTTGGTCGTAGCTCTAGGCACCGGATGGTTTCATTACAGCACCTTTGATGCAGGGTTTTCTCACGCATATTCAGCATTCTGGGCGTCGGTGCTGATCTGGGGTATCAATTATGCGGCGCAGACTGCGGCCTCCAGCAGACAAAAGGCGTCGGTCGGTGCTCTACTGATGATCACAGGTGTGATGATGATGTTGACTCGCAACACCAACGTATTTCTGATTGCTGGCAGTGGACTGCTCGGAATTTTATGGGCCTACAGTGCAGGTCGCCTCGGCAAGCTCATTGGGCCTTTGCTTTGGACTGGGGACCATCCTTGGCGAGGCCATTCAATTGCTCTATAACAGCCACGCAACGGGAACCCTCGTCCTATCTTCCTATGTCGACGAGGGATTTTTATGGGATCAACCACAGCAGTGGTCTGTCCTGTTTTCTTATAAAAAGGGTTTATTCACTTATTACCCTGCACTCCTACTCGTGATCCTCAACGCTGCAGTTGTTAAGGCTGCCAGGGTTTCTCTTATGCCCACGCTGTTGGTGGTAGTGGCCTTAGCCACGATTTACGGCTTCTGGCACACTTGGTGGTTGGGGGGCAGCTTTGGTCATCGGGGGTTTGTGGAGGTAGCGCCTTTATTTTATATGCCGACGGTCGTGGCGTTGGCCGGCCTGAGGGGAGCATTTTGGCGACGATTTATACCTGTCGTATACGTTGGGTTGGTACTCGTATCCCTACGTCTGATGTGGGCCTATTGGCAAGGCCAGCTACCTTATGAAGGCGGAACTATTGGCGCATATTGGGCTTTGCTGCGCCGCTAATGGGCGGTTACCAGAGTCACGTCCATTGAGCAGCTCGCCAAAGACCGTGTTGGTAGTGCCGCCAACCCGGCTGACCTAGGCCGCATAGCGGCGGCTTCGCGAAAGCAAAATGGTGTCATTTATGTTTGTGATTTGTGGCACCTATGGCATCTAGGGGTTAATTTTCCCTTCCCGCCCATCCCATGATAAGATCCAGGCATGTTTAAAAAAAATCCTCAGACTCGTGCCGCTCCAGCGGCTGGGCGCATTTGCCTCTCACTCTGCATGCTAGTTGCAGGATCAGCCTTGGTGTCCTGCCGCCTGCATCAGCTCGATGAGCTGAAACCGGGTGACCAGCCGTCCGTGGACAACAGTATAGTCGACCCGGAGTTGCCAGTCCGGCTCTCA
>Ga0315287_10002718_pt1 | contig 16836 bp, 11 predicted proteins | sample YL17G11_0_MG_FD_205037 | JGI IMG/M metagenome (GOLD analysis project Ga0315287, IMG submission 205037) | Sediment microbial communities from Yellowstone Lake, YNP, Wyoming, USA - YL17G11_0 | ecosystem: Environmental > Aquatic > Freshwater > Lake > Sediment | place: USA: Wyoming | collected...
GTCCAGAAAGCAAATCTATCAGTTCAGTAAGATCACACGACGGTAATGAAGTTCAATCGACCGTGCTGCCGAAGCGCCAGCACCCCAAGACACGAAGCCAATATGAGAAACCTCGAATACCAAACTGAAGGCGGCTGCGCTTGCGGCTGCAACCGACGCGATTTCATTGCCCGCGTGAGTCTGGCAATGGGCGCGATGTCATTCACCACGTTGGCCGTCGATGCGGCCGACACCACCACGCTGCCCGCGCGCAAAAAGCAGGGCGCGGTGGTGAGGGCGGCCTTCCTCTACACGCCCTCGAAGCAGATGGCCGATGATCCCAATGGCTGGTGGAGTTGGCCGGGAAACGACTACGACGCGGAGGGGCATCAGAAGAAATACGCGGCGGCCATCGGCGAAATGGAGAAGAAGCTGGGGATGAAGATCCTCGTCGAGCCAAAGCCGATCGGAGATGCCGACGGGGTTCAACGATTTCTCAAGGCGGTGGACGCCGATCATCCCGACGGTGTCCTGCTCGTGCTGCTGCACAACTTCACCCTGACGCACGCGGACAAGATACTTCAAGCGGTCGAGAAGGCGGGGATTCCGGCGGTGTTCTACATTGGCCTCGGCGTAAAGCATGGCCCGGTCGGCCAGTATCGCCGGCCCGGCCTCTATTTCATCCAATCCATGGATAATTTCGAGGCGATCGAATACGGCATGCAGATGATCAACACGAAGAAGCTGCTGGGCCAAAGCCGGATTCTGAGCGTGACGGAGGGCGAACCCAAGCAATTCACGGACAAGTTTCTGGGCGTGACGACGCAGGTGGTTCCGTTTGACCGGTATGCGGCGGCGTTCGCCAAGGCCGATATCGGCGATGCCGCCCGCCGTTTGCTGAAGGGCGTCACTGGCAACGCCCGTGAGGTGCGCACCACCCAGGAATCACTGGAAAACGCGATGCGCGCCTACTTTACGCTGCGGAAACTCCTGGCCGACGAGAACGCGGATGGACTCACGATGAACTGCTTGAAACGGGGTATGCTCAAGCCCTGCCTGGGCTTCTCGCTGCTGAACAGCGCGTTAATTCCCGCCGCGTGTGAGAACGATCTCGCGGCGGCTCATGGTCAGATGCTGGGGCAATTGCTGCTCGGGCGCCCGGGATTCCAGCACAACCCGGCGTTCGAAACCGAAAGTAATCATTACTACGCCTCGCACTGCACTTGTCCGACCAAGTTGTATGGTCCCGAAGGCGCGGAACTGCCGTATCTGTTGCGGCGTTTCTTCCATACGAACGAGGGGAGCACCGCCGTCCAGGTGTTTTGGAAGCCGGGCGATCCGGTTACCATGATGCACTACTACGCCGGGGCCGAACCGGCGCTGGATGTGTATTCCGGGAAGGTGGTGAAATCGCACGAAATGCCGCCGGCGGGCGGATGCACCACCAACGTCGAGATCGAGATCACCGACCGGCCGGACGTTTGCATGGTCAAGGGCCACCACAACCTGCTGTTCTGCGGCGACCATGCGCGCAAGTTCCAGCATTTTGCCCGGCTCTACAAGATGCAGCTCAAGGAAGGGGAAAAGACCAATTACAAAGACCCGGTATGAACGAGCCGCTTGTGGGCAGTTTCCACGATTCCGAAATCACCTACGGAGCGTCAAAAACAAATCTATCAATTCATGAACCCTTTCAAGCATCTGTTCACCCGACTGCTTCTGGTGCTTGTCGGCGGTGGCGCATTCCTGACGGCATCGGTCTTTGGCGCGAGCGTGCCGGGGACTGTTAGTCTGCTCGACGATCAGGGCCGCCAACTCATACCCGGTGGCTACGTCGCGCTGGAAAGCATTGAATACACGGCAGACGACTACCAGCGGATGGTGCGGATGGGGGCCAACTTCCAGGTGATCCGGGTGCCGGTTGGCATGATCGGTGCGTGGCCGGGCAAGGCTGCGGACGAGAAAGCGCTCACGCACTTTGATGACTTGGTTCGCCTGGGGAAAGCGCCCGGCCTGCGCACGATTTTCAAACTGGTGTTCTACGGGGTTAAACCCTTCGGCGAAAAACAGTGGGACATGCTTTGGAATAATACCGACGGCACTCAGGACAAAGTCATTGAAGGCTGGACGCGCATCTGGACCCGCTACAAAGATGAGCCTTCAGTCTTCGGCTACGACCTGCTGAACGAGACACAGCGCGGACTGGACACGGATTATGACCGCACCCAGCGCGAGCGGACGCTGCCGCTGCTGCGCCGCATGACCGATGCGATGCGCCAAATCAGCCCGGATAAATGGGTGCTCTATCAACCGCTGCTGCGCAAACCGGAAGATCAATGGAACAAAGGCAAGAATCCCGTGGTGGCCATCGAGGAGCCCTTTGGCCGGGAGCGAGCCATCTACGCGCCGCATTTGTATCGCATGGAACTCCCCTTGATCGTGGCGATCTTGGACGACTTGCAACGGCAGGCCGCCATTTCGAAAGTCCCCCTGCTGCTGGGCGAGTGGGGTGCTCCCACGCGTGCCAACACCGACGGCAATCCAGCCGAAGAAGCCCGCTACACCAAGGTCTATCAAGAGACCGTCAACCAGCTCGACACGCGCGGCATCGGCGGGATCAAGGCCTGGTTCTGCGGCATGCGGAATCCCATTCCGGTCAAGGGTTCGACGAACTGGATGACGTGGGCAATCTTCTCCGACAAGTCGCCCGCCGGCCGCGTGGAGCGCAAATATATTTTGGACGTGGTGGTTCGTCCGCGCCCGTTGGTGGTGGCCGGGCGGCTGGAGCATTACGGCACCGACTTCGCCACGCTCACCTTCGCGATGACGTTGCAGAGCGACCCCGCGCTCGGCGCGACGGAAATGTTCGTGCCCGCCGAGCGGCACTACCCCGGAGGCTTTCGCGTGCAAGTCGGTCCGGGCCTGACGCTGGCGCATGACCCCGGAGCCAAGACGCTGCGCACGGTGAGCGCGGCGGATGCTGCCGATCGCGAGCAGGCCAAACAAATTCGCTGGGACGATGGGGCCCAACACTTGATCGTTGATCAATGGGTAGGCGCCGCCAAAAATCTGACGCTGAAAGTCCTGCCGGAAATGTTGAAATGACTTCGATCCAACCAATTTCTTAGCAGTTGAACTATACCGGACAACCCAACAACAACCATGATGATGCTTCGATCCCTATTCCTCCTCTCCACGCTTTTCTCCGCACTGGGCGGCTTGTCCGCCGCTGACTCCCCGGCCAGCAAACCCAACGTCCTGTTCATCATTTGCGACCAGCAGTTCGCCGATGTCATGAGCTGTCGGATGGGCAAGCAATACCTCAATACTTCTGTCATGGACAGCCTAGCCGCCCGGGGGATGTTCTTCACCCGCGCTTACAGTTCCAACCCGCTGTGCATGCCGTATCGCAACTCGGTTTTCACCGGGCGCTATCCCCACGAGACGGGCGTGACGAAGAATGCCAAACCCGCGACGCCCATGGATCCCAAGGAGTTGGTCTTCATGGGCAACTACTTCAAAGCCGCCGGCTACGACACCCCTTACAGCGGCAAGTGGCATTTGTGTTACGCCGAAAATGATACCCAGGCGCACGGTTTCGAGATCATGAAGGCCAGTAGCACGGAGGGACACGATGCCGGGGTCACCGAAGGCGCTCTGCAATTTTTCGCCCGGCCGCACGATAAGCCCTTCCTACTGGTGGCGAGTTACCTGAACCCCCACAACATCTGCGAATGGGCCCGTCGCCTGTCCGGCCGAAAGACGCGTTTAAACTGCGGCGAAATCGGCACGCCGCCGGCCTTGGACCAGCTTCCGCCCGCTCCTTTCAATCTCGCGCCGCAGAAGAACGAACCGGACGGCATGACGCTGATTCGCCGCGCCGAGCAGGTGGATGAGGGTCCGTTTCCCGTCGGCAAATTCACGCCCGAGGATTGGCGCAAGCATCGCTGGGGTTATTACCGGATGGCCGAGTTGGTGGACAAGGAAATCGGGCGCTTGCTGGAGGGCTTGCGCAAGGCGGGCCAAGAGGAGAACACCCTGATCGTGTTCACCGCCGACCACGGCGAATGCGCCGGGGCGCACGGTTGGAACCAGAAGACGGTGCTCTACGACGAATCGGCGCGCGTGCCCTTGATCGTCTCCTGGAAGGGCCATACGCCGGCGGCCACTTCCGACAAGCTGGTCAACACGGGCATTGATATTCTGCCCACCCTGATGGACGCTGCGGGACTGGTCGTGCCGAAAAAACTTCCCGGCCGCAGCCTCCTGCCGCTGGCATTGGGCCAGACCGTCCCCGCCTGGCGCGAATACGTGGTGGCGGAAAACAATTTGTCGCAGACGGGTGAGGTGGATGGAATGACGCCCACGATGGAAGGCCGGATGGTGCGCACGGACCAATACAAGTATTGCATTTACAGCCGGGGCCAGCAGCGCGAATCCCTGGTGGACATGAAGGCCGATCCGGGCGAAATGACCAACTTGGCCACCGATCCGAAGTATCGCAGCGTGGTGCTTGAGCACCGCGCGTTGCTCGCCAAGTTCGGCGAGGAGCTCCACGACCCGCTGGTGACCGAACTCCTGGCGGACAACGTCAAGCCGATCCCGTTCACGGCCGACGCTCCCGCGCCAAAATCGCTCCGGGCCAAAAGACAAAAAGCACAACCCTTCTGACCTGACCATGAAAAATACCGTCCCTCTGTTCATCCTGCTTGCTGGCGCGGCCGTCACCAGTTTCGCGGCGGCGGAAAGTTCCACCGCGACCAACCGGCGGCCCAACATTCTCTTCATCGCCATTGATGATCTGCGCCCGGAACTCGGCTGTTACGGCGACACGCAGGTTAAGTCGCCGAACATTGACAAGCTGGCGGCGCAGGCATTGGTGTTCACTCGCGCCTACTGCCAAGTGCCGGTCTGCGGCGCGTCGCGGGCGAGCTTGATGACGAGCATCCTGCCCACGGCGCAGCGCTTCACCGTGGCCAAGACGCATGTGGATGAGGATACGCCGGGCGCGGTGACGTTGCCGCAGGTTTTCAAGGAGGCAAGTTACACGACGCTTTCCAACGGGAAGGTTTTCCATTTTGGCAATGACACACAGGATCGCAGTTGGAGTGAAAAAGCCTGGCACTCGGGCCTGAGCCACTCGACGAGCCTGGACACGGTGACGACGTGGAAGAAATCAGCGGCGGGGCGCACCCGCATCTACGAATCGCCCGACGTGCCGGACAATGCCTATGGCGATGGCAAGACCGCCGAGAAGACGATCACGGATTTGCGCCGCCTCAAGGCCAGTGGCAAGCCGTTCTTCCTGGCTTGCGGATTTATCCGGCCGCACCTGCCGTTCTACGCGCCGAAGAAATATTGGGATCTCTACGAGCGGGAGAAAATTCAAATCGCAACCAACCGGCAGCACCCGGAAGCTGCGCCGAAGGGCCTGAAAGGCTCGGGTGAATATCGCACCTACGACTTCGGCGATTACAAGGATAACACCGATGACTTTCATCGCATGATGCGGCATGGGTATTACGCCTCGACCAGCTATGCCGACAAACTGACCGGCGACGTGCTGAATGAATTGGAGCGCCTCGGTCTTGCTGACAACACCATCGTCGTGATCTGGGGCGATCACGGCTGGCATCCGGTACCAAGGATAAACCATTCGCCACGCTGGAGCGCGCCCGGGACGCGGCCCGGCAGGCGAAAGGTTCGACCGTCGTTCTCGCCGACGGGACGTATCGGTTGACGAAAACCTTTGCGATGGATGAACGCGATTCCGGCACGGCTTACCGGAGCGTGAATGCGCGGATTACCGGTAGCGTTGCCATTCCGAATTCCGCGGTGAAGCCGGTCACGGACAAGGCGGTTCTCGACCGGCTCGTGCCGGAAGTGCGCGGGAAAGTGCGGGAGATTGATTTGCGGGCCTTGGTGATTTCGGATTTTGGTGAGATCGGGCCGCGTGGTTACCGTCGGCCATACGTGCCGGCTCCATTGGAGTTGTTTGTGGACGATGAATCGTTGACGCTGGCGCAATGGCCGAATCCGGGACAGCCGGGCGTGCCGGTTGGCAAGGTGCTTGACAAAGGCCCGGTGACGCGTAACGGCGCGAAACCCACACGCGGCGGAACATTCGAGTTTGTGACCGACCGACCGGCTCGCTGGACAAAAGCGGATGACGTGTGGATTACCGGGTTGTTTCAGAACGGGTATGCCGACAATACGGTGAAGGTAAAAGCATTCGACCTGGAGAAGCGAACACTGACGACAGTGCAGCCGCACATGTATGGCTTCGGTTCCGGCAAGCCGTGGAACCGGTGGGTCGCGCTGAATTTGCTGGAGGAGATTGACCTGCCCGGTGAGTTCATGGCCGACAAGAAAACCGGCAAGCTCTTCTTCCTGCCGCCGGCGGGCAACGAGATCGCGAAGCGCCGGCTGGAAGTGTCGGTGATGAAAGAACCGCTCGTGGCCATCGAGGGCGCGACCGGCGTGGTGTTCGATGGCGTCAATATCGAGTGCTCGCGGGGCATGGGCGTGTACCTCGAGCGCGGTACGAGCAACCGGATTCAAAACGCGACGCTCCGCAACCTCGGCATGGTCGCCGTCTGCGTTGGCAAAGGCGTCTCACCAGACCCCGATTACCGGCACGCCTTCACGGGAACGCCCGTATCACGCGAACTCGGCTCGTGGCACGAACACATCTACGAGAACTCTACCTTTAACCGCGACGCCGGCACCGGCCACGGAATCGTCAACTGCCAGATCTACAACATCGGCGCGGGCGCGATCTCGCTCGGCGGCGGCGACCGCAAAACACTCGTTCCTGCCAGCAACTTCGTCGAAAACTGCGACCTCCATCATTTCAATCGCTGGGATCGCACCTACAAGACCGGCGTCAACATTGACGGCGTCGGCAACCGCATCCGGCACTGCAACATTCACGATTGTGCCGGCGGTGCGATTTATCTGCATGGCAACGACCATGTCATCGAACTCAACGAAATCCATCACGCCATGTTGCAGGGTGAGGAGATGGGCGCGTTCTACATGGGGCGCGATTCGAGCGAGTATGGCAACGTGCTGCGCCATAATTTCTTTCACCACGTCGGCAACCCCGACGCCCGCAAGCAGGGCTGTTTCGGGATTCACTTGGACGACGGGTCGTGCGGGCTGCTCGTAGAAGGCAACATCTTCTACAACTGCAGCCATGAAACCGGCCTCAACGGCGGCAAAAATCACCGCATCGTCAACAACATCTTCGTGGATAACGCCAACCCGGAGCCAAGACATGCCGGCATTCGTGCCGGCTGGAATCCGGCGCAGTATTACAACTGGGCACGCACGGAGCTGATCGAGAAACGCCTCCGGCAAGACTTGGACATCACGCGTCCGCCATACTCAGAGCGCTACCCTGACTTGAAAGAACTGTATGAAGCCCCGCCGACGGCACCGCGGTTCAATATCGTTGAACGAAATGTGTTCGTCCGTTCCGGCAGTGCTCGCAGTCCGCGTCCCACCGAAAATCCTGCCGGCAACCAACTCAAAGACAACTTCGAGACCAAGACCGACCCCGGTTTCGTCAACGCCGCCGCGATGGATTTCCGGTTGCGTTCTGACTCCGTTGTGTTCGAAAAAATCCCAGCCTTCCAACCCATACCGCTCGAAAATATCGGGCTAAACAAGTCAGTATCCACACCATGAAAACAATATCCCTCATCTTAACGTCCCTTTGTCTCCTCAGCGGCTCGCTCGGGGCGGCAGAAGCCAAAGTAAACAAACCCAACGTCCTCTTCATCGTCGTGGACGATCTCCGCAACTGGCAGGGTTGCTACGGCGATGCCCAGGCCAAGACGCCCAACATCGACCGGCTCGCGGCGCGGGGCGTGCGCTTTGATCGCGCCTACTGCGGCGCCCCGCTGTGTAATCCCACCCGCACCTCGCTCATCACCGGCATTCGTCCGAGCGTGAGCGGGGTTTATGAAAACAACGTTCGTTGGTTTAGCGCGCTGCCGGGCGTCATGACCATCCCGCTTTTGTTCAAGCAAAACGGTTATTATGTTTCCGGCGCCGGAAAGATCACCCACGCCGGCTCGCTCCGCGCCACCGATTGGAACGACTTTGGCCCGGTGCAAGACAACAAAGAAGGAGGCGAGGATGTCGGCAACGATCCGAATGGCCGCAAGCCCGGCTTGGCGGACAACCAACGCTACGGCAATTTCGCCTGGCACGTCGTGCCCAACGGGAACGAAGCGGCGTTGATTGACTACCGCACGACCAGTTACATCATTAACCGGCTGGCCAAGCCACAGGATAAACCCTTCTTCCTCGCACTCGGCATTCACCGCCCGCACACCCCTTGGAATGTGCCGCAAAAAAATTTAGATCTCTACCCGCTCGATAAAATCCAGCAGCCGAAAATCAATGCCCACGATCTCGACGACGTCGGCCCGATCGCCAAAATTATGGCGCGCCCCAGTCTTGACGCCGAGATCCGCGCGTTGCCACAAGGCCCGGAGCACGTCATCCAGGCCTACCTCGCCTCGGTTTCGTTCTGCGACGCCCAAATCGGACGCGTGCTCGATTCGCTCGACAAAAGTCCGTATCGCGACAACACCATCATTGTGTTCTGGGGCGATCACGGCTGGAATCACGGCGAGAAACAGCATTGGACGAAGGCCGTGCTTTGGGAGGAAGCCACCCGTGCGCCGATGTTGTGGGTCGCGCCCGGCGTGACCAAGCCCGGCACGGTCTGTGAGCGCACCGTGGATTTTCTCAGCGTTTTCCCCACGCTCTGCGATCTCGCGGGCCTGCCCGTCCCCGAGCAGTGCAAGAACCCGAGCTTCCGTTCCTTGCTCGCCGAGCCGAAGTCGGCGTGGGACCGGCCGGCATTGACCACAATGGGTCTGGGCAACCACGCCGTGCGCGACGAGCGCTGGCGCTACATCCGTTATGTTGACGGCGCGGAGGAGCTATATGATCACAGTGTGGATCCGCTGGAATGGACCAACGTGGCCGCCAAGCCCGAAAACGCGGCCACCAAGGCCCGGCTTGCCAAATGGCTGCCGGCCCAAAATGCGCCCTCTAAAGGCCGGCCATGAAGTGTTCTGAAGCCCAAAACTCTCGGCGGCGGCTGGTCGTCAGCTTCCGGTGCCCTGGGAGGCACCGGCGGCGAACTTTCTTTCACCGACACCAGCAACACGACCACCAACCAGTTTAATAAAATCCAAATCATACAAACCATGAAGACACGTAACAGTATTCCATTGGCTGCGGTGCTGCTCGCCTGCGGTGCCCTGTGTGCCGTTGCCGAAGGGCAGTTTCGTCGGCTGCCCGTGGCAGTGTTCCGCGACAAGATGCAGGGCGCCTGGCTCGGCCAGATGATCGGCGTGGGGTGGGGGCAGCCGACCGAGTTCAAGAGCAAGGGCGCGATCATCCCCGAAGACAAGATGCCGGCGTGGCGGCCTGAGATGGTCAACCAGCACAACAACGACGACTGCTATGTCGAGATGACTTTCCTGCGCACCCTGGAGCAATACGGCTTCGATGTGTCCATCCGGCAGGCGGGCATTGATTTTGCCAACAGCGGCTATAAGCTCTGGCACGCGAACCGATTCGGACGCGACAACCTCCGCCAAGGCATCGCTCCACCCGACAGCAGCCACCCGCAGTTCACCAGCCACGCTGACGACATTGACTATCAGATCGAGGCCGACTTCTCCGGCATCATCGCGCCGGGCCTGCCGAACCTCGCCATTGCGCTCGGCGAAAAGTTCGGCCGGTTGATGAACTACGGCGATGGCCTTTACGCCGGCCAGTTCATCGGCGGCATGTATGCCGAGGCCTATTTCGAGTCCGACCCGTGGCAGTTGGTGGCGGCGGGTTTGCAATGCGTGCCGCCAGACAGCCAATACGCCGAGATGGTTCGCGATCTGTTGAAGTGGTGCCGCGAGAACGGCGATTGGATGAAGACGTGGGAACTCGTCGAGGCGAAGTATCACAAGGACCCGAACTACACGCATACCCTCTGCTCCAAGCCGGGCGGCGAGGGCGAGTTCAGCATTGATGTCAAACTCAATGGGGCCTACGTCATCATGGGCCTGCTCTACGGCGCGGGCGATCGCGACAAGACGATGGTGATCGCGTGCCGTTGCGGCCAGGACAGCGACTGCAATCCCGCCAACGCCGCCGGCGTCTTCTTCACCGCGTTGGGCGCGTCGAGAATCCCCGCGCGCTTCATCGAGAAGCTCGACCTGGACCGTAAATACAGTTTCTCCGACTATACGCTGCCGAAGGTTTACGAGGTGAGCGAGAAACTCGTCCGCCAAGCGGTAGTGCGCGCCGGCGGTCGCATCGAGAAAGACGCCAACGGGGAGGAAGTATTTCTCATCCCCGTCCAGGTGACGAAGCCGGGCGCGGCGGAGCGAAGCTGGCAGTCCGGTCCCATTGCCGACTCGAAGTTCACGCCCGAGGAAATGGCGAAGATTCATTTCGTCCCAACCCCAAAGAACTCGGGCAACTCAAGCCGGTCCCGCGCGGGCAAACCTGCGGAGCGTCAAAAAGCAAATACCGATCAGTAAACCATGAAAACAAACTCCGTCCGTCTCCCTCTTGGCGCCACGTTCACCCTGTTGACGGTGAGGTTGGCTCTCAACCTCGTTGCCGCGAGTGCCGCGCCCGCTCAACCCAACATCATCCTCGTGATGCCCGACGACCTGGGCTATGGCGACTACGCTTGCCTCGGCAATCCCATCATGCGCACGCCGGCGGTGGATGCGTTCAAGAAGGAGAGCCTGCTCTTCACGCAATTCCACGTCAGCCCGACCTGCTCGCCGTGTCGCGCGGCGCTGATGAGCGGACGACAGGAGTTCAAGAACGGCGTCACGCACACGATCCTCGAGCGCGAGCGGATGAGCCTTAAAACCTTCACGCTGCCGCAGATGCTCAAGAGTGTCGGCTACACCACCGGCATTTTCGGCAAATGGCATCTCGGTGATGAAGAAGCGTATCGTCCGGAGAGCCGCGGCTTTGACGAAGTCTATATCCACGGCGGCGGTGGCATCGGTCAGACTTACCCCGGCTCGTGCGGCGACGCGCCCGGCAACCGCAACATCAATCCCGCGCTCTGGCACAACGGGAAGTGGGAGAAGACCGAGGGCTATTGCACCGATCTGTTTTTCGCCCAGGCCACCAAGTGGATGAACGCGAACCGCGCCGCCGGTAAACCTTTCTTCGCCTACATTCCGCTGAACGCCGCGCACGGTCCGCACGTCGTGCCGGAGAAATACTACCAGCAGTATCTCGGCAAGCCCGGCGTCAGCGAGGAGACCGCGAAGTTCTTCGGCATGATCGAGAACATTGACACGAACTTCGGCGTGCTGCTCAAAAAGCTTAACGAGTGGGGCATCGCGGACAACACGCTGGTCATCTATATCGCGACCGACAACGGTGGCACGGCGGGGGTGAAGATCTTCAACGCCGGGATGAAGGGCGGCAAGGGCACGCCGTATCAGGGTGGCACGCGTGCGCCGTGCTTCTTCCGCTGGCCCGCTGGCGGCATCCCTGCCGGCACGGAATGCGCCGGCCTAAGTGCCCATCTCGATGTCTTTCCAACCCTGGCCGAGATCACTGGCGCAAAACTGTCTGACGAGGTGAGAAAGCAAGTCGAAGGGCGCAGCCTGCTGCCGCTGCTCAAAAACCCGCAGGCCGACTGGGCCGACCGCATCCTGGTGCATCACGTGGGCCGTTGGGGGATAGGAAAGGCAGCGGAGTCGAAATACGCCAAATGCGCGATCCAGAACTCACGCTTCACGCTGGTGAACAACGCAGAGCTTTACGACCTCCAGACTGACCCCGGCGAAAAGAACAACGTCATCGCCGCGCATCCCGAGGTGGTGGCGAAGCTGCGCGCCGCCTATGACCAATGGTGGCAGGAGGTGCAACCGCTCCTCGTGAACGAAGACGCCGTCGGCCCGAAGATGAACCCGATGAAGGAGCTTTACTGGAAACAATTCGGAGGCGGCCCGGACGCGGCGCTGCTCAAGCGAATGGACCCGAACAAGACCACTGACGGCGGCGAGGCAGGTGAAGCACCCCAGCGAGGGAAAAGGAAGGCCACCAGGCAGTCTTCAAACACCAATACCAATTCCCCATGAGACACACACTCCTCCTGTCCGCGATGATGCTCGCGCCCTTCGCTGGTCTGAAGGCGGCAGAAGACTCCAAACCCAACATCCTGCACATCCACGCGGATGACCATCGCCCGGACGGATTGCGCGCCCTCGGCAACCCCTTGCTCGTGACGCCCAATCTCGATTCGCTCGTCGAGCGCGGCATGACCTTCACGCATTGTTACACGATGGGATCCATGCTCGACGCGGTCTGCACGCCGAGCCGCACGATGATGCTCACCGGCCGCTCCTGGCAGCGCATCCCAGGCGCTCCGGGCGCAGTCACCAATGCCGACGATCCCGCGACGTTCCTGCCGCGGGTCATCGCCGCCGCCGGCTATCAAACCTGGCACATGGGGAAGGATAGCTATGGCTTTCCGCCCGGTCTTAAAGAGTTTGAAACCACCGTCGCTGACGATGCCCGTGGCAAAACGCCGGCAACCGACCGCGTCCATGCCTGTCAGCGGCTCGCAGACCGCACGCTCGAGTTCCTCAAGTCCCGCGAAGCCAGCCACCCGGGCAAGCCGTTCTATATCTACCTTGCGCCTCCGGTTCCGCACTTCCCGCGCGTCGCCGAGCCGCAGTTCCATAAACTTTACGATCCTGAGAAGATACCGCTCTCGCCTGCCTTCATGCCACTGCATCCCTTTGACAATGGTGAGATGACGGTGCGCGATGAAGCGCAGGCACCGTGGCCGCGCACGCCGACGGACACGAAGCAGCAGCTCGCCAACTATTACGCCTGCATCAGCGGCCTGGATTTTCACGTCGGTCGGATCATGGCGGAGTTGAAAGCCAGCGGCCAATGGAGCAACACCTTCGTCATCTTCAGCGGCGACAACGGTCTCTCGCTCGGCGAACATGGACTGTTCGGCAAACAAAACCTTTACGAGTTCGGCGGCATGCACGTGCCTCTCGTCATCGCCGGGCCCGGCATTTCGAAGGGCAAGAGCGAGGCGTTGGTTTACCTGATGGACTTGTTTCCCACTTTCGCTGAATTCGCCGGCGCGAAAGTTCCAGCCGGCGTTGAGGGCAAAAGCCTCGTCCCCATCCTCACTGGCAAGGAAACGAAAATCCGCGACACGCTCTACACCGCCTACAAGAATGTCCAGCGAGCCATCCGCGACGACCGCTGGAAGTTGATTCGCTATCCGCTCATTGACAAAACGCAGCTCTTTGACCTCCAATCCGACCCGCACGAATTGGCGGACCTCGCGACCAATCCGAAATACGCGGGGAAAATCAAGGAACTGACCGCGCTGCTGGAGACGACTTGCAAAGGATTGGGCGATACGGCTCCGCTCACCGTGGCCAATCCCCGCCCGTCCGCCTGGACGCCGGACAAGGCCGGCCCGGAGACGCCCAGATCGGCTAGGAAGAACAGGAAGGCGGCGGTTAAAACCTCGGAATAGACCAAAACTAGGAAACCATCAAAGTTGTGCGGATTTCAGGTGCCTGAAGGTTCAATGATTCGAACAGACGGAAAAGCAAAAGCGAAACACAAATGAAATACCTACCAGCACTCCCACTCCTTATCGCGCTGCTGCTCGCTCCAGCCTTGGCGCCCGCCCAGGGCACACCGCCCGCCGCGCCTAACACCACCGCCCAACACGACGCCCACATGGACTGGTGGCGCGCGGCGAAGTTCGGAATGTTCATTCACTGGGGGTTGTATGCCATTCCGGCCCGCGGCGAATGGGTCATGAGCAAGGAAAAGATTCCCGTGGCGGAATATGCAGGGCAATAGCTATTTTACGGTGAGCACGCCCTATGGAATTTATTGCCATCCTATGAATACCAACCCAGCCTCAAAGACCTTCATGAAGACAATCCACTCCCTCACGCTGCTCTGCTGTTTCAGTGCCTGGCCGCTTTTTCATGCGAGCGCAGCTCCTCAGGACTCCACCGTCACCCAGCGGGCGGACAGTTGCGTTATCATGGATGTGAGTCAGGCGAAAGCCGAAGGAAACAGCCTGGTATGGAGCATCCATCTCCAGCAGCCGGGAATCTATGTCGCGCAGCTCGTCGTCGAGACCGACAAGGGCAAAGGAGATCCATCCGGAGCGGTGGAAATTGATGGAGCGCCACTCAGCAACAAGCTGAAAAAAGTCTATCGCATTGAGGATGGCATCGTGTCGGAGTTCGACCCGCCGGTGGTCTTCAAGGAGGCGGGAACGCATACGCTCAAGCTTCAATCGGGAATGGCCCTCACGAAGGTGCGCCTGGTTCCTCAGGGTTACGTAAAAAGCAGGATCGTAATCAGCTCCAGCAAATATTACGACGAGTGGATCAAGCTGCATGAGTCACCGGCGAAGGTCGCCGCGATGGCATGGTATCAGCAGGCGCGCTTCGGCATGTTTGTCCACTGGGGAGTCTATTCCGAAGCCGCCGGCAGTTGGAAGGGGACGCCGATTGAGCAGGGGCAGGGGCCGAAGGTTGCCGAATGGCTGATGTTCGCCCTTAAAATCCCACGCGCGGAATACCGGGCATACGCAAAAAACTTCCACCCGGACAAATCCTTTGCGGTGAACATCGCCCGGCTCGCCAAAGCGACCGGCATGAAGTATGTCGTCATTACCTCAAAACATCACGACGGGTTTGCCATGTTTAACTCAGCGCATTCGGATTTCGATATCGCCGACGCCACGCCCTATCAAGGTGATCTGATCAAGGAACTCTATGATGCCTGCCGCGCCGAGGGCCTCGATTTCGGGGTTTACTATTCCCATGGACATGACTGGGCGAATGGGTGCGAAGGTGATTATGCCAACGTAAAAAAATCCAATGACACTTTCGGTGTTCCCACCCGTCCCAACGGGAATAATCTATGGGATCCGAGCCCGAATACATATCTGGAGTATTTGGAAACCAAGGCTTACCCGCAGGTTGCGGAACTCATCCAGCGGCTGCCCGACTTGCGTCTGATCTGGTTCGATGGCGCGGGGCTGATCACCGAAGCGCAGGCCCTGCGTTTCTATAAAATGATCTACGCGCTGAATCCGAAGATCATTGTGAACCGCCGGGTGGGTTACGACTTTGGCGACTATGTGGATGCGGGGGATAACAAGACGCCGGCCGCGAACGAACTGGCCGCCAAGCATTTTGAAACCTGCGGCACGGCCAATCATTCCTGGGGTTACAAAGCGAACGATCAAAACTGGAAAAGCCTTCACCAGTTGCTGCTGAATTTTGTGGACATCGTTTCCAAGGGCGGCAACTACCTGCTCAACATTGGCCCGGACGGCAAAGGCCGGGTGCCCGAACCCTGCGTCAAAAATTTCCTGGAAATGGGCGCGTGGGTCAAAACCAATGCGGACGCGATCTTCGGCACGACCCGCTGGACGACGTTTCATGAGGGCGGAACCGGACTGGTCGCGACAAAGAAGACGGCAGCCCCTGCCGAGCCATCGGCGACGGAATTCTGGTTCAGCGCCAAAGGCGACAAGGTTTACGCGATGTCGCTGGCGTCGGCAGTTGGGCCGGTGCGAATTCACTCTCTGAAGCAGTCCGCCGGCAAGGTAGTGAACGTGCGCCTGCTGGGGAGCGATCAGCGCCTGAAGTGGTCTCAGAATGAGCAGGCGCTGGAAATTGATTTTGCCAAGGTGGTGACCGGAGTCAATGGCTACGCGGTCGAGGTCACCTTAAAACCCTGAACCGAGTTCAAAAATATCATGAAACATATCAACGCAGCCACCCTCCTCGCCTCGCTGTTGTTGAGCCTGTTTCCGGGGCTGCAAGCCGCCGAACCATCGAAACCCAATATCGTTGTCATCTACACCGACGATCAGGGTTACGGGGACATGAGCGCACTCAACCCGCAGTCGAAGTTCCAAACGCCGAATCTGGACCGGATCGCGCGCGAAGGGATGGTGTTCACCGATGGACATTGCGCCGACACGGTCTGCACCCCGTCGCGCTACGCGCTGCTGACGGGGCGTTACAGTTGGCGCACCTCGCTCAAGCGCGGCGTGCTGCACGCGGAGGGCGACTGTCTCATCGCGAAGGACCGCATGACGGTGGCCTCGTTGCTACAGGCCAACGGCTATCAAACCGCGATGTTCGGAAAGTGGCATCTTCAGATGAAGTTTTCCGGCTCAGTCGGCCAGCGCGATTTGTCCCAGCCCATCACCGATGGCCCGAACGCGCACGGTTTTGACTATTACTTCGGCATTCCGGCCTCGATGAACTATGGCGTTCTGACCTTCATTGAGAACACGCACGTCACCGAGGCGCCGTCGCTCTGGACGCACAAAAAGACGAGCAAGGAACACGACACATTCCGCTTCATGCCGCCCTACGATGCGAAGCGGCAAGGCCAGGCCGACATCGAAATCGCGCCATCCTTCCGAGACGACCTCTGCCTCAAAGTCTGCACTGAAAAGGCCGTGGACTACATCGCGAGCCATGCCGCAGCGGCCAAAGCCGGGAAACAGTTCTTCATATATCTCGCGCTCAATTCGCCGCATCTGCCGCACTGCGCCGCGCCGGAGTTTGTGGGCAAAAGCAAAGTGGATGCTTACGGCGATTTCATGTTGGAGACCGACTACCGCGTTGGGCAAGTGCTGGCGGCGCTGGACGCGCAGGGGCTGGCCGCCGACACGCTGGTGTTTCAAAGCAGCGACAACGGCCCGGAAACCGGTTACGCCAAGCGCCTCGCGGAGTATCACCACGCGAGCAATGGCGAACTCAAGGGCGGCAA
>Ga0315287_10002719_pt1 | contig 16828 bp, 18 predicted proteins | sample YL17G11_0_MG_FD_205037 | JGI IMG/M metagenome (GOLD analysis project Ga0315287, IMG submission 205037) | Sediment microbial communities from Yellowstone Lake, YNP, Wyoming, USA - YL17G11_0 | ecosystem: Environmental > Aquatic > Freshwater > Lake > Sediment | place: USA: Wyoming | collected...
CCGGCGTATCTTCGGGCCGCTGCACTCAAAGGGCTTGCCCAGGCCGATGCGCAGGAGGCGATGCCGTTGGTGCTTGAGTCATTGAGCGATCGTGAGAAGGCGATAAGACAAATGGCGGTGTACATAGTGCAGCGGGCGCCGGGCGTGGCGGGCCAGAGCACTACGCGGATGCTGGTTGCTCGGTTGCCTTCCCTTGAGCCTCAGGTGCAGGCGATGCTCATCCGGGCGCTGGGCGTTCGGGGCGACAAGACGGCGCTGCCGGCGGTTACAATGAGCTTAGGCAGCAGCGATCCCGCGGTGCGTCTGGCGGCTGTTGAGGCTGCCGGGTCGCTCGGCGACGCTTCGGTAGTGGGAGTCCTTGCCGAACACGCGGCCAAGACGAAAGGCCCGGAGCAAGAGGCGGCCCGGGAGAGCCTTTATTCTCTGCGCGGGGCTGACATAAACGGCGCGATAGTTGAGCAGATGGAGAGAGTCGGCAGCGATGCGAAGGTTGAATTGATTGAGGCCCTGGGGCAGCGTGGTGCGGAGGAGGCGGTTGATGCGCTGCTCGTGGCGGCGAGGGGCGGGGAACAGTCGGTCACTGCGGCGGCGCTGCGAGCGCTGCGTGACTTGGCGGGGGCGAAGGATGTCCCGCAGCTTGTTGAGCTGCTGGCCGGTTCGGATTCGGCTGTGCAGTATGACGCCGTCAAGACCCTTGTGGCAGTGGCGAGACGGTTTGGTGCGGAGGGCCAAGCGACAGGGCTGCTGCTGACCGAGTACGGACGGGCCCTGGCGGTCGGGCTGAGGAATATGCTGTTACAGGCGCTGGGCGAGTTACAGGACCAAAAGGCCCTGCCGGTGCTTCTTGCGGCGCTGAAGGGTTCCGGTTCGCAGGTGCGTTATACGGCGGTCAGGGCGCTGGGGGCGTGGCCGAGCTATGAGCCGGCGAAGGCATTGCTCGATATCGCGCGCAACTCCAAAGACCGGACGGAGCGGGTCCTGGCGCTTCGGGGGTGCATCGATTTGGCGGCGGCGCACGCCCCTGCCGACCAGAGGCTCGCCGATTATGAGCAGGTGCTGAAGATTGCGGAGGACAATGAGAAGCGACGGGTGCTTGGGAAGCTCGCCGATATCAAGAATCCTGCGGCGATGAAGACGGTGCAGGGGTATCTCTCGTCGCCCGAGACGGCGAATGAGGCGGCGCTGGCGATGACGGCGATTGGCGAAGCAATCTATTCGAAGGAGCCGAAGGCGGTTGCAGCGGCGATGAACGCGGTCAGGGGCAGCGCGGTCGGCGAGGCTGCTAAGGAGCAGGCGGGCAAAATCCTGGATCAAATCGAGGCGTTTAAGGATTATCTGCTCGATTGGGAAGTGGCGGGGCCGTTTATGCAGGAGGGCAAGAGCTGCACGGAATTGTTCGATATTGCTTTCGGGCCGGAGATAGAGGGTGCGACGGTGCAGTGGCGCACGATGCCGGTGGATACGACGTCCGAGCACACCGGGTATCTGAACCTGCTCAAAGAGCTCAACGGCGGCGAGCAGCGGGTGGCGTATCTTCGCACGACTATCGAATCGCAGAGCGAACGAGCGGCGAGGCTGGAGATTTTCAGCGATGACGGGGTAAAGGTGTGGCTGAATGGGCAGTTGGTGCACTCGAATAATGTGATGCGGCCAATTATGCCGGAGCCGGACATGGTGAATGTGACGCTGGTAAAGGGCGCCAATCAGCTGATGCTGAAGGTCACGCAGAACAACCTGCCGTGGGGTGCGGCGGTGCGGCTGCGGGATTAAGTCGGATATTTCAGAGCCATAGCCCCAAGGGCCAGGAAGGACACAGAGAGTACAGAGAGTTAAGTACGTTCAATCAAGTATTTACGGAAATGGCATTGAGGAAGTTCGAACATGGTTAGACACAGATTGGTGGTATTCGTACTGGTATTGTATGGGGCGGCGCTTTGTGCAGGCGGAATCGCCGAGAAAATTGGACGGTGGCGCGTTGAGGCTGGGCCTGCGGGCAACGAGTTCTACGACCCCTCGGCGCCGCAGAAGGAGAGTGAATCGATCGGGGGCACCAAGGATAAACCTCCAAAGGACAAAAAGGAGTTCGAGATGCTGCTGGAGAAGGGATTAGGCGAGTATCGGGAGAGGTTCAATTTCGACAGTCAAATTAAGAGGCTGGGCGGCAAACCGAAGAGCAGCGATGGCGGCTTTCGGTATATTGTTATGGGCGACAGCCGGTCAAACGGGGACCTCTGGCTGAGTGTGGTCAAGCATATCGACGGGCTTAAGCCGAGGCCGGCCTTCGTCATCAATACCGGCGACATCGTGCCGCACGGGTACATCACTGAATACCGCGAGTACTACGTCGGGGCGGTGAAGCAGACGGATATTCCTTTCTTTGTGGCGATGGGAAATCACGATGACAGCTCAGACGGCAAGGCGAGGGAGTATCGGTATCTCTTCGGAGAGGATTCGCTGAATTACTATTTCGACTACGGCAAAAGCAGGTTTGTTTTCGTCGATAATTCAAGCAGCGTCGGCGACGAGGACGAGACGCTTGCGTGGCTCGACGACGTGCTGAGTAAGACGCCTAATGGTTTCAACAAGTACGTGGCGACTCATAAACCGCCGAAAATAATTGAGAAATGGGCTTATCATGCGTGGGGATCGGATGAGTCAAAGGTCTTTGTCGAGCTGATGGAGAAGCACAAGGTCAACGAGGTATATCTCGGCCATATCCACGCGTATTCGACGGCCAGCCGCAATGGAGTTCGATATACTCTGAGCGGCGGGGGTGGAGCCGGGCTGCACGCTCGATTCGGGCCTCTGGGCAGCGTCCACCATTACGTCATCTGCGACGTCGCCCCCGACGGCAGCGTCAAACAGCAGGTGGTGCGATTCTTCGAGGCCGAGCAGTAACGGTTGACGGAGCAGGCCGGTCCTTACTTGTTCACTCGGTCCGGCCTGATTCATAGAGTATCAGGGCGGCGGCGACGATGGATGCGGTCTCGGTGCGGAGGATTCGCGGGCCGAGGCTGAAAGCGACAGCCCCAGCATCGGCGGCGAGTGTGACTTCCTGCTTGGTGAAGCCGCCTTCCGGGCCTATCAGTAGGGCGACGGACTTGGGGGCTTTGCGCAGGGCTGAGTGGAGTGTCACTTGCTCAGTGCGGCCATCCCCAAACTCCGTCCTTCGACTTTGCTCAGGACTCGCTTGAGGCTGCCACCCGGCGTTCGGCGAGGCGATGAGGCAAAGGTCGAATTCTGCAAGGCTGGTGAGAGAATCAGCGAAGTTCAAAGGCTCGGCGAGTTCCGGAATTCGGCCTCGGTGCGATTGCTCAGCGGCCTCTGTGATGATTCGCTGCCAGCGGGCGAGCTTGTTCGGCGTGACGGTATCGGCGTCGCGGACAAGGCTTCGCTGCGTGATGACGGGCACAAACCGCGACACCCCAACCTCGGTGCATTTCTGCAGGACAAGCTCGAATTTGTCGCGTGAAAGGAGACTCTGATACAAGGTGAGCCGAACGTGCGGCTCGCCGGCGGCGGGTCGTTTTTGCTCGATTCGGCCGAGAACTCTGTCCTTCTTGATTTCGGTAAGGACTACCTCGTATTCGTAGCCCGTGTTGTCTAAGACGATGATGAGGTCGCCTTTGTTCATCCGCAGGACGGTTCGAATCTGGTGGGCCTGCCGGCGACCAAGCACCACCCCCTCATCGTGGAAATCGGACGTAGAGACAAAGAATCGGTTCATAAGACAGACTACAGACCACAGACTCGCGACCATCGACCAACGATTGCGACTGGCTATGGCGCTATCATAGCCATTTGTGTGTGACTTTCAAGCGCCATCGGTTGGGCCTGGCTCTGCTTCTGCGAGGAGGGCGAGGATTTTGGAGGCGGTTTGCTCGGAGAGCGTGGGGGATTGTTCGGGCACATCCGGGTCGGCGGCTTTCGGCCTGGGCGGGGCCGACAGAGGCGTGTGCATAGAGATGATGTCGAGGCAGGCCTTGCGGACGATTTCCTCCTTTTTGCACTGGGTGAGCTGGACGAGCTTGGCTGCGGCTTTTGGCGCGCTGCGAGCGAGCAGGGCGGCGCTGCTTCGATAGGCGGCTGCGATGCGCCTTTGGAATTGCTCGATGAAGGCGTCGTCAGCCTGCCATTTTTTGTAGAGCCTGGGTGTTACCCGGTATTTTTCGAGAACGGCCTGCTCGTCGAGCTCGCTGGCGAACAGGTCCTCAATCACGTCAAGCTGTCTTTGGCTGAGTTTATTCTGTTTAGACATAGTATGGTATCCTCCTTATGAATTGAAAATTGATGATTTGGACGAAATGGTGCGAGAAATCGCTACGTGGTTGTTTTCAAATGGATTTCCGTTCCGGGCTCTGCGCTTCGCTCCGTGTCTCCGCTGCGCGATGCTGCGCATCGCTCCAGTCGAAATGACAGGGGCTGCGGTCGAAATGACAATGGGTCTTTTTCAGAAACCCGCGTTATAGCTTTTCAACGGCGGTCTTGATTTGCTCGAAGCGTCCTTCGGCGAGGTCGCTGCCGTAGTCGCGCATCGCCCCAGCGATGTTGCGCCACGCGGTCCAGACGTTGCCAGCGCCTCTTGGCGCCGAGAGCTGCTTAGCGACAAGGGCGGCCTCGGCGTCGATGAAGCGGTCGAGCGTCGCGTTGTCCCAGGCGGGCATTCTCTTTGCGAGGGTCGCAAGGCGCGATACGATAGTCTCGGTGATGGTTTGTCCGTCTTTGGCGGAGGATTGTTTGGGGTCGCGTCCGCCGACGCCTTTGTGGGGCGGCTCGCCGAGGCGGGACAGATCGACGGTATCGGGATAGAGGTGCATCATCAGGGAAGTTTCGCCCCATGCTGCGTGGTCGCCGGTGTAATTCACGTCGATTGCGAGCATATACTCCGGCGTGCCGAGGACGGGGATTCCCAAGGCGCGGCTCATTCGCACGGCGGTCTCGCGGGCTACAATCTGCTGTGCGGCGCCGTAGTGGCCGGTGAGAATGATAATCGCCTTGAATCCATCGCGTTTCATTTCGCGGCAGAGCTGCTCGAGCCACGGGCGGAGCAGGTTGGAGAAGACGCTGTCCTCCGGCTCCATTACGAAGGTGTGCGGCTCGCTGAGGCCTCCCACGCCGCCGAACAGGGCGGGAGATACGAGTCCACCCCCTCTTTGTGCCGCCCGGACGCAGAGTGCGTGGGCCTTGACGGCGTCGAGGCCGACGACGTTGTGCACGCCGTGCCATTCAATTGTCCCGAGCGGCTGAAAGATTGTCGGACATTCTGCCTGTGCCTGGTCGATTTCTCTTGGGCGCAGGAACTCAAGCCGAACCTCACGCTCGGCCGGCGAGTCTGGGCTGTCTGATTGTTTTGCTGCCGACGCGGAGCCGAGCAGCGCACCGGCTGCGGAGGCGCCCAAAAACTCCCGTCGTCCAAATTCTCGGTTCATGGTGACTTCTCCTTTCGTTCTGCAATGTCCGGCTTGGCGGATTCTTCTGCGCTGTGTTTGCGGAGGAGGTCGGCAATGTCGCTGCGGGCGCCTGCGTAGTCCAGAGGCGTGCGGCCATTGTTGTCTTTGGCGTTGAGGTCGGCGCCTCTGGCGATGAGCAGCTCGGCGACATCCTTGCTGCCGTTGTTGACGGCTGTGTGCAGGGGCGTCCAGCCGTCCTGGTTCTTGGCGTTGATTTTGGCTCCTTTGTCGATTAGCAGGCCGGCGACCTCGACGCGGGCGTTGTTGGCGGCTATGTGCAGAGGCGTGTCGCCGGTGAAGTTCACGGCGGCGAGACTGGCGTCGGCGGCGATGAGCAGATCGACGACGGCGGCGCTGCCGGAGGCCGCTGCGCTGTGCAAAGGAGTTTCGAGGTAATTATTCTGGGCCTTCACATCCGCTCCTTTGGCGAGCAGAATCCGGACAACTTTATCGTGGCCGCGGTCGGCGGCCAGGTGCAGCGCAGTGTTGGTGTTGGCAAAGTAATCCGGTTCGTTCACGCCAGCGCCTTTGTCGATGAGCAGCTCGACGATTTCTGCGCGTCCCAGCAGGGCAGCGGTGTGCAAAGGCGTCTGGCCGTCGTTTCCTCTGCGGTTTATCAGGTGAGGCTTTTTTGCGAGGCGGGCCTTTACCTTCTCGATGTCGCCGGCTGCAATCGGGCCGTGAATATCGGCCTGGCTGAGGTGCCTAATCAGTAGGGCCGAAGCGACGACCACGAACAGGACGAGCAGTGTGAGCAAGATTCTGAGGGTTCCGGTCATAATTCAGTTGTTCCTTTGTCCAATCACGCTAAGGCTTCTGCAAAATTGCGGGTTAGACCTATATTGTTGCAGAACTCATCAATCAGGCTTAGAGCTTCAGTAGGGCATATAATAGGGAAGGATGGGCGGTGAAAGCCAGGACAAAAACAGCAGCATAAGGATGCCCAGCCCGCAACCGATGGGCAGGCAGATGCCGACGCCAGCGGTGATTATTCCGGCCTTGCCGAGCCTGAAGCGTCGGGTCAGGATGCCAATAATCAGGGCGATGATATTGAGCGGCAGAAACAGGACCGAATAGGTCAGAAGGTCGCCCGGGAAAGCAGCACCGGATATGTGGGCCGGAATCCGCAATGCGGCAGCGACGTATTGCTCGACAGGCTCAAGGAACGCGGCCGACAGCGGCAGTGCGACGCCGGCGAGGCCGATTAACACGCTTATACTGCCGAGGATTTTAGCGGATTGCGGTTTCATTCGGTGCGGTCTTCCTGCTGCGGCACAGACGGGCGGTCGTCGGGCGGTTTCGGATTCTTTTTTTGCTGCTCGTCGAGGCGTCGGAACTGGCCGGTGACAAGGCCCAAAAGGAGCGTTAGAACGATCGAGGCGAATACGTACGGTCTATACTGCCGAGGTATGAAGTTCTGCAGGACGGCGGCGAGGAAGAGTACGATTACGCCGGGCATTGCGAACCTGAAATGCGGGCGCCATTTCATCGGTCAAAGCTCCCAATCCTGAGCCGCACTGTTCCGGTCATCCTTTCTGCTCCAGCTTTTTGGCGGGGAATTTTTGCTTGGCGAGGGCGGCGGTTTCCTCGCGGGCTTCCTCGGCGTCCTTCTGGCAGGCGTGCGTAATCAGGTACATTCTGAACAGCGCGATCCCCATAGCGATCACGATGAATATCGACAGCCAGCGAAGGAGGTCCATCGATGAGATAAGCAGGGCCATAATCACGAAGCTCACCGACAGGGCCATTCCGAGGGCGAGCAGCGATTTTGATTCGAGGGTGTCTTTCATTTCTTTCTCCGGCGAGTTATCGGGTCGGTTTTATCTTGTGCAGCTTATGCTCGGCGACCGCCCTTTCGAGCCATTCGACAATGGCGGGCCTGTAACCATACTCACCCAGGTCTCGCAGGTTGTCGGGGTCGAGCGGGCCTGCCCCGCCGACTATTCTGCCGAGCGTCGTGCTCTCGACGGCGTAAATCTTACCATTTTCGTGCTGCCAGAATCCCTTTATCGTCTGCATAAATTACTTCACTTATCGGCTATCGAGTGCTGGCTTAGTTAGTTTTCCTGGACTCCTGCTTTCGCAGGAGTGACAGAGAGTGTATCCGCTTCTTTGTCATTCCTGGGCCGCATCACAGCGTGGCAGTGACAAATCTCATTGTCATTCCCGCGCAAGCGGGAATCCAGTCATTCTGCTGCTCAAACGTACAGATCACCCCACTTAGGGTTACGTTTCTCGATGAGCTCGATTTTCCAGTTTCGCTTCCGCTTCTTCATGCGTTTTTCAGCGGCGATGGCGTCGTTGATACTACCAAAACTCTCGTAGTACACAAGTCGGTTGACACCGTATTTCCGAGTAAAACCTTCAACAAGACCATTCTTGTGTTCATATACGCGTCTCGTCAAATCATTTGTAAGTCCTATGTAGAGGGTGTTGTTGAAAAGGACATTTGCTCTTCTACCGCCGGGATTGTCAAACGAAAGCAGCTCCGGGCCACGGAGGACTACCCCATTTGCGGCGAATGTGGTAGTATGGCACCAGCGATTCGCGTATTGATCTGAGGTGACGGCAATGGAAAAGAAAAAGGCAAGTCGGGCGGCGTGGTCGGTTGGTGCGATTGTAATTCTTGTCGCGGCGTTGGGGCTGGGGCTGGGGATCAGGAAGATTCGCACATGGCGGGCGGAGTCCCGGGCCAAAGAGGATAGCAAGCTGGCGGCGAAGCAGGGCGAATCGAAAACCAAACAGGAGGCGGCGCCTCTTGTCGAGGTGGTCGAAGATGAGCATGTCGCCTCGGCGGGGCTGGCTGAGCAGGTGCAGGCCGACGCGGCAGAGACCGCCGCCAAAGATGTGAATGAGGCGGCTAAGACTGACTCTGTGCAGGAAAGACCTGCGATGGCCGGTGGGCCGATAAACTGGCGGCAGATGTGGGCGGACCTGAATCTGACGCCGGAGGAGATGGCCAGACTCAGAGAGGGATGGAGGCTGGCGATGGAGAGGTGGCAGAATATGTCGGAGGATGAACGCCAGGCCGAGATGGGCAGACTAAGGGGAATGAGGATCCGCTGGGAGAGTATGTCCGATGAGGAGAGGCAACAGGCCATAGACCGGGGGCGGGGGCGGTTCGAGGAGTGGCGGCGGAGCGGCCAGGTGGAGCTTCCGGAGCTAACTCTGGATTGACAGGCCGGCGGTCCCGCCCCGGCTGATTGACGCGGGCATTTTCATTTTCACCGCACTTCCTTGGAGTATTTCGCGGAAGGACCGGGGGTACCCCCAAAGGGCTACGCCCATTGAGGTCAGGTGCAATTGGCCTTTTATTGAAGGACTTTGTGCTTGACATTTGCCCTTGGATTGTGTAGGCTGTTTTTAGCTCATGGAGGAGTGGTGAGGAAGGCAATTCAGCTTTTCCCCACGGTGTATTAGTCTGTTCAAGGAGAGCCAATTGGAGTACGGCTGCGTTTTTGCGCGGCGGGTGCGGATATTGTCTCTTCACACGGCGGCTTTTTGGGGCGCAGGATGGAGTAACGGGAAGATGAAAAGGCATATCTTGATTGCGGGATGCACTATCGTGCTGTCGGCGTGCTGCAACCATGCGGCGGCGGCTTTAGTTTTCAACGACGGCGGGCATCATATCATCGATTACACGGTCAACACGGTGGTCAAGGTCGATCAGGATACGCCTGGAGCGGGGACGAGGGTGGACCTGATCGAGGGCGGCTTGATACAGGCGTGGCTGGACGCATACGAGGACAGCCGGGTCAACATTTTTGCGGGGCGGGTGAGTGCAACGGTCAACACATACGGCGAAAGCCATATTACGGTCGTCGGGGGTGAGATAGGCGGCCCGGTTTACTCCCGCGAAAACAGCCGACTCGACATATCGGGCGGCTCAATGGACGCCTGGGTGCAGTCCCTCGGCAGCAGCGAGGTGACGATAAGCGGCGGTGAGATTAACCTTTTCGTGGAGGCCTGGGACAATAGCCGCGTGACCATTTCCGGCGGGACGATTGGGGGACGAATCGCAGCCGTGCGCGACGGCTTGATAACACTCGTAGGAAGTAACTTCGCAGTGAACGGCACGCCAGTTGCCTACGGCGATTTCGCCAGCGATTACGCAACAAGCGGGACGCTAATGGGCATTCTGGCCAACGGCGATGTACTCAACAACTCATTCTCACTGATTCAGCCCGGCGCCGACATCACCTTTATCCCTGAGCCGGGGACGATTCTGCTGCTCGGCTTAGGCGGTTTGGCAGTGCTCAGAAAACGCGCAGAGTTTGTAAGGACAAGTGAAGAATGATGAAAACCAGGATTACATTTTTGGTTTGGCTTTCGATTCTGACTGCTGTTGCGGTTCCTGCAGAGGCGGCGTTGACTTTCTTCGTGGATTTGGGCACGGCTGCGGGGGAGGCGGGATATACTCTGACCAATTGGGGGCCGATTGAGCCGACGACCCATCCGGGGGGCTGGGGCGGTATTGCCGGCGATCCCGCCTCGTATGATAAACGCTGCAGAACGGTCTGGGGGTACGTTGAGAACACAAAGGATGCGTCGATTACTTTTCCAAGTCCAGTAGTCTCGGCGACAATCAGGCACTTAGACGGAGGCAGCGACGATAGTTTCAAATTGGAGGTGGCTGGGAGCCTTTGGGGCAGCTACTCCGCCGTTCCGGGCGTGGGCGAATTCTGGACAGTCAGCTCATTTTCCGGGACTCCTGGTACGACTCTGACAATCACATGCACGGGTCCGGCGGGACCGTATTGGAATCCGTATGGTCAGGTAGGCATCGATAGTATAGAGGCCGAGCCGATCCCCGAGCCGGGGACGATTTTGCTGCTCGGCCTGGGCGGTTTTGGGCTGCTGAGAAAACGTAGAAGAAGGGAGCAGTGATGAAAACAGCCACAACGCAAATCTTGTTTTTGTCGGCTGTTGTCATGACCGCCTGCGGTCGGGCCGTCGCCACAGTTGAAACACCGTACGAAATCGAATGGATACGCCAGGTCGGCACTGAGTGGGACGACCGCGCGTGTGGGGTCTCGGCAGATGGCCTGGGCAACGTGTACATATCGGGCTACACACACGGCTCATTGGGCGGCAATAGCGCGGGGAACTACGATGCCTTTGTAAGTAAATACGATTTGGGGGGTAATCTTCTGTGGATTCGCCAGATTGGGACGAGCAGCCGGGACGGGAGCGCTGCGGTCTCGGCGGACGGTTTGGGCAATGCGTACATCGCGGGTTACACCGAGGGTTCGCTGGGCGGGCCTCTCGCAGGGTGGTTTGACGCCTTTGTAGGCAAGTATGACTCAGAGGGCAATCTCCAATGGGTTCGCCAGTTCGGGCCGAGCGATTGGGAGGAAAGCTGGGGTATCTCAGCCGACCAGATGGGCAATGTGTATGTCACTGGCTACGTACACTACCCTGACGTACCTTACTATGACGGTTTTCTCACCAAGTACGATCCACAGGGGAATCTGGTATGGAGTGGCGACATCGGGACAAGCGATTGGGACGTGAGTTACGGGGTCTCGGCTGACGGAATGGGTAACGCGTATATATCAGGTGCAGCGATAGGATTGCCCGGTAGCCCCAATCCAGGTAACATAGATCCCTTTGTGAGCAAGTTCGATTCGGAGGGGCATCTGCTATGGACCAGCGGGGTCGGAACAAGCGACGAGGATTGGAGCTACTGTGTTTCAGCCGACGGTCTGGGCAATGTGTATATCTCCGGCTACACGCTCGGGTCGCTCGGCGGGTCTAATGCAGGCTCGGGAGATGCGTTTGTCAGCAAATACGACCCGGATGGAAGTCTCTTGTGGACTTGCCAGTTTGGAGGGGTGGAATTTGAGACAGCCTTCGGGATTTCGGTCGATAAGTTAGGGAGTGTATACATTTCGGGCATTACCTATGGGTCTCTGGGCGGGCCCAATACAGGCACCGAAGATGTCTTTGTCGCCAAGTTGACCCCTGAGCCAGGGACGATTTTGCTGCTCGGCTTGGGCGGTTTTGGGCTGCTGAGGAATCGGCGATTCCACTGAGGCGGGGGGCACGGAGGATGGATTGCGGCGAATCCGGCAGTTAGTCTGTGACGAGGTCCCAGAGGCTTTTGAGCGCTGAGGAAACGGTCGGGAGAGTAATCTCGCCCTGTTTTTTTAGCGGCAGGTCAATGGGGCCGAGGGCCTGCGTATCCACCGAAAGGGCCAGTTGCGCCTTGTAGGGAATAGTCGATCCCGGCCTTATTCCTTTTAAGGACCGCAGTATCCGGCCGTAGTCAACACTCACCGGCAGTGACACTTCCTCCTTCGATCCGGCTGGTATCACTTTGTCGGCTTTGGCTGCGCCGGCGATGAACTCGTTCTCGCCGCTGGTCAGGCTGTAGCTCAGATTCGTCAAAGGCAGCCCGACCGGGTAGGGATTCTTTATTTCGACGTCAAAGATCAGCTCCAGGGCGTCGCGCTTCAGCTCGCCGAAATGGACGCCGGTCAGGCTGGCCTTCGGCCTAGCCTTGACCAGGGCGTCCTGGATGCTCTTACAGCCCGGACAAACAGCGAGCAATGCGACGAATAGCCAGGGCAAACGTGCCTTCAAATGCATAGTGTATCCTTCCAAGGAACGGTTTTCTTTGGCTTTACGATGAGCACCGCCAAATGATACACCTTCTGTACGCAAAGACAACCTTTGTGTAGGCGTCCACTGAACTTTTGGAGGTCTCTAAAGCCCAGAAGACGTGGAAAGTACCCAATGGGAGTCTCTCAAGCGAGACAATCCTTGGAATTCGCCTGGAAACAGGGCCTGAAGTCCCTTGACGAACCGCAATTCCGGAAAGTGCCGGATTTTGCGAAAAATCTGCTTTTTATCAGATTTTCTTCTTGACATCTTTGAACATGTCGTGTAAAATTGTCCCCGTTAAAGGAGTGGTGGTGGAAAGGCCATTTCAGGCTGTTCCCCACACGGATTCAGGACGGAGCCATCGTATTGGGCCCGCGGTGCATCGCGGCACGCAAGGCGACTTGCGTCCGCGTGCGCTCGTCGATGGTCAGTATAAGATTCAAGGACTTTATTTTAAGGAGTCGGGTATGAAGAGACAATTGTTAGTTGTTGGTGTGCTTTTGATTCTTGGGTCCAGCGCGTATGCCGCGACCGCTCTGGTCTATGACCCTGGAACCGACGGCTCAATCCAGGCTGCATTAACCAACCTGAGCATTGCATTTGACCTTAGAAATGCCGGCAGCCCGGTTACCGCGGGAGATTTAGGGTCACACGATGTCCTGGTCGTCGGCTGGAATTTTCTGGGCGACCTGAGCGGGCTAAGCTCGTCGGTCGTGGGAGCAGGCATCACAGGCAACGTCGTATTGACGGGCCATGACGCCGACTACCACACCGTCTATGGGCCTACCGGCCCTGCCGGGACATTCCTGTCGCAGTCTATTACATTCGCCAAGTCGGGCGGCGGCACTGGTCTGGTGGCTCTGGGCGACTACTCCCAGGCCTTCCCGTGGCTGCCCGCATCGTGGGGCATTTCCACAACAGGAGGCTTGATTGAGCAGTCCGTCAGCTCATTCACGGCTGCTGGGCTGGCCAGCGGCGTCTTCAACGGGCTGACCCCTGCGGACATGTCCAACTGGGGCAACTCGTACCACACCAGATTCGATAGCTGGGGAGCCGGCTTTGCCGCCTATGAGTTAGGATTGAATGACAGTGAAGTAGTGACTATTGGTCGCGGCGCTGTAATCCCAGCGCCTGGTGCTATTCTGCTCGGCGGTATCGGGGCAGGGCTTGTGGGCTGGCTGCGAAGACGCAGGGCGCTGTAAGAGTATCAGAAGATTTAGCGACATCCGAGGGCCGCGGGCGTCAGGCTTGCGGCCCTTTTTTCTTGCGCCGAACGGTGCGCAAGTGCCGTAATTAGAGCGACTTAACGTCCGGAGGGGGCCTGCCTGCTCACGGAACCTCTGGGGACCACAGTTTTTTGCTGAGAACTTGCATTTATTGGGGTATCCCCTTGACTCGCCTTTGCTGTCTCTCATTTTTGAGCCAACGTCCCAAAAAAATCTGCGCTTTTTTGCTAAATTTCCTATTTTATCGCATTTTTTTCTTGACATACCACCCATATTGTTGGTAATCTGGGGGAAATGGGTAATGCCCGCAAGGATGAGGGCAATACTTAGACCGTGTACGACCATAAAGGACTTTATGCACGCAGGCCCTTTATATTTAACCTGTGGATTGATTTGATTTTGAGTAACACCAGTAAAAGTTAAAATCAAGAACGAGAATTTTTGGAGAAGGGAAGATTATGAAAAGGTTAATAGCAATTATTGCAGCAGTCAGCACAATTCTCGCTGCCGCCGGAATCGCAAATGCTGAGCCAACTCTGACTTCGGTGCTGGACGGTATTTATGGCGCGGGCAACTACACGGCCGTGGCCCCGGATGATATTTGGCTCGACTTGGCTGGCGATGGCGGCGTCCTCGGAGTAGCTAAATACGCCGGTGACAACCACGAGTTGGGGTATTCGGCCGATGAAAACGGAGGCTCCGGGATCACTTGGTTTGTCCCTAATCCTTTCGTAGTAGCTTCTTCCGATACTTTCAACGTAGGCGGTGATGGGCTATTCACATGGGCCTTCAAGGATAATAACACTGGGAGCATCTGGTACAGCAACTCTCTGCTTAACAGCGATGGAATGGACCACATGGTTACCTATCAAATAAGTACTATGACAAATACTTATGTAATCTGCTGGGAAGACCTACCTAAAGGTTCAGCGGATTGGGATTACCAGGACCTTGTTGTTGAAGTTGCAAATGTCGCTCCCATCCCGGCTCCGGGCGCTATTCTGCTCGGTGGTATTGGTGTGGGGCTTGTGGGCTGGCTGCAAAGGCGCAGGGCGCTGTAAGAGAATACGGATATCAAGAGCTTATAACAGGGCTGTGAGTTCCGATTTGGTCGGGACTTGCAGCCCTTTTTATTTTCACCTGCGCCGGCCCGCACAACAAGGGATATTGCGCACTCCTTCACCGCTCGCAGCGGCTCGGTGGGGCTATCTTGAAGGGATTTTTTTCGGCGATGCAAAAAATTCTTTCCTGTTTCTTTGAAAAGGACCCGATGGGTTTGCCGATGCTGATTCCATTCGCTTTCTGTCGCGCCGCGTAGCGTATCTCCTTGCGACATAAGGGCGTATAGAGGGCAGGCTGGCGTCCGTATGTCGTCCGCGACCAGGGGTTTGGTCTGGGCCAGTCCGGGCAGCGAATCACCTGCAATAAAATTCCGGCAAATCTGAGAATTTTACAGTTGACGTAAAAGGTGTTTGTCCATAATTTCAGCGCTAACTTCTGTTTAGTACTTTTAACCATGGATTGGTGTATGAAGAGTGAAGGAGCGCGTTATGAAAACGGGAGTAGGACTGCAACTATTAATTTCAATTCTGACCCTCACAGCGGGGTCGCGGTGCGCGCTGGCGGTGCCGAGTCGTGTTCTGGATTTGACCACTGCGGGCAGCGAAGGGTGGGTGAATGATGCCCTGTATCAGACGACGGACCTGAGGCCAACGGGTTCCGGGGTCATTCATTCGTTTGTGCGTATCTCAAAGGCCAACCAGAATACGGTTCAGGGTTACAACACCGATTGGAGGCCGCTGGAGTTTGAGGAGAACAACTCTCCGACGTTCACGCGGCAATTGCCTCTGAGCATTGTCCCGATCGTTTATAAGATGCCTGAGGGCGGCGGGGGCGATGCGGCGTACTACGAATTCCTGCTGGACATCAACCAGAAGGGAGCCGAGGGCAAAGACGATGACCCGGACTGGAACTTGTCGCTGGATGAGCTGCAGATTGCGGTGCAGACCAGCGGGGATTTGATTGGCTATTCGAGCATATTCGCAAGCCCCATATACGACCTTGACGGTGGCGCGGGCGGTGACGCCCGGATCGAGCTGAACTCGAAGCTCAACTCCGGATCCGGGCAGGGGGACATGGTCGCTTATATTCCAGTGAGTCTGTTTCCCGCCGACCCGACGGGCAAATACGTTTACCTGTATTCTCTCTTCGGGGAACCGGGCGGGTCGCCCAACAACGACGGCTTTGAAGAGTGGGCCGTTCAAAAGGGATTGGCGCCGCCCCCAATACCCGCGCCTGGCGCTATTCTGCTTGGCGGTATCGGGGCAGGGCTTGTGGGCTGGCTGCGAAGACGCAGGGCGCTGTAAGAGAAGACGGATATCAAGAGCTTAACAGGGCTGTGAGTTCCGATTTGGTCGGGATTTGCAGCCCTTTTTCTTTTCACCGGCGCTGGCCCACACAACAAGGGATCTTGCACACTCCTGTATCCCCTTGCGCCCGGGCGACCTGCATTTCTGCCTCAAAAACACGGTTCGTGGCAAAAATATTCTTCAAAACCCCGTAGTTACCACGATAGACTCGCACTGCGGCTTTTTGCTACAATGAAAAAAGAGTAAGTAACTCACACTTGGCGGAAGCAGTGTGAAACCCTTTCGGGGCCGTTGAGCATCAGCCAGCGGCCCTTTTTTCTTGACATTCAGGGGGGGGATTGAGTATGCTCTTTTTAGCTTATGGAGGAGCGGTGAAGAAGCTTTGCGTGGCTCCTGCAAGGCTCTCGCCCTGAAAGAATTCTTCTGCGTGGAAACTGCTCGGAGGCGGCTTTATGACAATTGGACGGGCCTAACGTTTTTGAAGGGGAGTGAAGATGAAAAGAATAGCGGTGCGTATTATTGTTCTGTTGGGATTTGGCGTTGCGGCGGGTCCAGCCGATGCGGTCATCGTATTCAACGACGGCGGAACCCACGAAATTAGCACGATGGTTTATGAGGACATACACATTTACGACGGCCCTGGCGGGGTGCCGACCCTCGTAAGACTGCTTGCCGGCGCGGAGACTGACGACGTGGCTGTTTTTCAGAACAGCCGATTCGAAATGATAGCGGGGGAAATAGAGGATGGCACGTTGAGCCTGTACGACCACGGCCAGGCCGAGCTTTCCGGCGGGCGTGTCAGTGACGACTCTATGCGGATCTTCGACTTCAGCCGGCTGATCATCACCGGCGGAGACATCGGCCCGGGTTTTAGGAGCTATGGAAACTCCGAGGTCTTTATCCACGGCAGCAATTTTCAAATCGATGGCGTGCCTGTGGGTTATGGCCCTCTTCCGGTGCCCATGGGCAATCTGACCGGCGATTTATTGGATGGACAGATACAGTGCTCTTTTGCAATCTTTGACGATTCTTCTGTTACTCTGGTTCCCGAGCCGGCGAGTCTGGGCCTGCTCGCCGTTGGCGGCGTGTCCCTTATCCTGCGACGCAAAGCGCCTGACGCACAGAACAGGCCATAGCTTCGGCGGACAAGCCGGGGATCCGCCATGTGTGGACTCGG
>Ga0315287_10002720_pt1 | contig 16828 bp, 13 predicted proteins | sample YL17G11_0_MG_FD_205037 | JGI IMG/M metagenome (GOLD analysis project Ga0315287, IMG submission 205037) | Sediment microbial communities from Yellowstone Lake, YNP, Wyoming, USA - YL17G11_0 | ecosystem: Environmental > Aquatic > Freshwater > Lake > Sediment | place: USA: Wyoming | collected...
TTATCCTTCACATGTCAATCAGTTAACGGTATAATTATTTTATGCAAATCTTTACGGCGGAGCACTCCGGTTTTTGCGAAGGGGTTGAGCGGGCATTTGGAATCGCCGTCGAAGCTTCCAAGGCCGGCCAGCCGGTCTATATGCTCGGCAACCTGGTTCATAACAAACAGGTGGTCGAACGGCTTTCCAATTTCGGGATCAGAAGCGTTCCCTCTCTTTCGGACATCCCGAAAAATACACGCGGCATCCTTCTGATCTCGGCCCATGGTGTTGTGCCAGAGATCTATCAGCAGGCCAGAGCGCTGGATCTTGAGATCATCGATACCACCTGTCCCTGGGTAAAAAAGGCACAGCGGATCGCGCAAGAACTGGCGCATGAAGGACGCACCGTCATCATCGTAGGAGATAAAGGGCATCCAGAGGTAAAAGGACTGGTCGGTTGGAGCAAAGGAGCCGCACTGGTAATCGAAAATTTGGAGGACTTAAAAAAGCTGGCGATAAAACCCGAAGAAAAGGTCGGCATCCTCGCCCAAACCACCCAGGCCGAAGAACATTTCCGGGCTTTGGCCGATGCGCTTAAAACGCTCGTAAAAGATGTCAAAGAATATGATACGATCTGCGGAGCGACTAATAAACGCCAGAACGCGGCGGTCCTGCTGGCGCGCAAGGTCGACTTGATACTGGTAATCGGGGACAGCTTAAGCGCCAACACCAAACGGCTGGCCGAGCTCTGTTCCAAAACTGGGACCGAAACCCATCAGCTCCAAACCGTGGCGGAGTTGGATCACAACTGGCTGACAGGAAAAGAAAAAGTCGGCGTAACGGCCGGGGCCTCCACTCCGGAGTGGATTATCAACGAAGTCATCGCTGACCTGGAAACCCGCTGACGGCGCGCCCGCCGTATGTTCATATTTTTCTTTTTATGCTATTATAAAATGAACACATGAAAAGATTTCACCTGCCCGCCTTATTGCTCATCCTGCTTATAAGCTGTGCCGGAGCCACCACCCTCAATCGGATCCGTTTCGGATATTATCCGGAAAAGATCCGGGCCGCGCTCGATTTTGACGGATCATTTATTTATTCGCTGGACGAATCAAAACAGAAGATCGTAATCCATCTTCCCAAAACCGACGCCGCTCCGGAAATATCCAATTATATTGAGCTGAGCGATCTAATTGTCCGGTATTTCGAGGTTGAAAAAGAGGACGACGGGCTAAAAGTTTCCATCCCCTTATCTGAGCCTATTCCCTATAATATTTTTTCTCTCAATGACCCTCCACGGCTGGTGGTCGATTTTGAACGCGAATATACGAACATCACTTCCGGCGGGACCGTGATCGAAGGGGTGGAAGCGCTGAAAGTGACCAAGGCGAGTGAAAGCGGGCGGGTCAACGCCAATGTCTTGAAGATTGACCTGAACAAGGCGGAGGTGGTTCCCGCGCTGGCCCGCAAGAAAAAACCCAATCTGCTGGAATCTTTCATTAACCTGATCAATCCCTGGCGGGAAAAAGATGATAACAATCATTTTTACCGCGCCCGGGTCAGTGATATCGCAGAGGAACAAGGTTCCGTAGCCGCAATTAATGGGACTTACTTTGCTTATACCGGCAAACCGCTGGGAACGCTGCTGATCGATAAAGAACTGGTCTCGTCGCCGATCTACGACCGGACCGGCTTGATCTTTACCGATGACAACCACGCTTATATCGATAACATCCTGATCGATTGTTACTTCAACGCGGCTAACGGCGTACGCTATGATATTTCCGGGGTCAACCAGGGCCGGGGCAAAAATGCAGTCATCCTCTACAGCCCGGCTTGGGGCGAGAGGACCGGCACCGGCAATGACGGGATCGAGCTGCTGGTTTCTAATTCGATCGTTAAGGAGATCAAAATCGGCAACGCGCCTATTCCGCCGGATGGTTATGTCCTTTCGATCAGCGGCCCGCCGGCGCAATTTGTTACCGATAATGTAAAAGTGGGCGATAGGATCGATACCCATATCAAGATCATCCCTTACTCCACATCTCCCATGACTATTTTGCATATGATCTCCGGCGGTCCCCGCTTGGTAAAGAACGGGGTTGTTTATGTTTCAAAGTTTGAAGAAAAATTCAAAGCTGATATCGCCAAGGGGCGAGCGGCCCGCACTGCGGTGGGAATCACCAGGGAAGATAAAATCCTGCTGGTCACGGTCGACGGCCTTTCCCGGGGGAAAAACAACCGCTCTTCTGTCCGTGAAAGTATCGGCATGACGCTGGAAGAGCTGGCGGATCTGATGATTGATCTGGGGGCAGTCGAAGCCATGAATCTGGACGGCGGGAGCTCAACCACCATGTGGATCAACGGACGGGTGGTTAATCAAACCGTTTCCGGTTCACAATCGAGAGTAAGCAACGCGTTGGTAGTTCGCCAGCGCTTCTAATTAACTTCTATTTTTTCCGCCGCGCTTGAATAATCGGAAAAGAAATCTTTGAATTCTTCGGAGAGAGGCACAACCCCATCCCAGCGCTTAACGATATCGCTGTTTTTTTCGATCACGGTTGCCGGGATTTTCTGCACGCTGTAAAAGGCCCCTTCTGCCAGGCCGTCCACCGTTTCCATATCGAAGAAATTGAGGGTAACTTTTGATTTGTCGATATTCCAGCGGCCGAAAAAGGTCTCAAACTTTTTGACCGTTGTCTTGCAGTATTCACAACCGGGCTTTCCAAAAACTTTTACTTCCATGATTTCCTCCTTATATCTCTGAGCGATAGCGGGCCTTGAGCTCGCCGATCTTGCCTTTGTTCCAACCCGGAATACGCGAGAAATAACCGGTAATCCGGGTGATACCCTCAATATTCTCGGAACCGCAAAAGGAGCATTTTTCCGACAGGCCGCGGCCGGTCTTGCCGCAGTCATCGCAGACCGTGAATTCGGGCGAAAAGGCAATCTGGCTGTTCTGAGTATGGCGGAAAGTCTTGATCACAAAATTAGCGACCGATTCGGCGTTCGGCCGGGATTCTCCCAGCCAGATATGGGTCAGCGCCCCAGCATCGATCAAGGGATGAAAAAGGCCTTCCTGTTTCACCCGATCGATCGGGCTAACCGCATAGGAAACATTAAAATAAGTGGAGTTGGTATAATAAATTTCTTTGCTGCTGAGATTTCCTTTTATCACCTTTTCCGCCTGCTGCGGGAAATGTTCCAGGTCAAGCTTGGCAAAGCGGTAGGCGGTCGATTCGGCCGGGGTCTGCTCAAGTACAAAATGCAGATCGTATTTTTCAGAAAGTTCCTGGCATTTAAGCCTCATGAAAGAAATGATCTTTAATCCCAGCCGCAGGGCGCTCTGGTCCTCGTGCAGCTCTCGTCCGCTATGGGACTGCACCATTTCGTTTAAGCCCAGTATCCCGATCAGATGCGTCACCCGGCGCAGCCTCAGGTACAGCTCGCCATCCCGTTTCATCGTCAGCAGCGAAAGCGGCCCGCTGGATCCTTCCTTTAGCAGCTGTTCGATAAACCTTCTCTTGTCGCGATGGGCTTCGGCCGCGATCTGCAAGCGCTTTTCGATCAATTTAAAAAGTTCTTCTTCGCTCCCATTGGCTTCGTAGGCGATCCGCGGCAGATTGAGAGTTACGTTCTGGATGGCAGAATAGCGCATGCGCCACGGCTCCTTGGCATCCTGCAGGTCAGAATACTCCAGTTTAAAAGACAATCGGCAGCATTCTGAGATCTTGGCCGTCTCGCCGCGGTCGAAGACAAAATAGGTGTTGCCTTTTTCGGCCGCCACCTGCGAGATCAACCTTAAAAATTCTTCGTGGCCTTCGGTGACAAAGAATTTTTCCGTCATATGCACCAGCGGCTTGGGGAAAAAGAAGGGTCGTCCGGCGCCGTCGCCTTCCAGATAGACCTCAAACATGGCTTTGGCAAACGCCTGCGCCTCGGGAAGGTAGTCGGCGTAATTCTTTCCGGTGTAAACCCCTCCCCGTCCGATCGCGGGGACCGTCTCAAAATGTTTCGGGACTTCCCAATAGATATTCAGATCGGAGAATAGTCCCTGACCGCCGCGCGAAACCGCGACCGTAGCAAATTCGTAGATTAATTTTTTGGCCAGTTTTTTAACGTGCCCGTAGCTATAGCCCTCTAGGTGCGGAGCGATAAAAAGGTTTACCGCGTCCCAGCCGATCGCGCCGGCAAAATGGCCGTGCAGCGCCACCGAGAATTTGATGATCTGAGAGATCAGCTCATCCGGGTCGTCGGCCGGTTTTTCGCTGCGGGCCGCGTCGGGAAGATCGAGCCCGAACTTCTTGATATATTCGATCGATTGGCCGCTGCAGTACGGCCGATCAATAAAACCCAGATCGTGGAGATGGATCTCGCCGCGCATGTGGGCGTCGGCCACCGCCGGGGAAAAAACGTTGAGCAGGGCATATTCTTTTTTGATGTTCTCGGCCAGGGTCAGATTAGTGGCTTCAGGCGAGTGCGGGGTATTAGCGTTCTCTTTATTCTTGTGGAAGATTATCTTTTTTACATCATAGACCGGGACCCCCAGGCGGGTGTGCTTGCGGCGGGCTTCTTCCAGCCCATACTCAAGCAGTTTGACATCGACCAGTTCTCTTACCAGCGGAGCGGTGATGGTCTTAACCGCCATCGCCCGGATCTGTTTTTCCACTTCGATCGCGATGATAGAAGCGATCTCCCGATTCAGCCCGGTCTCTTTAATCAATGCCTCGATGATCTTATCTTTATCCCAAGCGACAATGTTATCGGTCGAGGTCCGGACAAAGACCGAAAGATCGGTCGATTCTTCTTCCTGTCGGCCGGCAAGAGCGGATTTTTTAAGCGCGTCCTGATTAACTACTAAAGTACTCATTGCTTCTAAACCTATCCTTCAATTCGCCGGTTTTCCCCTTGTTCCAACCGGAGATGCGTGAAAAATAACCGGTGATGCGAGTGATCCCCTCGATATTCTCTGAATGGCAAAAAGGACATTCGCTGCGTAGGCCGCGGGTCAGTTTTCCGCAAGCATTGCAGGAAGTGAACTCGGGCGAAAAACAGATCTGCCCGTTCTGGGTATGCTGGAAGGTCTTGATCACAAAATTGGCGATCGATTCTGCGCTCGGTTTGCTCTCGCCCAACCAAACATGGGTCAGCGCCCCGGCATCGATCAGCGGATGGAACAACCCCTCTTCCCTTACCCGATCGACCGGATTCATGGGATGAGAAACATTGAAGTAGGTCGAATTGGTATAGTAGAACTCGCCGGTTGCTGGATGCCCTTTGATGACCTTATCCGCGAAGGCCGGGAAGTGCTCACGGTCAAGCTTTGCAAAGCGATAAGCCGTCGACTCAGCCGGGGTCTGCTCAAGCACAAAATGCATTTTGTAGCGTTTGGTCAGCTCCTCGCACTTGATCCTCATGTGGGAAATGACCTTCAGGCCGAATTTAAAGGCGCTAGTGTCTTCATGCAGTTCTTTTCCCTTATGCGCTTCGACCAGTTCGTTCAATCCCAGGATCCCCATTAAATAACTGACCCTCCACATCCGCAGGTACGGCTGGCCGTCCCGCTTCATCGTCAGCAGGGAGAGAGGACCGCGCGACTCGGCGGCCAGGATATCTTCAATAAAGGCTTTTTTCTGGATATGCGCCTGAGCTGCCAAGTCGAGGTGCTGGTCGATCAGCTCGAACAGCTTGGCGTCGGAGCCGCCGGCCTTGAAGGCCATGCGCGGCAGGTTAATGGTAACGTTTTGCAGCGCAGAGTAGCGCATTCGCCACGGCTCCTTGGCGTCATCCAGATCGGATTGCTCCAGTTTAAAGGAGAGCCGGCAACATTCTGAAATTTTTGCGGTTTCGCCGCGGTCGAAGACAAAATAAGTATTCCCCATTTCGGTCGCAACTTCTGAGATGTGCCGCAGAAATGCCTCGTGCCGCGGGGTCTGGAAAAACTTTTCGGTCATGTGCACCAGCGGTTTAGGAAAGAAGAAGGGCCGGCCGGAGCCGTCGCCTTCTTTATAGACATCGAACAGCGCCCAGACAAAGCGCTGCGACTCTTCCAGGTACTCGCCATAAGTCTTGCCGGTATATTGTCCGCCGGGGCCGATCGCCGGTACATTCTCGAAATGTTTGGGGACTTCCCAGTAAAGGTTGATATCTGAGAAGATGGCCTGTCCGCCGCGGGCTACCGCCTGTTGGCTGTATTCATAGATCAGCATCTGGGCGATTTGCCTGATCTCTGAATCTGACGCCCCGACCAGGAAGGGGGCAAAAAAGATATTGACCGCGTCCCAGCCGATGGCACCGGCAAAAACACCCTGCAGCGCAGCGGAGAATTTGACCATCTGGGCCAGCAGCACTTCCGGATGCTTGGCCGGCTTGGCGATGGAGAGGGCGTTGGGCAGATCAAGGCCGAATTTTTTTACGTATTCGACCGACTGGCCGCTGCAGTAGGGACGATCGATAAAGCCCAGATCGTGCAGATGCAGGTCGCCCCGCATATGGGCATCAGCGATATCCTGGGAAAAAACATGCAGCAAGGCAAACTCTTTTTTGATATTTTCCGCCAGGGTTAAATTGGTTGCCTCCGGTCCGTGGGGAACATTGGCGTTTTCCTTGTTTGGATTGAAGATAATATTCTTTACATCATATAGCGGCGATCCTAAGCGGGTGTGCCGCCGTCTCGCTTCTTCCAGCCCGTGTTCCAGCAGCTTGACATCAACCAATTCGCGGATCAGAGGAGAAGTGACATTCCGCAAATTCAAGGTCAGGATCTGCGCCTCAACTTCTTCGCCGATCTGTTCAGCGATCTCCCGGTCGATGCTGGTTTCCCTGATCAGAGCGTCAACAATCTTTTCGCGATTCCAACCAGTGATATCGTCTCCCGACGTCCTGACAAATAATGCCAGATCGGTTGAATCGTCCGCCTTTCTCATTTTTTCAGTCATTACCTGTGTGTGCATCTTTGCGCCTCCTTAAATTATACCGCCGTCACTTCTTTTACTTCTTTAAGAAACTCGGAAACATCTTCAAACTTCCGATAAACGGAAGCAAAGCGAATATAAGCTACCTTGTCCGCTTCCTGCAATTTTGTCATTACCAGCTCGCCTATCTTTGAACTTAATACTTCGCGCCCCGCTTCCCGATGCATTTCTCTTTCCACCTCATCCACGATCGACTCGATAATCTCGATCGAAACCGGGCGCTTCTCGCAGGCATGCAGAATCCCTTTTACCACCTTGCCGCGATTGAATTGTTCTCGCCGGCCGTCTCTTTTGATCACCAGTAGCGGCCGCGCTTCGATCCTTTCGTAGGAGGTAAAACGGCCTCGGCAGGATAAACATTCACGTCGTCGTCGAACTGTGCTGCCGTCTTCCACTTCGCGCGATTCCAAAACTTTATCTTCGATATTTTCACAGAATGGGCATTTCATGCTTTATTTCCTCTAATCATAGATTTAGGGTGTGTTGAAATTTAACACACCATACCTGGGGTGTCAATAGCGGTTTTTTCCTTATTGGGGAAGGGTTTCGCCGATTTTTACGTCGTGACCGATGGCAAAATCAAAAGCCCGCATCTTCTTGCCGCCTTCCAGCTGGACCTCCAGCACCAACAGATCGCCCGCGCCAGTAGCGACGATAAATCCCTCATCTTTCACCAACTGCAAGATTTCCCCAGGCAATTTTGGTTCATGCCGCAGATCAAATATTCCTAGCCTGGTTGTTATGATCTTCAACCTTTTTTCCTGGTATATAGTGTGTGCACCAGGCCATGCCACTAGGGCTCGAATGCGGTCGTGGATCTCGGAGGCGCTTTTTTTCCAGTCGATCTCCGCGCTCTCTTTGGTAAGCATGGGCGCAAAGGTGGCCGCGGCTTCATTTTGCCCAGTAAATTGGGCGGAGCCTTTTTCGATCTTTTCCAGCGTGTTCAGCATGAGCACCGGTGCGGCTTTAAATAGTTTTTCCGATAAAGTTACGGCATTGTCATCTTCGCTAATATAAATCTTTTCCTGAGAAATGATCGGCCCCTCATCCAGCTGCTCGGTTAAGCGGAAAATCGTAATGCCCGTCTCTTTCTCCCCTTTCAATAAGGCCCATTGAATCGGCGCCGCGCCTCGATATTTGGGCAGCAGAGAAGCGTGCAGGTTGATAAAACCGTGTTTTGGGATTGCGAGAATTTCGGGCGGCAAAATTTTTCCATACGCGACTACTACTCCCAGTTCTGGTTTTAAAGACTGGAGCAGCGACAAAAAAACCGGATTATTTTTCAGCCTCTCCGGCTGTTCGATTGGTAGGGAGTTTTTCAACGCCACTTCTTTTACTGGGGAAAAGGTTACTTTTTGTCCACGGCCGCGGGGCCGGTCTGGCTGAGTAATAATACAAACGATCTCATGCCCGGCCGCTATTAGCGCAGAAAGAAGGTCCGCTGCCGGCTGGGGGGTGCCCAGATAAATGATCCTCATTTTAGGCTTTCTCCGCCAGGGGAATCTGAAAAATGAAGCGGGATCCTTTTCCCTTGCCATCCGATTCCGCCCAGATCCGGCCGTGGTGATTGCCAACGATCTCTTTTACCAGCGCCAGTCCCAAACCGACTCCGCCCACCTTTCGGGTCATGGCGTCTTCGATCTGATAGAATTTATTGAAGATTTTATCGAGATATTCCTGCCCAATCCCAACCCCGTTGTCGGCAACGGTCAGCCGGATCAAATCATTTTCGTTGCCGGTTATCAATTCGATGACCGGCGCCTCCTCGCTCCGGCTAAATTTGAGAGCGTTCTCAATCAGATTGACCAGCGCTTCTTGCATCTTTTCCCGGTCGCCCATAAAATTGGCGTTCTGCGCTTCCAGCTTTAAATTTACCACGGCCTGCTTCTTTTCGATCTGCGGCTGCATGGCTGCCACCGCGGCCGTCACCACCTCATTGATTGAGATCAGCTCGCGCTTAATGGAAAAGCGTCCGGTTTCGATCTTGGAAAAATCAAGCAGCCGATTTATCAGGGTAAGCAGCCGCTGGTTATTCTCTTTCACGATCATTAAATATTTTTTCTGATCTTCGGTGATGGCCCCCGTGACTCCGGCCAGGAAGAGCGAGACATATCCGTCAGCGGATGTGACCGGCGTACGGAGCTCATGCGAGACCATTGAGATGAATTCATTTTTCAACCGGTCCAGTTCGGTCAGGCGGGCCACCGCTTCCTTTTCCCTTTCATAGATCCCGATATTCTCAATCGCGATGGCCAGCTGATCGGCGATCGCCGCCAAAAGATTCCCTTCCCGCTCTTCTGAATATTTATGTTCGCCCACCGTTCCGATCAGCAGGATCCCCATCACTTTTCCCTTGGCCCGCAGCGGGGTGACAATCGCCGTCTTTGCCCCGAAGTTTTTCAGACTATCATCCTGGCAGCGCGGGTCGGTCGCCATATTATCGCAGTAAACGATCTTGTTTTCTTTAAGCGCTTCCCCCAGCAATCCTTTTCCTTCTTCGATCGCGATCCCCTGCAGCTTTTCCTTTTCGCAGCCGTGGCAGATGCGAGAAGAATATAGCCCTTTCTCATCCGGGATCAGTACCGTATACAGATCGGCTTTCATGATGGGGAGCAGCAGCTCGATCGAATGGCGGATCAACAGCTCCAGGTCAAGGGTAGAGCCGATCGCTTTGGAGACATCGAATAGAACCCTCAGCTCTTCCGTTCGCTCCTTAACCTTTACCTCCAGCCAGCGGTTAAACTCCTCCATAACCTCGCGCGCGTGCTTGATCTCGCCCGACATGGTATTAAAATAATTGATCACGTCCCCCAGCTCATCGTTGCTGTCGGGCAGGAGCTTGAAGCTAAAATCGCCTTTCGACATCCGTGCCATGGCGGTTGATACCCGGCGCAGTGATTCCGCGATGGAGCGGGAAGCCAGGATCGAAGCCAGCACTACCAATACGCCGGTCAGCACCATAAGGACGATGGCTTGCATTTGCACGTTGCCCAAGGCCAGCAGAAAGGCTTCGCGTGAAGTTTTCAGGTTCCACAGCAGCGGTTTCTGCACATAGAGGCTAATGATTTCCTGGAAAGAAATAAACATCAGTAAAGAAGAAACCACAATCGGAATGACCGCTAGCAGGATAAAAAGCATTAACAGTTTAGCAAAGAATGAGATTCTTATCCCTTGTCCCTGCTCCACCGCTTCCTCGCGCGGCACAAATCTTCTTTTTTCTACCGTCACAAAATATATATAGGAACCAAAGGCGATCAGTATATAAAACAGGCGCAAAAGCAATCCGTACCAGGAAGAGGCCGCTACCAGCCGAATATATTCCAGCAGGATAAAAATCAAACCTCCCAGATAAACCGTCGTATCTGAGCGCGCTAGAGATTTCTTGACCGCCATGAGCAGTGCGATCAGCCCGAGGGGTAAAAGCATGCCGTATAAATATAGCTGCAGAGGGAACGACCCCACCTGCCACTCCACCCCCCAGTAGGAAACCAGATGGCGAACGCCATCGGCCTGGAAAGTATAGAAGAGATAGAAGAGTGCGATGCCGCCATAGATCGCATTCAGAACCCAAAGAGCAGCCCGGGAACGGAGGCTTTCCCGGCAGTAATAATAAAATAATAGCAATGGAGGAAGAACCGAAATGAATTTCAGGGGAAAAGCCAGCCACGGCTGGAGGATATTAAACCAATCGAGCAAGTTGACCGCGGCTTCGATCAGCCAGTACCCGCCCAATGCCAGCAAAAAGAAGGCAAAGGTGTTTTTTGAACTGGATCGCCAACCGCGCGAATAGATGGTCCAGGCAACATAGGCGCAGACTAAAAAAACCAACAGTGAGACTACTACATTATATAGATTCCCGGCCCGGAGATCGATTACGGGAGAGGGAACAAATCCAACAGCTGGCGCTTTTCCAAACATTATTTAGCAGTCATTCTACTACCAGCTCTGCGGTTTTTCCAGCTCCTGTTTTTCGGGAAGGCTGGTTTTGGGGATTTCTTCTCTGATCACTTTCCCCTTGAACTCAGAAGGGGGAGACCATTCCGGCGGTTTTCCCCACCCTTTTGGCGCTTCCCAACCCTTGGGAGGAGTAGCGAACCCTTTGGGAGGAGCCCAGGGCTGTTCGGTTTTCTCATAACCGGGAGGAGGAGACCACTGTTTTGAAACTTCGCCGAACTGCGTTGGCGGCGACCAATATAGTACTTGTTGCGGCGGGATAAAAGAAAAGTCTCGGGTCTCGGCGACGGTCAAGCAAGCTCCAATACAGACAAAGACCAGCACCAAGCCCGCAATTAAACTCTGTGGTTTAAATATTTGCCGCGGACGGCGACAATTTATTTTTATACTAGCGAATACCACTTACCAACTTTCCTTCGTTTATTTTGCTGCCGACAGCGGCTTTCTGATCGAACGCAAAAACCATCATTAGTTGCGGATCTTTTAGATTGTCCATTGATGCGCCAACGATGCCGTAGGTCGCGATCCGGACCACGCCGGTTTTATTTTGGTACATGACCTGGAAGAAGCCAGGGGAAAGATTCCCGAACGAAATCGCCTGTCCCCATTCGGCGGGCGGTTTTGGGAAATTATAAGTATAGGTGCTGGTCTCACTCCAACCCATCAGACAATAGAAACTTACCATAAAAACCGCTACCAATAACATTCTTTTCATTTTACCTCTCCTCCTGTTTAGATTAGTTCCTCTTTCTTTTCCGAAGCTGGCGGCACATGCCTGATCAGGCTCGGATCTTTTACTCGATCAATAAAGACTTTCCCTTCCAGATGGTCAATCTCATGCTGCAGAACGGTCGCCATCAGTCCTTCGGCTTGCACCTCGATCAACTTTCCTTCCCGGCTGAGTCCTTTGACCCAAACCTGGGAGGCTCTTTCGACCGGTGCTTCGACTCCCGGCAGGCAGAGGCAGCCCTCGGTCAGGGTCTGGCTGCCGGCCTTTTTCAAGAGCTTGGGATTTACCAGCGCGATGGGGCCTTGCCCAATATCGGCCACGATGACGCGCAGTGATTTATAAACCTGCGGCGCCGCCAGGCCAACGCCGGGGGCCTGCTGCATGGTTTCGATCATATTATCGATCAATTTAACGATCTCCGGGGTGACCCTTTTTACCGCTTTAGCTTTTTTGCGCAGGATCGGATCGGGGAATTTTATAATTTTCAAGATCACGAGGAAATTATACATTTTTTGGAATTAAAATGCACTCGAAAAACGGAATAGCGTAACGCGCCTGCCTGCCGGTAGGCAGGTAATGCGTAACGCGAAAAAACTATAATCTTCGCATTACTATTGATTTTAAAATAAAGTGAAATTTCTTCCAAAATCTGCCGATAAATATATAGGAAGGCCACACCAACCTTCTCACCTAATGTCGAAAGCAAAGTAAGCGAAAGAGCCTGTTCTTTCGCTTTTTTGTTAGCAGCAACCCGAGCCTGCTTGCCCCGATCGAACGAAGTGAGCATCGGGGTTCCGGCGTTTTTGTTGGGACTATCCTTCAGCCCTCACCCGGCTTGTCTGAAACCAAATGTTTTTACATTTCGGCCCTCTCCCAAAGCCTGCCTGCCGGCAGGCAGGGGCGAGGGCAAGTTTACCCCTCTACCTCTGGGAGAGGGGAGTTTAAAATAATCTATGGGAAATAGAAAACCGGGGTGAGGGCTTGTGCTTTAATTAAGAAGAGGCCAGCTGCCCGCAGGCGGCATTGATCTCCACCCCAAAGCTCCTTCTGATGGTTGCGTTGACATGCGCGTTCCTCAGGCGGGAATAAAGCAGCTCGATATTGCCGCTTTTAATACCGGCAGCCGATATGGGATTGTAGGGAATAAGATTGATATGGCAATCCAGCAGCTCGGCGATCTCCTTCAGGGCATCCGCATCTTTATAGCGGTCATTGATCCCGTCCAGAACCACATATTCGAGCGATACCCGCCGGCCGGTCCGTTTTTGATAGTCCCTGAGCGCATCCACGATATTGCTCACCGAATCGATCCGCTTGAGGCTGATCAGTTCTTTCCTGATCTGATCGAAGGGAGAAGCCAGTGACCAGGCCAGGCGGAACTGTTCCGGTTCGCGGGCGAATTTTTTGATCGCCGGTACGATCCCGACGGTTGAGATCACGATCTTGCGCGCGGCGATCTCCAGCCCCAGCGGATGATTCAGGATCCTGGCGGCGCTCAGCACATGATCATAATTCAAAAAAGGTTCGCCCATCCCCATAAAAACAATATTGGAGATCTGGTTGTCTTTTGAAAAATAATAGACCTGCGAGAGGATTTCTCCGGTCGTCAGGTTCCGTTTAAAGCCCATTTTACCGGTGGCGCAGAAATTGCACTTTATCGGACAGCCTACCTGGGAAGAAACGCACAGTGTGTTCCTTTCATCGTGATATTCCATCAAAACCGCTTCGATCCGTTTGCCGTCTTCCAGCTCAAAGGCCACTTTCTTAACCTGCTTCCCTTCCATTATTTTATAGGGAATGATTTTTGAAAGATAGAATTGCCCGGCCAGTTTCTCCCGCTCGATTTTGCTGAGGGTGGTAAATCCAGCGATTTCTTCTTTTCGCTGTTTGTGAATCGCGCGGAAGACCTCTTTTACCTTAAACATAGGCAAGCCCAGGAGTTTACACTCCTCCGCCAATTGTTTGAAGTTTAAGCTTTTAAGGTCCCGCATTAAGCTATTGTAGCACTAGATGAAATTTTTCTAAACACTTAGCGAAAAGATAATAACTATGGGCAGTGACATTTTATACTTAAAACTAAGGGCTCCGCAGCCGGGGATCTTCCATCGCCCGACCTGGGGGCTTTCACGCACCGCCGCCTATCTGGCTAAACACTCCTCTGCCCGAACTTTGGTTACCGTGAGCGAAGAGGGACTTAGACTTAAAGGCCAAGTCGAACCGCTGGTTCCGAATTCCCGGCGAACAGCCCAAAAATTCCTGGCCCGGGGGATAGAATCTTTTGAAGGATTATTTAACGATGCCTGGAAAACCGCCTATGATTTAAGAACCCTGATTTACCAGGGGCCCGAACGCTATCTTGAAAAATCATTATCTGAAATTAGCGGCGGACCAAAGCTGCTGGCAAAGGGATACGACCAGCGCCAGCTGGCCGAGACTCTGACCGCGCTTAAATTCCTGCCCATCGGCGATGCCTGCAACCTGCTGCAAGATTGGGATCGGATTGATCTCAAGCCGGTTATGACCATTGCCAGGACTATCTTGCTCGAAGGAGTTTCTTCAAAAAAATTAACTCAATTGGTCAAGAAAATCGGTCTCGCGCCGTTTGTGGTATTAATCGAAAGCCTGGGCCAGCAAAAGGCCCATTTTATTCTTCACCATTATATTCAAAATATAGAAGATTTTTCCAGCGCGGCCGAATTCTATTTATACGCTTTCGCCTGTGGTAAATACTTGCTCAAAGCGACCGCGCCCGGCAGGTTTGAGGAGATTTATCCGGTCAAAATTGAAGCGTCGAGAATCGAGCGGCAAACGCGCGAATCGTTTCTGGAAGCGATCAGAAAGCTGAGCAAAAAATTTGGCAATGAAGCTATTTCGCCCGAAATATGTCGGAGTTTTATCGAGCGAATGCCGCTTAAGTTCAAATAAGATGTGGTTTTTAAAAAACAGAAAAATACTGCTGATCTTTTTGAGCCTGCTGCTGGTCGCCTTTGTTTTGGTTAAAACCAACTGGCGGGAACCAAGGCGCGATGAAGTCCGCCACATGTACTTAAAACAACTGGCCCTCGGTTTTGCGGATAAATATAAGGACCGGAGCGTGATCCTGGTCAGCAAGCGTGACCATCTGCTCTATTATTGTGAGAAAGGAAAGCTGGTGGAAAATGATTATTGGAACGGCTGCCTTTTTACTTTTCCGGTTAAAATCTCGATCGCCAATCGCTGGTATCGCACCCCCGAAGGCCTGGTGCACATTGACCGTAAGAACGGCCGCAGCCGTTATACCTTGTTCCTGGGATTAAGTTTTCCCGGAGATTATGGGATCCACGGCGCCCCCACCTATCTTGCATCCTTTCTCGCCCGGATGGAAATTATTGATCCCAACTTTACTTTTGTCACCAAAAAAGATGATACTCGGGGCTGCGTGGCGGTTGAAAATCGGGTGATCAAATACCTTTTTGCCAAAGTCGATCTTAATACTCCGGTTTTGATCTTGCCCTAAAGCATGCTCATCGGATCAACGTCGATCACAACGCGGATCTCGGCCGGCAGCACCGCTTTTTTAAAGGTCTCAGCCAGTGCTTTGCGCATTGTATCCAGATCTTTTCCCTTGATCACGATCTGGCAGCGCCACTCTCCCCGCAGCTTGGAAATAGCGGCCGGGACCGGCCCTAATATTTGTCCGGGGAGGCGTTTTTCCAAGAATTGACCAATATCTTCAGCCGACTTCATCACTTTTTTTTCTTCTCTCCCGGAAAACACCAGATTGATCAGCGCATTGAAGGGGGGATAACCCAATTCTTCGCGAGTGGCGATCTCCTGGCGATAAAATGATTCATAATCATGCATCGCCGCGGAGCGGATCACGTAGTTATCCGGCGAAAAAGTTTGGATGATGACCTTCCCTGGCAGGTGATGTCTTCCTGCCCGACCGGCCACTTGGGTCAGGAGTTGAAAGGTATGCTCGGATGAACGGAAATCAGGCAGATTCAATCCAGTATCGGCCGAAACTACTCCCACCAGCGTGACATTGGCCACATCCAGCCCTTTGGTCACCATCTGGGTCCCGATCAGGACATCCGCTTTTCCCTCGGCAAAGGCAGCGAAAAAGGTTTCGTGGCTCCCCTTTTTGGCAACTGTGTCGCGGTCATAGCGCAGGATCCGCGCTGACGGGTAAACATCTCCTACTTCTTTCTCGATCCGCTGCGTTCCGGTTCCGAAATAACGAATGGTCGTGCTATTACATTTTGGACAGGTAAAAGAAGCTTCGGTGGCATATCCGCAGCGTCCGCAGCGCATCCGGGCTTCGCTGGAATGATATGAGAGTGAAACCGAACAGCGGGGACAGGTCATGAGCATCCCGCAATCCTTGCACATCGCAAAGGTAAAGAATCCTCTCCGATTAATAAAAAGGATCGCTTGTTCGCCGCGCGATAAAGTGTCGGTCAGCTCTTCGCGCAAGCGCCTTGATAGCAGCCATTCTTTTTCGGTGCGCATATCGATCACCTCGACTGGCGGGAGGACCCGGTCATCGATCCTTCTGGGCAAAATTAGTTTTTGGTATTCTCCGCTTTCCGCTTTGTAATAAGTTTCGAGCGAAGGGGTGGCGGAACCCATAACAACGGGAGCATGGTTTAATTCCGATAATTTAATTGCGACTTCCCGGGCGTGGTAGCGGGGGCTTTTATCCGATTTATAAGTCGTTTCATATTCTTCGTCAATCACGATCAGGCCAAGCTCCTTGACCGGGGCAAAAATGGCGGAGCGGGTCCCCAGCACGATCCTGGCTTCCCCGGTCGCGATCCTCTCCCATTCCTTTCGCCGCAGCTTTTCGGTCAACTCGCTATGCAGAACAGCGGCATGATCATGGAAGCGGTCGCGGAAACGCTGGATCATTTGCGGGGTTAGGCTAATTTCGGGGACCATCACGATCGCGCTTTTCCCTTTGCTCAAAAGGTAAGCGATAGCTTGCAGATAAACTTCCGTTTTTCCTGAACCGGTTACGCCATAAAGCAAGAATTTTTCCGATTTGTTTTCGTCGATTGCTTTCTTGATAGAACCAATAGCTTGTGCTTGCTCGTGGGTTAAGGTAAAAAGTGTGTTGATCGTAGAGCGTGGAGCGTTGAGCGTAGGAGTTGTTTTTTCCTGTGCTCTACGTTCTACCTGCCTGCCGGCAGGCACGGCGCTCGAC
>Ga0315287_10002721_pt1 | contig 16827 bp, 18 predicted proteins | sample YL17G11_0_MG_FD_205037 | JGI IMG/M metagenome (GOLD analysis project Ga0315287, IMG submission 205037) | Sediment microbial communities from Yellowstone Lake, YNP, Wyoming, USA - YL17G11_0 | ecosystem: Environmental > Aquatic > Freshwater > Lake > Sediment | place: USA: Wyoming | collected...
GAAGTCAAGGAGGAGACGGCGGCCGCCAGGCCGTCGTCGGGGGACATGAGCGTAAGCGGCCGCCCCACGAACGCGGCTCGCGCCACTGTGCGCACGCGAGCGCAACAACAGATCACTGCGAACGGCCGCAATGGGCCGGGAGCAGACGACCGGCAGACATCAAGCGTGTGTTGGGACAGTTTCATCCTGGACGACGGCGCGGTGCAGCCAACGTCGATCTGGCCGCCTTCATGGGTGTTTTTGCCGTACTGCAATGCACCAAGTGGCGGCACGATCGAGACAACGGATGTACATTTGCTGCGCTGCACAAAATGCGGCCTTGATCTGAACGGAGACGATCCATGCTTTACCAACTCTACGAGACCCAGCGCGCGCTGATGGCCCCGTTTGCCGAGTTCGCCAGCGCATCGTCCAAGCTGTACAACCACCCGCTGTCGCCCTTCACGCACACGCCGATGGCACAGCGCGTGTCGGCCAGCCTGGACCTGATGCACCGGCTGGCCAAGGAGTACGAGAAGCCGCAGTTCGACATCCGGGGGGCCATCGTCGACGGCGTCACCGTGGCGGTGCAGGAGCAGGTGGCGATCGAAAAGCCCTTCTGCCGGCTGCTGCGCTTCAAGCGCTTCACGGACGACCCGACCGCGTTGGCCGACATGAAGCAGCACCCGGTCGTGCTGGTGGTCGCCCCGCTGTCGGGCCATCACTCGACGCTGCTGCGCGACACCGTCAAGAGCCTGCTGACCGGCCACAAGGTCTACATCACCGACTGGACCGATGCGCGCATGGTGCCGACCGACAAAGGGCCCTTCCACCTCGACGACTACGTGGCCTACATGCAGGAGTTCATGCGCTACATCGGGCCCGAGGTGAATGTCATCTCAGTGTGCCAGCCGACGGTGCCGGTGCTGGCGGCGGTGTCGCTGATGGCCAGCCGCGGTGAGTTCACGCCGCGCACGATGATCATGATGGGCGGCCCGATCGACGCCCGCAGGTCGCCAACCTCGGTCAACAACCTGGCGATGAACAAGAGCCATGACTGGTTCGAGCACAACGTGATCTACCGCGTACCGCAAAACTACCCCGGCGCGACGCGGCGCGTCTACCCCGGCTTCCTGCAGCACACCGGCTTCGTCGCGATGAATCCCGACCGGCACGCCACCTCGCACTACGACTACTTCCTCGACCTGGTGCGCGGTGACGAGGAAAGCGCCGAGAGCCACCGCCAGTTCTACGATGAGTACAACGCCGTGCTCGACATGCCCGCCGAGTACTACCTCGACACCATCAAGACCGTGTTCCAGGATTTCGCGCTGGTCAACGGCACATGGGTCGTCAACGGTGAGCCGGTGCGCCCGCAGGACATCAAGACCACCGCGCTGTTGACGATCGAGGGCGAGTTGGACGACATCTCCGGTGCCGGCCAGACCCGCGCCGCGCACGAGCTGTGCTCGGGCATCCCGAAGACGCGCCAGTTCCATTACGACGCGGTCGGTGCCGGCCACTACGGCATCTTCTCCGGCCGCCGCTGGCGCGAGCAGGTCCACCCCGAGGTGTGCGCCTTCATTGCCCGCTACGGCGGCGGTGCCTCAGCGCCCACGGTGCATGTCAAGCTCAACGGTCGCCAGCCCGCAGCGAAGAAGAAGGCTCCCGCCAAGGCCAGCCCGCGCCGCCGATAATCCGGCGGTGACCGTCACCGCCGATCTCGCAACGCGCATCGACGCCGCGCTGCCGCAAACGCAGTGCACGCGCTGCGGCTACCCCGATTGCCGTCGCTATGCCGAGGCAATCGCGACGGGCGAGGCGCCGATCAACCAATGCCCACCCGGCGGCGCCGAAGGCATCCGGCGGCTCGCCGCCCTCACCGGCCAGCCCGCCGTGGCGCTGAATCCGGCCAACGGCATCGAGGGGCCACGCAAGATGGTGGTCATCGACGAGGCCTGGTGCATCGGCTGCACGCTGTGCATCAAGGCCTGCCCGGTGGATTGCATCGTCGGTGCGCCCAAGGTGATGCACACCGTGATCGAGAGCCTGTGCACTGGATGCGAGCTTTGCATCCCGGTCTGCCCGGTCGACTGCATCGCCCTCGAAGACGCCACTCCGGGCGCGAGCGGCTGGGCCGCATGGAGCCCGGCACAGGCCGATGAAGCGCGCGAGCGCTACGCGCTGCACTGCCGGCGCACCGAACGCGACCTGCGCGAGAACGACGAGCGCCTGGCCGCCAATGCGAGCGCCAAGCTGGCTGACCTCGAAAACGCCAGCACCATCACCGACCCCGCGGCGCTGGAGCGCAAGCGCGCCGTCATCGAAGCAGCGATGAAACGGGCGCGCGAGCGACCCGCCATCTGAGCGTGAAACCGGCCGAGATCGAAGCCTTCTTCGCGACGCTGCAGCAGGCCAATCCGCTGCCGGTCTCGGAGTTGGCGTTCAGCAGCGTGTTCGAACTGCTGGCCGCCGTGCTGCTGTCGGCGCAGGCCACCGACGTGAGCGTCAACAAGGCCACCCAGCGCTTGTTCGCGCTGGCGCCGACACCTCGCAAGATGCTGGCGCTCGGCGCCGACGGCGTTGCCGAGCACATCAAGACCATCGGCCTGTACCGCAACAAGGCCAAGAATCTGGTCGAAACCTGCCGCCTGTTGATCGAACGGCATGGCGGCGAGGTGCCGCGATCGCGCGAGGCGCTCGAGGCCTTGCCGGGGGTCGGCCGCAAGACGGCCAACGTGGCCCTGAACGTGGCCTTCGGCGAGCCGACATTTGCCGTCGACACGCATGTCTTTCGGGTCGCCAACCGCACCGGGCTGGCGCCGGGCAAGACGCCCCACGAAGTCGAGATGAAGCTGGAAGCTCGCGTGCCAGCCGCTTACCGCGTTCATGCGCACCACTGGCTGATCCTGCACGGCCGCTATGTCTGCCAGGCGCGCAAGCCGCTGTGCTGGCAGTGCGGCGTGGCCACGCAGTGCAGCTTCACACCGAAGACGCCGGCACCATGAGGCGCGCCGTGCTGGCAGGGCTGGCCCTGGCGTGCGCGGCAGCCTGCCACGCCGAGGTCAGCGTGCAGGACGACAGTGGCCAGACCGTCACGCTGGTGACCCCCGCCACTCGCGTGGTCAGCCTCGCGCCGCATCTGACCGAGATGGCCTTCGCGGTCGGCGGCGGCGATGCCGTCAAGGCCGTCATCCGCTACAGCGACCACCCGGCAGCGGCACGCCAGCTGCCGGTCGTCGGCGATGCCTTCGCGCTCGACTTCGAAGCCATCGCGCGGCTCAAGCCTGACCTGGTGCTCGTCTGGACCAGCGGCCTCAACGAGCGCCACCGGGCGCGCCTGCGCAGCCTCGGGCTGACGGTCTACGAGAGCGAGATCCGCAACGCCACGGCGATTGGCCCGACCCTGCGTCGGCTCGGCACCCTGCTCGGCAAGGCCGACGCGGCCGCCGACGCGGCCAGCCGGTTCGAGCAGGACTGGCGCATGCTGCGCGAACATCACGCCGGCAAACCCCCGGTCCGCGTGTTCTGGCAGCTGTGGCAGGAGCCGCTGATGACGGTCAACCGCGAGCATCTGATCGGCGAAGCGATCGAGGTCTGCGGCGGCGTGAACGTGTTCGGCGCGCTGCCGCTGCTGACACCGACCGTGAGCTGGGAGGCCGCGGTCGCGGCCGACCCGCAGCTGATCGCGGCCTCAGGCCGTGCGGTCGACGCCGAGCAGGACTTCGCGCGCTGGCGGCGCTTCGCCCAGGTCAGCGCCGTGCGCCAGAGTCGTTTCGCCCACCTCGACGGTGACCTGATCGGCCGCATGGGCCCACGCTTCGTGCAGGGCGCCGCAGCGCTGTGCGACGCGATCGACCGCGCGCGGGCAAGGTAGCGCCTACTGCGCCACCCAGTAGCGTCCACCGTCGCCATCGATCGCGCGCCAGGCGCAGCCATAGACGCGTTGCAGGCGATCGGCATCGAGCATCTCGGCCACGCTGCCCTGTTCGCAGGCGCCGTCGGGCAGCAAGGCCAGCACATGCGTCGCAGCGCGCGCGATCCAGTTGACGTCGTGTGCCGACATCACCACCGCGTGCTGATGCAAGGTGGTCAGCCATTGCGCCACCTGCAGCTGGTGCGCGGGGTCCTGGAAGGCCACCGGCTCGTCGAGCAGCAGCAACGGTGCGCCCTGCACTGCACATTGCGCCAGCGCCACACGCTGTCGTTCGCCGCCGGAGAGTTCGAGCACGTTTCGATCGGCCAGTGCCAGCGCATCGAGAGCCGCCAGCAGGCCGCGTACCTCGTGCAGCGGCCGAACGCGGCTGATCTCTAGCAGGCGCTGCACGGTGATCGGGAAGCGATCGCTGGCGTGCTGCGGCAGGAAGGCGCGCACGCTCGCCGCATCGGCCGCAGGCCATTCGACCGACGGGCGGCCGAGCCATCGCACTTCGCCTGCGGGCTGCAACCCCGCCTCGCCGATGCCCGCTAGCGCGCGCAGCAGCGTGCTCTTGCCGGCGGCATTGCGACCGATCACGCACCAGCGTTCGCCGACAGCGGCGCGCCAGTCGAGCGAGCCGACCAATGTGGCACCGGCCGCCGCGAGCGTCAACGCGCGCGTCTCGATCAACGCTGGCTTCATCGGGTGCCCCTGGCCAAGAACACCACGAACACCGGCGCGCCGACGAGCGCCATCACAGCGCCCACGGGCAATTCGATCGGCGAGGCAACGCTGCGCGACAGCAGGTCGGCGGCCATCAGCAACGCCGCCCCGCCGAACGGCGTGAGCCAGGCCAGATCGCGGGTGCGCTGCACGCCGGCCAGGCGCAGCGCGTGCGGCACGACCAGGCCGACGAACCCGATCGCGCCTGCGCTGGCCACCGCCAAGCCGGCCGCGAGCGAGGCACCGACCAGCAACTCGAGGCGCAAACGACGCACCGGCTCGCCGAGCAGGTGCGCCGCCTCGCTGCCGAGCAGCAGGCGATCGATGGCGCGGTGGCGCGCCAGCAGCGCCAGCGAGAACACCAGCGCAGCGGTCAGGCTTGCGCCCGCGTGATCGGCACCCGACAGATCGCCGACCAGCCAGAAGATCGCGCCGCGCAGGCGCTGCTCGGGTGTCAGCGTCAACAGCAAGGTGGCCAACGCACCGAACACCGCCGCCAGCATCGCGCCCGTCAAGATCAGGCGCGGCGAGGCATCGTCGCTGGCCGCGAGCGCACGCCGCGCCAGCAGCACCAGCAGTGCCCCTGCAGCCAGCGCCCCGGTGGCCGCACCGAAGGCCATCGCCACGCCGAACATCAGCGCCAGCAGCGCTCCGACCGCCGCGCCGCCCGACGTGCCGAGCACATAGGGGTCGGCCAGCGGGTTGCGCAACAACGCCTGCATCGCCAGGCCCGACAGCGCCAGCAGCGCACCGACGCCGGCAGCCGCGGCCACGCGCGGCGCGCGCAGCGTGCGGATCAATGGCCAGTCCAGACCGGCACTGCCGATCAGCAGCGACAGCACGAGCACGAGCAGCGTGGCCGCCACCAGCGCGGCGGCAAACCAGCCCAGGCGGGTCCCCGTCAGCGGCATCGCGGCTGCGCCCTCATGGCATCGTCGCCTGCAGCGTGACCAGCAGGCTGCGCGGCGCGGCGGTATAGCCCAGGACCTCGCTGGCCTGTGCATCACTGGCGTTGTCGAGCTTGGCCGAAAAGCGCCAGGTCGGGGTGAGCTGGCGGTGCACGGCGAGGTCGAGCGTGGTGCGCGCCGGGTTGGTGGCATCGCCAAAGGTCACCGGGTCGGTGTCCAGGCGCTTGCCGGTGTAGCGCATCGCGGCCATGCCTTGCCAGCCGGCCCACGTGGCGCTGTAGTTGAGCGCCAGTGACTGCTGCGCACGGCGCTTGAGCGGCTGGCCCGTGTCGGCGTCACGCGGGTCCTGCAGCGTGGCCTCGGCGGCGAGGCGGCCGCCGCCGAGTGGCCACTGCGCGATCAGCTCGAGGCCGTTGTTTTCTGCGCGCGCGATGTTCACGGTCTCGAACGTCACCGGGTCGAAGCTGATGCGATCGTGCTGGCGCTGCACGAACACCGCCACGCGTGCCAGCCCACCACCGGCACCCGACCACTGCAGCGCAAGTTCGCCCTGGCGAGAGCGTTCCGGTCGCAGCGTCGTCGCCGGATCGGCATACCGCTGGTCGAGGAACGAAGGCGCGGAGAAGCCGGTCGACCCTTGCGCGCTCGCCTTCCAACCCGGCGCCGGCGTGTACGCCAGCGCCAGCAGGCCCGTGGTGGCGCGGCCAAAGTCGTTGCTGTGGTCGCCACGCAGGTTGGCCTGCAGTTGCAGCGCGTCGTCAGCGCCGAAATGGCCGAGCCAGCCCAGGCGCAAGCTGTCGGTCTTGCGCGTGCGCTCGGGGGTGTTCGCATCACCAAAGCGCTCGCCTTTGGCTTCAGCGCCGAGCTGCCATTCGTGAGCCGGCGATGGCAGCCAGGCCAGTTGCAGGCCGGCCAGGCGCACGCGGTTGCTGCCGCTCGTGGCAAAGCCGGTCGGATCGTCGAAGCGTTCGCGGGTCTGGCCGAGATCGACGGTCAGCGCCAACGCGGCAGCCAGCGCATGGCGGCTGTTCAGGCCGACGACATCGGTGCGCGTGGTCAGCACATCGTCGAGGCCGGGCGTGAAACCGTCGTAGGCGCTGCGGGTGCGGCTGGCGAGGACGTTGAGTTGCGTGCGCTGGCCCGGCGCCCAGAGGTGCTCCAGTCGTGCGCTGGCACCCTGTTGACTCGCTGCATCGCGGTCGGGATTGGCGCCCGGGTCGGCGGCGACATCGCGTGCCGAATAGCCGTCGGTGCTGCGGGTCGATAGCGAGGCACTGATGCGTGTGTCGCTGTTGCCGAAGCGGGTGCCACCGGCCAGCGCCGCAGCCGCGGTGCCCTGGCTGCCGAGCGAAGCGCTGGCCTGTGGCGCCAGTGCGCGGCGGGTGACGATCTGCACCACGCCACCAACCGCCTGTGCGCCGTACAGGGCAGACAGGTTGCCGCGCACGATTTCGACACGCTCGATCTGCTCGACAGGCAGGTTCTGCCACGATGCCGTGCCGAAGTCGGCGCGCATCAGCGCAACGCCATCCACCAGCACCTGCACCTGCCGGCTGTCGGCACCGCGAAGGAACAGGCTCGTCTGCGAGCCGAGCGGACCGGTCTGCGCGACATCGATGCTGGTCAGTGCGCGCAGCAGTCCTGGCAGGTCGGCCGGCTGCAGCGCGTCGATCTCGGCGCGGTTGATGACACGGGTACTGGGCAGTGCGTCCGGCAGAAACTGTTCGGCACGTGCCGCGGTGATCACGAGGCTGGGCGGCTCGGCGGCGGATTGGGCCCTTGCAACAACCGCTGCAAAGCCGAGCGACGCGAACGCGAGCAGGGCACGCGACCCGAAGGGTTGGCAAGACATGTCGGAAGGAGATCGCCCGGTTCACCGCGCACGCCAGCTTCCCCGCAGGCACGCGCCTCATGGCGCGCCACTCCACGCAGCGCGCCGCCCTGTTGGCCGGTATCCGGGCTGGCGCAGCAACCCGTGCGGACCTTCCCAGAGCGAACAACTTGGCTCCAGTGGCCGGAGTGCACGAGCGGGGCACCGGTGCGTGATGCACCAGCGCCCGTGCGCTTACCGTTGCGGGGGCAGCTCGGGTTGGCTCGACCACGTGGTGGCTTTGCGTCCCGATTCCCGTTTACCCCGCACCACCCTGAATATGTGGCGCAGGCACCAACGGCAGGAATCCTAACAGGCGCGGCAAAGACATCCAGGCGCCGCATAATTCCGCACCCCCCGCCACGCCCCGCCCCATGGCCACGCTGCAAGACCTTGCCGAGCGCATCGACCGCCTGCTACTGCGACACCAGGAGCTCGAACGCACCAACGTGCTGCTGCAACAGCAATTGAGCGCAGTCAGCAGCGAGCGCGACAGCCTGAAGTCGCGCCTCACGGCCGCGCGCTCGCGCATCGACGCACTGCTCGAGCGGCTGCCGGCCAACAACAGCAGCGGCCCTGGGAGCGGCGCATGAAACAGATGGAAGTCACGATCCTCGGCCAGAGCTATGTGCTGACCTGCCCCGATGGCGGCGAGAGCTCGCTGCTGGCCGCGGTGGCCAGCGTCGACCACGAGATGAGCGCGATCCGCGATGCCGGCAAGGTCAAGGCGCGTGAACGCATCGCGGTGCTGGCGGCGCTGAATCTGGCCTACCAGCTGGCCGACCGGCCGCGCGCTGCAGCGCCGGCTGCCGCGCAGGGCAGCGGCAGTGATAGCGTGCAGATCGACACGTTGTTGGCTCGCATCGACGCCGCAATCGGCAGCGACGGCCACTTGTTGTAGCCGTAGAATCTTTCTCGTCTGCCGCGTTCGCGCGGGCTTTATATTTCCTTGAACCGATGCTCTATGAGCAAGGGCTTGGAACATTGCTAGGCGGGTGTGATCGTCTCGCGTCAGATGAACCCGAAGCCTTGCTGACCTCGCCCACCTGAACTGTCCCTGGGTTCAGGAATGCGGCTCGTGGGACGCGGCAGACACCTACCCTCCATCCCTGTCGTACGACGCGCTCCGTGGCCTATTGGTTGATGAAAAGCGAGCCCGGCGAGTGCTCGATCGACGATCTTGCGCGGCTCGGGCGAGTGCCCTGGACCGGCGTGCGCAACTACCAGGCGCGCAATTTCATGCGCGACGCGATGCGCGTGGGCGACGGCGTGCTGTTCTATCACTCGTCGTGCCCCGAGCCGGGGATCGCCGGGCTGGCCGCGGTGGCTTCGAGCGCCTACGCCGACGCGACGCAGTTCGACCCGCGCAGCAAGTACCACGACCCGAAGTCGACGGTCGATGCACCGCGCTGGCTGCATGTCGACGTCCAGCTGGTTCGCAAGACGCGGCTGCTGCCGCTGGCCGAGATGCGCAGGCAGCGGGCGCTGGCATCGATGCAGGTACTGGCGCGTGGCAACCGGCTTTCGATCACACCGGTCACGGCGGCCGAGTGGCGCGCCGTGCAGGCGCTGCTCGGCGCGCCGTGATGGCGATGCTCGATCCGGTGCTGGTGGTCGAATTGCTGCTGCTGGGCACGGCCACCGGCTTCTTGGCCGGCCTGTTGGGCATCGGCGGCGGCATGGTGATGGTGCCATTCCTCACCCGGCTGCTGACGCAACGCGGCGTCAGCGCCGACCTCTCGGTGAAGATGGCCATCGCCACCGCCATGGCCACCATCCTGTTCACTTCGCTTTCGACGATGCGCGCGCACCACCGGCGCGGCGCCGTGCGCTGGGACATCGTGCGCGCGATGGCGCCGGGCATCGTGCTCGGTGGCCTGGCTGCCGGCGCCGGCGTCTTTGCCTTGGTCAGGGGCCAGGCCTTGGCGCTGTCCTTCGCGGCGTTCGTCGGCTTCTCCGCGACGCAGATGCTGTTGGCAAGGGCCCCCAAGCCGACCCGGCAGTTGCCCGGACGCGTCGGCCAGGCGACGGCCGGCGCTGGCATCGGCTTTGTCTCCGGACTGGTGGGCGCTGGCGGCGCGTTCATCGCCGTGCCGTTCATGAGCCGCTGCAACGTGCCGATCCACAACGCGGTGGCCACCGGCGCGGCGATCGGCTTTCCGATCGCGCTGGCCAATACGCTGGGCTATGTGATCGGGGGCTGGTCGCAACCCCCGGCGCTGCCCGGCGCCGTGGGCTTCCTGTACCTGCCGGCACTGGCGGTGATTGCATTGGCCAGCATGCTGATCGCGCCGCTCGGCACGCGCGCAGCGCATGCCCTGGACGTGCGCCAACTGCGCAGGATCTTCGCACTGATGCTCTACGTGCTGGCCGCCGACATGCTGTGGCGCGGCCTGCACGGCTGACGGCTACGCCGGATCGAAGCGGATGCTGGCCAGCGTGACGTGATTGCCGCCGCGCTGGCGCGCGTCGCGCAGCGCCGCGTCACAGGCCGCGCGCAGTTCCTCCTGCGTGTGCGCGGTGTGCGGAAAGCTCGCCACCCCCATCGACACCGTGAAGCCGATGTCGCGTCCTTCGTGGGCCACGATCTGCGTCGCGCATTGGCGACGCAGGCCTTCCATGCGCGAATGCGCGGTGGCCAGCCCGACACCCGACAGCAACACCGCGAAGCGTGCATCGTCGAAACGGCAGGAGGCGTCCATCGCGCGCGTGTTGCTTCGAAGCAGCCGCCCCAGGGCTTCGTGGACGCGCGTGCGCACCACGGCGCCGAGCGCGGTCACATCGGGCGCGAGCGGATCGAGCTCGATGGCCACCAGCGAGAACTCGCGGTGCTCGCGCGTCGACAGATCGACCTCGCGGCGCAATTGGTCTTCGAAGTGGGACCGGTTGTAGAGGCCTGTCTCGCTGTCGCGCAGGGTGTGGTCCTGCATCTCACGGCGCAATTGCTCGTTGGCCCGCTGCTGCGCTTCGAGCTGCTCGATCGCCACCACGCGCTGGGCCTCGCGGCGGCGCAGCGGCGCCAGGTCGCGCCACACCGAGGCCAGGATCACCTGCCCGTCGTAGCCTTCGAGTCGTTGGCGCAAGACGCTGAACTCGCGCCGCGTACCGAGCAACTCGAACTTGTGTTCGCTGACCAGCGGCGCAGACTGCGCCAGCGCCGTCTGCTCGGCTGCGCGCAGTGCCGTCGCCAGGGCGGGCTCGAACACGACGGCATTGCCGTGGCCGATGAGTTGGGCCGCCTCGAGTCCCAGCCACTCCAGGACGATCGTGTCGGCATGCAGGTACGCGCCGCTGGCTGCATCCTGGAGCGTCAGCCCGTCGCCGTCACGCCGCAGCAGTGCCGGAACCAGCCCGCCCAATGCCGCCCGCAGCGGGCTGGGCACCGGCGGGCCTGGGGCAGCGTCGGCAGTGGGTGGCGGTAAGAGTTCGGACATCAAGGTGGGCCGGTTGGGCAGACGGTCTATGGTGTAGCGCGAATCAGGGGCTGGCAAGCGAACATGGCACCGACCCCCTCGAAAAGGCGCCCGTGCCCCTAGGTTGAAGTCTGCCGCTGGGGCGCGACAGGTTGCGCACACCACACGGCCCACGCCCGCCGGGGCGGTAGCGCCGCAATCCTGGCTATAATCGCGCTCTTTGCTGGCAAACCCCTTGGTTACATGACTACGATTCGCGTCAAAGAGAACGAGCCGTTCGACGTTGCACTGCGCCGCTTCAAGCGCACCATCGAGAAACTGGGCCTGCTGACCGACCTGCGCGCCCGCGAGTTCTACGAGAAGCCGACTGCCGAGCGCAAGCGCAAGAAGGCAGCGGCGGTGAAGCGCCACTTCAAGCGCGTGCGGTCGATGCAGTTGCCCAAGAAGCTCTACTGAGCTGCGCCGCAAGCGCCTCGACAAAGCCCGCCCACCGCGGGCTTTTGCATTTGTAGACCCGCCGGAGACTCCATGAGCCTGAAAGAACGCATCACCGAGGACATGAAGAACGCGATGCGCGCCAAGGATGCGCCGCGCCTGCTGGCCATCCGCGGCCTGCTCGCGGCGTGCAAGCAGAGGGAAGTCGACGAACGCATCGAACTCGACGACGCCGCCGTGATCGCCATCGTCGACAAGCTCATCAAGCAGCGCAAGGATTCGATCACGCAGTTCGCCGCGGGCGGCCGCCCCGACCTGGTCGACAAGGAGAGCGCCGAGTTGAAGGTGCTCGAAGCCTACCTGCCGCAGCGCCTGAGTGCCGACGAGATCGCCACGGAGGTGGCGCGCATCGTCGCGGCGCTAGGTGCGTCGGGCCCCGGCGACATGGGCAAGGTGATGGGGGCCGTCAAGGCGCAGCTGGCCGGCAAGGCCGACATGAGCCTGGTGTCGGCCGCGGTCAAACAGGTCCTGGCAAAGTAGAGCGCTGTGACCCACCACCTTGCGATCCGCCCGATCGCCGCCGATGTCTGCGTGGCCCCGCAGCTCTGGCCGCAGGCGATGGCCGAGGCCGCGAGCCTGGGCTTTCGCAGCGTCGTCAACAACCGCCCCGACTTCGAACACGGCCACGACCAGCCGACCAGCGCCGACATGGAAGCGGCGGCGCGCGCCGCCGGCCTGGAGTACCGGTTCCTGCCGGTCAGCGGCATGCACCAGTCGGCCGAGGATGCGGCCGCCATGGCGGCGTTGCTGGCAGAGTTGCCGCGCCCGCTGCTGATGTTCTGCCGCTCGGGCGCGCGCTCGACGCGCCTTTACACGCTGGCTCAATCGGTCTGAGCGATTGCCTGAGTTCGGGCTTCGCGAGCGGACGCCGGGCAGCCGCCGTTCTCGGCGGTCAAGAACAACAGTGTCGCGGCACAGCCCGTTCCGGTCGAGCCGCCCATCAGCACGGCCGGTGGACCGCTCAGTTGTAGATCACCCTCGGTAGCCAAGTCGCCAACGCCGGGAAGGTCAGCAGCAAGGCGATCGCGATGACCTGCAGCACAACGAAGGGCACGACGCCCTTGTAGATCATGCCGGTGGTCACGCTGGACGGTGCCACACCACGCAGGTAGAACAGCGAGAAGCCGAACGGTGGCGTCAGGAAGCTGGTCTGCAGGTTGACGCCGACCAGCACGCCGAGCCAGAGCGCATCGACACCCAGGTTCAGCAGCACAGGTGCCGTGATCGGGATGACGATGAAGATGATCTCGAAGGTGTCGAGGATGAAGCCGAGCAGGAACATCACGAACATGACGACGATCAGCGCGCCCATCGCCCCGCCCGGCAGGTCGGATAGCACCTCGTGGACCAGGCTGTCGCCGCCCATCATGCGGAAGACGATCGAGAACACCGCCGCACCGAGCAGGATCACGAACACCATCGAGGTCACGGTGGCGGTGTTGATCGTGGCCTGTCGCAGCATCGCGAAGCTGAAACGCCGTTTGGCGACCGCGAGGATGACGGCGCCGGCGGCACCCACTGAGGCCGATTCGGTCGGCGTGGCGATGCCCGCCAGGATCGAGCCGAGCACGGTGACGATCAGCGCCAGCGGTGGCAGCAGCGCGGTCAGCACGTCGCGGCCGAGCGCGGCCTTCTCGGCGTCGCTGATGACCATCGCCGGGCACGACTTCGGGTCGAAGATCGTCTTCCAGAGCGTGTACAGGAAGTACAGGCCGACGAGCAGCAGCCCGGGGATCATCGCGCCGGCGAACAGGTCGCCTACCGAGACCGGCGTCGGCGCGAAATTGCCCTTGGCCATTTGCACCTGCGCGTTGATGCCGGCCAGCATGTCGCCCATGAAGATCAGCACCGTCGACGGCGGGATGATCTGGCCGAGCGTGCCGGAAGCGCAGATGACGCCGCTGGCCAGCTTCGGGTCGTAACCCGCGCGCAGCATCGCCGGCAGGCTGATCAGCCCCATCGTGACGACGGTGGCGCCGACGACGCCGGTCGACGCCGCCAGCAGCGCGCCGACCGCGATGACCGAGAAGGCGAGCCCGCCACGCAGCGTGCCGAACACGCGGCCCATCGTCGTCAGCAGTTCCTCGGCGATCCCCGATCGCTCGAGCAGCGTGCCCATGAGGATGAACAGCGGCACCGCGACCAGCACCTCGTTCGTCATGAAGCCGACGTAGCGAGAAGCCAGCGCGCCGAAGTTCGACGGGTCGAAGACCCCCAGCATCCAGCCGACAAGCGCGAAGACCAGCGAGGTGCCGGCCAGCGAAAACGAGACCGGGAAGCCGATGAGCAGCGTGCCGATGACGCCGAGGAACATCACGACGGCGAGGATCTCGCCGATCAGGACAGGATCCATCGGCTCACTCCTTCGTGTAGCGGTATTGGGCGGGCAGCAGTTCCTCGCGCCCATTCAGCACGAGGATGCTGCGCAGTGCCATCGCGATGCCCTGCAAGCAGACCAGCACGTCGAAGACCAGGATGAAGGTCTTCAGGATGAAGAGCCCCGGCATGCCGCCCGGGTTGGCCGAGCCCTCGCGCAGCATCCAGGCCCGTTGCACGTACTCGAAGCCCCAGAGCCAGACGACAGCGCAGAACGGCAGCAGGAAGATCAGCACGCCGACGAGGTCCAGGATCGCCTTGCGGCGCGGGCTCGCGGGCCGGTAGAGGATGTCGACGCGGACATGGCCGTCGATCAGCAGCGTGTAGCCGGCCACGGCCATGAACATCGCGCCGTTCACCCAGACGTAGAGATCCTGCAACCACAGTTGCGTCGTGGAAAACAGGTAGCGTTGCACCACCACGGTGAAGCAGAGCAGAGCCCCCAAGGGGGCCAGCCACGCGAATGTCTTGCCGACGAAGCCGTTGAGGCGCCCGACTGCGCTCACGAAGCTGGCGATGGCGTGCATGCTCGCTGGTGTCCGTTTAGGAAAGTCTGGATGCGCGACGATCGCGACGCGTCGCACGCCGCGGTCGTTAGCCTATCCCCGGGCTGCCGTCGCGCACGATCGCGGCGGCGGCTCGTGCCCGACGATCACTTCATCTGGAAGAACTTCTCGCGTGCGCGCAGGTAGGGCGTATCGGTGCTCTCCGCACGCTGGCGCAGCAGGTTCAGCGCCGAAATGAAGCTCTCGGCCGTCTTCTTGGCCAGCGCGTTGTCGCTGTTGCGCACGCCCGTCAGGACTTCGGCAGCCGCCTTGGCGCCCGCCGCCAGGATCTCGTCGGAGAACTGATGCACCTTCACGCCATGCTTGGTGACCATCGTGTCGAGCGCGCGCGGATCGTTGGCGTAGATGTCGGAGGCGACCTGGTCGTACTCGGCCTGGCAGGCCGAGCGGATGATCTCCTGCAGGTCGGCCGGCAGCGCCTTGTACTTCGCCTTGTTGACCACGGCCTCGGTGGCCAGGCCCGGCTCGATGAAGCTCGGGAAATAGTAGTCCTTGCAGATCTGGTAGAAGCCCAGCGCCAAGTCGTTGTACGGACCGACGAACTCGGCCGCGTCGAGCGTGCCGGCCTGCAGCGCCTGGAAGATCTCGCCGGCGGGGAGGTTCGTCACCGAGGCGCCCAGCTTGGCCCAGACCTGGCCGCCCAGGCCCGGCGTGCGAAAGCGCAGGCCCTTGATCTCGGCGACCGTCTTGATCTCCTTGCGGAACCAGCCGCCAGCCTGCGTGCCGGTGTCGCCCGACAAGAAGCCCTGGACGCCGAACTGGTCGTAGATCTCGTCCCAGATCTGCTGGCCACCGAGGAAGCGCACCCAGGCCGAGTGCTCGCGCGAGGTCATGCCGTAGGGCACGCCGGTGAAGAACGACAGGCCGACGTTCTTGTTCTGCCAGTAGTAGGCAGCGCCGTGACTCATCTCGGCGGTGCCGTTGATGACCGCGTCGAGCGCCTGCAGCGCCGGCACCATCTCGCCTGCCGAGAAGACCTTGATCGTGAGCCGGCCTCCCGACATCGCATTGATCCGCCTGGCCAGGTTCTCTGCACCGACGCCGAGGCCCGGGAAGTTCTTGGGCCAGGTGGTGACCATGCGCCACTCGATCTTGCCCTGCGAGAAGGCGGGGGCGGCGAGGCTGGCGGCACCGGCTGCGGCGCCGGCGGTCAGGGTTCTCCTAAGTACCGAACGGCGATCCATCACATTGACTCCTTCAGGTCAGTTCGTCGACAACCCGTCGACGGGAATGCCAATCAACTGGCGCGATGTGCGAGCGGCGCAGCCAGCTCCGACGGATTCTAAGCGGATGCCCGGACCCGTCCGACTGCGTGTCGACTCTCGCCGTCGCAGTCCGAGCCAGGCCGGCGAGCGCACAACGAGCATCGATCCACCCGGCCCTCCCTCGTTCAGCTGCCAGCCAGCTTCATGCGCTCGACGAGCATCGAGCCGATCGTCTTGCTGCCGTAGGTGTACGTGTCGGCCCCGAGCGCAACGATGTGTTTCAGCATGTCGCGCAGATTGCCGGCGATGGTGACCTCGTGCACGGGGTGCACGATCTGGCCACGTTCGACCCAGAAACCCGCCGCCCCGCGCGAGTAGTCACCGGTCACGTAGTTGACGCCCTGACCCATCAGCTCGATCACGAACAGGCCCCGGTCGAGTTTGCGCAGCATGGCGTCGAGATCGTCGCCTGCCTGCGTCAGGCGGCTGGTGAGCGCGAGGTTGTGCGAGCCGCCGGCATGACCAGTGGTCTTCATGCCCAGTTTGCGCGCCGAGTAGCTCGACAGGAAGTAGCCCTGCACCACGCCGGCTTCGACGACGTTGCGAGCGCAGGTGGCCACGCCCTCGTCGTCGAACGGGGCACTGCCCTTGCCTTTGATCAGATGGGGGTCTTCGCGCAGATCCAGGTGCCCGGCCAACACCCGCTGGCCGAGGCAGCCTTCGAGAAAACTCGCCTTGCGGTAGAGCGAGCCACCGGAGGTGGCCTGCACGAACGCGCCGAGCAGACCCGCGGCCAGCGTCGACTCGAACAGCACCGGCACCTCGCAAGTGGCAACCCGCCGCGAGGCCAGCCGCGACAACGCGCGCTGCGCTGCGTAGCGGCCGACGGCCTCGGGCGCGGCCAGTTCACGGGCATCGCGCATCGAGCTGTACCAGTAGTCGCGCTGCATGTCCGGCTCACCCTTGGCGGTGGGCCGCGACGCGATCGGCGCCACCGACAGCGAATGTCGCGAACTGGCGTAGCCGCCACGAAAGCCTCGCGTGTTGCCCATGAAGAAGTGGGACTGCTGTGCGCTGACGCCCGCGCCCTCGGAATTGGTGATGCGCCGGTCGGCGCCCATCGCCGCCGCCTCGCAACGCAGCGCCAGCGCGGCCGAAGCTTCGGCGTCGATGGCCCACGGGTGGAACAGGTCGAGGTCGCGCGACACATCGGCCGCGCTGGCCATGTCGGCCGCATCGGGCAGCCCGGCTGCCGGGTCTTCGGCCGTGAAGCGCGCGATGTCGTAAGCGGCTTGCACGGTCTGCTCGATCGCCGCCAGCGAAAAGTCCGACGTGCTGGCGTTGCCGCGGCGCTGGCCGACGTAGACCGTGAC
>Ga0315287_10002723_pt1 | contig 16823 bp, 15 predicted proteins | sample YL17G11_0_MG_FD_205037 | JGI IMG/M metagenome (GOLD analysis project Ga0315287, IMG submission 205037) | Sediment microbial communities from Yellowstone Lake, YNP, Wyoming, USA - YL17G11_0 | ecosystem: Environmental > Aquatic > Freshwater > Lake > Sediment | place: USA: Wyoming | collected...
TGTGGCCGCTTTGAGCCGACCGCGGCAGGCGGCGCGTCGCTGTCGTCCTGGTCTTCCAGGTCGTCCAGGTCGTCGTCGTCCAGCGTGAACTGGGGCTGCGGCGGCGGCTCGTCCACGGCAGTGGCGGCGGGGCGGCGCCTGACGCGCTTGCTCAGATCGGTCATCATCTGGGCGGTCATGTGCTGCATGTACGCCAGCTGGCCGTCGATGCGCGTGGCCTGGCACTCGACAAACTGGGCATAGCTCGCGCCGGGCGAGTCGCCGGGCCGCTCGATCACCAGCACCACATAGAAGCGGCCGCGGTTGCCGGCCATCCCACAGTGTGCGTGTGCAGGGCGTGCATCGCGTGTGATATAAATAACGTGCCCGTGAATAGGTGGTTTTTATTTTCTATCAGAACGTCTCGTCGAGCCTCAGCTGCTGCATGGACACGTCGTCTTCCAGGACCTCCAGGCCGCTGTACTGCTCGTAGCGCGACGGCATGATGTAGTGCTTGAACTGCTTGGTCTTGTCCACCGCGTGCAGGGCCAGCCACATGAACGACATCCACACGACGTTGATGCCCACCAAAATGAGGGCGCGCTCGATCCACGTGAACGACGTCGGATAGGTCTTGGCCACATCGAATATCAAATCGTACAGAATCAGCGGCAACAGAGGCCCGAACGTCCAGTACGCCCAGTAGAACCACCGGCCGAGGGGCGAGAACGACCACTGCGACCTAACCACAATGTAGCGCCAGAACGTCTTCATCACAAACGCCAGCACCAGGGTGGCCAATATGGTGTAGTTGTGTTCGACCCAGTCGCCCGTGTGCTTGGTGCCGAGCGGGGTGGGGTTCGGCGGCACGGGCGTGTCGCATTTGGTGCCGTCGATGAACAGCTGAAAGTTGTTCTGCAAAATGATCACGATCGCCACGCACACGTCCATCGTGTTTGCGAGCACAATGGGCGTGCCAAACAGGATGATCAGCGTCAACAGCCAGTGCTGGACGAACAATGCCAGCAGCAGCGTGCCCGCGTACGCCGTCAGCATGGTAAAGCTCCACAGCGTGTAGGCGCCCATGCCATAGTGGCCCGTCACGGCCAGCCCAATGGTCAAGCCGATCTGGATGGCGAAAAACAGCGCCGTGAACAGCCGCAAGAATGTAAAGCCGTGGATGCGCAGCTCGAACGGCGACCACCGCGGCCACTCGCTCACGCGGGCGTAGATCGAGCGCCGGCGGTAGCGCATGGCGCCGACCAGCGCGGGCGTGTCGGGCTCGGGCGTCAGCATGCTCGGTGTATTAAACCCCGGATCTAGTGGCCATAAGTTATATATAAAGGGGGACAGCGCGGCGCGCCGGTGTTTCAACTCTATTATCCAGAAATCCCGCACCCCAGATGGTCTCGTTCAGCAAACTCTCGCCCGCCACCGCCAAGCAATTCGACGTGTGGATCATCGAGGGCGTCATTGGCGCCGGCAAGACCACGCTCTTGGCCAACCTCATCACCACACTGCGCACGCTCGGCGTCGGCGTCGTCGTCGCGCCCGAGCCCGTGAAAAAGTGGCAGGAGAGCGGGTTGTTCAAGCTCATGTACGACGAGATCACCGAGATCCTGCGCCGCCGCGCGCTGATGACCACGAGCTCGGAGCCCGTGGAGGACACTGCCCAGGCGGCCAGCACCGTCGAGATGACGCAGGTGTTGGAGCTGCTGGTGGAGGCGGGCCGCTGGCTGGCGGGCATGCGGCAGGCCAACAAGTCGTTCCTGACCGAGCGCGAGGAGCGCATGCTGCTCGAGGACATGCAGCGCTCGCTGATCCGCATCCTGGGCCCCCGCCTCGAAGGGTTCAGCGCCGAGGCGCTGCGCGCCCTGCAGGCGCACACGGACAATGGCGTGCCCGGCATGTTCCAGGTGTACGCGTTCTGCACGCGCATTGGCGAGCTGTTGACCGCCGAACAGGAGGCGCTGGCGATGCGCGCCGCCGACCCCTCTCGTCCGGTCGTGATGCTGTGCGAACGGTCGATCTATTCCGACAGAGATGTGTTCAAGCACATGGGCGTCCAAAGCGGATTCATCACCGAGGTGCAGAGTCGCTACTACGAGGGCTGTTTCGAGGTGTGGGAGCGCGTGGCCACGCGCTTTGCGCCCGACATGTGCGTATTCGTGAACACCTCGGTGAAGGACGGCATGGCGCGCATTGCCGAGCGGTCGCGCGGCGACGAGCAGGTCTCGGTCGACTACGAGACGGCGCTGTGGAAGCGCCACCAGGAGCTGTTTGTGCAGCAGCAGACATTCGTCCAGGCCCCCATCATCGTGGTGGACGGCGGGCGCAACTTTCGCGAGTGCGAGCGCACCATCGACTCGATCACGCGCGAACTGCTCGCCGCCGGTGCGTTCTGCGAGGTTTCGGTGTAGCCCACTGTTTATTTAAACCATTATTTCCCTTGATGTTTATCTTAAAATGCAATCACCCGAGGCCGTGCTGCGCGTGCGCCGCTCGGACGGCCAAGAGCTGTGCGTCCCATTGGAAGAGTGCCACTTTTTTGGCGGCGTCGTGTCCTGGGTGCCCGAGCGCTCCGTGTCGCGGACCGACCCGTCGTGCAGCGCGCGCAACTGGCCCGTGGACGCGCCACCCCTGCTCGACGTGCGCGCCGGCGACGACGCCACCCTCGTGCACACTGCCGCGTCGGCCGAGCTGTGCGTGCGCGTCGGCTCCCAGATGCACACGCTCCGCCTGCCGCCCATTGCAATGTGCACGCCCATGGACGCGATGGGCCTGGGGGGCGCGCACCACCTGGAGCTGCCCGACGGCGGCGCGCTAGTGGTTAGGTTCGGCGAGGACAGCCTGCAGCCCGAGTATTGGCGGCTGGACGTGCCGATTGGCGCCGAGCTGGGCGACCCGGTGGCGCAGCGCGGCGAGCAGGCCGCCATTGGGCGCATGCTGGCGGTGGACGCGATCGGAGTGCCGCGCATCATGCGCCGGCGCCCCAAGACCACGGCCAAAAAGCCGACGTCGCGATCGCGATCGCCCACCAAGCGCCGCGGCAGCAAGAGCCCCGCCAAGAAGAAAACGAGCTTTGCGGGCCGCACATCAAAGGCCGTGGTCGGCGGCGTGGCGTCGGCGGCCAAGGCGACCGCTGTCTCGGGAATCGTGCGCGGCATGAAGGCGGCGGTGCGCGCCATAACCAGCGAGGTCGAGATGGTCGGCGCACAGACCAAGCGCAAGAGCCCGGCGCGCCGGCGCGTGTCGCGCTCGCGGTCGCCCATGCGCCGACGATCGGTGTCGCGCTCGCCCAGTCGTCGGTCGCTGTCTCGCTCGCCGAGCCGCCGATCAGTGTCGCCGTCGCCGTCGCCGTCGCGCGGCCGTGCGCTGACTCGGTCGCCCAGCCGCCGGTCACTGTCGCCATCGCCGTCACGCCGACAATTGTCAAAGTCGCCAAGCAGCAAGTCGCTGTCGCCGTCGCCCAGCCGCCCGTCGCTGTCCAAGTCACAGAGCCAGCGCCAATTGTCCAAGTCGCCGAGCAACAAGTCGCTGCGCCCGGCCAGCCGGACCGAGTCGCTGCGTGGACCACGCACCAAGCTGCGCCCGTCGCAGCAGGCAGTGGACACGGCGTATGTGGCGCGCAAGTCGAGCACCGGCGGCGCCAAGCAGATGGCAAAGTACGGGACACCGTCCCCGACACGCGCGGCCAAGCAGCCCAAGGAGCGCAGCAGCGCGTCGGCTGGCGGCGGCGGACGCACGTACGGCGGCCTGCCGCCTTCCGGTGGCATGGGCGGCGGCTTCAGTGGCCTGGGCTTTGGCGGGGGCATGGGCTCGGGCAGCAGCGGCCCACTGCCCGGCGACTCGGGCCAGCAGCAACAGCAGCCGATGGCGCCCGTCGCACCCGCGGTCAATGTGTCGGTGGTGAACACCAATACGCCGGCTGCCGCTGCGCCGCCGCCCATGTACGCACAGCCCGTGCCGCAGCCACAGTCGGGTCGGCCCGTGCAGCAGGTGTTCTACGTTCCACAGGCCGAGCGCTCGCAGACGCCCAGTCCAGAGGGCTCGCGGTCGCCGAGCCCGAGTCCGCCGGCATCGGACGACGAGGCCGTGCCCCGCGTGCTGCGGGCGCTGATCGCGAGCGAGCATTTCGGCGAGTGGGTCGTGCCCGTGGTGGCACACGCCGTGGAGAACAGTCCCGAGTGGGCGGATCTGGATGTGCACGTGCGCGACGTGGCCAACATTGCCGCGTGCCGGCGCCGTAATTAAACCACTCGGTATAAAACTTGCCCGCGTCGCACGGGATGGAAACCAACCGCCCGAGATGTTGCGCGGCGACGCCGAATACAAGCGCTTGGATGCGATGAAGCAATTCGACAAGTTCCCCGAGAACAATGCCAACTCGTACATGCTGTTCACAATCGTGATTGCGGGCTCGGCGCCGCTCTGCATCCTGCTGGCGCAGCAGGTCAATGTGCTGGCGGTCCGGATTCTGTTTGCGATCTATGCGGCGCTGACGTGGCTGGCGGCATTCGGCAACATTGCGTCGTTCTTTTGGCGCACGTGGGCCGGCCAGCTGACAGAGGTGAGCCCGCCGCGTGTGCTGCCCGACTGGTGGGTGGTGCGCTTCCTGGGCCGCGTGCCGTCGCGCATCTGGCGCCTGTTCGACTGCTACTTTGCGTGGAACTTTGCCAACGCCAATGTGATCTGGACATTCTGGCGGTTCGACACGGGCGCGGCCGATTTCGACACGTACTTTACGTTCTGCGACGGCATCCACCGCGGCTGCTCGAACGCATGGGGCGCATGGGTGTGGTCCCTGTACCAGTCGTTCTCGATCTTTGTGGCCGGCACCGAGCCGCTGCACACGCGCGGGCTGTTTGCCGCCACGTTCGCCAACGTGGTGACCACCATCACGTGGATGTTTATCACGTTTGTGTTTGTGGCGGTGGTCGCCCAGTCAGTGGAGATCACAAAACTCCAGTTCAAAGAGTGGAAAGAGTCGCGCACCGCAAGCCTGCCCACCGCCGAGCCCCGGCCCGATCCGAGGACGCTGGCCGGCCCAAACACACGGGCCAACTTTTAGCCGGCACTCGCGGAGCATATAATAAACGCGTTTTCCATTTTATCGCAGATTATCGCATGGAGGACAGTGTGTCACCTCCGGCGTCGCCGCCGCCGCCAGACGACGACGAGTCGGGCACCGACCTGCCGGTGATCGCCAGCCAGCAATATACGTTCGTGCCGCTGCAGTGCTTTCTCTCGCGGCGCCAGCAGCTGGTGCCCACGGCCGGCGGCACGGGCCCGCGCATGCGGTGCGCGCGCCACCAGACCGCGGCGTTCGAGCACCGGTACGGCCAGCCGCTCGCGCCGTTCGTGCCGTACCAGAACGCACGCGAGCTGCATTTGGCGCAAGTGGTGCGCTCGTCCGACGGCGACGCGCACAATGCGCCGCCCGGCTATGTGCGCACGCTGGATCGGCCGTTTGTGAGCGACGAGCACTATACGTTCATGGCGGCGCGCGCCGTCGCGATGCGGGCCGAGTGCACAGCGCTTATGGCAGAGCTGGAGATGGGCTGCCGCGAGTGCTGCCTGTGTGAGCCCATCCTATTGTGGGAGATGCTGCCGCCCGATATCACGCTGGGCGAGTACCGCCACGAGGAGCAGCCGCGGCCGACGCGCTATGCGGGCGAGCGCCTCGTCCAGTCGCCCCAATTCGAAGGCCTCCCACGAGCGGAGCGACACAATGCGCTGATGTGGCTGTTCGCCGGAGTGCGCGCCCCGCTGACGGCGTTCTGGGCGTGCGTGCAGGACATGCGCGACGAGCATCACGCACCGACAGTGCGCGCCGCCATAGAAGCGGTGCAGGACCGCGCGGCAGAATTCTACCAACTCGCCCAATGGCACCCGGAACACATGAACGCGGTGCGCCAAGAGCACGCGCTGCCGCGGCTGCAGGCGGGCCAGATGTACGTGCACGGCATGCACCGCCCACGCGCAGCGCTGCGCACAACTCATTAAATCGGGGTTAATTTATTCTAACAAAAGTAGCGGCCGACGATTACACCCACGATGGCGGCGTCTTTTGGGTCAATGTGCGTGCATTCCGCTTTGCGTGGATGGGTGAATCCTAGACGCTTGCCATACTCGTAGAGCGGGGAGGCCGGATGTGTGTATGCCCACTTGCCGATCTCGCGCTGCGATGACTCCTGGCGCAGAAAGGCCTGTTCGTCGGCCGCGAACTCGCTGACGGGCACGTACGCACTTGACATGCGGCGGTCGCCGCTCAGCATGATGAACATGAAACACGGCGTCTTGGGCGCGTCCGAGTCGTCCACAGCGGCCATGCGAAATTAAAAAATGAGTGTTTATTTAATAGAATTTGCGATGGCGCGAATGATGTGCTCCGTTTCGGCTCGCGCAATGTCATCTCCGGCACCACCGTCGGCGATCAGCGTGCCGCGCAGCATATTGTCTGTGACGGCGATGAGCGCCTTGTAGGTCTGCATCTCTGCGTCGCTGGTTGGTGGCGCGTCGTTGGCGTCATTGACCGCGGCGTGCGCCGGTGCAGTGCCCGCGTCCAGTGCGGCCTCGTCGGCCAGCAGCTCCAGCATCCATGCCGGTGTGGCGTCGTTGAACCTCGCCCTGCGGGCCAGCGATGCGGCCCGCGCCGTGGCGCACATGTTGCGTATGGCGCTGCCCAAACATGCGTCGCACCGCTCGCCGCGGATCAAGATACACTGGGCGTGCTGGTACGCCAGGTCGGTGGGCGACGATAAATCGGAAGAGGACATTGCAGTGGTGTGCGGAATTAAAAAATTAAAAATAAAATAAAGTGCCGTCAAATTTATAGGCGTCAGTGGGCCGCCCGGCGCAGCGCGGCCATGCGTTCGCGCGTGCGTGCGGCGCGCTCCTCGGCCTTCAGGCGCGCCTTGGACATGGCCCGGCGCCACGCGACCCCCAATATCGCGCGCAGCAGCATGAACCCGAGCGTGGCGCCGACCAGCGCAAAGAACAGGGGCGCGCCGTAGCGCACGTTCATCGCCGTGATGCGAAAGCCGCGCGTGTAGTCGCCGTCGTGCATCATGCCGCCGCCAATCCAGCCCAGCCAGCCGCCGTCGGCGCGCGAGAACCGATGATCCCACGGCACTCGGTGCGTGAGCACGACCAACAACTTCAATAGCCAGCCGCACAGCGTCATGCCGACGATCCATGTGACGACGATCGCGCTCTTCCAAAAGTGCCGCGTGTACAGCCACCGGCCAAAGCGCGACGCGTACCACAGCATGCCGCCCAGCGCCACCAGCATCAGGAGCGCCGACGAGCCCGCCACCCACGTCGTCATCAGCGTGTACCAGTAGAACAGGTGCGCATAGGCCGTCTGTGCGTCGAACCGATAGGCGTTGTACGCCATGCCCACAAGCAGGGGCGCGCCCGAGAAGCCCGTGCACACCACGCACACGTCGCGCACCACCGCCATGAACACATCGAATTGCGACACCTCGATCGGCACGTCGTCGTCGACCGGCGCGTCGCTGGCCGACGATGGTCGTCGCTGATGCATGATTACCGTGCCGGCCGCAGTCGGGAGGTTTTATAGGCGATCTAGCTGCTCGTGGTCGATGGCGCACCATACCGCAAAGAACCATGGACCCCTCACAGCTGACGCGCGTCGACATTATGACGAGCACTCGCCCAGACGGCTCGCCGCACACCAACCGCAAGGCCGCCGAGACGGCGTGCGTGGCGGACGGCGACGGGCTGAAGTGCCTGGAGTATTTATTGAGCGCGCTGATGCAGAACTGCAAATGCGACAGTGGCGTCGAATCGGCCGCCACATCAGCCACACAACCACAGGCCCCGTGACGGGCCTGGCGTTCGCGCTGCTCATTGTCCTGTGCTACGTGCCGGTGCCCGTGCGCGCCGACACGCCCAGCCCCGCGCTCTCGGCATGGTCGTTTGCCGCGTGTTCGGCAGACACACTCTGCACGCTCGCGTTCCCGGCCGGCGGCGACCCCGCCGTGTTTGACCACCAATTGACGTACTACCTGAACAGGAGGTCCGACAGCGGCACCGCCATGCAGCAATTCCTCGAGCCGTGCGCGTCGGGCGTGCTCGCCTCGGGCGTCAATTGCTCCTACACCTGCCTCGAGGTCCAACAGATGTGGGTGTGGCAGCTGCGCGGCGTCCAGCTCTGCGGAGTGAACTACGAGTGGGTGCCCGCGTACGGCTGCTACTGCATCGAGGGTCGGAACTGCAACGAAGAGTGCATCGCCACGCGGTCCGTCGATCTGTGGAGCGTGTTTGCCGCCATCATCGCGTTCTCCATATTCGTGGCCGCCGCGCTCGCGTGGATCCTGCACAACCAGCAGCGCGACGCTGCCGCCACGCACCGCCTCTCGGAACAGGTGCGCTCATCGATCCAGACCGACGACGCGTCGCGGTACCTAACCTCTCGGGTCGTGCCGCGCGGGCCGATGCGCGCCAACGTGTAAAAATTAAAAAGCTCGGCGAAGTATAAATTACCGCGTGGGCGGGAAAGTGTACAAAAAATAAAAAATGCGCGTGCCGCTGGTCGGTGTGGCGCTGCTGCTGCTCATGGCCGCCGGCTACTTTGTGGCGCAGGCGCCCCCGTCAGTGCTGGGCGGTCCGGGTGCGCCGCTGCCGAGCCAGCGCCCGACGCCGCCGCCGTCGCATCACTGCGAATCGGCGACGCTGGGCGCGCTGCTGGTCTGCGACTCGGACGGGTACGTGTGCGAGCGGTTCCATGTGGCCGAGTACGGCTGCTGCTCAGAGATGCGCCCGCGCCGGCGCTACACGTGCGTTGGGTGCGCCGAGGCGTGCTGCGCCCGGTACGAGAACTGCGTGTCGTGCTGCCTGGGCAGGGACGCCGAGACGGGGCCGGGGCCACTGGACCGATGCGCAGACGCGTGCCGCACCAACAGTGCGTCGCTGGACGAGACGGGCCGGCAGTACCGGGACCCCGACCACCGGTACTGCTGGGCGCGGCCGAGTGCGACGCCGAGCACGAGCCCGTCGCCGAGTGCGCCGGCCGGCACGCGCGTCGAGTGGCTCGAAATCTAGGCCGTCCGTGGGCCTATTTAAGGCGCCACGCACGCGGCACGTCGCGTACTGAGCACACATTCGACAAACAACACCAGCACACCATGGTCCGCCCTGCAACACTGCCCCCATCGACCAGCAACAACGTGGCCCCCGCAAAGGCGGTGGACCGCAAGGCCAAGGCCGCCGTGGCCGCGCCGCGTGTCGCCAAGCGCGCCCACGAGGCGGTGCTCGTCGAAAAGCCGCGCCGCAAGGCCTCGAAGAAGCTGTCCGAGGGCAAGCGGCTGATTCGCCAGTACCGGGCGGCGCGCGAGACCCAGGCGGCGGTGGAGACGTCGCACCTGAACCCGCTGACCCGGGCATTCGTGTGGCGCATTATCCGCAATTACCGTGCCGAAAACCAAGTGGAGTTCAAGGTCAAGAAGGCCGCATTCGCGCTGCTCTACGACTTGGCGCACACGCTGAGCAACGGCTCGATGGGCAAGATCGACTTTGTGATGCAGCAGAACGGCAAGCACATTGTGACTGCCGAGCACGTGGAGGCCGCGCGCGAAATCGAGCACTTGAAGCTGGCCGTCGTGCCGTACGAGCAGCGGCCCGAGCAGGTCACCCTGCGCGCCAGCGACCGCTGCCTGGCCCACAAGAAGCAGAAGGCCGAGGCGTCTGTCGAGCGCAAGGCGCGCAAGGAGGCCGCCGCCGCTGCTGCCGCCCAGTAAATTAAACCCCTCGATCATAGTATAAATCACACGACACGCAGTGCCGTTTTTAATCACCGCACAAAATGGGCACCGACGCCACGAGCATCATTGTCGGCGTTGTCGGCATGGCCGCATTCGCGCTGCTCGGCGCGCTGGTCGCCGTGGGCGGGCCGCGCATCTATGCGCTCGCCGCGACACTCAACGCCCTCCAGTATCGGCACATGGCATACGCGCTCAGCGCAGCATGGCTGTACGCCGTGGCTGGCGCCGCGCAGGTGGTGTTCGTGCGGCCCGTGTCGGGCGAGCGCGTCAATGTGGCCTTCACCCTACTGGATGGGCTGGTGTGGGCCACGGCGCTCTGGGAGCTGCTGCGCCTGACGAGCGCCGCACCTAACCATGTGCGCCAGCTGGGCGCGCTGCAGCTGCCCGATCGGGCCCAGTACACGCGGCTGAACGCGCGGCTGGCGGCGCTGTGTGTCTCGGCGCTGGTGGCGGGCGCGTTTCTGCCCGAGAGTGCGCGCTACGTGGTGCTGGGCTGCGTGGCGCCGCTCGGCGCGCTGCTGGCCGTGCACGTGTACACCAACCAAGAGTGGCACCCGCGGTCGGTGCGCGCCATCTACCTGTGGCTGGGCACGGTGGGCACTGCCGCGCTCCTGTTGGCGCTGCTGGGGCCGGGCTATCTGGGCGTGATGCCGATGGGCGCGGCGGCCGTCGCGATGCTGTGCACGCACCTGGCGCTCTACACGGGACTGCTGGCGCTGGCGGCCGTGTCGGTGCGCGCCGGTGCGCTCGAGGGCATGGCACTCGCGCTGGACGACGAGCCCACACAGCGCGACGGCGCCGCGGTGCACCACGACATCGACTTGCCGGCGGCGTTCATGCGCGAATAAAACCGTGATGTTTTTATTAGAAATTGGCGCGCAGGTGGCCCACCGGGCGCGGCAGGCCGGCCTCGAGCTGGGAGCCGATGCGCGCGTTGGCAAACTGCTGCGGTTGGTTCACGAGCTGGGCGTACTGGTTGTTGTTGGCGGCATGCACGTCGCGCGACGAGTTGTGGATGTAGATGGCGAGCAGCAGCGCCACAATCATGATGGCGAGCATCACGTAGATGCCCACCTGGAGCATGATCAGGGCCCTGGAGGTCTTGCTTGCGTCCATGGCCACTCCCATGCACAGGTCGGACGCGGCGCAGTTGCCCACGTCCTCGATCGACTGCCACAGCGCGCACACGGCGCCAAACACGCCCATCACGACAAGATAGAGCGACCACATGCCAAAGATCACGCGCGCGGGCAATCGCCCCATGAAACTGGCGCCCATCGACTGGGTGGACTTGCGCTCCTGGTACGCAAAGTAGATCATGCCCGCGGGCACGCCCGCGAGAAAGATCGGCGGGCCCCACAGCCGCCACCAGCCCCACGTCACGTACGCGTTGGCCACGTTGAACACGGCATTGCCGAGGCCGGCCACGTACAGCATCCACGCCAGCGTGAACACTGCCGCCAGCATGTGGCTCACAATGTAGATGGCACTGAGCGCTCCCGCCTTGATGTCGTTCTCTGCGCGCTGCACCAGCTGCTGGGTGCGATCCACGCCCGACGAATACTGTCCGACCGGATCCATTCGCAATGTGATAGTAGTATACCCGCTGCATGGCGGATTACATGTTTAATATCCGCGCGGACCTATCGGCCGGCCTAGCTGCGTGTCGACACCAGTGCGCGCATCGTCGGCGCTGATGCGTTGACGCGCAGGAAGCGCGCGCGGTCCGGGAACACGGGGGCGCCCGAGCCGTTGTAGAACAGCGCCTCGCGGATCGGCTGGTGGTTGATCCGGATGAGCTGGCCCCACTCTGGCAGCTCGTGCGTCCAGTTGAACGACAGGTCTGACAAGAGCGTGTGCCAGCCGCGCAGAAAGCGCTCGCGGCGCGGGAAATCGGGCCACTCGAAATGCACCTCAACTGCACCGTAGTCGAGTTCGTCGAACAGCGTGTCGTTGGTGGCGGCCCATGCGCACGCGGCCACCGCCGCCAAGACCATAACGACGCACAGCAGCGTGGTGGAGGGCATTGGAAAAATTAAAAAATACAATCGCGATTTAATCTAATAAGTCTGGTGGATCTGCACGACCGTGTCGCCGCTCTGCCGCCTGTGCTCCTGATAGTCGGGCGGCGCGTCCAATGGCGACAAGAGGAGCGGCCGCTCGTCCGAGTCGTCCGCGGCTGGTTGGCGCGTCAGCCGCCTGCCGGCCGAGCGCAGCTCGGACATTACCGAGCGCAGCGTGGGCTGTGTCATGTAGGCGGCGGGGTTGATGGTGGGCGTGCTCCTCGGCACCGTGTACTCGTAGTAGCGCTCGCGGTGCGTCGAGGGCGTGCAGCACCCGGTGACCAGGCAGAACGCCAGCACAACGAGCGCCACCGCTGCGATGATGCCGATCGCGATCCACAAAAACAGGTAGGGGTTGGCCGGGCAGCCGTCCGTGCACCAATAGGGCAGCCACTGGTCGGTGTTGGGCGCCGCGACCATCTGCAGGTCCTGCCACGGGTTGGTGGCCACCAAGTCGAACCGCTTCAATAGGGGGCCCACGTTCTTGTTGCCCTTGGTGTTGATATTGGCATAGGTCAGGGCGTACACGCGCAGCTGCTGCTGCAAATCCGACGACGCCGGATTCCACGGCCGAATGTTGTTCAGGCGCATGCCGAAATCCAAACCACGGCAGTCATTGTCAAAGATGTAGTACTCTTTGAGGTCGCGCCGCACCGAGTCGATCCAGCACGTCGCCATTAGGCCGTTCAGCGCGGTGGTGGTCTGCGTGGTGCGGACCTTGTTCTCGGAGAACGTCACCGGCTCGGTGTGCGCCGGGTCGGCGAACGGCTGCGCGCAGTCAGAGACGAACACCGAGTACGGGTCGCGCGTCACCGTGTCGCGGCCGCCCACATTCGAAAAGTGGTTCTTGCGCACATAGTATTGGCTGACGTTGCGCAGATCCATGCCGTAGCCGCGGAAGTCCTCGAAGCGGTTCTTGTACGCGGTGACATTGACCTGCGAGCAGTTGCCCACGATGCGCACGCCGCGCACCGGGTCCGTGCTGGACGAGGTGTCCACGCCCACGAAATGGTTGTCCGAGAGCGTAAAGTTGTTGCCGGCCAGCACGTCCACCAGCAGCTCGTTGTAGATCGTGTTGAACGCATTGCCCACCAGCCGGAGGTTGCACGCCTCGGGCGGCGTCGGCTGGCTCCACAGCGCCGTGCCGATCGGCAGGCCCGGATGCACCATCGTGAACCCGGCAACCACCACCTTCTGGCACTGCGTGTCCAGGCGGTGGCCCGCGCCCACCAGCGTCACGTTGGGCGTGGCCTGGATCAGCATCGGGCCGGTGACATTCGACACGGACACCAGGGGCACCACGGCGTTGATCACCTCGTAGTAGAACTTTGGCGATGTGTCGCCCGTGCCAAACGGGTCCAGAGAGCCCAGTGCCGTGCAGATGCGATTCACTGCCGAGCAGTTTGCGATGCACTCGTTGATGGTGGCGAATATGAACTTGTGCAGCCACGGGTTCGAGGCGTCCAGCAGCGACGGCGTCTGCACCACGTAGCACTGGTCCGCGTCCACCAGCGGGCAGCACGCATTGTCGCACCAGATGGTCTCGCCAAACATGTCGGTGGTCGATTTGCCGTCCGCCAGCCAGTGCACATACCCGGTGAAGTTCTGGAGGTTGGCCATCAGGCACTGCGCGCGCAGGAACCGCGCGCGGTCGGGGAACGTGGGCGACGTCATGGGCCCCGGGAAGCGCGAGCACTGCAGGAACGTGGTGTTCTGCGTGAAATCCTCGCGCATGCCCAGCGGCAGACCGAACGCCGATGAATTGAGAAAGCAGTAGTCCGATGTGTTGGGCCAATAGCTGAATTCAATACATGACACCAATCCGGGATTGGAAAAGTGGTTGTCCGTCTCGAATGTCACCTCCTCGGTGTGCTCAAACGTCAGATTGGACACAAACATTGCCGACGGGCTGTCCAAAAACACCTGCGTCACATTGATCTTGCCGCCGGGCACCAAGAACGACGACACGTCGTTGCCGGTCATCTGCACGCAGTTGTGGTTGCCGTAGGACATGCCCGAGCAGTTGCCGAAATACGAATTCGTCAGCGTCTGGTTGTTCACGCGCAGCAGCTGCAGCGCGCCAAAGTCCACGTTGGTCACAATCAGATTGTCCACCGTCACATTGCTCTGTGTGTTCAGCAGATTCTCGCCGGTGACGCGGATGCCGATGGTGTGCGGGTAGTCCTGATTGAGGAACACGCCGCCGTCGGGCGCCTCGTCCGACGTCCAGCCCGGGAAGTCGCGGATTTCACTGTTCAGAATCCAACAGAGGGACTGCGTGGGCGGCGGCAGCTTGTTGGTCTTGGGCTTGTAGAACTTGGGCGGCACGGCCTCGCCGATCGGCGTGTCCAGAATGTAGATGGCCTGGCCCGGCAGCACATGCCTGCCGTTAAAGAACACCCAGTCCAACACCAGCTCCGCGGGGATCGTAGAGCTCAGCGGCGTCGGATCGGTCAGCACCTCCTCGTCTGGCCAGTCCGCCGGCCGGCCCGACAGCATGTTCAGCGGCCCGGGCGCCCACGGCATCGCCAGCTCCAGCATGGTTAGGTTTGTGTGCGCGGCCTGCAGCGCGTTGCCCACGCCCACCAGTGCCTTCCGATAGAGCGGGGCCTTGCAGCACGCCGTGGAGTCGTCGCCGAACAGCCATGCGTCGCGCCGTATCTGCAGCACGTTGGGCGAGATGCGGCAGCCATTGTCTGATTTCAAATAGCCGACGAACCGCTGGAGCGGCGGGCCGCCCAGGATGGGCACGAACAGGCCCCTGTCGAGGCAGTAGTCCACGAGGACCGACGCGTTTGTGAAATTCGAGTAGCCCATGCGCGGCCACACGTCCACCGGATAGGAGAACATCGAGGTGTAGTGCTCGTTGGCGACGCAGCGCGGCGGGTCCGGCGTGACATAGTAGGGAAAGGTGTCGTAGTCGGTGCGCACATTGTCAGAGAACGAGAACGACGGATTGCCCTTGTTGTTGAACGTGGCCGAGGAGCCGCGCAGCACAAAGTCGTAGCCCCAGAAGCGCTTGAACTTGGGGTCGTCGCGCCGCTGCGTGATCGACGGCTTCACGAGGGGATTGAGGCCCATCATCTGCGGCACCTGCGAGCTGCCAATGTTGGGCATCTTTACGAATATCATGCCGTTCTGCGCCATGCGGCACGCATTGTCGTAGATCTGCGTGGGCAGGATGTTGCCGCCCGAGAAGAAGAAGCACTCGTCCTTGTACAAGGGCGTGCCGTTCGAGATGTTCGACACCTGCTGCACGTTGGCGCGCACCAGACACACGCGGTCGTCGGTGGTGCCATCTTGGACGGCGCGGTCGCACGCCACAATGGGCCCGCCCGATTTCGGCTTCACCGCGGTCAGCGACAGCACGACCGAGCCCTGGATGCCCTTCTGGCCGCGCACATTGTAATACAAATTCTGGTCGAACACCACCGAGTGCGAGTAGCGCACCTGGATCGCACGGCCGCGCACATTGCTCATTGTGTTCTGCGTGAACACCACGCGCTCTACGTACTTCAATTTGAGCGCAAAGAAATCGAACGACGTGATCGACGTGAAGTTGATCGTCAAAAACCGGAGCTGCTTGGTCTGGAAGATGCCGCACTTGCGACAATTGCCGCCCTCCAAATCACAGTTCAGGATGGACACAATGTCGAGGATCTTGGTCGCGTCCTCGTTGGTAATGTCGAACAGTGGACTGCGATTGTCGGCCGAGTGGATAAAGTTGATGCCGATCAGCGTCAAGTTGTTCACGGACGCGCGCACCGAGTGCTGGCCCAGAATCACAGCATTCTCCATCGACCACAGGATCAGGTTGGCCGCCGACTGGTCGAACAGGATGTTCTCCTCGAAATACGAGCTGGCGTCGCTGTACCGAATGTAGATGATGTTGCACGACGAGACGGCCACCGCGTCCGACACCGTGTCGAAAATGGTGACGCCCCAGCCCGGCAGATCGGAGGTGGCGCGGTCGTCCACAAAGCAGTCCGACTCCTCCGGATCGGTGAGCGGGATCGGGCACGCCCGGCGCGGCAGTGGGCTCAGCAGAATGTCGCAGCTGGTGGTGTACGGCCCGCCAATGTTGCCCTGCAGGCCGTCGTTCCACGCACACTCCTGGTACTCGTTGTCCTGCTGCATCACCAGCCGAATGTTGCCCTGTGCGTCCTGCCGATTGGGTATCACCAGAGAGTTGTTGCGCAGCAGCTCGTTTGTGACCTGCTCTATCAGGGTGCACACGCCGTACTGCTGCACGCGGTTGTTCCACACGCGGATGCGCTTGAGCGTGTCGGGCGCGTTCGCCACGTAGATGCCCACCGAGCCGAGCGGCGTCGTGCCCGACACGGCGATCGCCGCCGCGCTGCAGTCGCACGACGACACGCCCCCGGTGCACGTGTAGTACGTGGGCGGCGACTTGCCCGTCGGATCGACGGGCGCGTCCCACGGCACATTGTACGTGGTCAGCGACGAGTTGCACGGGCACACGCGGTACAGGCGGAACGGCTGGCACCCGCTGGCGAGCGCGCCGTCCGTGCCGTTCAGCAAAAAGCCCGGGAACGCCGTGGTCTGCAGATCCACGTACAGCAGCTGCAGGTAGATCTGGTACGCCGCCGCAGAGAAGGCCTGCGTCACGTAGCCGGGCCCCACAAACGTCTCGGTCCAGCCGCCGTCCACCTGGTCCAGTGAGATGCCGCTGGCCAGCACGGTGCACGCCGCCAGCTGCGCGTGCGTCTCGATCAGCGCGCCGTTCGGCACCAAACACTGCATCAGATTGCAGCCCGGGATCGTCCACCCGCTCGCGGAGCTGGTGTTTGCGTACGGCGTGCCGCAGCCCTTGTACACCAGGCACTCGGTGTCGTTGGCCACGCGGCAATTCTGCCAATAGCCCACCAGCTCGGCGAACGGCGTCGGCATATACTCTACAGTGATGAACAGCCCCGAGGGGTACTGCGTGATGCCGGGCACGAGCTGCGTGACGTTGGTGTACACGGCCGAG
>Ga0315287_10002725_pt1 | contig 16818 bp, 15 predicted proteins | sample YL17G11_0_MG_FD_205037 | JGI IMG/M metagenome (GOLD analysis project Ga0315287, IMG submission 205037) | Sediment microbial communities from Yellowstone Lake, YNP, Wyoming, USA - YL17G11_0 | ecosystem: Environmental > Aquatic > Freshwater > Lake > Sediment | place: USA: Wyoming | collected...
ATCTCCGTTTTGATATAGGCCAGATCAACGTAATCACTGTCGATAAAGACTTTTGGGGCGGTCTTTTTTAAGGAATCGGTGTCTGTCTGGCTGGGAGTTTGTGCGATCGCAAGAACTGGAACGAAAAGCAGAACAGCAAGAACGATAGAAAAGAAACTCTTGAAAATATGCATACGGAACCCTCCTTTAGGTTCGACTATTTATTAATACGCCGGATACGCGCAAAGTGTTACCATATTTGAGAAAATATATTTACCCCCTAAAAATAAATCGCTAAGCTAAATTAGCCCCTCCGGGGGCCGCCGATCCCGTCCTCCGGATAGGGGAGGCCGCCGACGCGAAGCCTTCATTTGGTTGAATCGGAAAATCATCATGGAGGCAGGCGGCGAAGACTTCACTGATTTGCAATTCGCAACGCTGGCGACGGGAATAATCTCCAGCACATCGATTAATGATCGTCGGTTCACGGTTTCGATCAAGGACCCCCGGGCCGGGCTCCATCGGTCCCTGTCATTGAAGAAATATACGACGACGGAATTTCCGAACCTCTACGCGGGAGCGACCGGGGGCGAGGGCGCCGGCGACGTGCCTCGACCCTATTACTACGGCGCGGTGACGCATACCTCTCCGGTTTGTATCGACACGATCAAGCGGGTTTTTGAACTCATGGATGGGCGGATAACGGGCGTCTCGTCGGTTGTTTTGAATGGGGTAACCCTAACAGCAGCGGTTGATTATTTCATTGACTACGGCAAGGGCCGGATCCGCCTGGCCCCAGCGCTGACGTTCTCGACCGACAGCGATACATTGACCGTTGCCTTCACGGGCGCGGCCGATGCTTCGGGGTATGCGATTGAACACGGCCCGGCTATTTTCCTGGATCTTCTCCGAAACTTCATGGGCTTGGGATGGGATGATATTGACCTCGATTCGATAGCGGAGGCGGCTGCTGCTAAAACCGCCCACCTGGCCGTGAAGATTTATAAAGACACGACGACTCAGGACGTGATTGAGTTGTTGGAAAAGTCGTGTCTGGCCTATTCCTATCAGGATCAGGAGGGGCGAATCGGGTTTCGAATTGAAACAACAACGGCCCCCTCGGATGTCGCCTATATCCCGGAACAGAGAATTATTGAAATTGGAACGGACGAATCCATCGATGACTTGTTCGCACAGATCCACGTCCATTATGACGAGTGGCCGACGACTCAGAGATATCGCTGGATTCAAAAGGACTCGCTCGTCGCCCAATGGGTTTACGGGATTTTGAAACGGCTCGATATCTACACGGCTCACACGACGGAGGCGAATGCGCTGACGCTGGGGGACGCGATTCTCGCCGTGCTGAATCGGCCGGCCGTGAAGATCACGACGACGCGGGCGCTGATGCCCCGGCAGGTCGGGGACATGATCTATGTAACCCGGCGCCGATTCTTCGATCTTTTGGGGACGGCGAATAAAAGGCTTATGCGGATCACGTCGATCAGCAAGAGCCCAGGAGCGGCGACGGTCCAAGTCACGGCGGAGGTTGTGTGATGACTGTTCAGTCGTCGGGATTCGCTGACGCCGGAGGGCTTGCGGCCCATATCCGGGAGGATGCCCGGTCCGCACACGGCATCTTTGGTCTCGTGAGGAACTATGTCGCATATTTGCGGATGATCGTTCCGGTTGAGTTGACCTGGACGATGGATACGGCGGATCACGATTATGATTTCACGTCGTTGACGACGGCGAAAACGATAGCCGTTATTCTGGAGATGCGGGGGAGGGGGCTCGGATCGCCGGGGCAATGGATATACATACACACAAAGGCGAAAGCGGCGGCGGGATGGGATCATGCCGGGGGGGTGGAGCTCCAGGACTCCACGACCGAGCCGTGCAAAATAAACTATTGGAATGAGCAGTATATCCAGCGGGTCGATTCCGAACAACGGATTACATATAACATTGACCGGCAAGGGACGCTGACGGTTTATTTGGTCGGATATGTGGAGCAAGGATCATGAGGATTAAGCGAATCTGGCCGTGGCCGTGGATTCTGGTCCTGTTTCTCGTCGCGTGTCCCGAACAGCGGCCGACGCAAATAGTTCATGTGTGTTTAATCTCCGAGCAAGTGGCTGGGGCGTACTGCCCGCCGTCCGTCGTAGAAGCGAGAAAATATTACGTCTCTCCCCAAGGGGATGAGCCGGTCCCGCCGACAGAGATTTGCGCGGCTCATGTCAAGCCGGACGATCCGATTGACCCGCCGGATCCGGACCCGCTGGTTTCGGTCGAGGTATGCGCGGTCTCCTTACATTCCCCCACGGAGTGGTGTATCGACAAAAAGACGATCGAGGTTCGGAAATCGACGCTCCCGCTCGGGAATTGCGGTATCCACTCCCCGCCGCGCGTGAAGGCCTATCTCGGGATTTATGATCTCCCTGTCGCAGAAGGGGACTGGAAAGCGGGACTCCGGGAAGGCCGGAAAAACGGACTCTGGGGAGTACGGATTATCGCCGACACCCAGTGGAACTGGATCGGATCCCAGCCATACGAGTACGCGGCCTATGACGAAGCTACGGCGGAGAAGATCCGGTGGAAGGACCCGGCCGACCCCAAGGATATCCGGAACGTCAACGGGATCATGACTCTGGTCCGGGAGAGCGGAGCCCAATTCCCGCTCTACGACTACACGCGCCCGCGGGCGGCATACTGGAACCATCTCCGCGAGATCCTGGACTACTGCCACGAGCTCGGTCTCGAGGGCTGGATTGTCTTCGTCGATTACTGCACGCTGAAAACGCCGGGCGACGCGAAATATTTCAGCCCTTGGTATTGCGCCGTTCAACGAATGCTTCCCGGGATCCAGAACGGCGTCTGGGGCGAGCAGATGAAGCCTTGGATCGCGGCGTTCTATCGTCAGGTTTGGGACGCGGTTTGGGCCTCCGGCGTGGATTATCTGATCGAGGATATGAACGAAGGCGACGCCCTTGGCTGGGACGATGCCTTCATGCTCGAGTGGTTCAAATGGTCGAACGCGACGATGCGCGCCATGGGGATCCCCGCCGGCAAGATCGTCACGACGGCCGCCCGGAACGTCCAGACGATCGCCAACCTCTGTGGTTTCTACTCGCCCCATGGGATCGGCCGGCCGGATCAGATCAAAGAATACGCGGGGGTCCCGGCCTCGAGGACGATCTGGTCCTCAGATGGGTACTGGGGCGGAACCGGAGAACCGGACGCGCAAGGCCGGCGCGGGATCGGTCTCGATCTCGATGTGGCCAAGGCGATCGGCGATTCAATCCTGTCGATCGGTGGAGGGGCGATCGAGTTCCTTCCCCGGGTGGTCTATAAGCGGAACAACGACAAAGCCAACGTCGATGACATGACGCCTGAGACCTACGAGATTATCCGGATCCTGACGCGCGGGAAATAAGTTTTCGACGGGAAACGCTGTGCCTTAATATGTGCCCTTATTTGCCCAAAATGCCCAAATAGCCCACTATGCTCATGGGCTGGATATGGGAAAGGGAGTGCCGAAGAGGGGACTTGAACCCCTACGAGCGGTTTAAGCTCACTAGCCCCTCAAGCTAGCGTGTCTGCCAATTCCACCACTTCGGCTCAGCATATCGGAAGATTACTTTTTTGTCTCGGCTGCGGCCGGTTTTTGTTCGGCCGTTTTCTTAACCGGGGCGGGTTCGCCTGCTTTTTTCTCTTCCGGCTTGGAGGCGGGGGTGTTGGCGACGGGCGTCTCGGTTTTCTTAGGGGCCGCAGCCGCGGGAACGGGGGCGGCGACGCCCTTGACCGCGGACGCGCTTTCACGTCCGGAGAAGAGCCACAAACCCAACGAGGTGATCATAAACATGATCGCGCAGATTTGGGTAATACGGGACAACAAAGAAGCCGTGCTCCGCGGTCCGAAGGCGGTTTGGCTTCCGCCACCGCCGAACGCACCGGCCAAGTCGGCTGCTTTCCCCGACTGGAGAAGAACGGCCATAATCAGGACGACGCAGATGAGGACATGAACGATTGTCAACAATGCCGTCACTTTAATTCACTTCCTTATACGCTCGGATCGATTCCCTGGTAATCTCGATAAAGGAGGCCGCCTCCAAGGAGGCGCCCCCCACGAGAAACCCGTCGATGTCCCGTTTCCGGAACAGGGCGTATGCATTGGCCGGTTTCACCGACCCGCCGTACAGAATTATAGCATAAGGCGCGGCCGTTTTTCCAATCTTTTCTTCGAGGCAGCTCCGGATCGAGGCTTGGACCTCCTGGGCCTGGTCCGGCGTGGCGGTCCGGCCTGTTCCGATCGCCCAGATCGGCTCATAAGCCAGAATCAGACGGCCGAGCTCGTCCGCTGAAAATCCGACCAAGCCGCCGTTCAATTGGGTCTCGATGACATCCCTGGTCCGGCCCGCCTCGCGCTGGACCAGGGTTTCGCCGACGCAGACGATCGGCCGAAGATTTGACCGGAGGGCGGCCGCGATTTTATCCCGGACGATCACATCCGTTTCCCCGAATCCCTGACGGCGTTCGGAATGGCCGACGACGACGTACCGGCACCCGGTATCGGCGATCATCGGTCCGGAAATTTCGCCGGTGAAAGCGCCCCGGTCTTCTCCATGGAGGTTCTGGGCGCCCAGACTGAGGCTTGTCCCGGCGGCGATGCGCGAGGCCTCGGTCAGAACGGTGAACGGAGGAAGAACGACCATGTCGGCCTCCGTCAAGCCGGGCGCGGCGCGGAGGACCTCGGTCATCCAGTTCCGGGTCTCCGGCAGGGTCAGGTTCATTTTCCAATTCCCGGCCACGAACGGACGTTTCTTCATCGGACGGCGCTCATTCTTCCAAGGCTTCGATCCCGGGCAAGGTTCCGGCGGCGATGAATTCGAGGCTCGCCCCTCCGCCGGTGGAGATATGGCTGATCCGGTCGCTTACGCCGGCCTTGGCCAAGGCGGCGATCGAATCCCCTCCGCCGATGATGGACACGGCGGACGACGCAGCGATGGCCCGGGCGATTTGCATCGTCCCCTCGGCGAAGGCTGGAATCTCGAAGACGCCGAGCGGACCATTCCACAGAATCGTCTTGGCCCGGCTGATGATTTCGGCGTAAGCGGCCGTCGTCTTCGGGCCGATGTCCACTCCCAGAAGTTCGGCCGGGAAGGGATAATCGGTTGCGATTTGGACGACCGTCCCGGATTCGAGGGAAGCGGTCAGGACATGATCCGTCGGGAGAAGAAGTTGAACGCCCCGTTCCTCGGCCTTCCTCAGAATGGTCAAAGCGATCTCGAATTTATCCGGTTCGACCAATGATTTGCCGACACCGAAGCCCTGGGCCTTCAGAAACGTGTAGGCCATCGCCCCGCCGATCAGGATCTGATCGGCTTTTTCCAGGAGAGACTCGATCACCGGGATTTTATCCTCGGTCTTGGCCCCGCCGAGGATGGCCGTGTAGGGCTTGGCCGGATGGATCGCCTTTTTCAGAAAATCGACTTCCTTCTTCATCAGAGATCCGGCCGCCTTGACTGCGATGCGCCCGGCGATTCCGACGACCGATGCGTGGGCCCGATGGCTCGAGCCGAAGGCGTCGTTGACGAAGATATCGATCCCTTCGGCCAGGGCGAGAGCGAGTTCCGGGTCGTTCTTGGTCTCGCCGGGATGGAACCGGACGTTTTCGAGCAGGAGGATCCCTCCGTCGCCGAGGTTTGTCTTTAGGACGGCGACCTCGGGTCCGATGACGTCAGGGGCCATAATGACGGCCCGACCGAGCAGTTCGGCCAGCCGGACGGCGACGGGCCGGAGGCTCAAGCCGGGATCGGGCTTCCCTTTCGGCCGTCCGAGATGGGAGGCGAGAACGAGTTTGGCCCCTCGGGCGAGGAGGTTTTGGATCGTCGGCAGAGACGCCCGGATGCGGGTGTCATTTCGGATATTTCCCTGGTCGTCGAGGGGGACGTTGAAGTCCGCCCGGACAAAAACGGTTTTGCCGCGGACATCCAAATTCTCGACGGATTTCATGGGCGTCACCGCGAAATGTATTTGGCTAGGTCGATCAGACGGCAGGAATAGCCCCATTCGTTGTCGTACCAGGCCATCACTTTGAGGAGGTTACCCTCGATTACTTTCGTCGAGAGGCCGTCCACGATCGCCGAGTGGGGATTGTGGAGGAAGTCTACCGAAACCAGCGGTTCGTCGGTATAGTCGAGAATACCCCGCAGGGGCCCGGCGGCCGCAGTTTTAAAGGCCGCATTGACGCTCTCGGCCGTGACGGGAGTTTTCAGGACGGCGACAAAGTCGACGAGGGACACGTCGGGGGTCGGGACTCGGATGGAAATGCCGTCGATCTTGCCTTTGAGCTCCGGGAGAACAAGCCCCACGGCCTTGGCTGCTCCGGTCGTGGTCGGGATCTGGGCGACCGCGGCCGCCCGGGCCCGCCGGAGATCCTTATGCGGAGCGTCCAGGATTTTCTGGTCGTTTGTATAGGAATGAATCGTGGTCATGAAGCCTTTTTCAACTCCGGCCAACTCATGGATGACCTTGACGACGGGGGCCAAGCAGTTTGTCGTGCAGGAGGCGTTGGACAGAAGGTGATGTTTGGCCGGGTCATACGATTTCTCGTTGACCCCCATGACGATCATGATGTCGGGATCGTCGACCGGAGCGGAAATGATCACTTTTTTCGCCCCGCCCTTCTCGATGTGTTTGAGGATGTCGGGGCGTTTGGTGAATTTCCCCGTGGATTCGATGACGATCTCGACGCCCAGGTCCTTCCAGGGGAGCTCGCCGGGATCCTTGGCCGCCAGAACGCGGACGGATTTTCCGTCGACGAGGATCGAATCCGAAGTCGAGCGGACGTCTCCCGGGAACACGCCCAGGACGGAATCATACTTCAGAAGATGAGCCAGTGTTTTCGCGTCGGTGATATCGTTGACCGCCACGAATTCGATCCCGGGATCCTGGGCCGCAGCCCGGAGCATGTTGCGGCCGATCCGGCCGAATCCGTTGATGCCGATTTTAATAGACATGAGCGCTTTCCTCCTAGAAAATGCGGGTTAGGGCGATCAGTAAGCCCTAAAATAACATAGGTCCCCGTCCCGGCGCAACGATCCGACGGCTCTATGTCGAATTGTGCGGTGGATAAAATAAGCGGGGATGACTGATAATCGAGGAAAATGGGGAAATAGCTGCCGCCTCTTGGCCACACAATTCGACATAGAGCCCGCTTCTTCCGTCTTGAGATGTGCTAAAATATATGGGGGAGCGACCATGAAAATTTTGACCGCCGGCCAGATGAGGGAAATCGACCGCAAAACGATTGAGGAGTTCGGCTTGCCCGGGTCGGTTTTGATGGAGAATGCCGGGATCGGGATCGTCGAGGCCGTCCGGGCCCGATTTCCGCATCTCGAGGAAGAACGGATCGTCATCGTCGCAGGCCGGGGAAACAACGGCGGCGACGGTTTCGTCACGGCCCGCCATTTTCATAATCTCGGGCTTTCCCCGACGGTTTTGCTGCTGGCGAGACTGGCTGAACTCAAAGGTGACGCCGCCTTGAACGGACGGGTGGCCGAAAATATTGGTGTCGAGATCATTGAAATCACAGCCATGGCGGATTGGAAAAAGGCGAGAAAAATCCTCCGGACGGCGACGATTATTCTCGACGCGATTTTCGGTACCGGCCTCTCTCATCCCGCCGAGGGTCTTCCGGCGGCGGCGATTTGCGATATCAATGCCGCCCCCGGCTTTAAAGTCGCGGTCGATCTTCCCTCAGGCCTGTCCGCGGACACGTTCCGGATCATCGGACCGGCCGTCCGGGCCGATTTGACCGTCGCCCTGGGCGCTCCGAAAATCGTCCATCTTTTCCCGCCGTCCGAAGAATGGGTGGGCGAACTCCTTGTTTCCGATATTTCCATCCCCCCGGTCCTGTTCGAAGCCCCGGAACTCGCCCTTCAATTGAGCGATCGAAATGAAATGGGGCCGTATTTCCGGCGACGGAATCGGGACGGACACAAGGGAACATACGGTCATGTTCTCATCTTGGCCGGCTCGCGGGGCAAGACCGGGGCGGCCGTTCTGGCCGGGAAAGCCGCTTACCGCGCGGGCGCGGGGTTGGTCACGATCGCGACCCCACAGGGATGCGTCCCCGCGATCGCCCGGGCGATGGCCGAGTTGATGACCGAACCGCTTCCCGAAACGGGGGAGGGGACGATCGGCCGGGAAGCTCTTCCTCGAATTCTCGAGCTCCTCCGCGGAAAAGATGCGCTTGTCGTCGGGCCCGGTTTGTCCACGAATCCGGAGACGGCTGAACTCGTCCGGACATTGCTGCCGAAGGCGAAAACGCAGGTCGTTGTCGACGCCGACGGATTGAATATTCTGGGCGGTGGACTCGATATCTTGAAACGGATGGCCCATCCTCCGATTCTGACGCCTCACCCCGGTGAGTTCGCCCGCCTGCTCGGACGTTCCGTCCCGGATGTTATGGACGATCGTCTGACGTTGACGCCCGGATTCGCTCGAGAGCACCGGGTCATCCTGGTTCTCAAAGGCCATCGAACTCTGGTCGCCGGCCCGGACGGACGCACGTTCGTCAATCCGACCGGTAACCCCGGTATGGGAACGGGCGGCTCGGGCGATGTTCTCAGCGGAATCGTCGCCGCCTTGATCATGGGGGCGAAGGATGTTTTCGGGGCGACGGTCGCGGCCGTTTATGTCCATGGATTGAGCGGGGATATCGCCGTGGTTGAAAGCAGTGAACGGGGGCTGATTGCGGGAGACCTGATTAAGCGTCTCCCCGCAGCCTTGAAAATTCTGGAAGACGAAGCGTCTTGAAATCGACGAGTTCCGGGAAAAAAGGTCGGGCCGCACCTGTCGCCGAGGGCGGCGTCTGGGTCACGCGATCCGAGCGAGGCACATATCTTCTGGCCCGCCGCTGGGCGTCCGCATTCCGGGGAGACGAGGTCGTCTTCCTGATCGGCGAACTCGGGGCCGGCAAAACTGTTTTTGCCAAGGGGATCGCCGCCGGCTTGGGCGTGAAGGATGTCCGTCAAGTCTGCAGCCCCACTTTTACGCTGATCAACATTTATCAAGCCCGCGTCCCCATCCTTCACCTCGACCTATATCGTCTCGGCGGCCGGGCTGAGATCCGAGACCTGGGATTCGAGGACGCTGTCGGCGAAGCCGTCCTCCTGATCGAATGGGCCGAGCGGATCGACTTTCCCCTCGAAGGCCGCGAAGTCCGGATCGACGTCCAGCCCGATGGCCGCCGCCGGATTTCGATTTCCCGTTTATCATCACCCTAAAGAGGGCTGTTTTGGGAAGGAGTGTTCCGGCGCGAAGGATCTCTATGAAATCAGCGGGGTCGAGGCCGGGCATCTTTATGGGATCCAAAACTCATTAGGCCGATGATCTTCCCGCAAATTGACATTCGCCCCGGGATTGGATTTAATGAGGACGAAATTTTCCTCCCGAGGTTGTCATGACATCCGATCAACTCAAACAGCGGATTCTCGAAGTCAAGGATTTTCCTAAACCCGGCGTCGGATTCAAGGATATCGCTCCCCTCGTCCTGGATCCGGCGTCCTATCATTATACGATCGATCGTCTCACCGCCTGGGCCGCGACGCATCGCCCGGATGTCATCGTCGGGATCGAATCGCGGGGTTATCTGTTCGCCGCTCCGGTCGCCCGCGACCTGAAACTCGGTCTCTCCCTCATCCGAAAAAAAGGGAAGCTGCCCCGCAAAACGGTCTGTGTCCAAGCGCCCAACGAGTACGCCATCGAGTATTTCGAAATGCATGAAGACGGGTTGAAACCCGGACAGCGGGTCGTCGTCATCGACGACCTGATCGCTACCGGATCATCCTCGGTGAGCGCCCTCCGCCTCGTCAAACTTCTCGGGGCGAATCCGGCGGGATTCGGGGCGGTCGTCGATCTGGCCTTTCTCGGGGGAATCCCGGCGATCCGGGCGGCCCACCCCGACGTCGACGTTTTTCATCTGATCCGCTACGAATAGCCGCGGGTGTCCGCGACCGGTGGGATCACGGCTTTTATTTTTTCGCGGACGTCCGAGTTCGGGTGACGGCCGGACGTTTCTTCGCCATCACCCGGCTCTCCAGTTCGGCCCAGAGTTTGGAAGCGTAGCCGCGGCGGTCGGACAAACGGCAGTCTTCGATCGATGCGACTTCGTCGTTTTCCCGGAACATGGTCGCGAGGAACTCGGGCGCCCGGCGGATGCCTTCACCGACGTTGATCATGACGACGTCGCCGTCCCGAATGGCTCCCGCCTTCAAGGCCTCGAAAAATCCGCCCACGGCGATGGCCGCCGCTGGTCCGATCCGGACCGAGCGTTCAAAAGCCGTCAGCCGGGCGATGAGCGGAGTCGCCTCCTCGTCGAACGAGAGGATTTCCCCGCCGCTCGCCCGGACGAGCGGCCCGAGGACAGGATAGGTTTTGGGAAAGCCGGAGGCCAGGGTGGCGATCTTCGTGTCCGGATTATGGTAAACGGGATAAGTTTTTTCCCAGCCTTCGGGGAATCCTTTGGTCGTGGCGTCTTTCCAGGCCGCGGTCATCGGGGCGCACCGATCGGACTGGATCAAGATGAATCGTGGCATTTTCTCGAAGAGCTTCAGCCCGGCGAGGTCCCGGCATCCCTTGGCGATCGCCATCGGCCCCGTCCCTCCGCTCAAGGCTTGGATGTAGACAGTCGGAAATTCATCCAGAAGCCTTAACCACTCGAGCATCATCGTCTTTTTGGCTTCGATCCTCAGCGGGTCGAAATTGCCCCCCGCCAGCGGAATTTTGTGCTTTCGGGAAAAGGCCAGGGCCATTTCCTTGGTCCGGGTGTAATCGCCCTCGACCCGGAACACGTTTTGGCCGAAGCAACCGACCTCGGCCGCCTGAGTGATCGAGGCGTTCGCGGGGATGAAGGCATAAAAGGAAATACCGGCCGCCGTCAGGTATCGGGCGTAGGCCACAGCCGTGTTGCCGGTGCTCGAGGCGGCGAAACTGCGGATCCCAATTTCCTTGAGGACGCTCGCAACCAATGATCCGGAGAGATCCTTGAACGTCCCGGTCGCGTAGTTGTCGTCCTGACGATGGGCGCGCACGCGGCAGCGGATATGGAACCGTTTCCGAGCGTACTCCTCCAGGAATTCCCAGCGGTCGATGGGGACGAGACCCTCGCCGGCGGTCACGATATTGCGCCGATCCTCGATCGGAAGAACATCGAAATATCTCCACATGCCAGTCAAGGCCGGAAAGGATTCGTCGAACAGCGGTTGAATCCGCTTCGGCGCGGAGCGATAAATCACTTCGGCCTGGTCGCTGCCGCAATCCGGACAGCGCTGATCGGCGCCGAACCAGCGGGCGAATCCGCCGATTTCGCCGCCGCACAGCACGCACCGAAGACCGAATTTTTTCCCCGCCGCCGGCGCCGCTCCGATTCGAACGCCTCCCGTCTCTTTCATTTTTCGGTTTGGAGTCCGCTGTGAAGTCCGCATTCAAGTTTTCCTTTCCTGGCCCAACGGCCGGTCCGTTCGTCGCTTCCCGGTTCGGATTTCGAGGTGCAGCAAGGGGGGAAGCAGCCAATGGAGGTGTACCCTTGGTCGTAGAGCGGATTCGAGGGCACGCCGTGTTTTTCCAGATACGCCCAAATCCGGTCCTGCGTCCAGGACAGAAGCGGATGGATCCGCAGGTTTCCGTCCTGATCCTTCATGACCGGTCGAAGGTCCTTGCGCGTCTCGGCCTGATCCTTCCGAATCGCGGAAATCCAGTTTTTTAAGCCGAGTTCCTGTTGCAAGGCCACAAGCGGGGCAACCTTATTGATCCGGCAGCAAAGATCAGGGTCCCGTTCGAACAATCGCGGCCCATAGGCTCGGACCTGATCGGACTTGCTCATCATCGGGAGGATGGAATGAACGTTGAGCTTCCACTCCCGGGTCAGACGCGTTTTGAAATCGATGGTTTCAGGAAAATGATATCCCGTATCGATAAAGAAGATCGGGAAATCGAAGGTGATCTTCTTGATGATGTGGATCAGGACGAGACCGGAAGCTTGGAACGAGGAGGTCATCGCCGCCTGATAGGGAAACGTCCGGATCGCCCAGGTCAGAATCGCCTCGGGGTCGGCGGATGCGAACTCCTCGTTCAGTCGCTTTAATTCCGGCACTTTCGTTCTGTTCTCCTGGCGGAAGTTCCACGGCCTGACGTCCATGGGACTCGGCTTTGATAGGCTTGGGAACTTCTGCCCCCGAAGCGCGGAAGCGTTATTCCCTTCGGACCCACGTTCGAGGAATCCCGCGAAGGGGATTGAAAACGGAGCGAGTATAGAACTTCGGCGGCCCGTCTGTCAATGAAACGACGGCTTTTTGAGATTTTCGTCGATCGCCGTTAAATCGCGACGTCGACGAGTCCGGGATTCAGGAGGCGGACGATTTCGGCGGGGGTGAGTTCGGCGAGCAGTCCGCGTTTCCCGGCGTTGATGAAAACTCGGGGGCAATCGAGCAGAGTCCGTTCCATATGGACGGGGAGCTTTTTTCGAGTTCCGAACGGCGAGATGCCGCCGACCTGATACCCGGTATGCCGCTGGGCCGTGTCGGGGGAGGACGGGGTCACCGTTTTGACCCCGAGGGTGCGGGCCAGGTTTTTCGCCGAGACTTCCCGATCGCCGTGCATCAGAACGAGAAACGGAACTCGGGTGTCCGTCTCGAAGACCAGAGTTTTAATGACGGCATGTTCGTCCGCGCCCAATTCGCGGGCGGCGACCGTCGTTCCGCCGTGCTCCTCGTAGCCATACTCATGGATGGTGAAGGCCGCACCTTGATCCTTGAGGGCGCGGACGGCCAAGGTCATGGGATAATCGCGGTTCGACATTGACTTCAGATTAGCGCGGCCGAGGCGGTCCGTCAAGCCGTGATTGGTCTCCGACGAGCCCGACGAGTGGCGGAAATTGGGTTTGACCGCTTCCGGACAACTGTGATATTTTACGCCCGCCTTGATTCATCTCGGATCGCGTTCAAAAAATTGTCTTTCCATCCCCATTTTCATCATCCCATCAGGAGGATCTATGCGCGCATTCAAGTCCGGTTGGCGGTTTTTAGCCGCCCTGGCGCTCCTCATCCCGTTTCTCGGGATCGCGGACGCCTACGGCCAAACCGTTCCCGAGGAGTTGCTCAAGTCGGTGTCCTACCGGGACATCGGTCCGACCCAACAGAGCGGCCGATTCGTCGATTTTGCCGTGCCTCTTCAGCAGAAGCACACGTTTTATGCGGCGGCGGCAAGTGGCGGTCTCTGGAAGACCGTGAACAACGGCCAGACGTTCGAGCCGATCTTCGATTATGAAAAATCGTTCTCGATCGGCGACGTGGCCGTGGCCCCTTCAAATCCGGCCGTCGTGTGGGTGGGGTCAGGGGAAGCCAACAACTCCCGCACCACCTATTACGGCGACGGCGTTTACAAATCCGTCGACGGTGGAAAGACCTGGAAGAACATGGGCCTTCCCGAGTCCCATCATATCGGCCGGATCGTTATCCATCCGACCAATCCCGATGTCGTCTATGTCGCGGCCCTCGGACATCTCTATTCCGAGAACAAGGACCGCGGCCTCTACAAAACGACCGACGGCGGCAAGACCTGGACGAAATCCCTGGATGTGGTTGACGGGGGCCGGAACATCGGTTGCACCGATGTCATCATGGATCCCCGGAATCCCGATTTGCTCCTGGCCGCGACTTACGACCGGCTCCGTAAATTCTGGACATACAACATCGGCGGACCCGGCAGCGGAATTTATAAATCCACCAACGGCGGCAAATCCTGGAAGAAACTCACCAAGGGCCTCCCCGGCGGACTGCTCGGTCGGATCGGACTCGGCCTTTATCTGAAAAATCCGAAGATCATTTACGCGGCCGTCGAAAACGTCAACAAGCCCAATATGACCGTGGACCAACGGTGGAAGGAAATCCAGGAAGGCAAGAACAGCGCCGGGATAATCGACGGTGAAATCTACCGGTCCGACGACTCCGGCGAGAGTTGGAAAAAAGTCAGCCCCGAAAAACAGAGCATCGGCAGCGGGCCGGGATACTATTACCAGCAGATCATCGTCGATCCCAACAACGACCAGCACGTCTACACGCTGACCGTCGGCGTCCAGGAATCCAAGGACGGCGGAAAAACCTGGGGCTCGGCCTTTAATTTCGGAGGGGACAATCACGCCCTCTGGATCGATCCGGCCGATTCGGGCCATATGCTTCTCGGTTTCGACCACGGCCTGGGCGTGACCTGGGACGCGGGCAAGAACTGGTATCATCCCGACAATCTGGCTGTCGGACAGCTGGTGGCCATCGATTATGACAACTCCTATCCTTATAAAGTCGCCGGCGGCCTGCAGGACAACGGATCGCTTCTGGGCCCCAGCACGAAAAAAGGCGGCGCGTCGATCGGCCTTGAGGATTGGACCACGGTCGGCGGCGGCGACGGGATGATGAACATCTTCGACCGGAAGTCGAGCCGCTATCTTTATAATGAAAGTCAGTTCGGTCCGCTCGGCCGTCTCGACCTGGTGACGGGGGAGAGCAAGTCCATCGTCTTTCGGAAGCCCGGAATGCGTTTCAATTGGAACGCGCCGATCGTGGTTTCCGGCCATAACCCCGCGGTGATTTATCACGCCGGCAATATCGTCGTGAAATCGGTCAATCGGGGCGAATCCTGGACCGAAATCAGTCCTGATCTGACGACCAACGATAAAACCAAGCTCCCCAACGGCACGGGCGGCGACGGCAACATCCAAGCCTGCACGATCACGACCATGGCCGAATCGACACTGACCCCCGGCGTCCTTTGGGTCGGTACGGACGACGGCTTGGTCTGGATGACGAAAGACGATGGAGCCAACTGGACCAAGGTCAGCGATAAGATCGCCGGAAATCCCGGTTACTGGGTCAGCCGGGTCGAAGCGTCCCCCAACGATGCCGCGACCGTGTACGTGGCCTATTCCGGCTTCCGGAACGATGACTTCCGGCCTTTCCTCTATAAGACGACGGACGGAGGCCAGACCTGGGTCTCGATCGCCGGGAACCTCCCCAATGAGACGATCAATGTCGTCCGCGAGGATCCCAAGAATCCCAACTTGCTGTTCGTCGGGACCGACGGCGCCATCTATGTCGCGTTCGACGGCGGCAAGAATTGGACGAAGATGAAGGGCAACATGCCCACCCAACCGGTTCATGATCTGAGAATCCATCCGCGGGAGAGCGACTTGATCGTGGCCACCCACGGCCGCAGCGCCTATATCGCCGATATCTCCGCGATCGAGGAAATGACCCCTCAGGTCCTGGCCAAAGACGTCCATCTGTTCAACGTCGAACCCAAGTTCAAGTGGAATGAAGTTCTGCCGAAGGAAACCTTCTCGGTCAATTTCCGCGGCAAGAGCGAACCCGCGGGTTTGACCATCAATTACTTCTTGAAGTCCAAGCCCCAGGGCGAGGTGATGATCCAGATCTTCCAGGGGACGCAGAAAATAAGCGAGATGAAGGGCCCCGGCGATCCGGGCCTGAATTCCGTCGTTTGGGACATGACCCGGGCCTTGGTTGCAGCCGCCCAGCCCGCTCAGCCGCGTTTCCGGGCGCGCGCGGGGGCCCAAGTCCCCGAGGGTTTATACCAAGTCCGCCTGATCGTCAACGGCCAGACACTCACCACGTCGGCCGAAATCAAGCTGGACTTCACCGCCGCGAAGTGACGCGGGAAGGCGGGGATCTTCCCGCCGAGGATGAATTTTACCGGGGACGGCCTTCCGGGGCCGTCCCCTTTTTTTGCTCTTTCCAGCCCTGGGATAAAATTTCTTTACAGGGTGACAAGGCATTTTTCGGCCGCGACGGAGAACCGTCCCGCGAAATGCGGCTGGCATGAATATTGCTTCAATTATTTATAAACGTATCTTCCTGATGAGACGGTTGATTTGGAGAGGAGGCGCGGATCGGGATGCTGGAACTTCAGGGGATTACGAAAAAGTTCGGAATTTATCGGGCCGTCGACCACGTGAGTTTCCGAGTGAAGGCGGGCGAAGTCCTGGGCTATCTCGGGCCGAACGGCGCGGGAAAATCGACGACCATCAAGATGCTGGCCGGCCTTCTCGATCCGACCGAGGGGGCGATTTTATTGGACGGGAAGGATATCCGGTCGGATCTCTTTGTCTATAAAAGCCGTCTCGGCTACGTTCCGGAACAATCCGAAATCTACCCGCATTTAAGCGGATACGATTATCTGCTCCTGGTCGGGCGGCTCCGGGGCATTCCCGAAGCGCTGCTTCGGGACAAGGCCCGAGCGTTCCTGCGCGTCTTCGACCTCGATGCCGACCGCGACAATCCCGTCGGTTCCTATTCCAAGGGTATGCGGCAGAAAGTCTTGATTTCCGCCGCCCTGCTTCATGATCCGGATATCCTCCTTCTCGACGAGCCCTTATCCGGGCTCGATGTGACAACGGGTCTGGTCATTCGGGACTTGGTGACACGCCTGGCCGCTGAGGGCAAGATCGTCATCTACTCCTCCCACGTTCTCGAGGTGACCGAAAAAATCTGCACGAAGGTCATCATCCTCGACAAAGGGAAAATCGTCGCCGACGATTCAGTCGTCCACCTTCGGGATTTGATGAATCTGCCCTCGCTGGTGGAGATCTTCAGCCAGCTCGTCACCCACGAGGACACCGACGCCGTGGCCCAAAGCCTCGTCGCCGTCATGAAAGAGCGATGAGCCTTCGCGCCTTCTTGACCTTCGATTCGATGTGCGTCCGGTTGTCGGCCGGGCCGCGTCGGTTTCTCGTCCTCGTCAGGCATTTCTTCATCCGCTTTTTCC
>Ga0315287_10002727_pt1 | contig 16811 bp, 11 predicted proteins | sample YL17G11_0_MG_FD_205037 | JGI IMG/M metagenome (GOLD analysis project Ga0315287, IMG submission 205037) | Sediment microbial communities from Yellowstone Lake, YNP, Wyoming, USA - YL17G11_0 | ecosystem: Environmental > Aquatic > Freshwater > Lake > Sediment | place: USA: Wyoming | collected...
CGCCGGACGCACGGTACGGGCTGCCAGTGAGCCGTGATCCGCGCGAATCCGCGGAATGCGCTTTGACAACTCGGCCGCCGCGGTCATAATCGGCCCTGTGCCGGGGCTTGGGCGGCGGCTGATAACGGGGATTACGTTAACTCGCGAGCGGAGAGACGAGCGGAGACCGCTCTAATGCTTCCTATAGTCCGGCGCGCACCATGACGCCGCGCCGTGCGACGCGCGCCACGACTCGATCGACCGCGCCGTGCTGTGCGGCGAACGCGGTGGCGACCGACTCGACCAGCTCCGCCGTATCCAGCGGCGCCATGGTGTACACGGCGCGCCCGGCTTCCATGCGCTGGAAGTCGAGGAGGTCCTCGACCAGCCGCTGCAGGCGGTTCGTCTCCTGCGCGAGCACGCGGTAGTAGAGACGCCGTCGATCCTCACTCGGGACTGCGTCCTCGTCGAGCATCTCCACGAGGTGCTTCATCGAGGTCAGCGGCGACCGGAATTCGTGCGACACGGCGGCGACGAACTCCCGCTGGAGGCGCGCCACCTCGAGTTCACGGAACGCCGCTCGCGCGACGACGAAGCCGCCGACCACGACCAGGATGGCGATCACGCCCAAGCCCCCGAAGACGATGCGCTGCTGGCCGGCGGAAGCGGCGAGCTCGCCGGCGGCATCCGCGCTGGCGACGCGCAGAGTCCAGGGCAGGCCGGTCTCCGAGGCCGGACGGACGACGACCGGCTCACCTGGGGACAGTCTCACCACCGATGTGAGCGGATCGCTTTCCGCCGCGACCGCGGGAGAAGAACCCGGCCGTCGCGCCCCGGGCTCGCCGAGCACGGCGTGGGACTCTGCGTCTATCAGCGAGACGATGACCCGCTGGCGCGCCCACACGGACGCGAGGCTCTGCACCCAGGCGGGCCCGGCGATGAGCGCCGTCGTGCGCTCGGGCGTGCGCTGCCACAGCAGCAGGACCGGCCGATCGCGCAGCCACAGCGTGCGCCGGCCCGTGGCAGGCGCCGCCGTTCCCGGGCTCTGCTCGCGATGGAGGCGCACGACCTCGTCGGCCGCGTCGGCGAGCGCGAACGCTGCGGCGTCGGGCAGGTCGCGGGCCGCGCCGGGCGGCAGCCACGCCAGGGTCTCGGAAGTGTAGAGCTCGTACCACGCACGGTCGAGCGTCCAGCGGCGCTGCCGCAGGCCGGCAAACACCGCCGACGCCTGCGCGCCAAGCTCGGGCGATCGCAACTCTGCCAGGGTGGCGCAGCGCGCGTGACGCGCGATCAGGTCGGCCGGCACGCCGTCGATCCGGAGCGCGCCCAGTTGCGCGAGCTCGTCGTAGACGGCCAGCGCCTCGCGCGCCGATCCACCCTTGCGAAGGGATCGCGCCAGGCCCAGCAGCGCGGCCGCTCGGTCCGCGAGGCTGGCGCTACGGTCGGCCAGTTGGCGATACGCGCGCGCTGCGCCCGAGTAATCCCGAGCGCGCCACTCCATGGCTTCGGCGGTTTCGAGTGGACCGGGCCGGGCCCGGTCGCCTTGTGGCACAAACGGGAGGTAGACCAGCCGGCCCGCCGGGCGCTGGGTCACCGCGTCGCGCGTCACGGTGACGATCGCCGAATCCCCGGGAAGCGCCTCATCGGCCGGGTCCGCCAGTGCGTGCGCGGCCTCATCGAGGCGGCGGGCCAGTTCAAGCGCGATGCGGCTGGCCGCGCCATCAAGCCGGTCCTGGACGCGCTGCCGTGCCAACGCCCCGTCCTGTTCGACCGTGCGCGCGGCGAGCCACGCCAGCGCCACCGCCGGCACCACGATGACGACGACGAACAGCGCCAGCAGATGGCGGGGCGGCTTCAGCCACGCGCGCAGGGACAGGGGCACCATGGGCAGGATGTCGCGCCACTATACCCCGGTCCGGCGGGAGCGTCTGTCACGAGTGTGTCATGGCGCATCCGGGCGCGTATCCGGACACGAATCCCGGCGCGCGCGATTGTTCCCGTCGTGCACCTGTGCTACAAACAGCCCTGCCCGATGCCACAACACGCCGCCACGCACTCGCCAATCCCCGCGGTCGTTCGCCAAGGCTCGCCCGGCGACGCGATTCGCCGCCTCGTCTTCGCCGCGGCCGCGGTCGCCTCGGCGCTGGTCGCCACGCCGGCGTTCGAACCGGTCGATGCCGCCAGGCCGCTCGCCGAACAGGTGACGATTCGTCGCGACACCTTCGGCATCCCGCACATCCTGGCAGAGACGGAGGCCGCCGCCGGTTTCGGCTTCGGCTACGCGCAGGCTGAAGACCACGCCGCCGAGATGGGCGCGCGGTTTCTCTCGGCCCGCGGCGACGCGGACAGGCACCTGGGCCCGGCCTCGCTCGACGCGGATCTGGCCGCGCGGCGGATGGACAACCTCGGCGAAGCGCGCCGGGCAATCCCGACGCTTGATCCCACCTTCCGCGACGTGATCGACGGCTTCGCGCAAGGCTACGACCTATATGTACGGCAGCACCGCGACACGCTGCCGCCCTGGGTCCCCGAGATCACGGCCGCTGACGCGCTCGCCCAAACACGCGCGGGCGCGGCCACCGCCGCCGCCTCACCGGCGATTGTCCGGGCCCTGCAGCGCAAGTACCCGGAAGCCGCCACCGCGCCATCGTCCATGCCCATCGCCGCGCTGGATACCGACGACCCAGTCGACGCTCATGCTGGCGCCGACGGCCTTCGAGACGACGACGGATCGAACGCCTTCGCGCTCTCGGGCCGCAAGACGACGAGCGGCGCGCCCATCCTGCTCGCCAACCCGCATCTCCAGTGGCGGCAACTCTATTGGGAGGCGCACGTCACGGTGCCCGGCCGCGTGGATTTCTACGGATCGACGCTGGTGGGCTTTCCGTGGCTGCGCGCGGGGTTCAACGACCGCCTCGGTTACGTGCAGACCAACAACGATCCGGATACCGACGACATCTTCGCCTTGCCGCTCGACGCGGCCACGCCCGATCACTACCGGTTCGAGGGCAAGTCGCGTGCGCTGGATCGCATCGAGGTGGCGGTGGAGGTGAAGCAGGCCGACGGCCGGCTGACGACCGAGCGCCGCACCTACTGGCGCTCGCACCTCGGCCCCATCGTCTACCGCAACAAGACGACGGCGTTCGCCTACCGATCGACGGCGCTGGACGCGTGGCGTTTCTTCGAGGGCTTCTGGCGCCTGACCCATGCGCGCTCGCTGAAGGACTACCTGAAGACGCTGTCGATGCGGCTGTCGCCGACATCGAACTACACCTACGCGGACGCCGACGGCAACATCCTCTACCTGTGGAACGCGCGGATCCCGAAGCGCCCGCAGGATGGCACAAGCTACGACCTGGACGTGCCCGGCGGGACGAAGACGTACGTCTGGTCGGCGCTGCATCCCACGCGCGACTTGCCGCAGCTCCTCAACCCGGCGGGCGGGTACATCCAGAACGCGAACAACCCGCCGTGGTTCCCGTCGCGGAGTCAGCGGCTGGACCCGGCGCGCTACCCCTCGTATTTCGAGCGCGGCGAGCTGGCGCTTCGGCCGCAGCTTGCCGTGGAGATGCTCGAATCGCGCGCGACTTTCTCGGTGGATGACGTGAAGCGCCTGAAGTTCGAAACGCGGCTGCTGCTGGCCGAGCGCGTGCGGCCCGCGCTCATCGCGGCGCTGGAGGCCCAGGCGGCGCCGGCCGCGCCTGCGGCCGCACTGACTCCGCCCGCGCTGTCACCGCCCGCGCCGGATCTGGCGGAGGCACGGCGGATTCTCGAGGCGTGGGACGGGCGCGCGTCGGCGACCAGCCGCGGCGCGGTGCTCTTCCAGCGTTTCTGGGAGACCTATCGGGCGGCGATGCCGCAGCCGTTCGCCGAGAAGTGGGACGCGGCGCGGCCCTTCGACACGCCCCGCGGCATTGCCGATCCGGCAGCGGCGCTGAAACACCTCGCGGATGCCGTGCAGTGGACGCGCGCGACCTACGGCGCCGCGGATGTCGCCTGGGGCGACGTGAACCGCTACCGATTTGGCGATCTCAGTCTCCCCGGCGAAGGGACGACGGGCGCGCTCGGCGCGTATCGCGTGCAGACATTCGACGCGGCGGGAGGAGCGGCGCAGGCCGGTCAGGCGGCAGGGGCGCGCGCGGGCGCCACCCGCATCGCCGGCTGGGCGGACGCCGATCGTCAGCTCGCGGGATTCGGCGATGCGTGGGTGCTGCTGGTGCACTTCACGCGACCGGTCCAGGCGCATTCGGTGCTGGCGTACGGCCAGACGACCGACCGCGCGTCGCCGCACAGCCGCGATCAGATCCGGATCTTCGCGGGCCGCGACCTGCGCCCGGCCTGGCACTCCGCCGCCGACATTGCGGCGCACCTGGAACGTGAGTACCGGCCCGGCCAGCGGTAACGCGGGGCGGCCCGGCCGGATTGGGGTCAGACTCGAATTGTCACGTCGAGTCCCAATTCGACTCTGACCCCAATTCGTCCTACGCGCGTCGGGCACCTGCACCGGCCAGTGAGCCGCTTCGCGGGTGGTTTGCGCATCTATGGTCAGGAGGCGGTCGCGGCAGTCCGGCAACCAGGAGGTTCCCATGAGATGCAGAGGCGCTTGTGCGGTCGGCGTGGCGGCGGGTGTTCTGACGGTCATGCTCGCGGCGTTGCTGGTTCCCTCGGCGGCCCTCGCGCAGGCTGCGCCAGCCTCGCAGGCGGCACCGCCTGCACAGGCGGCACCAGCTTCGAGCCGCGGCGCGTACGTCGGCGGCAGCATCGGGCTCTACGTCGAGACCGCGGAGGGCGATAGCGGGCAGGCGCCTGCCGGCAGCATCATCGGCGGGTACCAGTTCGGCAAGCGGTGGGCGGTGCAGGGCGAGTACGGCTGGATGGGCGACGTCTACTGCCACCAGATCACCGGGGGCTCGGGGGCTCCGTACACCTCCTGCCATCGCGATCCGATCTTCAGCATCGATGCGGTCATGCGCTTCAAGGCCGGCGGGCTGCGCCCCTACCTCGCGTTCGGCCTCGGCATGGGGCTGCACGTCGGCACCGGCGTCGACATCCCCGTCGGCCGCCACGTGGTAATTGCTCCGGGCGTGGATCTCAACATGCTCCCGGACATGCTTTCCGCACGGCCAAAGGTGGCCGTGCTCGTGCGGTTCTGAGCCAGGGGCACATCGAGAGAGCGCGCGCGGCCTTGGAGGTGGCCTCGCGCGCCTCCTGCTCGGCGATCGTGCGCTCCTGCATCGCCGCCCGCACGGTGAACCACGCCAGGCCGCCGCCGGCGACGACGATGCAGAGCGTGAGGACGGCGAGCGGCCTGCCGATGGCGCCTTGTTTCACGATCGGGCCGGTTATAGCACAGCCGGGGAGCGCGCGGCCCCGCCCGTGACCGAATCTTGACGCGATCTGGACTGCGATCGGACACCACAGCCACACCACCGGCGCTACACTCGTGTCCGTGTCCGAAAAGGCGCGCGCGGACGTTGATCCCTGTGGAGGAGCGTCCCGGGCGGCGAAACGTTTCGCCCGGCGTCGACACAATTGTTGACAGATGTTGACACCCGCGTGACAACAGCGCCCCACCGCCCGCGCTAGACTGGCGCCAGAGTTTGACACGATGACCGTAGACTGCGTATACATCGTCGGGTGGAAGGGCATCACGGCGGAGCTCGTGCCGTCGGGGCTAGCACTCGCTCAGTCTACGAACACCGTTCGGGCGCGCGTCCGGCAGAGCAGTCTGCTCGGCGCGCGGCGCAACCTGCGATCCAGGATGCGGGGGCTCGAGACCTTCCTGCCGCCGGCGAAGGCGGGCGCGCCGGCAGCGGCAGCGACATCGGCAGCGGCAGGGGCTGTGCCGGGGCTTGGGCGGCGGCTGATAACGGGGATTACGTTAACTCGCGAGCGGAGAGACGAGCGGAGACCGCTCTAATGCTTCCTATAGTCACGCAGTAGCCGACGCCGCGCACCGTGTGAATCAGCGGGCGGCGCCCCGCGCGATCGATCTTCTGGCGAAGCAGCCGCACGAAGGCGTCCAGCGTGTTGTCCTCGATCTCGCGGTCGTAGCCCCATACCGTGTCGATGAGCGTCGCACGCGGCACGACGGCGCCTGCGCGCCTCATGAGGCACTCGAGCAGCGCGAACTCCGTGCGCGTGAGATCGACGCGCTCGCCGCCGCGACGCACGTCATGGCTGGCGGGATCGAGCGTTAAATCGCTCACCGAGAGCGTGACGCCCTGCGACACCGCGCCCCGGCGGCCGAGCGCGCGCACCCGCGCGAGCAGCACGTCGAACGCGAACGGCTTCACCAGGTAATCATCGGCGCCCGCGTCCAGGCCGGCGACGATGTCCGCGGTCGTGTCCCGCGCGGTCAGCATGAGAATCGGCGTGCGATGGCGCTCCCCGCGCAACCGGCGGGCGACGGCCAGGCCGTCCATTCCGGGCAGCATCACGTCGAGCATGATGACGTCGAAGGCATCGGACTCCGCAAGCGCCAGGCCCTCGGGCCCCGTGTGCGCCACCGAGACGACATGGCCTTCCTCGGCGAGCCCTTTCCGGACCGCCTCGGCCATCCGCCGCTCGTCTTCGACGATCAGAATGCGCATCGCTTTCCCCGATGATGGACGCCCGACCTGAAAGCCGCCTGAAACTGGCGTTTCAGGGGATCTTCAGCTTCGTCTGGTCTACTTGCCGCCACAAGGAGAACCGTATGAAACCCATTCGCGTCGTCATGCTCGTCGCTCTCAGCCTGCTGATCGTGACCCCGGTTGTTTCGGCGCAAACGGCCAAGCCGGTCCAGGCGCCCAAGCCCGCGCCCGCCGCCCAGGCTGCAGATCCGGCCGCTACGCTGCCGGCGCCCATTCTCGCGGCGTTCAAGAAATCGTACCCGAACGCGACCATCAAGAACGCTGCGAAGGAGACCGAGGACGGCAAGACCGTCTGGGAAGTCGAAAGCATCGACAACAACATGGCCCGCGACCTCATGTACAACCCGGACGGCACCGTCATCGACATCGAAGAAGAAGTCGCCATGGCCGCGGTGCCGCCCGTCGTGGCCGACGCCGTGAAAGCGAAGTACCCCAAGGCCACGATCACGAAGGCCGAGAAGAGGACGGTCGGCAAGACGGTGACGTACGAGTTCACGCTGAAGGGCGCGAAGGAGGCGTCGATCGAGCTGACGCCCGACGGCAAGATCGTGCCTGCGAAGAAGGAAAAGGACGAGAAGGAAGAAGACGACGAGAAGGCCGAGAAGAAGGCCCCGATCAAGAAGTAACCGGCGATCGAAAGAACCGAGGTCGACATGAAGACGCATCGTATCCTGCTGACGCTCGCACTCGTCCTCTCCGCCGCCCTGTGGTCACACGCTCCGCTGCGGGCCGCGGACGGGCCCTACAGGCTTCTCACCGAAATCAAGGCGGGCGGCGACGGCGGGTGGGACTACCTCGCGGTCGACTCCGCGGCCCGCCGCCTCTACGTGTCGCACGCGACCAAAGCGGTCGTCATCGACCTCGACAAGAACGTCGTCGTCGGTGAGATCGCGCCAGCCAACGGCATCCACGGCATCGCGATCGCCGCGGATCTCGGCAAGCTCTTCGTCAGCAACGGCCGCGACAACAGCGCCAGCATCGTCGACGCAAAGACGTTGCAGATCACGGGCACCGTCAAGACCGGCGAGAACCCCGACTGCATCCTGTTCGAGCCCGGCCACAAGGAGGTCTACACCTTCAACGGCCGCGGGAAGAACGCCACCGTATTCGACGCGGCGACCGGCGAGGTGAAGGCGACGATCCCGTTGCCTGGCAAGCCCGAGTTCGCGGTGGTGGACGTGAAGGCCGGCCGCATTTACAACAACATCGAGGACACGAACGAAATCGTCGTCATCGACACCGCCACTCATGCCGTCGTCGCGAAGTGGCCCATCGCGCCGGGTGAAGGCGCGTCGGGGCTGTCGATCGATCTGGCGAATCACCGGCTCTTCGCCGTGGCCGGCAACAACCTCCTGGTGGCGGTCGACAGCATGACCGGAAAGGTCATCTCCACGCTGCCGATCGGGCCTGGCGTGGACGCGACGTCGTTCGACCCGGCGACGGGCTACGTGTTCGCGTCCAACAGCGACAGCACGCTGACGGTGGCGGCCTGCGACAAGGCAGGCAAGCTGAGCCTCGCGCAGACGCTCACCACGCCGGCGCGGTCGCGGACGATGACGCTGGATCCGAAGACGCATCGGATCTACATTTCGGCAGCCGAGTTCACGGCCCCGGCGCCCGCGGCGGCTGGCGCTCCGCCCCAGCGCCCCCAGATGGTGCCGGGATCGTTCAAGGTTGTTGTCTACGAGATGGCGGCGGCGGCCGCGTCGGCCCAGGTGCCGGCTCCTTCGAAGGACTGGCAGCAGGCGTTCGCGGTCGCACCGGGCGACCTGGCAAGCGTCGGCGAGAACCCCTACTTCATCCTGAAACCCGGGTTTCAGCTCACGCTCGAGGGCAAGGAAGGCGGCAAGACCGTCCGCCTCGTGATCTCGGTGCTCGACGAGACGAAGACGATCGGGGGGATCGAGGCGCGGGTGGTCGAGGAGCGGGAGACCGAGAACGGCGTCGTGGTCGAGGTGTCGCGCAACTACTTCGCGATCCACAAGACCACGAGGGACGTGTACTACCTCGGCGAAGACGTCGACATCTACAAGAACGGGAAGGTGGTCGATCACGAGGGCGCCTGGCTGCACGGCGTGAACGGCGCCACGTTGGGCCTGCTGATGCCGGCCGCCCCCGTCGTCGGGCAGCGGTACTACCAGGAAGTCGCGCCGAAGGTCGCGATGGACCGGGCGGAGATCATCTCGATGTCCGCGCGTCTCGTGACGCCGGCCGGCACCTACGAGCGCTGCCTTGAGACCGAGGAGAGCACTCCGCTTGAAAGTGGCAAGGAGCGGAAGCTCTATGCGCCAGGCGTCGGTTTGATCAAGGATGGCACGCTGCAACTGGTGTCCGTCACGAAGAGGTGAGCCGATCGTGAGAGGCCTTTCGCTGACAGCCGCGACAATCGCCTTCGGGGCGGCGCTGGCGCTGCTGCTGGCCGCGCCATCGCCCGCCACCGCCCAGGCGCCCGCGCCCCAGCCATCGGGCGCTTCGCCGCCGATCACCTACCGGCAGGCCCTCGATCTCGCCACGGCGCAGAATCTCGAACTGGCCGCCGTGCGCCGCGCGCGCGCCGTGAGGGAAGCGGAGGTGCGCGCCGCCGGGCAGTGGGCGAACCCCGAGTTCTCCGGCGAGATCACAAGGGACGTGCCGCACGGCGACCTCGTGATCGGCCTGCCTGTGGACATCTCCGGCCGCCGGTCGAACCGCGTGGCGGTCGCGAAGGCCGGGCTGGCGATGGCCGACGTCGAGGTGTCGAACGCGATGCGGCAGTTGCGGCGCAACACGCGCTTCGCCTTCTACGGCGTGCTCGCCGCAGACGAGGCGATGGCGCTGGCCGAGTCAGTGGTCCAGGTGGCCCAGCGGTTCAGGGACGTGGCGCAGGCGCGGTTCGACGAGGGCGCGGCTCCGCGGCTGGATGTCATGGGGGCTGAACTCGGCCTGGTCCGCGCCAAGGCCGACCTCAACCTGGCGCGGTCAGCGCGCCGCGCGTCGCAGGCCGATTTGAACGCGCTGCTGAACCGGCCGCCGGGCCTGACGATCGCACTCGCGGGCGAGGCCTTCGACGTGCCGGCGCTGCCGACGCTCGACCTGGCGACCTCCTCGGCGCTCGCCACCAACGTCGACCTGGTCACGCTCGACCGCGAGGCCGCGATCGAGACCAGCATGCTCGGGCTGCTGAAGGCCGAGCGGGTGCCGATGCCGACCTTCTCGTTCGGCACCGCCCTCAACGCGCCGGGCGAATTCAACGTCGGGCCGCACGCGGGCGTGAGCATCGAGCTCCCGCTCTTCTCGCGCAACCAGGGCGAAATCGCGGGGTCGCTCGCGCGCACCGACACGATCCGGGCGCGGCGCGACGCGCTGCGCCGCAACGTCGAGGCCAGGGTCTATGCGGCCATGGAGCGCGTCACCGCCCAGCGCGCCCAGGTGGACGCCTTCCGCGGGACGATCGTGCCCACGGCCACCGCCCTGCAGGGCCTCGCGGAGGAGAGCTACACCCTCGGCCGCACGTCGGTCCTGGCCGCCCTCGAGGCCCAGCGCAGCCTCAGGGACATCAAGTACGACTATCTGCAGGCGCTGCTGGCGCTACAGGCGGCGGTCGCGGATCTGGAGGACATCCTTGGCGCACCGATTCAATAGCCGCCGATGGGCGCTCCTGCTCCTGTCAGGCGCGGCCATTCTGGCGCTCGCCGCCGGCGCGTGCAGCAAACCGGCGGTCGACGAGGAGATCGCGTCGGCCGATGTCCCGACCATCTCCGCCGAGATTGGCGTCGTCGCCCGGCAGGATCTCGTCGAGCCGCTCGTCGTGCGCGGGTCGGTCGTGGCGATGCCGAACCAGGACGTCAAGATCGCCGCGCAGGTGGCAGGGCGCATCGACAGCCTCAACGTCGCCGAGGGCGACTGGGTGACGGCCGGTCAGGTCATCGCCGAGATCGACCCGAGGCCGTTCAACGACCAGAAACGGCAGGCGGCTGCGGCGGTGTCGCAGGCGAAGGCGGCATTCGAGAACGCGCGGCTCAACATCGAACGGACCGAGCGCCTCTTCCAGCGCGGGATCGCCGCCGGTAAGGAGGTCGAAGACGCCCGTGCGCAGCTCGCCGCCGCCGAGGCCGCGCGCGAGCAGGCCGCGGCCGGCCTGGACACGGCCGATCGCGAGCTGTCGCGCACCCGCGTCGCGTCACCCATCGCGGGCCAGGTCGTGAAGCGTCTCGCCAGCGTCGGCGAACAGGTCGACGGCACGGCGGCGCAGCCCATCGCGCAGGTGGCCAATCTCGACCACGTCGAGATCGCGGCCGCCATCCCGGTCGAGCATCTGGGCCGCATCAAGATCGGCCAGCCGGTGAAGGTCACCTCCGACGCGTACGGCGACCAGGCGTTCACCGGCGAGGTCATCGCGATCGCGCCCGCGGTGGACGCCGCCACCAACACGACGCTGGCGCGCATCCGGATGGCGAATCCCGGGCGGCTCCTCAAGATCGGCATGTTCGTGCAGGCGCAGGTCGGCCTGAGCGTGCGCAAGGGGGCGCTCACCGTGCCGCCGTCGGCCGTCAGCAAGGGCGAGGAAGACGCGGCCGTCTACGTCGTCTCGGGCGAGACGGCGACGCGCACGAAGGTGACGCTGGGCATCGAGACGACGGCCGCCGTCGAGGTGCTCGACGGGGTGAAGGAAGGCCAGAAGATCCTGACCTCGGCCGTCCACGGCCTCGGCGAGCGGGCCCGCCTCGCGCCAGCCAAATGAACATCGCCCGCTTCGCCGACCGGAACAGCCGCGCCATCCTGCTCGGCATCATCCTGCTGACGGCAGCCGGCCTGTGGGCCATGACGTCGCTGCCAAGCAACATCTACCCCGAGGTCGAGTTCCCGCGCATCGTGATCGTCGCGAAAGCGGGCGACCTCTCCCCGCGCCTGGTGCAGCTCGCCGTCACGCGCCCGCTCGAGGAGGCGGCGCGCACGGTGCTCGGCGCCCGGCGCGTCACCTCGAAGACGATTCGGGGCGCATGCGAAATCTCGGTGCTCTTCAATCCCGAGACCGACATGCCGTACGCCCTGCAGTTGGCGCAGGGCAAGATCGACGAGGTCAAAGCGTCGCTCCCGCCCGGGGCGACCGTGGCCGTCGAGCGGATGACGCCGTCGCTCTTCCCGATCTTCAGCTTCATCGTGACGGGCAGCCTGCCGCCCGCGGACCTGCGCGATCTCGCGGCGTTCGAACTGCGGCCGCTGCTCAGCCGCGTCACCGGCGTCGCCAACGTCGAGGTGCTCGCCAGCGAAGAGCGCGAGATCTCCGTCATCGTGGATCCCGCGCGGCTCAACGCGGCGAAGCTCACGATCGACCAGGTGGCCGAGGCGCTCCGCGCGACCAACGTCGTCACCGCCGTCGGTCGGCTGCCGAAGGACTACCTCCAGTACCTCGTGCTCAGCACCGCGGAACTGACCGGTCTCGAGGACGTCCGGAAGGTCGTGGTGGCGTTCCGCGAGCAGACCCCGGTGTATGTCGGCGACGTCGCGGAGGTCCGCGAAGGCGTTATCGACCGCACCACGCTGATTTCCGGCGGCGGCAAGCCCGCAGCCGTCGTCAGCGTGGCCCGCCAGATCCGCGGCAACATCCTCGCCGTTGTCGACGGCGCCAAGGCTGCCCTGAACGGGTACCGCACGTCGCTCCCGCCCTCGGTGACGCTCACCGTCGTCTACGACCTCGCCGAATTCGTGCGCAACGCGGTGGCGAACGTGCGCGACGCGATCGCCATCGGCAGCCTGCTGGCGATCCTCGTCCTCGTCTTCTTCCTGCGCGACTGGCGCGTGACGACAATTGCGGCCATCTCGCTGCCGCTGACCATCGTCGGCACCTTCTTCGTCCTGAATCTCGTCGGCGGCACCATCAACCTCATGTCGATGGGCGGCCTGGCAATTGCCATCGGGCTCGTCATCGACGATTCCATTGTCGTCGTCGAGAACATCCACCGGCACCGCGCGGCGGGCGAAAGCGTCGCCGTGGCGACCGAGAAGGGCACGCAGGAACTGGTCGCGGCCGTCGTCGGGTCGACGCTCACGACCGTGGTCGTGTTCGTGCCGCTGGGCCTGCTGCAGGGTGTGGTCGGCCAGTTCTTCGCGGCGCTCTCGACGACGCTGGCGGCTGCGGTGCTGCTGTCGCTGGCCTACGCGCTGCTGTTCATTCCCGGCGTGGCGGGGCGGTTTCTGCGCGATCACGACAGGCCCAGCGCGCGGCTGGACTGGCTGACGCGGCGGTACCGGCCCGTGCTGACGTGGTCGGTGAAGCGACCCGCGATCGTCATCAGCGTCACGCTCGCGTTCGCGCTCCTCGGCGGCGCGCTCTTCTATCAGCTGGAGATGGGCTTCCTGCCGGACATCGACGAGGGCGGCTACATCGTCGACTACTGGACGCCCGAAGGCACGTCGCTGCCCGAAACCGATCGGATGCTGAAGCGGGTCGAGGCCGTCCTGAAAGACACGCCGGAGGTGGCCAGCTTCGCGCGGCGCACGGGCGCGGAAATGGGCATGTTCGCGACGCCGCAGAACACCGGCGACATCGTCGTCCGGTTGAAGCCGCGGTCCCAGCGCAAGAAGACGACTGAAGAGGTCATCGAGTCGCAGCGCGCGATCTTCGAGAAGGAGATGCCCGGCATGACGATTGAGTTCGTCATGCTGCTGCAGGACATGCTCGGCGATCTCGAAGGCAACCCCGAGCCGGTCGAAGTCAAGATCTTCGGCGACGATCTCAAGACGCTGGCGACGCTCGCCGAGCGCACCAAGACGAAGCTTCAGAAGATCCCGGGCCTGGTCGACATCGTCATCCCCCAGCGCGGCAACCCGGAACTGAACGTGCGCATCGACCCGACGCGCGCCGCGAAGGCCGGGTTCACGGTGGAGCGCGTGACGAGCCAGCTCGGCACCGGGATGCTCGGCCAGGTGGCGACGGCGTTCCGGCGGGGCGACCGCCTGATCGACGTGCGCGTCCGCTTCGGCGACACGCACCGCTTCGATCTCGACTGGCTCAGGGAATTCCCGCTGACGACGGCCGAGGGGCGCGTCGTGCCGCTGTCGGCGGTGGCGTCCTTCGACACCGCGGAGGGGGAGACGGAGCTGCACCGCGAGGATCTGAAGCAGATGATCCCGATCACCGCGCGGCTCGAAGGGCGCGATCTCGGGAGTGGCAACGACGACGTGAAGGCGGCGCTCGGGGCCGACACGTGGCCGATCGGCTACTCCTGGCGCCTGGGCGGGCAGTACGAAAGCCAGCAGGCGTCGTTCCGATCGATGCTGCTCGTGCTGTCGGTGGCCGTGCTGCTGGTGTTCGGCGTGCTCGTCGCCCAGTTCCGGCGCTTCGTGCCGTCGCTTGTCGTGCTGTCGGCCGCGCCGCTGTCGCTGGTGGGCGCGTTCGGGCTGCTCATCCTCACGGGGACGCCGCTCAACGTGTCATCGATGATGGGCCTGATCCTGCTCATCGGCCTGATCGTCAAGAACGGCATCATCCTCGTCGACTACGCGCAGATCGTGACGGCGCGCGGCGTCGATCCGGTGGAGGCGCTCATCGAAGCGGCCACCGTGCGCCTGCGCCCGATCCTGATGACGACGCTCTGCACGTTGTTCGGTCTGCTGCCGCTGGCGCTCGGGCTCGGGCCCGGCGCCGAGATGCAGAAGCCCCTGGCCATCGCCGTGATCGGCGGCCTGTCCGTGTCGACGATCATCACGCTGATCTTCGTGCCGACGGTCCTGTCCATCTGGGGCGCGGCGCGCATGGCGCGACGGGCGTCGGAGTAACGCCTCAACCCAGGAGGGGCGGCAATCCCGCCCGTCTGCCGTGGCGTCCGGCCCGCAACGCTGGAGTCGATCTCGACACTCCAGCTGCAGGACTTGACAATAGTGTTAACCTGATAGGTAAACACATTGTGTGTCCATGCCGATTGAGATCCTGTTCCTTACGCCGGACCTTCAGCGCCTCTGCGAACAGGAGAAGCTAGCGGTTCGCAAGCTCGGTCCGGATTCAGCCAGAAAGCTCACATCGCGGCTGGCCGATCTCAGCGCGACTGCCACGGTGTCGGCCCTGGTGGCCGGGCATCCGCATCCTCTCAAAGGTGACCGGGCAGGCCAGTTCGCGGTCTCGCTGGCTGGCGGCGCCAGACTGGTCTTCGAGCCGGCGAATGACCCGGTGCCCCTTGTGGCCCGAGATGGTTCCATCGATTGGACACGGGTAACGCGGGTCCGAGTGGTGTTTGTGGGTGATTATCATGACTGACAGAGTGTCGAGCTTCGAACCCGACTGGGTCTCGCCGCCCGGCGACACGATTCTGGATCTGCTCGAAGAGAAGGGCTGGACCCAGTCCGAACTGGCGACCAGAACGGGATTCACGCGAAAGCACGTGAACGAACTGGCGTCAGGGAAGGCGACCCTCTCGCCGGAGACCGCCCTGAAGCTGGAGTCCACCCTCGGAGGCTCTGCGCAGTTCTGGCTCACCCGCGAAGCGCAATACCGGGAGGCCCTTGCGCGGAGCGACGCGGAAGCCGGCCTGGCGCGCGAATCGCCGTGGCTCGCCGAACTGCCCGTCGCAGAGATGGTGCGGCTCGGGTGGATCAGGAAGACGACGAGCGTCTGCGCACGGGTGGCCGAATGCCTTCGGTTCTTCGGGGTGGCCTCCGTTGCCGCCTGGCGAGAACAGTACGCTCGGCCGATCGCCGCGTTTCGTGTGAGCACCGCGGTTGCCCGCCGCACCGGGGCGATTGCCGCGTGGCTCCGACAGGGCGAACGCCAGGCGGAGGCCATCGTATGCCAACCCTTCGACGAAGGCGGATTTCGCAGCGCCCTCGAAACGCTTCGCGGCATGACACGGCAGATCGATCCCGGGGTGTTCACCCGTGAGCTGACATCGGTGTGCGCCGCCCGCGGTGTCGCGGTGGTCTTCGTGCCGGCCCCCAAGGGTTGTCCAGCGTCGGGAGCGACGCGATGGCTCTCGCCTGACAAGGCCCTGCTCCAGCTTTCGCTGCGACATAAGACGAACGACCATCTGTGGTTCACGCTCTTTCATGAAGCTGGCCACCTCGTCCTGCACGGTAAGCGTCTGATGTTCATCGAAGGCACGGAGTCCATTTCGGCCGAGCACGAAGCGGAAGCCGACCGGTTCGCGCGAGACCTGCTGATTCCACCGTCGGAGGTGAAGTCGTTACGCGAGGTCGGGCGGACGCACGCCCGTGTGCGGGCGTATGCCGACCGACTCGGTGTCGCGCCGGGCATCGTCGTGGGAAGGATGCAGAAGGAAGGGATTCTCCACTGGTCGCAACTGAATGCACTGAAAACCCGCTACGCGTGGTCGGATCCCAGGTGATGGCCATTACGTTCGCCGGAATGGCCCCCCGTTACGCGGTTGCTGCGCCACCGAGAAGCGGCTGAGACGCCGCGCGGAAGGCGGCGAACGACTCGGAAGCGGCTCGGACGTCGAGGGCTCCGAGTCGAGCCCAGGCATCGGCTCCTGTGATAGCCTTTGGGCGCTGCGGGCGGACCCCGGCCGACTTCCACGCGCACGCCCCGCCGTCTTCAAGGAGTTAGAGTCATGCGCTCACGTCATGTCATCTTCTTCATCCTGATCATCCTGGTGGCGGGTGCAATCGGCACGGTCAGCACCCAGGCGCCGATGTCGCAGATGTCGCCCGCGCAGACGCTTGCCCAGGACGAGTCCTGGCAGGGCAAGAAGATGTGCGGCTGGCCGCCGCCGCCCGGCGTTAACCCGGACGAGTGGGCCAACATGTGCGAGTCGTGCACGTCGGTGCCGACCAGCCCCGAGGCGTCGGCCGAAGGGTCGCTCACCAGCCACTCGTGCGACGGCGGGTACGAAGTGCGCATCAAGGTCGTGCCGGGTAAGACGTCTGCGGCCGGCACGATGCGGCCGATCATGAAGGGCGGCGGCCTGGGCGAAGAGAAGCCGGCGACGCGGCAGGAAAAGAAGGTCGGCGAGATCCCCGAAGTCGCGAAGACCTTCACACGCTACGACGCGGCCTATCCGTTCATGAACGAGAAGGGCGTCATCATCGGCGAGACCACCATCGGCGGCCGACGGGAGCTCTACGAGGAAGACGGCCTGTTCGACATCATGGAGCTCGAGCGCCTCGCCCTCGAGCGCGGGTCGACCGCGCGCGAAGTCATCCAGATCATGGGCGAGTTTGCCGAGAAGTTCGGCTACGGCGACAGCGGCGAGTGCCTCACGGTCG
>Ga0315287_10002729_pt1 | contig 16805 bp, 22 predicted proteins | sample YL17G11_0_MG_FD_205037 | JGI IMG/M metagenome (GOLD analysis project Ga0315287, IMG submission 205037) | Sediment microbial communities from Yellowstone Lake, YNP, Wyoming, USA - YL17G11_0 | ecosystem: Environmental > Aquatic > Freshwater > Lake > Sediment | place: USA: Wyoming | collected...
ATCGCAGAAGCCACGAAGCTATCCCGTCAGCAGGTGGCATCGGTGCTCGATGCCCTTTCCGGTCAAATCAAGGCTGCCGTAGGCAAGAAAGGTTCGGGCGTCTTTGCTTTGCCAGGACTGCTGAAGATCATGGTCATCCATAAGCCAGCCACCCCAAAGAGGAAGGGTATCAACCCGTTCACCAAGCAGGAGCAGATCTTTGCTGCCAAGCCCGCTCGCAAAGTTATCAAGGTCCGACCTCTCAAAGCTCTCAAGGACATGGCGAAGTAAGATATCCTAACAGCCGTCAGAAGCTGTTGTCGAAGCCGATCGACAGCCAATTCTTAAAGTCCGATCTTTTGATCCGATGGCGTGTCTTGCCATTTCGGACTACTGTCAGATCGTAGACAGGTAAGTGCTTCGACAGAATGGAACCTGTATATCGTATTGACATGGGATAGGGGAATTTTCTACCTACCTTTGTCTCTCATCCAGCCAGTTCTCCTGCTCTCAGAGAGGGGAGTAGATCAGAAATCTATTATCTTCGGCCAGAAAAATACCCTGTTGGCAAAATCGAAAATAGGGGAGGTAAGTGTGAATCAGGGGAGGTAGAAAAAGCTGTTAGCTACGGGTGTAGGATGACGATATATAAGCATTCTTTTTTCTCAGCACTGAGCATTGTCCATTTTGGACAAAGCTCCTTGTTCTGATTCTCATCCACTCAATAAAGGTCTGTCGATCCTACCCAAAAACCACTGATAAATTTTATTTCTATTTTCATCGGTAATGAAGAATCCCCAAATTTCTCCTGTCTACAACCTCACCCCTGTTTCTGGTAGTCCCAGGGCTGATTTTCAAAAAAGTGTCGGGTTTTCTGTCGGGTGATCCCGACACTTTTCCAGGATTGACATCCCTATCTGCTGATTTTTGGCTTGATCTTGGCTCCATTTGGCGGCGTCCTCAGGAGCTGTCTAATTGTGGGCCATTTTCCAGAGAATTGATTTTTCATTTGTATGGGAAAAACGGGGATCAGTAACGATGGACGAATCGACTATCGGCACAGATGTGAACCAGGTTGAGATCAACAGTCTCAGCCACATAAAAGGTCAGCCTCATATCCAGGAAGTCTTGAGAGTCAGCATAGATGCCTTTTTTCAGAACAGAGCAAATAATGACAAAAGCACTTTTGGTCCTGTTCTCCTGTTGGGCCCCAGTGGAACCGGAAAAACTTTGACGGCGAAGGCCATTCATTCTGAGCTGGCAAATCTCAATCTGGTCGAATCGAACGGTGAGATGCTCAACAACACCGCTGAGCTTACGTCTGTTCTCCTGACGGCTGATGATAACACGACCGTATTCATCGATGAAAGCCAAGCACTTAATTCAAAGGCCCAGCACCTTCTCCTGACAGCCATATCAGAGAAAAAACTGTATGTCCCAAGGGGTAGGTCAAAGAACGTCAAGCGGGAAATTCCTTTGGCAAATGTCGTTTATGTTCTCGCCAGTACACACGAATTCCAATTGCAGGATGCTCTCCGGAACCGCATGCGTATCTATTGTCGGTTCGACTACTACTCCATTGAAGATTTGACCGACATAGTTAAGCAAAGAGCAGATGCCCTGAAATGGGGATATGAATCAGTCGATGTTCTGAGAGAATTGGCCAGTAGGGCCAAACAGACACCCCGATTGGCCCTAAATAGAAACCTGCAAATGGCCTGGAACGTCTGTAGCAGTCACGACAGAACCACCCTCACTATGGAAGATGTCACTGAGGCATTTCGCCTTCTCCAAGTCGATTCCATCGGCCTCGACAGCTTACCAAGGGAATACCTGAAACAACTGGCAAGATACAATTCTATGAAACTCAATGTTCTTGCCTCAAAGTTGGCCCTGCCAAGACAGACTATCGCTGAGGTGATTGAGCCATATTTATTGAGAACAGAATTGATTGAAAAGAAAGGTTCTGACAGGGCAATAACTGCCAAAGGAAGAACGCACTTGGAGACCACCAGTCTGTAAAAAAAGATTTGGAGATACACGGACAATGAGAAATGGAAATCAGGCAAAAATCAAACCGATCATATCTGTGGGCGATATGGCAAAGATCCTTGGTCATAGTCGGGCGAGGTTCTATCAGCTTCAGCGTCAGCAGATATACCCGATGCCCCTCTACGACATAAGAACCAAGAGACCTTTCTACGATGCCCGTCTCCAAAAGATGTGTCACGATGTCAGAGAGACCGGGATTGGTTGTAACGGGCAGTATATCCTGTTCTACTCCCCCCGGAAGACATCTACTACTAAAGCACAAAACAGTTGTGGGTCAAAGGTTCAGAAGAAAGAGATACCTGCTGAGTATCAGGAGCTTGTTGATACCCTGAACCAAATGGGTTTGGAGGTCTCAGGTGAGCAGGTGTCGGAGGTTGTTGGGAAGCTCTATCCTGACGGACTGCAGAAGAAGGATATGGGAGTGGTTGTTAGGGAGGTTTTTTGCCACTTCCGAAAGTCGATGTAGCATTGCTGGGGATTTCGTGTAACCAGTCGTTACATTTCTTGGGTAAATCCTCAGTAGATGCTGTAAGAATCACGTTTTATTGATTGATACATGGGACCAGATCGATGTGTAATTCTTGTGAAGATTTAAGCAAGATAAATACTATTATATTGCATTCAGAAGGGGCTTCTCAGGCAGAGATAGTCCGACAGGCTCACAGCGATGAGCAGGTGGTAGGTCTGTGGTTGCATGGGCGTAGTCCCCATACTCAGAAGGCCTATTCAGGGGACGTAGTCCGGTTCTTCAAAAAAGTAGACAAGCAGTTGAGCAGAGTGACACTCGGAGATTTGCAGAGCTTTGCTGATAGCCTGATTGAAGAAGAGCTTAAACCTGCTTCTCAACATAGAATTCTTGCTGCTGTGAAATCACTGATTACCTTTGCCCACAAGATCGGGTATCTCAAATATGATGTGAGCAAGCCCCTCAGAGTTCCAAAATTCAGAGATGAGTTATCAGAACGGATTATGTCGGAAGCAGAGGTTCAAAGAATTATTGGAATGGAGAACAATCCCAGGAACAAGCTCCTGCTGAGAATTCTCTATTGCGGTGGAGTAAGGGTAAGTGAGGTATGTAGGTTGAAATGGAAGGATACTCAGGAGAGGGACGATGGGGGACAAATGACTGTTTATGGTAAGGGTGGTAAAACCAATACCATTATTATTCCTGAGCCGCTGTGGTCGGATCTCATTTCTTCCAGAAAAAATGCTTCTGATGATTCTCCACTGTTTCGGAGTAGGAAAGGTGCCCACCTTTCCCCCAGCCAGGTGTGGAGAATAGTCAAGAAATCTGCCAGGAGAGCAGGTATTAAGAAAGCGGTTTCACCGCACTGGTTTAGGCACGCTCATGCTTCTCATGCTCTTGATAGGGGAGCAAAGATTAGTCTGGTGCAGAGTACCCTCTCACACGCTTCAATCACGACAACCGGCCGTTATCTTCATGCAAAGCCGAATGAATGTAGTTCTACGTATTTGCAGGTGTAGGGTCTATTCCTATTACAGAGGTAGCCCGTTTTCTTGGCAGTATCTTGCCAGTAGGACTTCAACACGATTACTTACTGTATCCCATTCTGCCCTCTCTTTAGGACTGTCACAGTATTCTCCCAGTTCCTGGATGTCATTCTTGACAGCATAAACAAAGCTCTGCTTATCCAGCTTCTTCAAGAATCCCTTGAGGTTCTCCCTCCTTGCTCCATAGAGTTCCAACGGCTTGACAAAGGCAGGATTGAGTATGGCCAGACCCGTCAGGTCATCTGTCTCACCTATTGCATCATATTTGTGCTTTCGAAGCTGCTGTCTGACTGAAGATACAACTGCATCCCATTTATCGTAATCGTATTTGCCTATCATCCAGTTGTTCCTCTTGGCAAAACGGTAATTGACCAGATGGATCAATTCCGTTTTCTTCAGGTGTTTGTTTCGTGGCATGGCTTTCGTTATATCACCTGTCAAGATATTCTTGCCAAATTCCCGTCTCAAAGAGTCAATGATCGACTGGTTATAGTGTTCGTCAATCCTGAGAATGGAAACACCATCTACCAATCTGCATCTGAAGACGAAATCTCCAAACACTACAGCCGCGTCTATGGATTTGGTGAGGTAGAGTGCCTGTTTGAAAGTACCACCGCTGCCGTAGTCGCAGTATTCCTTCTTCAGCCTGAATCCCTCATATAAGATGGGGAGAGCCTTGTAAGCCTCTGTCCCATGATAATATTCATTATCAGCCAGTTTGACTGAAAGAGAATCATTCATCTCTTTCGTCCTCAGGAATGCTCACCAGCATCCTATTCCCATTCTCATCAATATGAACATAGATGTTCTCAGCATCATCAATGGCAAAGGGTCGTGAGATCCTGTCGAGTAGTTCTCGTGCTCTTTCTTCCGGTTCCATTTTCTTCTTCCCAAATTTTCCTACACAGAACACCAGTGCCTTCTTAGCCTGGGCCATATTGGTTTCATCCTTGTGAAGCTAATACATTCTTCCTTCTCTATCAATGCCTTTTATACTCAGCCTATTAGAATGGTGGCCTTGGATAGTCAATGTTCTCACCACCATTCTGTCCAAAACATTCAAAGGCTTGTTCTTCAAAATATTCTGTCAGTAGGAGAGCCAGACCCCTTGCTCCAGTTTTTCTCTCAATTGCCTTTTCAACAATATCTTCCATAATCTTTTTGGGTAGGGACAGTTCATTCCCTTCTCTCTTGAATTCCTCTGTATAGCGAGGCAGAACGTTCTTCTGCAAAATCGTCATAAGGTCTTTCCGGCTGAGTGGGTTCAGATGAACGATTGAACTGAATCGGCCTATAAGCTCTGGCAAGAATCCATACCGAGTAAATATCTCAACCGATGAAAGATCGTCAGGAGATAGCTTATGTGCTACGCCTCCTGATCTATTTTCTTGTCGGGAAGGTCTAAATCCAAAGTCACTGTCCTTTTCAATTGTTGCCAGTTCTTTAATCCCTGAAAAAGCACCACAAGCAACAAAACCAACACAGTCAGTTTCCATTGAGTGCTCCGCCTGATTACCCCACGGTTCCTTGCTTGAGACCTCATGCATACCACCCTCAATGAGCTTCAGCAGCCCCCGTTGTACCCCATAGCCCGACACATCTTTTGTCGTCCCACCTCCGCCAAATCTGATATTACTACCAGCACCTGCGATCTTGTCGAATTCGTCAAGCACGGCGATACCCATCTTGGCCCAGTACGGATTTCCCTGAGCAGTATTGAGCAGGTCAAAGAGTATCTCCGACACGTATCTCCCCATATAGCCTGTCTCTACAAAAGAAGTGATATCGATAGTTACAACAGGCACTTGGAGAATTTTCCCAAACAGCAGCTCAGCCAAAAAAAACTTACCACAGCCAGTCGGCCCTGCCATTAGAACATTTGATTTTGGAGGGAGTTGTTCAAGGGGAATGTTCTTTATGAAGTGGTCTTTCAACCTACGAACATGCCTGTACGCCATAAGGCACAACCTACGCCTTGTTTCTTGCTGCCCAACGTACCCCAGGTGCTCAAGATGTTGGTATAATTCCTTGGGAGACCAATCCATGATAGATCTCAGTTTTTCCAGGGCAGCCCGAGCACCATCTATTTGCTGTTTTTGGGGGGTAGGATTGACTATCGACTGGGGCATCTGCTTAGGCATATTGGGACTACCTTTTGATCAGCTTTCCTCATCAATCATCTTCACGGTTCTACTGCTTCCCAGGAATTTTTTTTCGGGAAAAGAAAAATTGCAGCACAGTCAAAGAACAGCTTTGTCAGGAGGGTGAAGAACTCGACACTTTGCCTTGAAGCATTGATTGTCCCATCCAAATCAATCCCTATCTTCATCTGTTCTGCTCCTGACCAATTCCTACTTACACTCGCTCAACGGTTTTGCCTTCCACCACAAATCTCTCTCAACAGCCAGTCCTAATGCCCCTTTGACCTGCTCCAACTGGCCGAGCAATACATATCCCAGTTCACCCTCTGGGACAATTGGACTTATAACCTTGCAGAAGAACAGCCAGTCACCATCTTCCTGTTCAGACCCTTCGACTATGTACCAAGTCCATCCTGCATCTGGAGTGAAGAATTTGAGATTACAGATGGGGTCAGCTACTTCATCCTGGCTGTATAACGGTGGGAGTGTCTTTTCAATTTCTTTGGTCATGAGTTGCATATGGACTACCCACCTATACCCTACGAATCAACGTAATCCTGGCCCCAGGATACCTGCCCATGATCAGTTGTTTGGCTCTGAAGGTATTTGTAGTTGTTATTAGTTCCTGGTAAGCCTTTCCCTGCCATATGAAATGTATTTCAAAGGTTGTCATGGGCGTTTCTCCAACTGATATTTTTCTGTCACCCATTCCAACCAGAAATCATTTCTCTGGAAAACCAATCACTTGATGGGCCTGACCTCGAAGTCATTGAACCAGTTCTCCCTGTCGATACCTAAGAACCTATCGAGTTCGGACTTTTCAATATCGACCCTGTAAACCAGATTCTTCCTATGGGGATACATATCATCCGGTTCTACAAGGTGGTCAACAATCTTGCCTGTGCCTACCACAGTCCCCTCGAAGAGAACCTCAACTTTTGTGCCTTTTGGGTATATGTGTTTCTTTTTGCTCATTTTTTTCTCCCTATAGGTTTCATCCCCCAGAATTTCCTGTGTAGATTTTTTATTACCGTTGGGATTTTTCTTGTCCATCTCACACAGTTGTAGGCATGACCTGCCGTGTGAATAACATCCATCTTCTCCAACTCATAAATGGTCTGGAAATTATTCTCAGGTGTCATCTTGTCGAATTGGAGAACAGGCAATGCTACCTGTGATCCTATTCTTGACCATACCAACCCTGTATCCGTGTCAATTCCATATTGAATGTTTCTCATTTTTCAGTCTCACAGATGTTCTTTTCTCCCTATCTGTGAGAAATATTTTCTCTGGAAAATCGGGAGTGGGGACAAGTAAGAATATTTTCCTTTCTCTGCTCCGTTTTTATTTCAGAGATAGACAACAATTAGCTACCATCTCCGAACCAATCCTTAACAGCTTCGGGATCGATGTATTCGGAATTGAGAAACCTATCAACCACATCCTGAGCCAGAGCCTGAGCATAATCACCATTTTTAGGGTGATTTTCCCCTATGATTTGGTTTAGCTCATCTTGAGAAACTTTCACAGTTACTTCCACCATCGTTTTTCTCCTGTTTTTAGAACTCGACTGTTGAGTCTTTAGTTACATCAAAGGGGAAATAGGAATCGTAGTCCTCTCTGCCTTCTCCCGCTTCGTGTTTTTCCATTGCTTCATCTCTCTTTTGCTCTGTGGGAAAAGGGCCAATCTGCTCTGCCTCTACACCACCAAATACATACAAGAAATAGTAATCCCTGCCCGGCTGAACCATTTCAAAAGGCTGATAGACTTCTTCCCTCACATCAACATCCACTGGTTCTCCCTGCTCATCTTCTCTATCGACGGGGTCCCCAGCTTTGAATTCCTGCTCGACACAGATGAATTTCTCATCTCTCTTCTCAAACATCTGTGTCACAAACCCAGGAGTGATCTTGTTGTATTTGTCGATCATTGGTTTTCTCCTATTCATACTTGTATGCCACAAAACTCCACCCCAGGACTTCAAATCCCTCAGTAATGGCATCTTCTTCAGTGGTACTCTCCAACTCTATTTGGTCGTTCCCATCGTTGTTATTGACCAGCTTATACTTTGTGGAGTTTTGCCCTTCTGTAACAACTTCTTCATAGTTGCAAACTGTGCAGTGGTCAAACACCTCCCCAGTTTTATGGTCTGTTTCTCTTTGAGCCGGACCACCACACTCTGGACAAGTTACGTTATCAATTGTGCTGCTCATCTCTTTTTCTCCTGTCTGAAGAAATCTACAGCCTGTCTCAGTTTTTCTATGGCTGTTTTAGGTCCATACTCTCCCTCTTCATCTGTTTGAAGAACCTCTCCATAAGTGTCAAAATCGTCTAATATCTGCTTAGCTGCGGCCAGGAGCATATCAGTTGCGTCATCTTGACTTTCTTGTTGTTTCTTATTGGCAGTATGTCTCATCATTTATTCCTGTTTTTACTACAGAAAAGATTTTGTATTTCTCTAGAAAGTTAAGCCGATATGCGAAATCAACCGTACGTCACAAACGACTTTCTCGTTATCCTGCCTTTGTATTTCTCTCCCGCCGGAGTGTACCGATAATAGCATTTCTCTGGAAAACGGGAACACAGGTGGTTGAGACTGCCGTCCAGATTGCCTCTGAGATTGTCCAGGTTGGCCCTGGGGGGAGATAATCGGAAATAGGGGTTTGGGTAGGGGTAGGAAGAAATCTTTTTAATTTAATAAGGAATTATAAACGAATTGGATTGTCTATCTGTGGGGAATCAGTCCCCCTCCACCTTCATAATATTCTTACATCCTTCTATTGGTGAATCTACAACCATCCCCTTTTCTTCTGCGGCAGATTTGAGCCCACCCAAAAAACCGGCAATAAGAGCAGTGGATTCGTTGATGTTCTTTCCCAGAACCTTCATATCCCTTGTCTGCCAATACTCCCCTTCATCATAGACATCTACCTGAAAGCCATCAGCTTTCAGTATGTCGAGCAGTTGGACTACCAGCAGGTGGCACTTAACAAACTCATCTGCATACTGTGTTTTGCAGAAACTCCTACAAACAAATTTTCCTCTTATTCTCTGAAAGTTTAACTCAGCACTTTCACAACCCTCTCCCGGCCAGAGATACAGAGATACCATGGTAGTAGGTTTTTGGACCTTCCAAGACGTATTCCCCTCGTGCTTCCATTCCCCGAGTTCTACCATTTGCCAGGGTGTTATACCCAGTTCCTTCATCGCCGCATCTCTCTCTTCTCGACTATTGCCCCGCGTTTGGTGATAATTCCACAAATCAATGATTGCTTGGCTGATTTTGACAGTCCCTACCTCTCCTACCTCTTCAAAAGGTAAATCCCTACATGCCTGTCGTATCTTCTCCAACTTCGTTTGGAGTTGTTTGACAGTGCCTTTGTATTCAATTGTGTAATGTATTGTCAGTCCCATTGTTCTTTGCTCCAGAATAGTGTTACCCTTTTTCTCTATGTCCGGCAAAAACAATTCTCTGGAAAATCAGTCCCAACTAATTTTGGGGTAATTTTCAAAGCAGGTTTTTCCGTCAAACTGGAATCTCCATATAGCTCCATCTTCTCCACCCATTTCTATGAAACTACCGGCTTTAACAAAGGGGGCAATGGCATTGAAAAGCTCCAGCTCATACCCACTCTTGCCTCCTTCAAATTGTATGGCTTCAATGTTCCCATCGTCATCGAATTGTGGTTTCCAACACCATGACTCCAATGCTTCCTTGAGAGTTTGGGTCTGGAGAATGTGAGAATCAAAAATCCTTCTGTTCTTTTCTCCAGCAAGTTTAATTGCTTGCAGTGCTTCCTGCTGTTTTTCTTTCGGCAAGAAAAAACTGTTGTCTCTCTGGTCCATGTAGTAACCCATTTTTCTGCTCCTGTTTTTCCCATAGAAATAGAAAAACAAATCTCTGGAAAATCATTCCCAGGTAATTGTAGGGTATGCCGCTGTGGTGGTGGTTCTCAAAGCAAATGCAGTGGGAGCAAATAGAAGGTATCATCCTAATAAAAAAAGGGGGAGGCACAGGCATGTACAGTCTTTCATCACCCAGCCTCCCCGTTGTAAAGTGCCTTTACTCCACAGAATTCAAATTCTATGATTAGGTTTTTTCGTCGCACTTACAACATAGACCATTATAGCAGGTGACACAGCATTAGTCAATAGATCATCAGAAATAATGGTGGGCTGGGGGCGGAGGGAGAGAGGAGAGGGAAATGTAACCCCAACCCACCAATACTATTATACCAAATTTCCCACAAACAACTGCACAAGAATTGGGCAGAAATGATACCTTTTTCTTCCTGCTGTTCTGGTTTATATATTCTTATTTCTAATTAATTTTCTTCTACTGACCCTACCCAACCACCCCTTTTATAGATTCTTTCTTTTATATAAAGCCACAGGAGCTTCTATGCCCCTTTCGATATCGCTCCCCGCTCGTGCCGACGATCCTGCCTTTTAAGCATAATGAAGCTTCGATGTTTTTGAAATAGCGAAGTGGCGTCGATCAGCTTCTTGATGTATAATCTCCTGTCGAGAATCAAGGGGTTTTCAATAGGCCCCCTGCTCTTAGTTTACAGTTTATAGTTAATGAAAACAGCCAATCGGCAAGGGGGATATGCTTAACTCTGTCGGTCTCACACTTGGCAGCCTGACGCTGGACGTGCCCTTCTTCCAGGCGTCGCTGAGCGGGTATAGCGACTACGCGATGCGCTCGCTGGCTCGACGGTTCGGGTGCCCGCTTACAATTGCCGATATGATGCTGGCCAAGAGTGCGGCTCATCCCCGCGTTCTGCGGAAGGCCTGCTTTCGTCCCGGCGGCGATGAACATCCTATTGGCGCTCAGATCGTGGGCAAGACGCCCGCGATTATGGCCAAGGCCGCGTGTGATCTGGTTGCAACCGGCTACGATATTATCGATCTGAATTTTGCCTGTCCGGCCCCCAAAATCTTGCGACGTGGACGGGGCGGGGCGTTGCTAAACGATCCGGAAACGGTCATCGATATCGTGAAGGCTGTTCGCGATTGCGTTGCCGTGCCCATCCTGATGAAACTCCGCATCGGGGTGAATCATAAGCCTGAGTCCGTAGATAACTTTTGGGAAATCGTTACTCGCTCAATCGAACAAGGTGTCGATGCCCTCGTGATCCACGGACGGACAATCTCTGAGCGATATCGGGGCAAAGCCGACTGGGAGGTTCCGGCGGCGGTAAAGAGCCGTTTCCCGCACGCAACAATCGTGGGCAGTGGTGACATTTTCGACGCATCCGCGACGGTCGATCTTATGAAAAGGACCGGACTCGACGGGTTCATCGTTGCCCGCGGCGCCATCGGCAATCCCTGGATGTTTCGCGATCTTCGCTGTGTGTGGGAGAATCTCCCCGTGCCGCCGGCTCCCGACTTGGCCGAACGACGAGTGGTCATGCTCGAGCATTTCGAGCGGATCCTACGGGGTTATCCGGAAAGAAAGGCGGTCGGCAACTTCCGCAAGTTCGCCGTCTGCTACGCCCGCCGTCACCCCAAACGCAAACCGACTGTACTTGCCCTCATGAAGGGCCAAACGCGTGCGGAAGTCGAGACCGCTATCAACACCTGGTTTACGGAAGACTACCCCCGCGCTGATTAGTATGGCTTGCGTATAATCAGCACATTACTTAGAAACAGTGGAGATGTTGAAAAAGTCCATTGTCCCTGTCTTTATTTAATTCCAATTATTTTTCTTAGATTACCCCTATCTTTTCCCTTCTTGGCACACGTCTGGAAAAAGGGAGCGGTTGAAATTGCTACTGTTTATGGTAAGATTTGGACACCGAAGAACTCAATAGATGCTAAGAAAGGAGCATAGGCAATGAACTGGTTCGCTAAAACTATATGGATATCAATGGTTCTGTGTATTGCTTTCACACTCAATGCCGGTGCAGGAAGCAATGACATCGATCAGATGATTCGACAGAACCGCATGGGTGAATTGACCATCGAAGCCAAACCCGGAGCCAGTGTGCGTGTTGAGCAGATCAGACATGAATTCTGGTTCGGTGCGGCGATATCGTCATCGGTTTTCAGCGGAGGAATGAATCCCGAGGATGAACGCCGATACAAGGAGATATTCCTATCCAACTTCAATGCGGCGGTTACTGAGAATGCCTTGAAATGGCACGCCATGGAACCACGCAAGGGGCAAGTGGATTATTCCATTGTCGATGCTATCCTCAAATGGACGGAAGAAAATGAGATCCCGTTACGGGGTCACAACATCTTTTGGGGTATATCTGGACGAGTTCAGGACTGGCAAAAACAAATGGATGACAAGGAGTTGCTTGAGACACTCAGGAACCGGGCAACGACCATTGGAAGTCGTTACAAGGGCCGATTTGCAGAATACGATCTCAATAATGAGATGATCCACGGCAACTACTACGCTGACCGTCTGGGGCCAGGCATCACAAAGCAGATGGCCACCTGGGTAAAGCAGGCCGATCCTGAAGCACACCTGTATCTGAACGACTATGATATCCTGACAGGCAATCGGCTTGATGATTACATCAAGCACATCCGCGGCCTTCTCGATGAACAAGCCCCTATTGACGGTGTTGGTGCTCAGGGGCACCTTCACGGCGACTCGTTCGATCCGGCTAAACTCCGTAACGCACTCGACAAACTTGCCGAGCAAGGTTTGCCTATCTGTATCACCGAGTTCAACTTTCCGGGCCAACGTTCCAGCGTTTATGGACGCCGAGACGTGAAACTCACACCCGAACAGGAACAAGCCAAGGCAAAGGCAATAACGGAGTATTATCGTATCTGTTTCGCCCATCCCGCTGTCAAGGGTATCCTGATGTGGGGCTTCTGGGAACGTGCTAATTGGATTCCTCAGTCTTCACTTTATCTGCGTGATTGGACACCTACTCCTGCCGCCGAGGCCTATCGTGACCTGGTATTCAACCAATGGTGGACACGATGGGAAGGCAAGGCAGACAAAGACGGTTATTGCCGTATCCCTGCATTCTTTGGCAAGCATCGGGTGATGGTTGACGGCAGTGAGAAGACCGTTTATCTCAAGAAGTCGGCAGGATCAGGGACGGTATCATTCAGGTAGATGTTCGGCCTGACCTTGTGAGATTGCTTCTGTTGTGAGAAAAGACCAGACTATATCAACCACGACTCCTATTTATAGCTACAACAGTCATACACAAATCTGACAGTGCCTGAAAAGCCCCCAGGATTTGTCCAGTTCTATTTTCTTCTATATCCTGCCCAACCACCACCTGCTGTGGTTTTCCTGTTGTACAAGCACCGGGTTGTCCCTACAGCCCTCCGGTGGTGGATCTCAACTGCCTCACAGCCTCTCTTCTGCCTCCTCCAAAGAGCAGGATTTGAAGACCTTTGTAAGGTCGTAGCTGTCTTTATCTGCCATTTTTTCTTTGACCATCTTCCTTTCGATATGAGTCAGTGGAGTCTCTCCCAGATAGGCAACATTATACATTACATCTTTGCCTGTTCTTCCATTAGTGCCGACAACCCAATCACACCCCTCTTCGATGCCCGAAATTTCCTTGTTAATGACTTGTGCTCGACTGCCAAATGCTCTGGCCACAGATCTCGGCATATCGAGAATCTTCATCGTGTTACTGTTTCTGTCAATGCACCAACAGGCATATCTCACCGATAAGTTGCCGATTATATGAGGGTATTTCTGTTTTAACTGCTGACCTATATGTTCGTTGTCAATGACAACACACTTTTTGTCATTGCTGAAGACCCTGACAACCTTGGCAGGATGGCCGAGTAACCTGATCTTCAACTTACATTCCGGCTTGACTCTCAAGAACTCATCAGAGTCGTAGGTCTTGCTGTTACTGCTTACAATGTTCCAACTGTTTTCCATAATACATTCTCCTATAAATTTTTCTTTGTTACGTAACGATTTCCACGTAGTCCCACCTTATAATTGCCTGTTTTTCCAATCAGGCCACAACTCAGCAGTATCTTGATTATGCCTGAAAATTTGTGCCTACCACATTTCTTCCCAAACTCAGCCAGGAACAGGTCATCAGCTTGGCTATATGACAGACTACTTCTCAATATGATATGTTGTTCTGAATCCTCCATCCTGCAAATGATATGATAGACAAAACCTATTTCTTCAAAAGCAATGTTTCTGGTCCGTTTGCCTTGCCTATATGACATATCCCCAGTAACACAGGAGCTAATCAAGCTGAGTATCCCGGTCTTCTCCTCGCTCCAGTTCAGCTTGAAACCAGTATGGCTATCATCATATTGTTGAGAGTAATAATCTATACACCCCCTGAATCTGCTACGCCTATTAACAGTGCTTATTTCACTGTTCCGGTTCAAACCTCTGGCCACATATTCTTCTTCGGCCTCCTCGATAGTCGGTATCCTGCCCAACCTATTGATATATGAACGTATGAATCCAGATGTCCTCTTCATCGTGTTGTCTTCTGTCTTCAACTCATTCAGTATTTCTTCATATTGCTTATTGCTGCTGACCTTCCTGCTTTGTCTGTAGTTGTCCCAGAATCTGTCTATTTCAAAATCTTCCTGATTCTCTATAACCTCCGACCAGTCTATAGTGTCAGGGTAATCGGGTGTTTCTTCTTCCTCTTCTGGGCTGTCCACCCTGTTGTTTTCTTCTCCATTTTGCGTATTGGTACACGCACAGTTATTACATAGGGTTTGTTCTCTACTTTTTAGGGGATATGGTTCTACTGTTTCAGTAGTCCTGTTTTTCTGAGTGTGACAACTCTTATCTTTCCCTTTGATGGGGATAGGAAATGAGTATTCATCTAAGTACGAATCAGAAGAAGAAGTACTAATACCGGCATATTTATCGATCTCAAGAGAACCTGATGAAAGATAATATCCACCGGAATAAGTAAGATAGGCGGAAGAGGTACGTTTTAGAACCTGTATATCTTCCAGGACCTGATGATAAATACTAAGCAATTCAGAGGACGTATAATAAGGAAGAAAATGAAATTGTTTAATACAATCCATATTAGGGACGGCATCACTATATTCTGATGGAGTAGCTCCAAACATGGGAAGCTTGAAGGCCCTTTGATATGTGATTTTGTAGTATTTCCTGTTTTTGGTTGGAGGAGAGAAGGAGATATCGTTGTCAGATAGGAATTTGGAGAAGGTGGATCGTATTTCCTCTTCTGAAAGATGTTCGGTTAGCTTGCTGGGAAATGACCGGCATTTTTCAGGAATGTGGTGAATTGTACTATTTATGAGATAGGATATATAATCTTTCCATATCTTGGATTTGGGATTGATGAATTTTCCCAGGAATTTATATTCTTTATCAGATTTTAGAAACAGGGTGGTCCAATTCTTCTCATATGGATTATGGTCCAGTAGTTCCAGCTTATAAGGCAGTCCGACAGGTTCATCTATTGGGGCCTCGTAGCCATGGAGGTTCTTCAGTTCGTTGAGTTTGGCAAACAGCTTTTCCAGGAAATTGGATATTTCATCCATCACCCCAAATGATTTGAGGAACTTGATTTTCAAGTAGCCATGCCTGCCTTTTCCATTGGTTGAGTCTTCCCAATATGTGTTTGGAAGATATTTCTTGATGAGTGCTTCGACTTCACGGACGTGCCATTCTCCATTGTGACAGTCGATGTCTATTCCTATCAACAGTACATGGTACTTGGGGTCTATTGTCTTCTTCTTGGTTATTTCCAGTTCGGGCGAAAAAGAAAGAGCCAGAGCATCTTTATCATACTTTCCATAGCCTGTTGTAAGCTTTGCGTTGGGAAGAGATTTGTAGAATAGGATGACATCCCTGTTGAAGTGGTGTGGAAACATCGATTTCGTGATTGCTATAGGCTTGAGCAGACTGTTTTTTGAAATTAGTGAGGCTAATACACAGTTAGGATTAGCAGTGACAATCTGTTTCTCACCGTTCTCATCTGTGTAACGAATTACATAGTCAAAAGGAGAGATAAAGCCAATGACAGCATACCAGGCTGCTTCGATTTCTTTTGCATAGGTCTCTCTCTTATTGTGTCCCATTTCTGTGCCGCATAAATAAAATACCCAGTGGGGGTACTGAGCCGCACTGGGTAGGGCAAGAAATGCAACTATATAGTTTTATGCAATTACATTTTGATATTGAACTTTTCTTGCCCATATTAGTTCCTAAAAGCAGTCAGTACGCCGCTGTTTTGTAATGCTTCTTCACAAATGCCTTAGGTTCTTACATCTCCTCATCATTACTATTCTCAATTTATTTCAACATTCCTTCTTCTTTCATATCGAAATTTCGGTGGGAGAATTATTAGCTCCGCAATTGTCCCTGAGAGACGCTATATTAAACACAATACCCCGTTCTTTAGTCTGTCCCCACACTTCCTTACGCTTGTTCTCCACATCTTCCATAGTTACCCAAAGACCGATTCTTGCGGCATAGTCAGTTCGACCAAGAGCTTTGTTGAAGATTACAGTAGCAGTCTGGACGTGCTTTCTTGCTGTTGCTCTCGTGGTAGTGCCTTCCAGCTTCGATTCCAATTCCCATGCCGCTTCAAATATGAAGGCATCACGGAACTTCTCTATTGCACTTGCATCTTGATTTAATTCTTTCAACATATGTAATTCCTTAAAAATTAGTTAATAAAATCATTTTGAAATAGGCCACCAAAACATTGGTGAGCCCTGTTTTCCTATATATTATACCGACAACACTTTCACTTTCAAGATAAAAAATGTAGAAATTGCATATTATTATAGAAATAGTCTTTTTGGGGAGAAGAGAAGAAGAGATGTATCAGACAAAGAAGAAGAGCAGTGTAGTTACCATCTGTAGGTCTAAACGGCTTTGTAGGATTAGGTAGAATTAACGATCTCCCCTTGGTCCGACCTATATGACCCCTTTGAAATTGTTTCATTTTCTTTTAATAAAATCTAAATGGGGAGAGGGGATTTCCTGATGTAAATAGAAAAAACTGCCGGGAAGCTGCTTGAACAGCTGGATTTCTTTTTTTCCGAAAAATAATTGTCGACAGGGCAAAAAACGACACAGTGTCGTTTTTGACATCACCATAGAAAGGAGAATGATGGAAGTTGGAAGCTTTGTATCAAATTGGACAAAGCTCTGACTTGTG
>Ga0315287_10002731_pt1 | contig 16803 bp, 22 predicted proteins | sample YL17G11_0_MG_FD_205037 | JGI IMG/M metagenome (GOLD analysis project Ga0315287, IMG submission 205037) | Sediment microbial communities from Yellowstone Lake, YNP, Wyoming, USA - YL17G11_0 | ecosystem: Environmental > Aquatic > Freshwater > Lake > Sediment | place: USA: Wyoming | collected...
GGCCGTCCAGGCCAGCGACCCGGGCCCCGTCCGGGCCACGGCCCCTTAGCTCCCGACCCCCCGCACCGGGATCGGACGGCCGATCCGACCCCGAGATCGCCCTAGTCGATCTTGCGGGCGGCCGGCGGCGGCCCGTGGGTGATCGTCGCGTCGGGCCCGGGCAACGACCGGAACGACGATCCACCGTAGATTCGCCGGGGATGCCGTTCACCCATCGCGTCGACGTGCGCTATCTGGAGGCGGACCAGCAGGGCGTCGTGTTCAACATGTGGTACCTCGCCTACCTGGACGACGCCATGACGGCCCTCCTGGCCCACGGCGGGCTGAGCTACCCCGAGCTGATGGCCCAGGGCTGGGACGTGCAGCTCGTGCACACCGAGCTGGACTGGGTCGGGCCCCTGCGCTGGGGAGAGCGGGGCGAGGTCGACGTGGCCCTGGGTCGGGTCGGGACAACCTCGTTCACCCTGCAGTTCGCCGTCCGGGTCGGCGACCGCCCGGTGTGCACGGCCGAGACGGTGTACGTCGCGGTGGAGACCGAGGGCTGGACGAAGGTGGCCGTACCCGACGTGCTCCTCGCCGCCCTCGGCCCGATCGACCCCCTCCGCTGACCTCCCGGTTCTGGTCGGCGGGAACGGTTCGAGCGGTTGTGATTCGGCCAGGAACTTCCTCCAGCTTCACCGCCCTACCGGCGAATCGGCGGGTGGGCTGGTCCACCGGTGACGGCGAGTGACCGTCGAGGCGGGCCGCACCCCTTACGGGCCCGATTGGCCCAGCGACCGGACTGGTCGGACCCTCAGGCCAGGGGGGCGATGACCCGCTCGGCGTGGGCGGCCAGGGTGGCCTCGGTTTCGCCGAGGAAGAGGTACGAGGGGACGATGCAGCGGTCCACACCGGCCTCGGCCAGCTTCGCGGCCTCTTCACCGCCGTCCGGGCCGACGTCGATGTTGGCGAAGGCGATCCCGAACTTCATCGCCGCAACCTGAGAGAATGCGCCGCCTGGCGCCGGATCGGCGGGCGGGGCCGGGACCCGGCTCGCACCGCGATGAGCCGTCCGGCGACGAGCGACGAGCGAATCAGGCCGGCACCGCCTGGCGCACGGCCTCGGCCCCGCCGAAGCGGCGGACCGGGAGGCCACGGCCGTCGGCCTCGAACACGGTGGGCGCCTGGCGGACCAGGAAGTCGCGCGCCAGGCCGGTGTGACGACTGGCGTCCACGGTGACCACCCGGGCGTCGGGGTCGACGCCCTCGAGGTGTTCCACAATGGGGCCGCAGGACGCGCAGTAGGGCGTGGTGAAGACCACCCAGGTCCGGGCGGCACCGTCGGTCACCCACCCGGGGAAGCGGGCCCCGGGCAGGGCGTCGGACCCGGACCACCGGCGACGGCGCTGGAGCGCCACCCGGGCGGCGAAAGCCAGCCCCACCAGGGCCAGGACGACGACGAGGCGGACGATCATGCGGCGCTCAGGGGTCTGCCGCGCAGGCGGGCCAGCCAGAGGTAGACCTCGCAGCCCACGCAGATGCCGGTGATCGCGGCCAGACCGGCCAGGGCGGCTACCACCAGGGCCAGGCCCCACGCCAGGCCCGGGGCGCCGGCGAGGAACGCGAGGCTCGAGGCGAGGAGGAAGCCCACACCGACGGCGGCGGCGAAGCGGGGGGGTCGGGGGTCCTCCAGCTCGGACGGGGGTCCGAGACGGGGCTTCACCACCTCGGCGTAGAAGCGCAGCACCGGCCCGTAGCGGGGACCGAAGGCCGCGCCGAGCAGGAGCACCGCGGCGAAGATCGGCACCACGGGACGCCAGTCGGCCAGGAAGCCGGCCAGCAGGGCGACGGCCAGGACGGCCTGGTTGGTGCGCGGCCCACGGGGGTCGATCGGCGCGGGTCCGGTGTTCATCATCGCCAGCTTAAACCCGATCTGATCGGTCAGGTATTCCTGACCGATGTCCTGCAGTCGAAGATCAGCCGGCGATCAGGCTGCCGACGGCCCAGAAGGCGGCCAGGCCGCCGACGACCGCCATCACCACGGAGCGGACGATCGGCGCCTGCTCCAGGTCGCCCTCGGCGACATCCGGTGGGGGACGAACGATGGCCAGCACGTTGCCGACGCACAGCGCGCCGCCGATGGCCAGCACGAGGTAGGCCAGGAGGTCCTCACCCAGGAACATCGCTCACCTGCCTCTCGCTCGGGCCTTCGTCGACCCCGGGCGCCTCGGGGCTGATCGAACCTTCGTCGACCCCGGGTGCGCCCAGCACGAGGAGACCGCCGGCCACGACCAGCACGCCACCGACGACGGTACCGACCCCCAGGGTCTCGTCGAGCACCAGCCAGCCGAGGAAGGTGGCCGAGGCGGGCTCCAGGTAGGACAGCACGCCGGTGTGCAGCGCCGGGATGCGACCGAGGCCCCCGAGGAAGACGGCCAGGGCCAGGGCCGTGTACACGAGGCCGAGGCCGAGGACCCACACCACGTCGGCCCTCGTGGGCCAGGCCCCGTCGCCGGCCACCGCCAGGGGGACCAGGACCACCGACGCGATGCTGACCTGGGCCAGGGCCAGACGGCGCCCCCCGTAGAGCGGGGAGAGGACCTTGGCGTTGATCAGGAGCACGGCCAGCAGGACAGCGGCCAGCAGGGCGCAGACCAGCCCGGCCACCTCGACCCCCTCGGCCCCGAGGCCGACGAGCAGGATCGTGCCGACCAACGCGAGGCCGAGGGCCACGCCCGTCCGCCGGGTCAGTTGCTCGCCCAGGGTGAAGGGGGCGACGGCCGCCATCAGGACCGGGGCCAGGAACACGATGAGGGTGACCAGCCCGACCGGGGCCCGCTGCAGGGCAGCGAAGAAGAGGACCCAGTGCACGGCGAGAGTGACCCCCTGCAGGAGGGTGCGGCCGGGGCGGTGGACGACGAAGCGGCGGCCCACGTCGTCGGGGCGAAGGACCAGCCAGAGGCTGAGGGCGATCGAGGCGATGGCGACCCGGTAGGTGACGACGGTCAGGGCCGACAGGTCGATCTGGCGCACGACCAGGCCGATGGAGCCCCAGAAGGTGGCGCAGCCCGCGACCTGGAGCTCGGGGCCGAGGCGGGTGCGCACGTCGGGACCCTACGTCGGCCCGAAAAGAGTTCTGGCGTCCGGAGCGCCACCGGTCGGTGGTGCTCCGGACGCCAGGACCGGTGGGGTGGGCGGGAGCCACGGGAAGGCGCCAGCACCCTGGGAAGAAGCGCTGGTGGCGATGCATGGAGGGAGTCGTGACCCCCGCCCTTCACCCCGGTGCCAGTGGGGGCGATTGCCACTGACAGGCTTATCTACGGCGGATTCCCCCGACTCTTGAGAAGAAATCCCACCCTCCGCGGCCGAATCAGGGGTCAGGGGTCGCGGAGAGCGGTGTCCGGGTCGAGGTCGGCGTCGGTGACCTCGGGCTCGAGGCTGACGGTGGCGGTCACGTCGTCGGCCTCCACCCGCTCGATCTCGGTCAGGGTGGGGGCGCCGATGTCGGGGTCGAAGCAGTAGCGGGCCCGGGTGCCGAGGGGCGGGGCGAACAGGTCCCGGGCCAGGGTCAGCACGAAGCACTCCCCGACCGGGCCGTCGAGGTCCTCGGCCACCACCGTGTAGAGGGGATCGTCGCCGGTGACGTACCCCTCCAGTGTCTCGAGCTGGCGGGTCACGTCGTCCTCGTAGGTCCGACCGGCGGGCGCCTCGTCACAGACCAGCCGCCGGTCGCGATAGGTGCAGGCCAGGCGGCGACCGCGCACCAGCCCCGTGCCGCCGTCGCCGTCGATGGCCAGTCGGTCGGGGGGACGCTGGGCCACGACCAGCCGATCGGAGAGTTCCGCGTCGGTGCTGTGGGAGGTACGGGTGAAGTCGCTGACCGAACGGAAGGTGGCCGCCCGGCTGCGGGCCCAGGCGTCGAGGAAGCGCTCGGCGGGCGCGGCCTCGGAAGTCGGCGCGGGGTCGTCACCGTCGAGGGCGGCCACGGCGCTGAGCCCGACGAGGGCCAGGAGCACGACCGCGGCCAGCCGCCAGGAGGGGCGCCGAGCCATGCGGCGACGGTAACCCCCACGCCCGTGGCGACCCGGGCATGGTCGACGTGCGATCCTGGTGCCATGGGATACCACCACGTGGCCATCGCCACCCGGGACCTGGACGCCACCCACCGCTTCTACAGCGAGGCCATGGGCTTCGAGTTGGTGCGGGTCGAGGCGGCACCGACCGACGAGCCCGACGGCTGGGCCAAGCATCTCTTCTACGACACCGGGGGCAACGGCATGTTCGCCGTCTGGGACCTGCACGACCCGCGGGTCGCCGAGTTCGACCCGGCCATCTCCACCGGCCTCGGCCTGCCCATCTGGGTGAACCACGTCGCTTTCGACGCCCCGGACCTCGACACCCTCGAGGCCGCCCGGGACCACTGGCTGGACCTGGGCATCGACGTGATGGAGATCGACCACGGCTGGTGCCGGTCGGTCTACGCCGTCGACCCGGCGGGCACGATGGTCGAGTGGTGCACGACGACCCGGGTGTTCACCGACGACGACCGGCGGGACGCGGCCCGGGACCTGGCCGACCCCGCCCCCACGCTCAAGGCGCCCCCCGAGCCGGTGTTCCACCGGGCCGCCGACCGCGTGCCGACGGCCTGAGCCGCGACGACGACCCGACCGCGAAGCCGGTCCGAGTGGCGCATGGAGCGACGGTGACATGAACCTGCCCCCACTCCGGCCGGCCCTGGGGTACTGGCCCGATCCGGCCGATGCCCCTCCGGTCGAACCCCGGCGCGAGCCGGTGACGCTGGTGAGCCCCGACGGGGCCATCGTCCGGGGGATCCTGTGGACCCCGGCATCGGGACGATGGCGCACCGCGGTCGCGCTGACCCATCCCCGGGGCGACTTCAGCGTCCACTACGCCTGTCCCCCGCTGGCCGCTGCGGGCTACGCCGTGCTCGGCTTCGCCACCCGCTACGTCAACAACGACACCGACTGCCTGCACGAGGCGTGCCTGGTCGACGTGGAGACGGCCATCGCCCACCTCCGAGGCCTCGGGGCCGAGTCCGTCGTCCTGCTCGGCAACTCCGGGGGCGGCTCGCTCATGGCGATGGCCGAGGCCACCGCCGCCGATCAGGGTCGCCACCTGGGTGACGCCTACATCGCGCTCGCCGCCCACCCGGGCGAGGGCGAGTTCCTGCGCCAGGTCATCGATCCCTCGGTGACCGACGAGGACGACCCCCTGTCCGTCGACGCCGAGCTGGACATGTATCACCCGGACAACGGCTGGCGGCCGTGGCCCGAGGCGTCGACCTACGACCGCGCCTGGCTGGCCCGCTACCGCGAGGCGCAGACCACCCGAATGGCCCGCCTCGACGCCCGGGCCGAGGCCCTGCTCGCCGCCCGTTCGGCGGCCCGGAGCGAGGCCGGGGCGATGGCGCGGGGGTCGCCCGAATGGAACCAGGTGCGGCGCCGGGCCGTCCACGCCCGCTACCTGACCATCCACCGCACGCTGGCCGACCCCGCCTACCTGGACCTCACCATCGACCCCGACGACCGGGAACGGGGATCGGTCTTCGCGTTCCCCGACCCCCTCGACGCCAACTACGGCTACGGCGGCCTGGCCCGGACGATGACCGCTCGGGGTTGGCTGTCGACCTGGTCGGCGGCTCACTCCCGCGCCCGGATGGCCGACACCCTCCCTCGGGTCACCGTGCCGACGCTGCTGGTCCACGCCACCGGCGACACCGAGGTCCGTTTGCGGCAGGCCCACGAGATGGCCGAGGCCTGTGGGGCCGAGGACCGCACCTACGCCGAGCTCACCGGGGCCCCGCACTACCTCGAAGGCCGGCGCCCCGAGGCCATGGACCTGCTGGTGGACTGGCTGCGGGACCGCGTGCCCGGCCCGGTGGCCCCGGGGGGCGGCGCCCGGGGCCCGAACGCCCGGCTCACCGGCGATGTGACCGACGGCAACGGGGGGCCGGCGCGCCGGACGATCCTCGGAGGGGCGGCGACACTCGGCCTGCTCCTCGGGGTCGCTCTGGCCGCCGCCACCGGCGCGCTGATCTGGCCGCTCGTGGGGGCAGTGGCCGGCGTCGGCGTCGGTGACCTCCTCGCCGGTGGGCGAAGATGAGGACGTGAGCGGGGCTGGGGCGCCGGGCGAGAGGGACGCCGGCGAGGAGATGCGGGTCGACGTCGCAGGTCCGCCGGCGCCCCAGCGGCGCTACTGGTCGCCGTGGCGGCTGGTCTTCCTGGTGTTCAGCGCGGCCACCCTCTACCTGCTGCTGCCCAAGATCCTCGACGTTCTCGACCGCTGGACCGAGCTGCAGACCATCTCGTGGCCGTGGTTCGTCGTCATGCTGGGCTTCCAGGTGGGCAGCTTCGCCTGCATGTGGTGGCTCATCCGGGTGGCCCTGCCCCAGACCGACTGGTTCACCGCGGCCACCTCGCAGATGGCCGGCGCCGCGGTGGCCAAAGCCGTGCCCGGCGGGGCCGCCGTCGGTGCGGCGCTCCAGTTCCGGATGCTGGCCACCAGCGGTGTGCGCATGGGGACGGCGGGCTCGACCATGGCCGCCACCTCCATCGTGTCGACGGGGACGCTGTTCGCCCTGCCCTTCGTGGCCCTGATCCTGGCCTTCTTCGGCGCCCCCATCCCCAAGGGCCTGGTCCTGGTGGCCTGGGCCGGCGGGATCCTGTTCATGCTCCTCGTCAGCCTGGGCGTCGTCGCCGTCAACACCGACCGACCCCTCGAGGTCGTCGGGGCCTGGATCGAGAAGGTGGCCACCGCCATCGCCCTACGCCGGGGCCAGACCAACCACTTCTCGGTGGCCCGGCTGCTGGCCGAGCGGGACCGGGTCAAGGCCGCCCTGGGCGAGCGCTGGGGCCAGGCCTTGGTCGCGTCGTCGGGGAACTGGCTGCTCGACTACCTGGCCCTGGTCGCCGCCCTGCAGGCGCTCGACGCCCGGCCCCGGATGAGCGTGGTCCTCTTGGCCTACGGCGCGGCCGCCGTCCTCGGCATGATCCCGCTGACACCCGGTGGCCTCGGGTTCGTCGAGGCCGGCCTGGTCGGGGCCCTGACCCTGGCCGGGGTGCCCGCCCAGGACGCCCTGTTGGCCACGCTGGCCTACCGCCTGGTCTCCTACTGGCTGCCCCTGCCCGCCGGCCTCGGCGCCTACATCGCCTTCCGGGCCCGCTACGGCAACCTCGGCGAAGAGGCCCCCGAGAACGTTCCCCCCCTCCCCCGCAACCCGCACTGACCCTTCGTCAGATGTTCTTGGCGCCGTCCTCGAACTTGGCGAAGCGGGGCAGGAACGTCAGGTGCACGGTGCCGATCGGCCCGTTGCGGTGCTTGGCCACGATCAACTCCGTGTCCCCGTCGTCTGCCTTCTCCCGGTCGTAGAGCGCATCCCGGTAGATGAACATCACGACGTCACTGTCCTGCTCGATGCTTCCCGACTCACGTAGGTCCGCCAGGGTGGGGCGCTTGTCCTGGCGGGACTCGACGCCACGGGAGAGCTGGCTGAGCGCGATGACCGGGGTCTCCAGCTCACGGGCCAGGATCTTGAGGCCCCGGCTGATCTCGGCCACCTCGACCTGGCGGTTCTCGGCCGAGGCCCGGCCGCTCATGAGCTGGAGGTAGTCGACGACGATCAGGCCGAGGTCGCCCAGCTGGCTCTTGAGGCGCCGGGCCTTGGCCCGCAACTCCATGATCGTGAGGTTGGGGTTGTCGTCGATCCAGAGCTCGGCGTCACCCAGACGACCGACGGCCCGGCTGATGCGCTTCCAGTCGTCATCGGTGAGCTGGCCGGTGCGGATGCGGCGGGAGTCGACCCGGGCCTCGGAGCAGAGCAGCCGCTGGGTGAGCTCGACGTGGCTCATCTCCAGCGAGAACATGAGCACCGATTTCTTGGCCTGCATGGCCGCGCCGGCAACCATGGCGAGGGCCAGGCTGGTCTTGCCGGTGGCGGGCCGGGCCCCGATGATGACCAGCGAGCTGGGCTGGAAACCGCCGAGCATGTTGTCCAGGTCGTTGAACCCGGTGTGGAGCCCGGTGATCTCGCCCTTGTTCTCGTAGAGCTGCTCGAGCCGGTCGAGGCCGAGGTCCATGAGCTGGTGGATCGGCATCATGGTGTCGGTGATCCGGCGCTCGGCGATCCGGAACACCATCGACTCGGCCGTGTCCACGGCCTTGTCCACGTCGTCGGGGATGTCGTAGCCGAGTTGGGCCACCTCGCCGCCGACGCCGATGAGCTTCCGCATCATCGCCCGCTCTTCGATGATCTTGGCGTAGTAGGCGGCGTTGGAGGTGGCCGGCGTCGACGACTCGAGGTCGACCAGTGCCCCGGCGCCGCCGACCGAGTCGAGCAGGCCGGCCCGCTTCAGTTCCTCGGCCACCGTGATGGGGTCGGCGGGCTCGCCCTGGGCGTAGAGCGAGGTGATGGCGTCGAAGACGTGGGCGTGGGCCGGCTTGTAGAAGTCGTCGACGGTGACGACCTGGATGGCGGCGGAGATGGCGTCGCTCGACAGGAGCATGGCCCCGAGCAGCGACGCCTCGGCGTCGAGGTTGTGGGGCGGCACCCGACCGGTCGGTCGGGGTAGCTCGTCGAAGTCCGCCGGATGGGGCGCGCCGTCACTCATCGACGCCCCCCATTCCCCACGCCGTCACTCTGGCCCAGGACGGTGGGCTTTCCAGGGGACGGTCCTGAGCAAAAGCTGTGCACGGCCTCGGGATATCTGCCTTCTCCTGTGGACCCGACGAGAGCACGGACACATGTTCCCCAGGGGGTCTGACAGGAACTCGTTGCGGCGGGACTCGTCCTGCATCCCGACGGGTGGCCGCGGATCAGGCCGCAGTGACCTCGACGATGAGGGGGATCTGGACCTCGGGGTGCGGGCGGACCACGACCTCGTGGGTGCCCACCTCCTTGATGGCCGTCTCGAGCACCAGGTCGTGGCGGTCGATCTCGATCGCCACCTGGGCGGCCACGGCATCGACCACGTCCGACGCGGTCACCGAGCCGAAGAGCTTGCCCTCCTCACCGGCGCGCATGGCGATGGTGATGGTGCGGCCGGCCAGCTGGGTGGCCACACCCTCGGCCACCTCCCGCTCGGCGGCGTCCTGCACGGCTCGGGACTTGGCCATGGAAGAGGCCTGGTCACGGGCGCCGGCCGTGACCTTGAGGGCCAGGCCCTTGGGCAGCAGGAAGTTTCGGCCGTAGCCGTCGGCTACGTCGACGATGTCGCCACGATGGCCGAGGCCGGACACGTCGGCGCGGAGGATGAGCTCCATCAGCCCTCCTCCGCCGGGGCCCCGACCGCCTCGACGTCAGGGGCGGCTTCAGGCTCGGCCTCAGCGGCGGATTCGGGGGCGGGCTCGAAGGTCGCCCCGTCGACGCCGTCGAGCTCGGCCGTCGGGTCGAACTCCTCGTCGGCCCCACTGCCCGCCGTGGGGGGCGGCGTGGCCGGGGTCGGCATGGGCATCGGGGCGTCGGCCCGGGGACCGCGCTCGCCGCGGTCCCGCGACGTGCGCTGGGTGGTCACCCGGCTGGTGTACGGCAGCAGCGCCATCTCGCGGGCGTTCTTGATCGCCATGGCGATCTCACTCTGCTGCTGCTGGGTGTTGCCCGTGACGCGGCGGGCCCGGATCTTGGCCCGGTCGCTCATGAACCGGCGCAGGAGGTTGACGTCCTTCCAGTCCACGTAGGGCACCTGCTCCTGGAGCAGGATGCTGACCTTCTTCTTGCCCCGTCGGGCGTTGTCCTTGTTCTTGGTCCGTCGGACCTGCTGCTTGGCCATCTAGAAGGGCTCCTCGTCCGGGTCGTAACCGCCGCCGCCGCCGGACGGCTCGTTGGCCGCGGGCCGGGGGCTGCTGCCGCCGCCGCCGCCGCCGGCGAAGCCGCCGCCTTCGCCGCCTTCGCGACGCTCGTTCTTGGTCACCTGGGCGGTGGCCCACCGCAGGCTGGGGGCGACGTCATCGGCCACGATCTCGACCTTGGAGCGCTTGTCGCCCTCCTGGGTCTCCCACGACCGCTGGTCCAGCCGTCCGGTCACGACGACCCGACCGCCCTTGGGGATGGACTCGGCGACGTTCTCGGCCAGCTGCGCCCAACAGGTGACGTCGAAGAAGGAGGTCGACTCCTCCCACTCGTTGTTGCGGTTCTGCCAGCGTCGGTTCACGGCGACGCCGAAGCTGGCGACGGCCTGACCGCTGGCGGTGAAGCGCAGTTCGGGCTCGCGCGTGGCGTTGCCCACGATGGTGACGGTGTTGCCTGGTGCCATTGCTCTGCTCCTTGGATCAGCCGGCGGGAGCCGGCTCCGCCGTGTCCCCGAGCAGGCCGCGGCGCGTGGCCTCGGCGTCGGGGAGACGGAAGGTCTTGTGGCGGACGGTCTCGTCCGCCAGTCGGAGGAAGCGGTCGACCTCGTGGAGGTCGGTGGCCTCGGTCACGACCTCCAGGACGACGTAGTAGCCCTCGTCCTTGTGATCGATCTCGTAGGCGAACTTGCGCATGCCCCACTTGTCGGTGGTGGCCACGCGCCCACCGGCGTCCCCGATCATCGAGGTCACCTGGTTGAGCAGGCCGTCGATGGTGGACTCGTCGACCTCGCGGTCGAAGATCACCATGAGCTCATACACCCGCGTCATGCGAGCATCACTTCCCTTCGGTTCCGGTGCGGGGCACCTGGAGCCCCGGGTGGGGGCAGGGTCGGTGTCCGCCCGAGGACGGACCTTGTCGGCCCCTGAGGCTAACGGGACGGGTCCACACTTCCTTCACGACCTCCAGTGTCCCCCGGAGGTGTGACAGCTCGACTCGGCGGTCCGAGGAACGACACCACGGCGGGGAAGGGGCCCTGCTCCTCGGCCGGCGGATCCGCGGTGCCCTCCCGACCGTTCCCACCCTGGGTGACCGGACGGGGGATTCGGCTCGGCCTCGGCGAACTGGCGCCTGATTCGAGGGCTCGTGTGCCCCCCCGACGACCCCCTGCTCGACCCCACGCCCCCGTGGTTGCCCTCGTTTGGCCCAGCCCGAGCGCGGGTCAGACCGGCGCGCAGGGGCCGGTCTGGACCAGGCGGGCGTCGGGGCCGTCGAGGCCGATCGCGGCCAGGCCGCCCTGGAGGACCTCCACCGTGTCGCGGTATCGACCGTCGGGTGGGTAGCCGGGGCACTGGTCGCCGAGGTCGAGGCAGGGGTCCATGTCCGCGGTGGAAACGATGGCCCCGTCCGCGTCGAGGTAGGCGATGGACAGCGGCGTCGGCGTGTCCCGCATCCAGAAGCTGCCGCCCCGGAGCCCTTCGGGGAAGTCGAAGAGCATCCCGGCGTAGTCGCCCAGGTCGACCACGTTCATCAGGCCCTGCGTGTACTGCTCCGCGGCGGCCGCGAGCAGCAGGCAGGACTCGATGACTTCGCCACCGTCGTTCGTGACCGCCACGGCGACCTCGTCGAACCCGGGAATGGTGACCCGCCCCGACGCGGAGGTCGGCCCGCCCGCCGACAGGTCGATGGCGTCGGGCACCGACGCCGCGGTGACCTCGGACCCAGCCGTCGACCCGCCCCCGTCGTCGGCACAGCCGGCGGCGAGGAGCAGGACGGCGAACGTTCGGGCGACACGGGACCACCTCATCGGTGGCCCAGTGTGGCGGCTGACCGACCGCTACTCGGCGCGGCCGTAGAGGCCGAGGGTCTCGGCCACCTCGTCGCTGAGGTGGTAGCTCTCGGCGTCGGACGGGAAGGCGCCGCTCCGAACGTCGGTGGCGTAGTGGGCCATGGCCCCCACCATCTCGTCCTTCATCGACGCGTAGCGGCGCACGAACTTGGGCGAGATGCGGTCCTCGATGCCGAGCAGGTCGTGGGCCACCAGCACCTGGCCGTCACAGCCCGGGCCGGCGCCGATGCCGATGGTGGGCACGTCGACGGCCTCGGTGACCATCCGGGCCACCTCGGTGGGCACGCCCTCGAGCACGACGGCGAAACAGCCGGCGTGGGCCAGGGCCTTGGCGTCGGCCACCAGGTCCTGCGCGGCCTCATGCGCCTTCGCCTGGACCTTGAAGCCGCCCATGGTCTTGATGGACTGCGGGGTCAGGCCGAGGTGGCCCATGACCGGCATCTCGGCGTCGAGGATGGCCTCGATCATGGGCAGGCGCTTGCGGCCGCCCTCCAGCTTGACCGACCCGGCGCCGGCCAGGATGAGCTTGGCCGCGTTGCGCACGGTCTCCTCGGTGGACACGTGGTAGCTCATCCACGGCATGTCGCCCACGATGAGCGGGTGGGGCCGGGCCCGGGCCACGGCGGCGGTGTGATGGGCGAGGTCGTCGATGGTGACCTGCAGGGTGTCCTCGTAGCCGAGGACCACCATGGCCACGGAGTCGCCGACCAGGATCAGGTCGACGCCGGCCTCATCGGCGATGCGGGCCCCGGGCGCGTCGTACGCCGTGACCATGACCAGGGGATCGTGCCCGTCCCGGACCTTGCGGTTCCGGATGTCGGGCGCGGTGACGGGCTTGCTCATCGAAGCCATCTCCTTGTCGTCCAGCGCACATTCGGCTGCCGGCGATGACCCGCAGTTTAGCCTGGACGGCGATGGCGGACCAGCGGGGTGTGACCAGGGGCACCTGTGACTCGTGTGGCCGGCACGACGAGGACGTGACCGAGGTGGTCCGGGTCTACGTCGTGGCCGAGACCTGGGACCAGGAGCGCCAGGTAACCGAGGCCGAGGGCACCGAGCGCTGGTGCTTCCCCTGCCTGACCCACTACCCCCACCGGGTGGTCGGGGACGATCCCGAGGCCGACGCCGGGGATCGGACGTAGGGGGCGGGGTCGCCTCAGATCAGCGACTTCCGCTCGAGGCGGCGGACCGTGAACTGGTTGTCACCGATGTTGCGCACGCCGAACGACGGCGGCGAGCCCTTCCGCCACGGGGCCAGGCCGAGCTCCTCGAACCAGGTCTTGATGGCCGGGTGACGGAACTCGGGACAGCTCCGCCAGAAGGCCCCGGACAGGTCCACCTCGACCGGCGCCGGATCCTCACCGAGGAAGAGCACGACGCTCGCCCAGGCCTTGTCGATCACGATGTCCCGATCCGACGCGGTGATGGCGAGGCCGTAGGTCGGGTTCGCCTCACTGCCTCCTGACCAGCCACGGGCACGCATCTTCAGCTCCTCAACATTCGTCGGACAGGCACGCTCGATCGGACGGTCACTCGCGTTGGCGGGCCAAGGCCGCCCCGCCGGGCGGGCCGGGGGCCGGGATGGTCGTGGACGGCGGCGGCGGCGGCGCGGTCGTGGACGGCGGCGGCGGCGCGGTCGTGGGGGGGGGCTCGGTGGTGGGCGGCGGGGGGCCGCTGCTGCCGTCCTCCACGCAGCTCTCGACCACACCGTCGCCGTCCAGGTCCGCCGGGACATAGCCGGCGGGGCAGGTGGCGGTGGTCGTGGGGTCGTCGGCCTCGGCGTCCCCGAAGTCGGTCCGGCCGGGGAAGTCGGTCAGGTTGGCCAGCTCACAGTCGTTGTTGACGTAGCCGGCCGACGTGATGCGCTCCATGAACTCGTGCCACAACGGCGCGGCCAGCGTGCCGCCCTCGCCGGACAGGGGCTGGACCGTCTCGCCCGGGGCACCCACGTTGCCGACCCACACCGCGGTGGTGACGTTGCACGTGAAGCCGACGAACCAGGCGTCCTTGTTGTTCTGGGTGGTACCCGTCTTGCCGGCCACATCCCACCCCGACAGCTGGGCCGCCGTGCCGGTACCGCCGGAGACGACGCCGCGCAGGGCCGTCGTGACCGTGTCGGCCACCTCGGGGGAGATGACCTGCTGGGACGGCTCGTCGGCGCTGTAGATGATGTTGCCCCGGGCGTCCTCCACCCGCTCGATGAGCACCGGCTCGTGGTGCAGGCCGTGGTCCCGGAAGCTGGTGTAGGCGCTGGCCATGTCCAGCACCGACACCTCGCCGGCGCCCAGGACGATGGACGGGAACAGGGGCAGGTCGGACTTGATGCCCAGGGTGTGGGCCATCTCGATCACGTTCTCCGGGCCCAGCTCGAGCATGAGCTGGGCGAAGACCACGTTGGACGAGGCCTGGGTGGCGTTGAGCAGGGTCCGGCCGCCGGATGCTCCACCGCCGCAGACGTCCCAGTTCTCGGTGCCCGGGATGTCCAGGGAGACGCAGCTCGGCGCAGGCAGTACGGCCTCGGCCGAGTAGCCCTGCGCGAACGCCTCGGCCAGGGCGAAGGGCTTGAACGAGGACCCCGGCTGGCGGCCCGAGCCGCCGCCGCCGGCCCCGGTGGCCAGGTTCAGCTCGGACACGTTGAAGTCGCGGCCGCCCATCATCGCCCGCACCCGGCCGTCGGCCCCGACCGCCACGATGGATGACGTCGGCGCCCCCGACGGGTAGTTGTTGACCACGGTCTCGTAGGCCTGACGCTGCCAGTTCTGGTCCAGCGTCGTGTACACCCGCAGGCCGCCGCCGTAGACCCGCTCCTCGCCGAACAGGTCGACCATCTGCTGGCGCACGGACTCATAGAAGTACTCCGAGCCGATGTCGTGGCCCCGCACGTGGGAGAAGAGCTGGGCCTGGGTCCGGGGCAGGACGTTGCCGGGAGGGCACTCCTGCTGGCAGATGCCGAAGGGGTTGCGGTACCACTCGACGTCGACGGCCTGGTCGTACTCCTCCTGGGTGATGTAGCCCAGCTCCTTCATGTTGACCAGGGTCGTGTTCCGGCGCCGGTAGGCCTCTTCGGGGTTCCGGTCGGCGTCGGCGGACTCGGGGGCCCGGATCAGGCCGGCCAGGTAGGCGGCGTCGGTCAGGGACAGATCCTGGACGTCCTCGAAGAAGTAGGCCTGCGAGGCGGCCTGCACGCCGTAGGCGCCCCGGCCGAAGTAGACGGTGTTCAGGTAGCGCTCGAGGATCTCCTCCTTGGAGAGCTCCCGCTCCAACTCGACGGCATAGATGGCCTCGCGGATCTTGCGGGCGATCGTGCGCTCGTTGGTCAGGTAGACCGTCTTCACGTACTGCTGGGTGATGGTCGACCCGCCCTGTTGGGACACACTGCGCCCCGACACCTGGGCCCAGCCCGCTCGGGCGATGCCCGCCGGGTCCACGCCGTTGTGCTCCCAGAAGTTCTGGTCCTCGGCGGCGATGACGGCGTCGATCAGGACCTCGGGAATGCGCCGGTAGGGGACGACGACCCGGTTCTCCTCGCCGTTCAGCTGGGCGGCGGCGTTGTCGGGCCCGCAGCGCCCGGTGACCTCGCGGGTGCAGATGAAGGAGGTCTCGGCCAGTCGGTCGCCCTGGGGGGGCAGGTCGATGTTGGACAGGACCAGGCCGAGACCGGCCAGGGCGGCGATGACCACGAGCATGGCCAGGAACAGCAGGCGGCGCCAGCGCCAGAAGAGGCTGCGGCGGCGGAAGCGGCGGCGGCGGAGGCGACCCCAGAGGGTGAGGCGCTCGTCGGCCGCGTCAGCGGGATCGCGGGTGGTGGTGTCCGAAGGCATGCAGGAAGAACGGGTCGAGGAATCGAGCTGTCCCCCGAGGTTACCGTTCGATTACGGAATCGTCCGGTCGCGGTCGTCCCCACCCGAGTGGCTTCGCCGGCGCTCGGCGACTCCGGCGCCCGCCGAAGCTGCAGGCGCGGCTGGTTCCGCTCCGCTGCGCAGCGTCGGGACCGGCCGGGCCGGCTACAGATCGAAGACTCTCGACAGGTGGTTCCAGCCGCAGTCGGGGCAGACCTCGACGACGTAGCAGCGGTAGGTGCCCTTGCGCCGGGTGACCTTGGCCAGCTCGGCTCGGTCCCGCACGCAACGCCCGGCCGGGCCCAGGTAGGAGCCGAACACGTAGGAGACCAGCTTGAGCTTGGCCTCCTCACAGACCGGGCAGTCGAGCTGGGTGGACTCCTCGACGTAGTCCCGGGCCACCCGCAGGAGTTCGGGGTGGGCGTCACAGACCTCGTGGCGGGCCAGGCGGCCCTTGCGGTACTCGGCCAGCACGCCCTGGCGCGCCAGTCGGTAGTCGACCGTGCCGCCGTGCTCGGCGCCCCGTATCGCCTCCACCCGGAAGCTCATGGGGCCGGAGGCTAGGTCGTCACACGGCCCCGGCGGGTCCGAGGCGCTAGAAACCCCGATGTGACTGAGGCTGGGGAACAGCGTGGAGAAGCGGGGCGGGCCACCGAGGCCGGCGGAGCGGAGCGGAGCGGTGTGACCGAGCACCCCGCCCGGGCGGCGGCGCAGCGGTCGATGGCCGCGGTGGAGGACGGCGACCGCGAGGCTTGGCTGGCCCTGTTCACCGACGACGCCGTGGTCGAGGACCCCATCGGCCCGTCCCCGCTGGACCCCGAAGGCCTCGGCCGACGGGGCAAGGCCGCCATCGCCGGCTTCTGGGACGAGATCATCTCTATGGGCCAGGTCCGGTTCACGCTGCGCGAGTCCTACGCCTGCGGCAACGAGTGCGCCAACGTCGGCCGCATCACCACGACGCTGCCGGAGGGCCACCGCTCGGTCGTGGAGGGCGTCTACACCTACCGGGTCGACGACGAGGGCCGGCTGGTCGCCCTCCGCGCTTTCTGGGAGTTCGACGCCATGACCTTCGAGACACCGGCATGAACAACGCTGCGGAGCGGAGCGGAGCAGCCCGCACGACCCTCAGCTCCGGCGACGCCGGACGTGCTGAGCGCAGCGAAGCCAGTCGAAGGTCATCGTCATGAGCATCACGGAGTTCGAGTACGGGCCGGACATCCCCGGCGAGACCGAGCTGCGCCTGCTGGGTCCGGTGGCGGGCAAGCGCGTCCTGGTCCTGGGCTGTCGCCGGACCGACGCCATCCTCTCCCTGGCCCGCAACGAGGCGAAGGTCA
>Ga0315287_10002734_pt1 | contig 16795 bp, 15 predicted proteins | sample YL17G11_0_MG_FD_205037 | JGI IMG/M metagenome (GOLD analysis project Ga0315287, IMG submission 205037) | Sediment microbial communities from Yellowstone Lake, YNP, Wyoming, USA - YL17G11_0 | ecosystem: Environmental > Aquatic > Freshwater > Lake > Sediment | place: USA: Wyoming | collected...
GTCAGGCACGTCTGGGTCGCCGAAGTCCGAGCCGCGCAGTCCGCGCGGTGCCGGCCCGCGAGGTGCCGGCCAGCGAGGATCGGGTTCACGAAGCGCTGGTGAGCGCAGTACGGCCGCAGCAGGTTCTGACTCGCGCGGGTCCGGACGAAGTACTTCGTCGAGTTCCGACCGCAAAGGTGCCCAGCGGCAGGGCTCCGACCGCAAGGGTCCGAAGGGCCAGGGCTCCGGGCCGCGGACTGCCCAGGGTTCCGAGCGGGCTGCGACTGGCCCGCGGCCGCCTCGAGCAGCCGACAAGGCCGGCCGCGACCCGGTGATCCCCGAGGGCGTCACTGGTGACGAGCTCGACCGGCATGCGCGCAATGACCTGCGCTCGTTGCCCGATGAACTGGCGACCCGAGTTGCTCGCCACTTGGTGATGGTGGCCCAGCTGCTCGACGAAGATCCCGAGCAGGCGTGGGCGCATGCCCAGACTGCTTCCCGCATGGCCGGGCGCCTCGGTGTCGTCCGCGAAGCGGCGGGGATCGCGGCGTACCGCAATGGCTTGTACGCGCAGGCCCTACAAGAGCTAAGGGCGGCTCGACGAATGTCCGGCGGTGTCGAGCACTGGCCGGTGATGGCCGACTGCGAGCGTGGCTTGGGTCGCCCCAAGAAGGCACTGGAGATGGCTGGGTCCCCCGAGGTCGCCCAACTGGACACCGATGGCCGTGTCGAGATGCGCATAGTGGCGTCGGGGGCCAGAGCCGACCTGGGCCAGCTCGAGGCCGCCGTGGTCACGCTGCAGTGTCCAGAGCTCAACTCCACCGTGCGCGCGGACTGGTCAGTGCGTCTGAAGTACGCCTACGCCGATGCCCTGCTCCGCACGGGACGCGTGGACGAGGCTCGGGAATGGTTCGAGCGGACGGCCGGGCTGGACGTCGATCAGATCACCGACTCCGACGATCGAATCGCGGACCTCGACGGCGTGATCTTCGAGGACCTCGACGAGGACATCGACGACGCCGAGATGGATGGTGCGCTTGACGGTGACGGCGCCGATTCGCCGGCCATCTGAGCGTGGGGGGACCGCGCGGCTAGTCGCGATCGAGCCAGTGCATGACGCCAGCGACATTGGCTTGTGTCGATGACAGGACCTCGAACTTGCCCTCGAGGTCGGAATATCCGCGCTCACGCAGCTCGTTGGGATAGCCGGCACCGGCGAACTCACGCACAAGGGCAACGGCGTGATCGAGGTCGAGCCCGGGTGAGTAGGCAGCCCGAACGTGCTCGACCCAACGGTGCAACTCCGCCTCGGAGCGGTCCAGGGTCAGGGCCACGTCGGTGACGGGCCCGAAGTGGCTGAAGAGCAGGCGTTGTGCGCCGCGCGCCCGAATCGCCGCCAGAGAGGTCAAGGTGAGATCGAGGTCGAAGTCGGGAGGAGGTGTCGCCGGGCGCACGTCTGCGGTTTCGGGCACGTACACCCCCGCCGCGTCGCCGGTGTAGACGTCGCCGGACTTCGAATCGATCAGCGCGACGTGATGGCTCGCGTGCCCCGGTGCGTACATGACGTCCAGGCCGCGGCCGTCCCCGAGATCGATGACATCGCCTTCGTCCACGGCTCTGACCCGCTGCGCCTCGGTGGGGAGGAGGTCGCCGAAGAGCGTGTCCATGGTGTCGCCGAAGACCATGCGTGCGCTGCGGAGCAATCGTCCGGGGTCGACCAGGTGTCGTGCCCCTCGGGTGTGTACGGCGATCTCGGCGCGCGGATACGTGGCGGCAAGATCGCCGACACCGCCCGCATGGTCGAGGTGGATGTGCGTCACCACGATCGTGGCGAGATCGTCGGGCCCGATTCCCAAGTGGGACAGGGCATTGCGCACGACCTCGGCGCTCCGAGCGGTCCCGGTCTCGACCAACACCGGGCGCGAACCGCGGATCAGATAAGCCGCGGTGATGCCGTCGTATCCGCCCATCTGGGTGTCGATGGCGAAGACGTCATGGCCGAGGTCGGCAACGTGGGCAAACTGCGGAGCACCGTCCTCTCGGGAGGTGCCTTCGGGGCGAGGTGTCATCGCGTCCACAGGGACATCTTGGTCCCCGAGGGTCCACCGGCCGGTGTGCAACAGCGAGTCCGGGTCGTACGTGGCGGCGACGCTGGCGGTTCGTTTGATTCGCACACGTCGAGGGGATGCGTCATGCCACGAGCAAAGGCGTCAGGGACACGTACGGCTCCAACCGCCGCTGTAGCGGGGGCCGACAGACCGATCGGGACCAACGAAGTGACCTTGGTGGGTCGGCTGGCCGGGGAGATCAAGGAGATCACCTTGCCCAGCGGCGATGTCCTGAGCAGTTTTCGGGTCGTCGTGCCGCGGACCGAAGCGACACGCACCGGGGGAGCCAAGGTCGACACGATTGACTGTGTCGCCACGGCCGCCGGGGTCCGGCGATCCATCGAGCGTCGAAGTGCGGGCGACGCCGTGCTGGTGGTGGGCGCGCTTCGTCGTCGCTTCTTCCGGGCCGCAGGCTCGGTGGCGAGTCGCTACGAGGTGGCAGCCACGAAGGTCACCCGGGTGGCGTCGAGCGCCTGAGTCAGAGCATCTTTCGTAGCCGCCACAGATCCGACAGTGATGCGTCCAGGCGGATACGGCCGCTGGCCCAGGCGCCAGGAAAGGCGAGCGAACCGTCGATGAGTGCGAGTAAGTCGTCGCTCGACATGATGAGCCGGATGTTGGCCTTGGGTGGGGAGGCGGGGACGCCTTCGGTGATGTCCACGATTTGACCGTCACGCAGATGCCCCCGAAGGGCGGTGTCGAGATCGATGAGCTCCAGCTCCAGAGTTCGGTCGACGACGTGGGCTTCACGGGTCTCCTGGTCGAGTCCGGCGAGCCGTGAGTTCAACTCGACGACCGCATCGCGGCATTGGTCCACGCTCGCCACGTCGCCGACGCTAGCGCAGAGTCGGGTCCGCGGCGGGCCGACTGGCGCGACGGGTAGCGTGAGCAGGTCGGCATCCGCTCGGGTGCCGTGCGGTCGACGGTGGCGGGGAGTGGACATGCTCGAGGACCTGCGGGGATACCTGCAATTGGTGAGTGGGCTGACCGAGGTCACGGCCCGTCGTGCTCGTGATCTGGCCGGCTCGCTTGTCTCCCGCGGTACGGACCTGGACACCCTGATCCCGGAGGGTGCGACCAGCCGCGTCCAAGATCTCGCCGACGAATTGGTGGCGACCAGCAGGGCCAATCGCGAACTTCTCATCGGTCTCATCCGTACCGAAGTTGATCGAGCCGTCGGTCGGCTCGGCTTCATCCGTGAAGAGGAACTCGCCGCCGTACGCGCCCATGTCGCGCGACTTGAGGTCCAAATCGACAAGGCCCGCTCTTCGACGAAGAAGACCGCGACGAGGACCGCCAAGCGGACTGCGACCAAGACGGCCAAGCGCACCGCCACCAAGACGGCCAAGCGCACCGCCACCAAGACCGTCGAGAAGGCGACCATGACCCCCGCGCCCGACGTCGAGACGGACGTCGTCGTGTCGGACGCGGTCGTGGCGGACGGACCGGCAGCGACCGCGCCATCGACGATCGAGACGCCGAAGACAGTAGACCTGTCGACCAGTTCTGAACGGACGCATGCTGGGCCGAAGCCGTACCTCCCGGTGCCTGAGAAGGAGGCAGCGACGATCCCCAAGCCGCTTACGACATCGACGTCAGCAGTTGAGGGACAACCGTGACCGAGGGTGGTCAGGGGTACGGGCTCGCCGGCGAACCTGCCGCTGAGACAACCGCTGACGAGACGGTGTTCGTCGAGGATCCAACGACGACGGCTGATCCGCGGGTGGACGACGCGGTGGCCCGACTCGCGGAGTTGCGCGATCTGCCCACGGCCGATCACGTGTCGGTCTACGAGGACATCCATTCCCGACTCAACGACGCACTCGCCGACTTGGGTGACCCCGCGACGCCCAACCAGCCGTACCTCGGTAACGGGTGACCAGAGGGGTGACCGAACGGGTGGCCAGGTGACGCGTCGGCGTCTTGATGCCGAACTCGTTGCGAGGGGGTTGTCGCGAAGCAGAGATCACGCCCGCGAACTCATCGACTCCGGGGTGGTCGTGGTCAACGGAGTGATCGCCACCAAGGCGGCCAGCCAAGTTGATCTTGGAACGTCGATCGTTGTGGATCAATCCGTCCACGCGGAGTCGTACGTATCACGAGGAGCGCACAAACTCATCGGCGCCTTCGATGTCTTCGTACCGATGGGGCTGATCGTCGCCGGCAAGCGAGCGCTGGACGCCGGTGCTTCGACGGGGGGCTTCACCGACGTGCTGCTGCGGCGTGACGCCGAGCACGTCTGTGCTCTCGACGTGGGGTACGGCCAACTCGCGTGGGCCCTGCGGCAGGACCCGCGGGTCACGGTGATCGAACGGGTCAACGTCCGGGACTTGAGTGCGGACCTGCTGCCGTACGCGCCGAATCTGGTGACTGCAGATCTTTCCTTCATCTCGTTGTCCTTGGTCCTGCCCGCGCTGGCGCTCGTCGTTGCGCCCGGTTCCGACCTGGTGCTCATGGTCAAACCGCAGTTCGAGGTGGGTCGTGAGCAGGTGGGCCGTGGTGGTGTCGTGCGCGAACCCACCCTGCGCAACCAAGCCGTCCGTAAGATCGCCGACGTTGGTGCGTCGCTCGGATTTGGACTGGCCGCCGTGACAGCGAGCCCGCTACCGGGCCCGAGTGGCAACGTCGAGTACTTCCTGTGGCTGCGCGCTGATGCGCCGCCACCTGACCATGACCGAATCGACCGGGCAGTAGCAGAGGGGCCGCAATGACACCGGCACAAGCACAGGCGGGCGCGCGTTCGGTGTTGGTTGTGGTTCATGGTGGGCGCGCCGAGGCGCGCGATCTGGCCCACTCGTTCTGCGCAACGATGGCGGAATCCGGGATTCACGTTCGAGTGGGACGCGACGAAGCGGCCGAGATCGTCGCCTCGGAGATACCCGAGGGTGTCGAAGTCGTCCGGGCCGATGAGCATGCGGCAGCGGGCTGCGAACTCGTGGTCGTGTTCGGCGGCGACGGGACCATCCTGCGAGGGGTCGAACTCGCGCGTCCGCACGGGACCCCATTGCTGGGTGTGAACCTCGGCCATGTCGGTTTTCTGGCCGAGGCCGAACGCGATGGCCTGGCAACGGTCGTCGAAGCGATCCAACACCGCAGCTACTCGGTCGAAGACCGTTTGACGCTCGACGTACGGGTGCTCGTTGGGGGCACCGAAGTGGCACACACGTGGGCGCTCAACGAGGCCAGCGTGGAGAAGGCCGAACGCGAACGCATGCTCGAGGTCGTCGCGGAAATCGATGGTCGACCCCTGTCGCGCTGGGGTTGTGACGGGGTGGTGTGTGCGACTCCCACCGGTTCCACGGCGTACGCCTTCAGCGCGGGTGGACCCGTCGTGTGGCCCGAAGTCGATGCGCTGCTCTTGGTACCGATCAGTGCCCATGCATTGTTCGCTCGCCCGCTGGTGGTTTCACCGTCGTCCGTGCTCGCTGTCGAGTTGCTCCCTCAGACCCATCGTGGCGTCCTGTGGTGCGACGGGCGGCGCACGACCGATCTCGAGCCAGGGTCGCGCGTGGAAGTGCGCCGTCACGACGAACCGGTTCGGTTCGCGCGACTGCACCGAGCACCCTTCACCGACCGGTTGGTGGCGAAGTTCGATCTGCCCGTCTCCGGGTGGCGGGGATCCAGCCGTTCGGGCGCGACCGGGTGATCGAAGAACTGCGCCTGCGAGAGTTCGGCGTCATCGACGAGGCCGAGCTCGAACTCGGACCCGGCCTGACCGTGGTGACGGGGGAGACCGGCGCCGGCAAGACGATGCTCCTCACCGGGTTGTCGCTGTTGTGGGGCGGGCGTGCGGACAGCTCAGTGGTGCGAGCCGGGGCGTCGAAGGCCATGGTCGAAGCTCACGTATCGGTTGCCGGTTCTCGCGAAGTGATCGAACGCGTCGAGGGTGCAGGTGGCGAGGTCGACGTCGACGAGTCGGGCACCCAGCGACTCATCATCGGGCGAACCGTCGCCGCGGGTGGTGGGAGCAAGGCCTATCTGGGTGGCCGTTCGGTGCCGGCGGGCGTTCTCGCCGACGTCGGTAACTCGCTATTCGCCGTGCATGGTCAAGACGATCAGCAGCGGCTGGTCAACCCGAGACATCAGCGCGCGCTGCTCGATGCGTATGCGGGACCCGAATCGCTCCCCATCCTGACCCGATATCGGGAGGCGTACGCCGCCCTGCGTGACGTTGATGTAGCGCTCAATCGCGACGAGAGCGAGGAGCGTCGGCGACTTCAGGAGTTGGACCTTCTGACGTTCGGTATCGAGGAGATCGATGCCCTTTCCCTTCAGACCGCCGAGGACGTGTCGATCGCCGCCGAGATCGATCGGCTGGCCCATGTCGAGTCGCTGCAAACGGCGGCGGCGCAAGCACATGAGGCCTTGCGCGGTGACGAGGTTGACGAGAGTGCGGACGCCCTTTCCCTCGTTGTGACGGCGAGGCGCCGACTTGACGCCGTCGCCGAATACGACCCCAGGCTGGCCGCCCTCGTCGCGCAACTCGACGACGTCGTGGTAGTACTCAGTGACACGACGGCAGCGATCGCGGCATACCTCGATTCCACCGAGTCCGACCCGGCGCGCCTGGACCACCTGAACCAACGACGTTCTGACCTCGCGAGGCTCACTCGCAAGTACGGCGAAGATGTCGATGCGGTCATCGCGTGGCGCGAAGACGCCGGCAAGCGCATCGAGGACCTGCAATCCGCGGACGCTGAGCTGGACCGACTCGCCGCGAAGCGGAGTGAATTGATCGCGGTCTTGACCGAGTTGGCTGCAACCCTCACCGGCGTACGGACCAAGGCTGCGGCAGCCTTCGAGTCCGAGGTCATGGTCGAGCTGCGCGCTCTGTCGATGCCGGACGCGACCTTCCGTATCGACATCCGTGGGAGCGGACCGACCGACGCTTCCTTCGGGCCGGACGGTGTCGACGAGGTGGAGTTCTTGCTCGCGGCCCACCCCGGCATGGAATCGGCAACGCTCTCCAAGGGTGCGTCAGGGGGTGAGCGATCACGAGTGATGCTCGCCATCGAGGTGGTCTTGGCCGGGGCTGATCCGGTGCCCACGATGGTGTTCGACGAGGTCGACGCGGGTGTCGGCGGACGAGCGGCCGTGGAGGTGGGCCGGCGCCTGGCGCGGCTCGCCCGTACAACTCAAGTGCTTGTCGTGACTCACCTTCCGCAAGTGGCCGCGTTCGGCGATCAGCACATCAGGGTGATCAAGGGTGGCGACGGGCGTGTCACACGCAGCAGCGTGACCACTCTTGATCCTGAGGAGCGGGCAAGTGAACTCGCCCGCATGCTCGCGGGACTGGAGGACAGCGACACTGCGCGTGCCCATGCGAACGAATTGTTGGACATGGCATACGCCGAGAAGTCGTCCTGGACGACATCGGTCCTGAAATCACCGCTGTCGAAGTCACCGGTGTCGAAGACAGTGTCGACGCCAACAGCACCGAAGGGGTCCCGCCGTGGACGCAACGTCGAGTGAGGTCCACACCCACCGGTCAGCGATTTTCGAGTTGTCGAGTCGCTATGTCGAGGCGCTGGCAAAGGCTGATCCGATCGCCGCGACCGGGATGGGTATCGGCGGGCACGATGATCGACTGACTGACTTCTCCGTTGCGGCCCAGGCAGATCGGGCCCGACTCGCCCGGGAGACGCTCGCCGAGCTCGCCGCGTTGACCGAGCGAGGGGACGAGGGACAACTCGACGAGATCGATTCGGTCGCCTCGCGTTGTTTGCAAGAGCGACTGGGCAGCGCACTCGAGTTGCACGACAACGGTGAAGACCTTCGAGACATGAGCGTCCTGACGAATCCGGCATCGGGCGTACGCCGAGTGTTCGACCTCATGGACACCGAAGGTGCTGACTCGCGTCTGGCGATTGAGGCTCGGCTTGCTGCAATCCCCGCGGCGTTGGCCACGTGGCGGTCCGCCCTCGACGACGGTGTGAGCGTCGGTCAGGTCGGCGCCCGTCGGCAGGCTCTCGCAGTTGCCGATCAATGTGGTGTCTTCGGGGCCCCTGGGGGGAAGGGGTGGTTCTCCGGTTATGCGAACGGATTGAGTGACGCCGAAGGTCTGACCTCGCTTGCCGAGGATGCCGAGAGGGCCTATCGAGATCTGGCTGCCTACTTGCGCGAGACCTACGCACCTCGTGCCAGTGACGACGATGCGGTCGGGCGGGAGCGATACGCCATGCGCTCGCGTGCCTGGAACGGCGCGGTACTCGATTTGGATGCGACGTGGGAGTGGGGCTGGGAGGAGCTCGACCGCATTCGGGATCGGATGGTCGGAGTCGCCGAGGCCCTGTCGCCGGGTCTGGAACTAGCCGGTGTACGCGCCTATCTCGACGAGCAGCCGGAGTACGTCATCGAGGGAAGCGAGGCGCTGCTGGGGTTTTTGACCGATCTGACCGAGCGTACGACGAGTGACCTGGACGGGCCTTACTTCGACATCGACCCGCGCATTCGGCACTGCGATGTGAAGCTTGCCGCCGAGGGTGGCGCCGCCGCGCCGTACTACGTCCCGCCGAGCGAAGACCTGTCCCGTCCCGGGAGCACCTGGTACCCGACCTTGGGGCACACGACCTTCCCGAAGTGGTGGGCCGTGTCCGTCTGGTACCACGAAGCCGTCCCCGGCCATCACCTCCAATTCGCGACATCAACGCTGCAGCGTGATCGTCTGTCCCGCTTCCAGCGGTTGGCGGGGTGGACGTCGGGCTACGGGGAGGGGTGGGCGCTGTACGCCGAACGGCTCATGGACGAGCTCGGTTACTTCGATGACCCGGGTATCGAGATGGGCTACCTGTCCAACCAGGCCCTGCGCGCTGCCCGAGTGGTGCTCGATATCGGGGCCCATCTTCAGTTGCCGATCCCGAAGGGTCGCGGCGGCCTGGCCGGGCGCGTATTCGACCGGTCGTCGATGGTGGCGTTCCTGGCCGAGCAAGCCTTGCTGGCCGACGACTTCGCCCAGAGCGAGGCCGATCGCTACCTCGGGCTGCCGGGGCAGGCGATCTCCTACAAGGTCGGCGAGAAGGTCTGGCTCGACACGCGCGAATCCGCGCGCCGGCGGTTGGGTGCTGTCTTCGACTTGAAGCACTGGCATTCCTACGGTTTACGCCTCGGACCGATGGGGCTGGACCCCTTCGCCGAGCTGATGGGCGGGTACACCGGTTCAGAGGTGTTAGCCTGATATCCCGTGGACGGGCGGGTCTTCCCGCCGCATATCGGTATCACGGGAGCCTCCTTTGGGCACGTCGCAAGCGACGAAGCATCTGTTTGTCACCGGAGGCGTGGCCTCATCGCTGGGCAAGGGTCTGACCGCGTCGAGTCTGGGCAATCTCCTGAAGGCGCGCGGCCTGCGCGTCACGATGCAGAAGCTGGATCCGTACCTCAACGTCGATCCCGGAACGATGAATCCGTTCCAGCACGGCGAAGTCTTCGTCACCGACGACGGTGCCGAGACCGATCTGGACATCGGGCACTACGAACGCTTCCTCGACACCGATCTGCATGGGTCTGCCAACGTCACGACCGGGCAGGTGTACTCGACCGTCATCGCCAAGGAACGCCGTGGTGAATACCTGGGGGACACGGTGCAGGTCATCCCGCACATCACCAACGAGATCAAGTCCCGTATCCGTCGGATGGCCGGACCCGACGTCGACGTCGTGATCACCGAAGTGGGTGGGACGGTCGGAGACATTGAGTCGTTGCCGTTCCTCGAAGCCGCGCGCCAGGTCCGGCACGAAGTCGGTCGGGACAACGTCTTCTTCCTCCACGTGTCGCTACTGCCGTACATCGGTCCCTCCGGCGAGCTGAAGACCAAGCCCACCCAGCACTCGGTGGCGGCACTGCGCAACATCGGTATCCAGCCCGACGCGATCGTGCTGCGCGCGGATCGGCCTGTCCCGCCGGGGATCAAGCGCAAGATCTCACTGATGTGCGACGTCGATGACGAAGCCGTGGTGGCCGCGGTGGATGCGCCGAGCATCTACGACATCCCCAAGGTCCTGCACTCAGAGGGTTTGGATGCCTACGTGGTGCGTCGGCTCGGATTGCCGTTCCGCGATGTCAACTGGACAGATTGGGACCAGCTCTTGCGTCGCGTCCACACTCCGGCGCACGAGATCACGGTGGGTCTGGTAGGCAAGTACATCGACCTGCCCGATGCCTACTTGTCGGTTACCGAAGCACTGCGCGCAGGTGGATTCGCCAACGACTCTCGCGTCAACATCAAATGGATTCCCTCCGACGAATGCGCAACCGCCGACGGCGCGCTCGCGCAACTGGCGGACGTCGATGCGATGTGCGTCCCTGGTGGATTCGGGGTACGCGGGATCGAAGGCAAGGTGGGAGCACTCACGTTCGCTCGCGAACATGGTATTCCGACGTTGGGGCTCTGCCTGGGGCTTCAGTGCATGGTCATCGAGTACGCCCGATCGGTCGCACATCTCGATGACGCCGGCTCCACCGAATTCGACGAGGCCACCGCGCACCCGGTCATCGCGACCATGGCCGATCAGCGCGACGTGGTCGCCGGTGATCGCGACATGGGCGGCACCATGCGACTGGGTTTGTATCCCGCGAAGTTGGCCGAAGGGTCGGTCATCCGTGCGGTGTACGGCACGCCGTACGTCGACGAACGTCATCGGCATCGCTTCGAGGTCAACAACGAGTACCGTCCCGCGCTGGAGGCGGCCGGCCTGAGGTTCTCGGGGACATCGCCAGATGGCCGACTGGTGGAGTTCGTGGAGTTGCCGCGTGAGGTTCACCCCTACTACGTCGGGACTCAGGCGCACCCGGAGTTGCGCTCGCGCCCCACTCGGGCGCACCCGTTATTCGTCGGACTCGTCGCGGCGGGACTCGCGCGCAAAGGGACGCAGGCGGAATCGGTGACCGTTGTCGACGAGTCGGCATCGCTACCGACTGCATGAGTGCACTACCGCCACGAATGACGTCACGAATCCGGCCCGAGGGGACCTGGACGGGCCCTGTCGATGAGCTCGTCGACGTTCCCTTCGACGCGCTGGTGACCGCAACACGCGATCGATTCTCCGGACGTGTGTGGGACGTGCGCACGGATGCAGTCGAGCTCGGTGACGGCCAGGCGGTCAGACGTGACTTCATCGTGCACACCGGTGCGGTTGGCGCGATCGTTCTCGATGCAGCAGACAACGTGTTGCTGGTACGCCAGTACCGCCACCCGGTCGGTGCCTTGATGTGGGAACCGCCGGCCGGGTTGCTCGATCTTGAAGCTGAAACGCCACTCGAGTGCGCTCAACGCGAACTTGTCGAGGAGGCCGGCGTAGTCGCACACGACTGGCACACGCTCGTCGACATGGCCAACTCTCCCGGCGGAAGCAGCGAAGTCTTCCGGTGCTTCCTCGCCCGAGATGTCGGCGCAGCACCCGGCGGACGTCCTGAGGGTCACGGCGAAGAACGTGACATGCCGACCGCGTGGGTGCCGCTCGAGCTGGCTGTCGAGTTGGTTCTGAGCGGTCGGTTGAATTCGCCGATCACGGTTGCCGGGGTGCTTGCGACCGTGGCCGCCCGCGCCGCTCACTGGGCGACGTTGCGCGATGCTGATGCAGAATGGCCGCTGCGTTCCCAGGTGCTGGCAACCAGTCGAGCGCGTACGTTTCGCTGACCTTCGTTCGGGCGAAGTGTCAGGGCGTAAGGGCGAGGCCGACTCAACTGACACCATGCGCGAGACAGGGGAGCGGTGCTGGCCTAGCCTGACGTCGATCGGCAGCGATCGCTGGTTGTGTCGGCACCCGGCCGTGCACCCGACTTTGCTGGAGAGGCGAGCACCGTGAAGGTCGGCATTCCAAGCGAGATCAAGAACCACGAGTACCGAGTAGCGATCACACCGGCCGGAGTGCACGAGCTGGTGCGCTTCGGACACGAGGTGTTCATCGAGTCCGATTCCGGTGCGGGTTCGTCGATCAGCAACGACGAATTCGTCTCCGCAGGGGCGACGATCTTGGCGACGGCCGACGACGTCTGGGCCACGGGGGACCTGATCCTGAAGGTGAAGGAACCGATCGAGGCCGAGTACCACCAGATGCGATCCGGCCAGGTCTTGTTCACGTACTTGCACTTGGCGGCCTCGAAGCCGTGTACCGACGCGCTGATCCAACAGGGGGTCACCGCAATCGCGTACGAGACGGTCGAACTTCCCGATCGCACGCTGCCGCTGTTGGCACCGATGTCCGAGGTGGCCGGCCGGATGGCTCCACAGGTTGGCGCAGCCACTTTGCAGCGCGCAAACGGTGGCCGCGGCGTGCTGATGGGTGGGGTTTCCGGTGTGTACGCCGCGAAGGTGGTCGTGCTCGGCGCTGGGGTGGCAGGAATGAACGCAGCTGCCATCGCCTTGGGGATGCAAGCCGAAGTGCTGCTGCTGGACAAGAACGTCGCGCGGCTGCGGCAGGCAGATGCGATCTACCAAGGTCACTGCCAAACCGTTACGTCCAATGCCTTCGAAGTTGAGCGTGCGGTTCTTGACGCGGACTTGGTGATAGGTGCCGTGCTGGTTCCTGGGGCCAAGGCGCCGATGCTGGTCTCCAACGATCTGGTCTCGCGCATGCGACCAGGCGCGGTGTTGGTGGACATTTCGGTGGACCAGGGCGGCTGCTTCGAGGACACCAGGCCGACGACGCACGCTGAACCGACGTACAAGGTGCACGACACCGTCTTCTATTGCGTCGCAAACATGCCCGGCGCGGTGCCGCACACGTCGACGTACGCGCTGACGAACGTGACGCTTCCGTACGCCGTGGAACTGGCCAACAAGGGATGGGCGCAGGCCTGCCGCGACGATCACGCTCTGGCGTTGGGGCTCAACGTGCACCAGGGCCAGGTGACCTACTCCGCGGTGGCCGAGGCCTTCGGCATGACACACGTGCCGGTGGAGACTGCGCTGGCCTGAGAGCCGTACGCTCGATGGGTGAGTGCGACACCGGGGAACTCGACCCAGTCGAGTTCTACGTCGCGTAATGCCTTGGCCCGAGCCGTTGCGCTCTACCTCGATCATCTTGCCGTCGAGCGCGGGTTGTCCGCGAATACCCTGGCCGCGTATCGACGGGACCTTGATCGCTATCTCGAGTACAGCAGCAGCAAGGGGGTCAGTGAGCCGGAGTCGGTAGACGAGTCACATGTCGCCGGCTTCGTCACCGACCTTCGAACAGGTGGCCCCCAGCACCCGCCGTTGTCGAGTTCATCCGCGGGACGCGCCCTGGTGGCCGTTCGTGGGTTCCATCGCTTCGGGTTGCGCGAGGGTGTGACCGCCGTGGACCCGGCCCACGTCGTACGCCCTCCCGGGCCGCCGCGACGCCTGCCCAAGGCCATCTCGGTGGATCAGGTCGAGGCACTGATCGACGCGGCCGGATCCGAGGGGGACCCTCGAGCTCTGCGGGACCGGGCCTTGCTGGAGGTGCTGTACGCCACCGGGGCCCGTATCTCGGAAGCAATAGGGCTGGATGTCGACGACCTCGATCTGGAATCGGGCACTGCCCTGCTGCGTGGCAAGGGCGCCAAGCAGAGGCTCGTGCCGGTGGGTCGGCTCGCGCGCGAGGCGGTCGATGCCTACTTGGTGCGGGGTCGACCCGACTACGCCGCCCACGGAGTGGGCACAGCCGCGATCTTCCTCAATCGCCGCGGCTCGCGGTTGTCCCGGCAGAGCGCCTGGGCGGCCATCCGGGCTGCGGCCCAGCGGGCCGGCCTGAGCGACGAGATATCGCCCCACACGCTCAGACACTCGTACGCCACCCACCTGCTCGACGGCGGCGCCGATGTCCGGGTGGTCCAGGAACTACTCGGGCACGCCTCGGTGACCACCACCCAGATCTACACGCTGGTGACGGTCGAGAAGCTGCGCGAGGTGTACCTCACGGCTCATCCCCGCGCCTTGCCTCCCGTCACGACACCGCCGTAGAGTCGCGCCCCACCGACAGTCGTCAAGGCGATCTGTCGACTTCTTCCCCGGTCGGCGAAAGGTGCCTCCCACATGTCCGAGCCGATGTCCGAGCCGGTAGTAGAGCCGACCCTCCCCCCAGACCAACCCTCGAACCTGGATCTGACCGGGCGCCCACAGCAGGAGTTTCCCGACCCTCCGTCGCTGGCCGTGCACGGCCCGGCACGGGTGATCGCCTTGTGCAACCAGAAGGGCGGGGTCGGCAAGACGACCACGACCATCAACCTCGGTGCCGCGATCGCTGAGTACGGCCGCCGAGTCTTGGTGGTCGACTTCGACCCTCAGGGCAGTCTCTCGGTCGGGCTCGGGGTCAACCCGCACGACCTCGAACTCACCGTTTACAACCTGCTCATGCAGCGCGACATCAAGGGTGACGAGGTCATTCTCAAGACCAATGTCGCCGGCATGGATCTGCTGCCGGGCAATATCGACCTGTCCGCTGCCGAGGTTGCCCTGGTCAGTGAAGTGGGCCGGGAACAGAGCCTCGCCCGAGTGTTGGCTCCGATGCTGCCGGACTACGACATCATCTTGATCGACTGCCAGCCTTCGCTCGGTCTGCTCGCGGTGAATGCCCTTGCGGCCGCGGACGGCGTCATCATCCCGCTGGAGTGCGAGTTCTTCGCGCTGCGTGGAGTGGCACTGCTCATGGACACCATCTACAAGGTCCAGGAACGCATCAACCCTCGCCTCGAGGTCGAAGGCATCGTGGCGACGATGTATGACGTTCGCACCGTGCACAGCCGAGAGGTGATGGCACGGGTCGTCCAGGCCTTCGGCGACAAGGTCTTCCACACGGTCATCTCGCGGACGGTCAAGTTCCCGGAGACGAACGTCGCCGGAGAGCCGATCACGACGTATGCCACAGGTTCGCCGGGTGCAGCGGCGTATCGGCAGTTGGCCCGAGAGGTCCTGGCTCGATGACCGGGCCGGTCGCTGCGCCGACCGATGAGTTGTTCCGGCCGACCAGCCACCAGCAGACCCCAGGTCCTGAGGCGGTCGAGGCGGCTGAAGCGGCTGACTCGACCCCGACGGGCCGGGAGCGCCATGACGCGAAGATCACCGTGTACGTCTCGGGCGAGGAATTGCTCGACCTCGAGCGCGCGAAGTTGACCCTGCGTGGCGAGCACCGGGTGGCGGTGGACCGCGGTCGCATCGTGCGAGAGGCGATCGCAGTGGTTCTTGCCGACCTAGAGGAGCGGGGCGCGGACAGTGTTCTGGTCCGCAGGCTGAGGGGTATCTGACCAAAGGCCCGGTCTCGGCTACGGTTTCAGCGTGTCCGACACCCTGCTAGCCGAACAGCCGCAGGCTCCGGACCCTCGCTCTGAGGCTGCCGGGACCGCCGAGAGCTCCCAGTCGTCCACGTCCGAGCGTGGATTCTCCGTATCGCTTGATGAGTTCAGCGGGCCGTTCGATCTTCTCCTGTCCCTGATCGCCAAACACAAGCTCGATGTGACCGTCCTGGCGCTGTCGCAGGTCACCGATGAGTTCATCTCCCACATCCGCGCGCGCGGTCCGGAGTGGGATCTGGATGAGGCCACCGAGTTCTTGGTCATCGCGGCGACGTTGCTCGACCTCAAGGCGGCCCGATTGCTTCCGTCGGGCGAGGTCGACGACGAAGATGATCTCGCGCTGCTCGAAGCGCGCGACCTCTTGTTCGCCCGACTGCTGCAGTACCGCGCGTTCCGTGAGATCGCGTCGTACATCCAGACCACGCTGCGCCGAGAAGCCGGTCGTCGACCTCGGTCGGTGGGGCTGGACCCGCAGTTCGCCGCGCTGCTACCGGAAGTGCTGCTGGGAGTCGGTCCGGTCGAATTCTCGCGGCTCGCTGCCCGGGCGCTGACGCCCCGAATCGAACCCCTGGTCTCGCTCGCGCACATCCACGCCCCACGTGTCTCGGTACGTGAACAGGCGGCCATTCTGATCGATCGACTGAGGCGTCACCCGACATCGACGTTCCGCGCGTTGACCGGCGATGCGGAATCCACGTTGGTGGTTGTCGCCCGCTTCCTCGCCCTCCTCGACTTGTTTCGCGAAGGCGTCATCAGTTTCGACCAGGTGACACCACTGGGGGAGTTGTACGTCCGGTGGCACGCCGATCCCGACACCGAGATCGACATCACCTTCGAGCATTACGACGACAACCCGTGGACAAACGATGAACCCATACCCAGCGAACCCACATCTGACGAGGCCCCGCACGATGTGCCAACAGCGCAGGATCAGGAGTAACCCATGAGCGATCCGATTGCCCCTGACCTGGTCGATTCCGAGGCCGATGACGAGATGCAACTCGGGGTCGAACGCGAAGTCGATGTTCGTGTCGACGACGACGTCGTTGACATCACCGACGACTCGATGAACGAGGGCATGGGCGCGCCGAGCCTGGCCAGTGCGCTCGAAGCATTGTTGCTCGTGACTGACGAACCGCTGGATGTCAGCATGCTCGCCCAACTCGTACGCCGCCCGATTCCGGACGTCGAAGCAGAACTCACTGCCCTCGTGGCGGACTACGACTCGTCCGGGCGCGGCTTCGAGCTGCGCGAGGTCGCTGGGGGTTGGCGCTTCTACACCCGTGACACGTGTCGAGAGGTCGTCGAGCGATTCGTGCGTGATGGTCAACTGGCTCGGCTCACCCAGGCTTCGTTGGAGACGTTGGCCGTCGTCGCGTACAAGCAGCCGGTGAGCAGGATGCGCGTGTCCGCCATTCGCGGCGTGAACGTCGACGGCGTGATGCGCACGCTGGCGAGCCGTG
>Ga0315287_10002735_pt1 | contig 16794 bp, 13 predicted proteins | sample YL17G11_0_MG_FD_205037 | JGI IMG/M metagenome (GOLD analysis project Ga0315287, IMG submission 205037) | Sediment microbial communities from Yellowstone Lake, YNP, Wyoming, USA - YL17G11_0 | ecosystem: Environmental > Aquatic > Freshwater > Lake > Sediment | place: USA: Wyoming | collected...
CTTATGATGCCGCACCAGCACGGCGTCGATGTCTTCGCCGAAATAGAGCGTCTCGTCCCTGAGGCCCATACTGTGGCGACACTATCCACTGTGCTGTCGGAGCTTAAGGACATAGTCTCCTCATCTCAAGACGGTGTTGCGGCGAAGGTCGGCCTCGTCCTACTCGCAGACCGGGGTGTGTCGGTCATCCCGTCCACTGGCCCCGTAGACGACGCTCTAGTGGCGTATGCGGTCAGGGAGAGGGCGTTCGTCTGCACCAATGACAGGGGGCTTCGAAGCCGGTTGAAGGTGGCGGGAGTCAAGGTCATTGCCATGCGCGGTAGGAATCGCCTGGCCTGGGTCTGAATCATAATTGCGCATAACCTTGCAGTTGCCAATTCCCCGGAAAGTATATATGCACTAAATACTATCTTTGAGTATCTATAAGCTGAGGTGACATATGGCAGAAAATGAACGTCAGGGAACTGGAATGGGGGTATTCCCATTTGTGTTGTTTGGAGCGGTAGTGATACTGTTTCTTGCCGGAAATAACGTGGCAGCAAAGCCTAGTACGACGACAACGATGCCGCCAACAACCACTATTGTCTACCCTCAACCTGAAACCAATTACTTCGATTTTTGCATGAACTCGTCGATTGATCCGTGGCCCATGCCGATCAACCCCCCGCACAGCAACGATAAGTGCTGCTCGTGCGTCGACGAATGCGTCGAAAATGGCGGGGTCTGGGAGAGGTGCGTGGAAGCCGCGAACCTGGTGTGCGAGTCAGATTACAGCCACGTGCCATTCGACTACGGGACCTACTGTTCGTGAGCTGGCGTGTTCCCCGCCTTAGTCGGCGGGGCACCTATTTTTTTTATTCTTAGGGCTTAGGCCTCTCCGGTGGCATTTTTAAAGGATTCCTTCATTATAGTATAGGTCTCTGATGCACCTGGCCTACGGCGTTGCACCGCCTTGGTGAGGGAAGGAGTATACATCTGAGCGTGCAGGAAAAATGTACAAGGTTGTTACGATAAGCGACACGGTCCGTGTACCGCCGAAAAGGTTCAGCGAGGATTTGACGACTGTCATAATGCAGGAGCTAGAGTCGATGATTGTCGGGAAGGTCGACAAGTCGGTCGGCGTCATCCTGGCGGTCACCGAAGTCAACGAGGTCGGTGAAGGCAAGATAATACTCGGCGACGGGGCCGTGTACTTCGCGGTGAAGTCCAAGGTCCTGGCTTACATGCCGCTCATCAACGAGGTCGTGGAGGGAGTTGTGACCGAGGTCACGGAATTCGGCGCGTTCGTCAACTTCGGCCCGATAGACGGGCTCATACACGTCTCGCAGATAACCGAGGACTTCATGAGCTACGACCAGAAGAACTCGGCATTCACCGGCCGCGAATCCAACAAGATGCTGAAGGTCGCGGACCTCGTGAAGGCGAGGATAGTCACGGTCAGCATGAAGTCGAGGGTCTCGGAGTCCAAGATAGGTCTCACCATGAGGCAGCCGTACCTCGGCAAGCTCGAGTGGATAGCGGACGACCAGAAGAGGGCCGCCGAGAAGCTCCTGGGCGTCGAACCCAAGGAGGCGCCGAAGGACACTAAGCCGAAGAAGGACAAGAAGCCGAAGAAGGAGGCCGGGAAATGAGGGCATGCAAGGCGTGTCTCAGGCTCACAGATGATGAACGCTGCCCGGTGTGCGGCGGGAACACAAGCCAGTACTGGAGCGGATACCTGGCTGTCATCGACCCTGAGCGGTCGCAGATAGCCAAGAGGATGGATTTGAAGACTCCCGGCCAGTACGCGCTCAAAGTGAGGTAGGGATGAGGCTCACGCCCGCCCTGAGGACGCGGCTGAAGAAGCCCCTCGGAGAGCTGGTGAAGGACGCCTCGGAAGTCCCGGAGGCCGCGGTGCTCGTGGCCGTAGGCGACACGGCAAGCGATTCGCTCATAAGGGCGGGCAAGAGGCCGGCGCTCGTCGTCTACGATGCGTCGACGCAGAGGAGGCGCATAGGCGTTTCCGAGGCCATAGAGGCCTACGATGCGAGGCTTATCAGCGTCGCGAATCCGGCGGGCGAGCTTCGGAGGGAAGTGTTCGCGGTCTTCCGCGAGGCTCTGAGAGGCGGCAGGACGAAGGTCTTCATCGAAGGCGAGGAGGACCTGACGGCCCTGGCTGCTATCCATGAGGCGCCGCTCGGCGCGGTCGTCGTTTACGGCCAGCCTGATGTGGGCCTCGTGGTGGTGAGGGTCGACGGTAAAATCAAAGGCGAAGTTAAATCGATGTTAGAGGAGATGGAAGATGGACGTTGAAGTGCTGGAGGACAAGAAGAACACCCTTCTATCAAGGAGGGAGGTGCGGTTTAAGGTCGCGTTCCAGGGGCCGACCCCCGGGAGGAAGGACGTTAGAGGCAAGGTCGTGGCGATTCTGAACTCGGACAACGAGTTGACGGTGTTGGACAGGCTTGACTCGGACTTCGGGGCGCAGACTGCGGTCGGATACGTCAAGGTCTACGCCGACAAGAAGGCGATGTCGGTTGAGCCAGAGTACAAGATGAAGCGGAATTTTCCGGCTCTTAAGGATGATAAGGCAGAAGCCAAGCCCGAGGGAGAGGCTAAGCCGAAGGAGGGTCAATAATGCCAAGGCCAGACAAGAAGGATAGGAAGGACGCCCAGAAGAAGACGAAGGGGAAGAAGAAGCCCCAGAAGAAGTGGACGCACTACCTGATTGAGGGGGACAAGCTCATCAGGAAGCTGAAGAGCTGCCCGAAGTGCGGGGAAGGGGTCCACCTGGCCCAGCACGCCGACAGGGCAAGCTGCGGCAGGTGCGGGTACACGGAGTTCGCGAAGAAGTAGGTTCTCACGCCTCCCTGAGGCCGATTATCACTGCCAGGAGGCCGACGAGTATCGCGAGCGTGCCGGCTAGTATGTCGGCGGCTATCATCGTGGAGTAGAGGCGCGGGTTGTTTATCGCGTTCACGTCTCCGTGCATGCTGAGCCCGAAGTTGTCGACGAGTCTCATCAGCTTCCAGTCCTTTCGGGGCTTCGCCCCGGCGATTTTCCCGCTTTTTAGGTTCCTTGCGGCGTGGTATGCCATTACGGCGCCTATCGCAGTCAATGACACGCCTATCCCCAAGAGCTCGATTCTGGCCATGACAATTATATCATCTGCGTATGCGGTATATATGCTTTAACACAATTCTTTTCCCTATGCGTGTCGTGGGATTGGATTTGGCGGGGAGCCAGCGCAACGACACTGGGTGGTGTCTGCTCGCCGAAACGGGCGGCGTGAAGGCGGTTGCGTGCAGGATAGTCCACTCCGACGACGAGATACTCTCGGGGCTTAGGGATGCGAGGCCCGACATCGTGGCGGTCGACGCCCCGCTCACGTATTCCGGGGCGAGGAGGGCCTGCGACGAGGCTCTCAGGGAGTACGGCGCGTTGCCAGTGACATTGAGGGGGATGGAGATTCTCGCGGAGCGCGGGAGGTCGTTGGCCGAGAAGATGCGGGTGGGGGGTCTGAGGTTCATCGAAGTGCACTCGCAGGCGTCAGCGAAGATACTGGGGGTCTACCATAAGAACGACTTCACGATGCAGAAGAACATGATGGCGCTCGACCTTGCTGGCGACGTTAACACTAAGATACTGTCCCGGGACGAGCTGGACGCTGTCATGGCCGCAGTCACCGGATACCTTAGCCTCTTCTCGCAGACGAGGGAGGTCGGGGACGATGCCGGCAGGGTGGTCGTACCGAACGTCTGAGCGGGCGTTTTAAACCCCTCCCGTAGAATAATCATATGATGCCTGAATATGACACGGTGATAGTCGGGGCCGGCCCTGCAGGCCTTTTCGCGGCGTACAAGCTTGTCGAAGCGGGCAGGAGGGTCCTTCTCGTCGATGAGGGCAAGGACGTGTCCGAGCGGCGCTGCCAGCAGATAGAGTCCGGCCGCTGCGTTAACTGCGTCCCCTGTAATGTGATGTCCGGGGTCGGCGGGGCGGGCCTGTGGTCCGACGGGATGCTTAACCTGAGGCCTGACGTCGGAGGGGACCTGCGGCAGCAGACCGGCAGCGAGGAGAAGGCGTGGGCTCTCGTGAGGGAGGTGGACGGGGTCTTCGTCCGCCACGGCGCCCCGAAGACGACGTACGGCGGCGACAAGGGCCAGGTCGAGGAGCTGAAGCGCAGGTGCGCGAGCGACGACATAATGTTCATAGACATAATACAGCGGCACATGGGCACGGACACGACCCCGAAGGTCATAAAGTCCATGGAGGACTACATGCTCGGGCGGGGTCTCAAACTCATGCTTAACACAAGGGTTGACGACATCGTGGTCGAAGGGGGCCGCTGCGTCGGCGTCCGGGTGGGCGACAGGGTGTTTTCCGCGGAGTCGGTGGTCCTCGCCCCGGGTAGGGTGGGCGCGAAATGGGTCGACGGCCTCGTGAGACGACATGGCATCCGGGCGTCTTACGGCCCCATAGACGTGGGTGTGCGGGTGGAGGTTCCGGCCCTCATCATGGACCGTGTGGTCGCCGTGAACAAGGACCCGAAGTTCCACATCAGGACCGGCACCTACGACGACTTCGTCCGCACGTTCTGCACGAACCACAACGGCTGGGTGGTGAAGGAGGAGTACGATGACGGCCTCTGCGGCGTGAACGGCCACAGCAAGCTCAAGGGCAAGTCCGGCAACAGCAACTTCGCCTTCCTCGTGCGGGTCGAGCTGACGGAGCCCGTCGAGGACACTATCGAGTACGGTCGCGCAATCGCCGACCTGGCCACAACCATCGGCGGCGGCAAACCGTTAATCCAGCGGCTTGGAGACCTCAAGCACGGGAGGCGGTCCAACCCCCGAAACATATCGGAGAACCCGTTTTCGAACACCCTGAAGGACGTGACTCCCGGCGACATCTCAATGGCGCTCCCCCACAGGATTGTGACGGACATACTCGAGGGCCTGGAGAGGCTCAACGACGTCATACCGGGCGTCCACTCGGACTCCACATTCCTCTACGCACCGGAGATAAAGTTCTACAGCATGCGCGTGGAAGTGGACAGGGGCATGCAGTCGAGCATACCCGGCCTCTACGTGGCAGGCGATGGCGTCGGCTTAAGCCGCGACATAGTCAACTCCGCCTCGACCGGGGTACTGGCCGCCGAGGGGATACTCTCCGCATGAAAGTCACGGTCTTAAGGCTCGGCCACAGGCTCACCCGGGATGCGAGGATAAACACCCACCTGGCCCTGACGGCGCGCGCCCTCGGCGCATCAGGGATAGTCTACGACTCGTCTTGCCCTGACGTTGAGGAGAGCGTACAGCGGGTCAATGCATCATGGGGCGGCGGCTTCTCGGTCGAGTCGACGCGCGGCTGGAGGCGGTTCATCCAGGACTTCAAGGGCGTGAAAGTCCACCTGACGATGTACGGCCTCCCCGTGGCTGACGTCCTCCCTGCGATTAGGGGGCAAGGAGACGTCCTGGCGATAGTCGGCGGCGCGAAGGTCCCCCCTGAGGTGTATCAGCTAGCCGACTACAACGTCCAAGTCGGCGGCCAGCCCCACTCGGAGGTCGCGGCATTGGCGGTCTTCCTGGACAGGCTGTTTGAGGGGGAGGGGCTCGAAAAAGAATTCGGCGGCAGGATGAGGGTCGTGCCGCAGGCGAAAGGCAAGAAGGTAGTTGAATCAAACTGACCTCGCATCTAGTCCCCGTCGTTCAGCATCTCCTCAAGCTGCTCTCCGATACCCTTCGCCTTCTCCTTCCCATGGCCTTTGAAGCTGCCAGTCATCAGCTCCTTCAACTTCTCGTACTTCTCGTGCTCGGCCTCCCTCTCACTCCTCTCCTTATCCGGTTTAGGCTTCTCCTTCTCGGCCTCCTTCGCCTTCTCTTCGCCGCTTTTCCCCGGCTCCTCCGTCTTGCCTTCTTCAGCCTTCTGCGCCCCGGCAGCGGGCTCCGCCTTCTGTCCTGCGGCACCCGCCGATTCCTTCGCGGGCTCGCTCGGGGTCTCAGCCGGCTTTTCCCCGCCCCCTTCCTGTTGGCCTCCAGTCTGGGCGGCGGCTATGACCGGGGGTTGCATGTCCTTCGCCGCCTCCTGTCCTCCTGCTGCCGGCCCGACCGGTGCGGCGCCTGCAGCCGTGCCTGAAGCCCCTGATGCCCCGGCCGCATCCTTGGCTGGTCCTTTCCCGGGCTCCGGGGTCGAAGTGTCCTTGTATGTGTTGTAAGCCTCCCTGAGTGTTCCGACGCCCTTGCTGATTGCGCCCGGAGCCTTCCAGAGGCTTCGCCCCGCCCTTATCGGCAGGCTCATTCCGCCGCTCATCGCGAACTCCGCGCCAAGGAGCGGCGCCCGCAGGGCAAGCCATCCCGTCGCGAGGAGGCCGAAGCTTAGGCCTGCGCCTGCGAGCTTCCCCATTACGAATGCGCCTTTCCCTGTCGGCAGGCTCTTGAGCGCTGAAGCGGTGTTGACCAGGCCTTTGCTCGCGAACCCCTGGAAGAAGGCTGAGCCGCGGGTGCTGGCCTTTATCGTGTTGCCTATTCCACGGCCGAGGCCGGTGCCTTTCATGAGAGCGTATCCGCCGATGGCTAGGCCGACTACTGCGGGCAGTATGCCAGCTAATCCCCCCGTCGCACCTAATGTCGCCACCCCCATCAGGGTCGTAGCTAAGCCGCCTTTCATCATCCCCCCCAACACGTTTGTAGCGGCACCAGTGGCCGTCATGCCCTTGATGGATTTTGTTGCTGTTTCCGCCATCGTCTTGCCTATGGTGGTCTGGCCTAACCTTGTCTTTGAGAGCGTGTCGACCGCGGTCTGCGCCACGCTCCTAGTCGCAGCTGTGGCAGCGTTCATCCCGCCCTTGTAGGCGTCCTTTACCGGGGCTGTTAATTTGCCTATTGCGCCGCCTATCTTCGCGCCGGCGGCGGTGACTCCCGTCTTGTCGCGGACCAGCTTGCCCAAAGCCGAGTCAGCGCCCCTCAGCTTCCCGTAGAGGCCTCGGCCTGCGGACTTCCCGCCCTTCGCGGACTTGAGTGCCGATGATACCTGGCCGGACATGCCGCCTTGTTCGCCCTCGCCCTTCTCTGTGAAGCCCTTCTTCAGCTGGCTTCCCACCATACTCCCCACACTGCCCGCAGCCCCCATCGCGCCCTTAGCCGCCTTGCCGCCAACCTGCTTAAGCCCCTTCATCGCCATTTTCTCGGCTGCGCCGCCGACCTTCTTGATTAACTGGCCTGCGACTTTGGAGACCGCCTTAATGCTCTGGCCGGCTATCTTAGTGGAAACCTGAACGCCAGCACCCCCCGCCATTGCGCCTGCACTCCCCGCGGCTGCTGGCAACGTGACGGGTGTCGCTATCCCAGCTGTCCCTACTGTTGCGGCAATCGAACCTTGGAGACCTGCTTGTCCTGCGGACTGCATAGCCTGGCCACCGGCTTGACCTGCAGTTTCTACGCCTTGGCCGATAGCATTTCCCGCGGTTTCTACACTCTGGCCTGCCGCTGAGCTTAAGCCGCTCCCTTGGCCTGAGGCGCCCATGATGTTGCCGCCCATGATGTCGCTGCCGCCCTGCCCGGTCGCGCCTCCGGCGAGGCTCTTGACTCCGCTACTTATTCCCTTCATCCCCCCCATGGCGGCTTTGCTTGCCGCGTTGAGGGACGCCATCATCAGGGCTTCGCCGCTTTGCGCCTGCATAAGCTGCCCTGCAGCGACCATGCCGGTCCCGATTGCGCCTCCCTGGAGCTGGCCGATGGCTGTGATTGCGGCGCCCATGGTCTCGAGGGCGCCCGTTATTATGAGCGGTGACATGATTATGCCGCCAAGGAACACTATCGCCAGGAAGACGCCGTTGTTCCTGTCCACGCCGTTTCCTATGTTCACCATGACGAGCCCGGCGATTATAATCCACACGGACATCGCCACCGGCACGAAAGCCCAGGTGATGCTGTACTTCAGGAACTTCCTCCCGAGCGTCTTCGTGAAGTCAAAGAGGTACAGGAAGCATGTCAGAGGCATCAGGACGGCGAACAGGACGATGAGTATGTGCCTGAGCAGTATCATCCCTATCGCCAGGATGCTCACGGCGTATGCGATCATCAGTATTATGCAGTACTGTCCCGGGTTGCCTATGCTGAATGCCCCGTATAGCGCGCTGCTTAGGCTCTCACCCTTCACCATCGACTGGTATATGCCGGGGGCGCCCTTGCTCCCGAGGAGCTGGACGGTCAGCATGTGGTTGACGTCCAAAACCAGCTTGTAAAGGTGCGGCGAGAATGGTATTATCACGAGGCCGACGAGGAGGTTGTGCAGCTGGCCTTTAGCAGCGGCCCTCTCGCCGGGGTTCTCCGATGCCAGCACCATCTTCCCGGCGGCGAGGAGTATGGCGAACGCTATGACTGGAATGATTATCGACATGATGGCGCCGGAGAGCTGCAGGTAGGGGCCTGCGCTGACGTTAGGGTTGTTTAGTGCCGGGTGGGTTAACAGGTAGAAGACGAGGGGGAGGATGCTCCCTAAGCCCTTGGATATCTCCTTGCCGATACTATCAAGCGCGCTCAGGATAATCTCAATCAGGGCTTTGCCAACCGCCCAAGAGGCCATGTAAGAAAATAAAAGGGCACCGCCAGTGGCGGAGACCAGTGAAGCCATTATAACTAGGGATGCGGTCGAGACGGCTAGAGCCAGCCAGACTACTCGTTTAGGTTTCATCTGCTCGTTCATTTAGAATGGTATATTTGTGACTTATATACGTTCCAAACCTATTTTTTGCCCTGGTATTCGTCGAACCATTCCTTGAAGTCGCTCATTCTCTCGCCGAAGAACCTGTAGGACATCACCATCACCCATATCACGACTAGCACCCATATGTTATTCATCAGGTAGTCGCACATCGGGGTTTCGTAGGCTACATCTATCTTGCTGATGTATTTGATGCTCTTTGTGAATCCGCCGTCTTCCAGGCTGGACGCAATGGCCACTACGTTCGAGCCCTTCTTCAGGGTGACCTTTATCGTGTCCCCTTGCGCGTACCATCCTGTCGCGTATGCGTAGGGGTATAGGAATTGGATATATACGCTCTTTTTCCCGGATGGGGGTATGCTTCCGCCGCACGGCGACTTGGCTTCGACGGTCATGGTGTATTCGGTCTCTGGCGTCGGGGTCCCGCTGCCCGTTAGGACGTAGTATACGGGTTTCGGCTTCTCGATGCTCACGTCCAGGCCGCCGTTGGAGTATGTGTACGTCTGGCTCGTGCACGGGTCTTGGTCGCCGAACGCCTTGTATTCGACGTTCCGGAGGTTGCTGTAGACTTTCGCGATGGCGGTGTTCCATTCCTGGTATGTCAGCGTCTTCGGGTTCTGGAACACGATGGTGTAGCTTTCGGGTGGGAACTCCTTGGGCTCGCAGGCCTTCAGCATGTCTATGGCGCAGCTGTTCGTGCCGGCGTTCCACTTGTACCTGAACTGGTACTGGTCCTCCCAGTAGGCGTAGTATTTCCCGTCGGCGCAGAAGCTCTTGTATTTGCCGGGGGCCCCCTCGCACCTGGACAGTTCGGACATCCTCCAGTCGCCCGCCAGCTTGCAGACGTCCTCGCTTATCGGGTACTTCTTCCTGTAGGGCGCCCTGTATTGGCAGTCGCATCCGCCGCCGGTCGGTTCGGCTATGTCGGAGCACATGTCCGGGCATGCGCCTCCGCCGCTGAGCGAGTAGCCGTTTTGGGGGGGTAGGCTGCATGATGGGGCGTACCTGGCGTACACCTTCTCGACGCTCTTCTTGTATGCTATGGACTTGACGTTCGTCAGCGAGCTTGGGTCGTAGGCATCGTACCTGAGGCCGGCTTCGATATCGACCGGGACTATGAACACGGACTCGAAGTCGTAGGCGAGTGGCTCGTTCTCATGGTATGTCCTGTAGAGCGGGATGTTCGCTGACCGCTCATCTAGGAAATTCTTGCACAGCGTGTTGCCGAGGTCTGCAAGCCAGACCGGCCCCTCGAGGTTGTACTGGGTCCCGTGGCCCTGGAATATGTCGTAGTAGGCGGTGTACTGCTTCGCCGAGTTGAAGAGCCAGCGCAGGTAGAACGGCGACGCCGCCCCGTTAGGCTGGAACATGTAGGCCTCGCCGCTCGGTACTATGCGTCTGTAGCATTGGTCGGGGAGCCTCAGGAGAGTCCTCTGGCCGGCGGTGATGTTGACGTAGTCGTGCGGTAGGGTGGATTTGAGGCCGCTGAGCTCGTGGTATAGCGGGTACCTCTTCGTGAACAGGTCTAGGGTGACTATGTCCGGGACGCTGAGTCTGACTCCGCCGAACATGTCGATTTTGCCGGTCTCATCGTCGACGGCCTGGAACGTGAGGAAGCCGGACATGAAGGTGTTCCTCTTCTTCAGCGCGTCCGGGGTGGTGTCCATGTCCACATCCGGGTAGCCGTATATTATCCTCCCCCTGACCTTCACCTTCGCCTCCGAGTTCCCCATCGTGATGGGGTTTTCCACGCGGATGTGGTCGCCGTAGGGCCTCGCCTCGACCCTCGCGCTCTCGTTTATCTCCTCCCGCACCTCCTTCTGGTTGTTGTAGGCGGCGGTCTGGGTCGGGTCCGCTTCGGTCACGGGCTGGTAGTCTGTTTCGCCGTTCAGGTGCCAGCAGCCCCAGCAGGCGTACTGGCAGTTGCAGTCGTGTTCCTCCCTAATCCTTAAGGTCTTGAATATGGGGACTCCGGCCGGGGTCATACCGCATATCTGCCGGTAGGTGTTCTTGCATGCCCAGCAGTCTCCTCTGGCGAGCGGGTTGGTGCGGTTGACGACGCACTCCCTCTTTCTGCCCTCTGTGACTGCCGGGTCGGACCTGTTCTGCGGGGTACAGCAGCATGGTGGGGGGCCCACTGTCGTGATGGGACTGTTGGTGCACGACCAGCTCTTGTCGCATTGTTCATAGCATCTCGTGCCCTCATATTTAGTGACTACCTCCTCTATCCTCGAGCAGCCGACCCAGGAGCACTGCTTCACGAAGTCCTGCCTCTCTATCCTGTTTCGGACGGTGTAGTTCAAGGTGACGTTGATGTATCTCGTGTTCGTGTCGAGCTCCACCTGTATCTTGTTGTCCCTCAAGACCGTCCATGGCGAAGCCGGCTGCGGGAGGATGTTTATCCTGCCTGGTTCGACATTCGTCTTGATTATCGGGGCCAGGGGGTTGTGGTTCTCGTCGTACTGCTTTATCGTGTAGTCGAACCAGCTGTACGGCGAGTCCCCTGAATTCGTGACAGATGGCTGGCCTGGGGTCCTCGGGTAATAACTGTCGGTGTCGTAGACGACCTCCTTCCGCTGTATCCTCGCGCAGACTTCCGGGATGATTTCCTTCGCGTCCACGCCGTTCCATATGGGGTCTACGAACTGGTACTTGCCGGTGTTCCCTATCTTAAACCATCCCTTCAGCCTCGGGTCTACGGTGGTGTTGCTGTTCAGCTTCTTCGGCAGCTCGAGGAAGCGTCCGTGGCCCCACGGGTAAAAGTTGCATCGGTGCTCGGTCTTCGGGTCTAGTTTGCCGCGCTTACAGCTAGTAGACTGTAGGGCGTTGCATGAAACCTTGCTTGCCTCGTTCTGGTAAAGCGGGTCACTGGTATATGCTGCAACGAAGTTACCCACCGACTCGGCGCAGTTGGGGCCTCCTGCCTCAAAAATCATGCCGTCAGCCTGGTCGCCCACAGTGTCCAGTGGACTCCTCGCGTCGGGCCAGGGGCTTACCCTCGGTACCGAGTTTCCGTCCATGTCGCGGCCGCAGTTGCAGTCCTTACCCCAGCACTCCAGCTTGCTCGGGGCCTTGTATAACGGCGAGACCGTCGTGGAGTTGTATGTGTCGTACGGGTACACTGACGCGTCTACGCCGGCGAATAGGCCGTTGCAGGTGGTCTGCCTCCACCCGGCGCGGTAGTCGTTGCCGAAGTTCCTAGCCTCGAACCATATCGGGCTCGGGTTGCACTGGTAAGGCCATGCGCCGTCGCAGTACCTGCACACCCCCCTCAACTGCAGTTCTGGGTGGGCGGCTCCGGTCTTCTGGTCTGTCGAGGCGGGAGACGCTTCGGGCCCGCAGCCAAGAGCGTATAGGGGGAACCTGCTAAGCCCGTTAATTAATATAGTCCTGAATCGCCCATCCTTTTTACAGAACGTGTTTACCCTGTTATTGCCGTCCCTCGAGTCCATCCAGCCCGCAGCCTCGGTCATGTTCGGTATCATGGCCCCGGCTCCGGAGTATATCCATATGGGTCCGCCGCCGTCGTTGTTTACGCCCTCCTTGGTCCTCGTCCAAGTGGCCACCCACGGCGCCTGCGTCAGGAGCGGGACGCAGTTCTTTCCGTTCCACATCTGCTCCTGCCTGCAGCAGGCGGTGTCCCAAATATAAATGTTAGCGTAATTCTGCTTGCACTGGAGGTCGGCGTCGCACTCCTTCTTGGGGTTGTTGTAGTCCATCCTATCGCCCTGCCTGTTCACCATCCTGCACGGCCCCTCCTCGTATTTGCACTTCTTGTCGGTTTCCAGGTACTTCTCTTCGCAGTAGCCTGTGTCGACTGGAGGCCCGGCGCCCTCCGCCTGCCTGTAGATGTTGGACATGTCGTGCATCCTGACTATCCTCACGGCCTCTGTCGCAGGCAGGCAGCAGTTGAAGGATATGTCGTACTCGTAGTCTTCCGGACAGCAGTGGTAGCCGATGACGTCCGCCGTCGGCCATGCCCCGTCCTTGCCGAGGGCCTTGCTGCAGTGGAGGGTCACCTTCTTCGTGTAGTCTTCCGGGTCCAGGTATTCGGCGCAGTCCGCGTCGCTTAAGCAGCCTTCCTCGCCGACGCCGAAGAGGTAGTCGTATTGCCGTTGCAGGCCCTTCGGGCTCTCCTTTATCCAGGCCCTGTAGTTGTCTGGGGCGTACTCCGGCCATCTTCCCTTGGGCGGCGACCGAAGGTCTGCCGGGCATGTCGTCTCATAGGCCGTGCAGGCGCCGCTCGGTTCCTGCCTGCAGCAGTTCTTCTCATAGTACGTCCCGGCCGGGCAGCAGACTTTCTGGGCTGCGTCAAGGGGCGTCACGCAGTCGAGGCCCGGGATGCATGCGTCTGGGTTCGCACATGTGGCTCCGATATCTGCCTTGGAGCAGACGTACTTCCCGGGCTTGGTCTGGAGGCATAGTCCGCGGACGTCCGGGAATGACTCGCCCGGAGGCAGCCTCGTCCTCGGGTCGTTGACTTCGGGGACTATCTTGAACACGTTCGTCCAGACGCTGCCGAGATTGAACTGCCTGTAGTACCTTATGTCGTAGTTGAAGCATGTGTTCGAGCAGGGCAGCTTATAGTCGGTCGCCGGGTTGCCTGTGAACAGTTTGTCCCAGTAGTATTCGTCAAGGTTGTCCCAGCAGCTGCGGCAAGGGTCGTGTTGCCTTGACGACGGCCTGTCGAGGCCGTCCCTCTGGGTCGTGAGGTCCTGCTGCTGGCATGGAACGGAGGTCGGGCCGCCTGCGCAGCTTGTGCCGCTGCATTCCCCGCTGCAGTAGCCGGGCCGGGTGCCGCTGAACTCCTGGTTGGTCGCGTTGTGCCTCCAGAACCTGTCCCTGACCATGTCATCCTTCTTATAATCCACTATTAATCCATTTATGGTTGTCGGCTGCTCATATGCGGCGCCGCTGCCCTCGCTTGCCAGGACGAGGGGCATGCCCGGGAAATAGACTCCCTGGGTGAAGAGGTTCGGTATCTCCTTGTAGTCTTTTACGTCGTCGTTTACGTCGTTGCCTGTGGCGTCCCTCTTGAGGGGGTAGTTCTCGTAGCCGAACATCTTCTCGTCCCTGACTTCTTCGACGATTCTCGTGCCGCCCCAGCCGCAGAAGTCCCTGAGTTCTTGGACGTCCTTCGGGTTGTCCGGGTCCTCGGTCTCATTGTACACGTTAGTGCAGTCCCAGCATCCCCACTGGTAGTTTTTGTTGCCGAGTTCCCCGTCCGGGACGCTTCCGCCGTAGCAGTACGACAACGGGTGGTTGACCGTGTAGGAGCAGGTTTCGCCGGCTCCGCCTGTTTTGCATCTGTTCTGTGTCGGTCCGCACTTCTTAACGTCTATGGAGCCGCCTGGCGGGTCTGTGTTGAGGGCGTCGCACTGCGAGCATTCGGGCCTTCCGCTGACGCTGTCCTGGCACCATCCGCTCCCGTCCCCGCCCGATTTGGGGCACGGGTGCGTGACGCACGGGCAATTGTCCCAGACTTCGCCTATGATTATGTTTCCGGGGCCGTACCTCTCTTGGCACCATGTGTTACTCCCCATGTTTATCACGCAGGAGACAGGCGGGTCAGGCGAGACCGTCCCACATGAGCAGCTGGCTTCCGTATTGTATCTGCCTGTGTCCGGGTCGCAGTTGGCTGGCCCCCCGTGGGCTGCATCACATGCCTGGCATACTACGTCGCCATTCTGGAGGGTGATGGCTATCTTCCCGGGGCAGAGGTGCTCCTGGCATGGGCACGGCAGTATCTGGTAGCAGTCCGTCCACCTGCACCAGTCCTCCCCCTGGACGTCGCATGGCATCACCCACCGGTTCATGTCCAGTTTCTTCCCCCACGGGCCCGGGTCGTGCATGTGTATCCAGTAAGGCGGCCCCTTCCACTCCACCTCCTTGACGAAGTAGGCGGTCACGTTGGAGTGTATGCTCTCAACGCTCGGGTCGGATACCGCCCCGTCCGGTATCCCGCTCTCGTAGTCCATCTTGGTGTCCCACTGGCCGTCCATCCACTTGTACAAGTTGGGGGTCCCGAGCCTCCTCTGGTCGTCGATGTCGAAGTATCCGTAGTAGTCGGCGGTCTCCTTCTTGTAGCCGCAAGGCCATCCCATCATCTGGGCCGTTGATGAGCCGAGGCTGCACGCTATGTCCCCGATGTTGCACTTGTCGCAGCCCCATATCCTCTTCACGCTGTCGTTGTTCCACCAGATGAGCTGGCTTGTGGTGTCCTCGTCGTACCTTTCGGCATTGAGCCCGCTCGCCGCGGACGCAAGAAGTAGGGCGGTGATGCACGCTATCGCCGCGACCCCAGCCTTCCCTTCACCCGACACGTTAAACCTATTCATCTCTCAGTTATAATACAATTCTCCCCTGTTGGCTCCGAACCTCGACTGCGAAAACACGTTGTAATATATCCCCGGCGTGTCGTAGACTTTGCCGGCGTCCACGAAATTGTATTCGCACCGCCTGTATCCCCCCCTCTTGGCCCACTGGTCGTAGGTCATCTTCTGTCCTTCGGGGCTTGGTATCCTCGTGTTCTTGCACTCCGATGCGGTCTCCACCACTCCCGCCAGGTCGCATGTCCTGGCCAGGATGTAGTCCACCCAGTATCTCGTGTACGCGGGGTTGAACGCCCTCGGGTCCGCGCCGCCTGCAGCCTGCTCCGCCGCGGCCGCCGGGTCCTGGTCCTTCGACACGGTGACGTACTCCCGGTCGTTCACTCCCAGAATCTCCCATTCGCTTCCCACGACGATGAACTTGTTGTGGATGTCAAAATCCTTGGTCGCGGTCACCCTCTGCAGTAGCAAGTACTCCATGTTCCGCGCCCTCTCCTCGTCGGCGATGCCGAGGCCGGAGATGTAGTTGCACTTTAGGGTCCTTCTACCCGTCTTGGGGTCGAAGGTCCCAGTCGCGGCTGAATATACGACTGAGTTGTCCTTTACCTCCCCGCATTCGACGTTTCCATCCCCGTATATCCTCAGGAACCTTAGGAAGCAGTTCAGGTTGCTCTTCGGCCGCGGGGCGGCTAGCGAGAACTGGGGGTTCATGTTCCATATACCCGAGGATGGGTTTGTGAGCGTGTATACATCGCTCCAGCACCTCTTGTATTTTGGGTTGCCGTAGCAGCCGAGGTCGAGCTCCCCGTTCTCGTCGACTGTCGCCTCCGCGTAGGCTAGTTTCACCCCTGTGTTCACCGGGAACTGCGAGTATGGCGTCCCGCATGAGTACATAGGCTTGTTCACGACCATGATCGAGCCTACGACCCTGCATCTTCCGCTGTTGACAAGGTCCGGGAAGCAGTAGTTGGTCACGGCCGTGCTCGCGCTTTTATAGTAACGGTACCTGCAGGTGTTCGTGAGGCAGCTATACGGGTCAACATACCTTGTATTTCCCCCCTGTGTTAGCTCAAAGTATAGTCTCGGGCCCATGCTGTCCCCCCTACAGTAAGAATCCTGCTGGCCTCCGCCCGCCCTCCCGATTATGTCTCCGGCGTTGACTACTGCCCCGTCCTTCGCCCTGCCGCCGTCCAAGAGATGGCCGTAGAAGGCAAGCAGGCTTCCGTTTTGCAGACTTAAACCGCAACCGATACGATAAGGCTCCCAGATGCCTGCACTTGGCTCTGGCTCATCATAGTGATAAACCTTCCCGGCGAAGGCCGCATAGACTGGGGAGCCGTCGGAAGCGAAAAGGTCGTAGCCTTCGTGGCCCTTCCAATTATTCCCGTTACAAATCGAGGTTAATTGGTCGTCTGCCAACTGGATGTTCTGGACGGGCCAGACGAACTGACCGGTCGTCGTGCATGCCTTGCATTCTGCATTGGCGGTGACCGCTGCTAAGGAGAAGACAATAAATGTGAACAGCGTCTTATCCAGTCTGCCGACCATCCTAGATAATATTCCCCCTCAGCATTTATAACTGAGTCGCCTTCGCCTTCAAGGCGATTATCCGGGCGGCTTCGGCCAGGACTTCGGGCGTCACGTAGCCTAGGAGCCTGCCGCCGTCCGAGACGAGGACGAGCCGCTCAGCCAAAACGACCTTAAGCGAGTCGGCGGCCGCCGTGTTGGCGTCTAGGACCGCGTACTCGACGCCTGCGACGTCCTC
>Ga0315287_10002736_pt1 | contig 16792 bp, 16 predicted proteins | sample YL17G11_0_MG_FD_205037 | JGI IMG/M metagenome (GOLD analysis project Ga0315287, IMG submission 205037) | Sediment microbial communities from Yellowstone Lake, YNP, Wyoming, USA - YL17G11_0 | ecosystem: Environmental > Aquatic > Freshwater > Lake > Sediment | place: USA: Wyoming | collected...
GCGCCGGGGCAAGAGACCCCAGGGTGACAAGCTGCCATAGCCCGCCACAGGCGTCACAGCTTTAGGTATGGTGACGGGGTTCACATGCACTGAGAATGGGTACCGGGGTGAGAAGGGATACCGGGGGATGAAGCATCGGTTCGGTCGGGTGGTGAGTAGCCCCGCGTTCGGCGTTGTGGTGCTGACACCGCTCTTGCTGACCGGGGCGGTGGCGGCCTCTCCCGGCCGGGCAGGCGTCCCGATGAGCCGAATCGATGTCACGCCCCTGGTCACGGTGGAAGAAGCCCAGCCGGCGGCGCAGGGGGTGGCAGTGGTCGCCCTGGCCAAGCCTCCGGCCGATTTCCGGATCGCGGCAACGACCGGTTTCGCGCCCCCGCCCCCGGCTGCGGTGATCAACGCCACCGGCGGCATGCGGATCCCGGGCATGGCCCTGTCGGCCTACCGCAAAGCAGAGCAAACCATGGCCACCGCAGCCCCCGGGTGCGGGGTCAGCTGGAACCTGCTCGCGGGCATCGGCCGCATCGAATCGTCACACGCCAACGGCGGCGCCACCGACGCACGCGGTACGGCGGTCCGGCCCATCTACGGCCCGACGCTGGATGGCAGCCTGCCTGGTAACGAAGTCATCGTGCAGGGCAACGTCGGCGGGCGCGCGACCTACGCCCGCGCGATGGGTCCCATGCAATTCCTGCCCGGGACCTGGTCGCGGTACGCCTCCGATGGCGACGGCGACGGCCGGGCCGACCCACAGAATCTGTTCGACGCCACCCTCTCGGCCGCACGTTACCTGTGCAGCGGTGGTCTGAATCTGCGCAACCAGGCCCAGGTGCTGACCGCGATCCTGCGCTACAACAACTCGATGCCCTATGCCCAGAACGTGCTGGGCTGGGCGGCCGCGTACGCCACCGGGGTCGCACCGGTGGACCTGCCGGCGATCAGCGGTCCGATACCCGCACTCGGCGCTGTGCATCTGGAGAACCCGGCTCTGCTGGCGAGTGATCCGCTAGCCCAATTGCCATTGTTCAATCTCGGCAATAACGCACTGCCCGGTCAGGTGATGATGCCCGGGCCGGCGGCCGAGGCCGCCAACAGCGTGCTGCCCGAGCATGGTTGCCAAGTGATCTGCATGGCGTCTCAACTGCCGCCGGCGGCCCCAGCGCTGAACCTGCCGCCGTGGATGATGCCACCGGCGTCAATGCCATGGCTGGCTCCGCAGCCCGCTCCCCTGGGTGCCGTCGCGCCCGGCCCGCAGTCCCTACCCGGCATGCCGCCCGAGGCTCCACTGCCCGGTATGCCCCCACCGCCCGAGGCACCACTGCCCGGCATGCCCCCACCCCCGGCGGCACCACTGCCCGGCATGCCCCCACCGCCCGAGGCACCACTGCCCGGCATGCCGCCGCCCCCGGCGGCACCACTGCCCGGCATGCCCCCACCGCCCGAGGCACCACTGCCCGGCATGCCTCCGCCCCCGGCGGCACCGTGGCTTCCCCCGGCACCCGGCGCCCCGGCACCCGGCGCCGTCGCGATACCGGAAGAACAACCGGCCACCGGCGCGCTGCCCGGACCGGTCAGCTGACCCCTGCGTCGCACTCCCGCGCACCGAGGCCTACTGTGCGCATCTAGACTCAGCCGACGATGACCGAAATCAACAACGAGCGCGAGCAGGCGGTGCGCGCCGCCTTGGCAGGCGTCATCGATCCCGAACTTCGGCGGCCGATCACCGAACTCAACATGGTCAAGAGCGTCGCGGTCGCCGCGGACGGCGCGGTGGTCGTCGAGATCTATCTGACCACCGGGGCGTGTCCCAAGAAGACCGAGATCACCGACATGGTCACCGCGGCCGTCGCCGATGTTCCGGGTACCGGGTCGATAACGGTGAACCTGGACGTGATGAGCGACGAGCAGCGCACCGAACTGCGTAAGCAGTTGCGCGGCGAGCAGGGGCTTTCGGCCGAGCCGGTGATCCCATTCGCCCAACCCGGGTCCCTGACCCGGGTCTACGCAGTCGCGTCCGGCAAGGGCGGAGTCGGAAAATCAAGCGTCACAGTCAATCTCGCTGCCGCCATGGCCGTGCGCGGCCTCTCGGTAGGTCTGCTGGATGCCGACATTTACGGACACTCGGTGCCGCGGATGATGGGAACGAGCGATCGGCCGACCCAGGTGGAGTCGATGATCCTTCCCCCGATAGCGCACGACGTGAGGGTCATCTCGATAGCCCAGTTCACCCAGGGCAATGCTCCGGTCGCATGGCGCGGACCGATGCTGCACCGGGCGTTGCAGCAGTTCCTCGCCGACGTGTACTGGGGCGATCTGGACGTGCTGCTTCTCGATCTACCACCAGGCACCGGTGACGTGGCGATCTCAGTGGCGCAACTGCTCCCGAGTGCGGAGATTCTTGTGGTCACCACTCCTCAGGCGGCGGCCGCGGAGGTCGCCGAGCGCGCCGGTGCCATTGCGCTGCAGACCCGGCAGCGCATCGTGGGGGTAGTGGAGAACATGGCCGGCCTGGTGATGCCCGACGGCACCACATGGGACATCTTCGGCGCGGGCGGGGGGAGCCAGGTAGCGGAGCGGCTGACTCGCGCAGTCGGAGCTGAGGTTCCGCTGCTTGGCCAGGTTCCGTTGGATCCCGCTCTGGTGACAGCCGGGGACCGCGGAGTGCCACTGGTGCTGTCGGCACCGGAATCGGCCGCCGGCGCAGAGTTGCGCGCAATCGCCGACAAGTTGATGGCCAGAAGGCGCGGCCTGGCCGGAATGTCCCTGGGACTTGACCCGGCCGCGCGTTAGGGCACACCCGACGCCGGGTGGCCGGATTCAGGTGGCGCCGGATTCACGGGCGCCAGATTCACGTGGCGTCGGCGTCGTATGGTGCCGGGCCGCTCGGCGAAATGGGGGGCGCAGCGGCCGGCGGCATGACGGCACTGTGCGGCTTGGGGGTGTCGAAGTCGCCGGTGACCCACGATTCGTCGCCGTCGAGGAGGTGTTTGGTCAGCGCGGCACGCGGGGTCATGCCGCGCAGTTTCTGCAACTCGCTCAACGGCTCCCGGAGATCCTCGAACTCGGGACCTAGTTCCTGGCGCAACGCGCTGGTCGCGCCGCTGAGGTAGTCGCGCGCCTGGCGCAGTGATCCGGAGGCCCAGCGGATAGCGCCCGGAAGCCGCTCGGGCCCCAGCACCACCAAGCCAACGACCAGCAACAGGATCATCTCGCCCCACCCGATGTTGGCGAACATCGCGTCAGTTGTCCGGGGTCGGATTCACCGTCAGGGTGACCTTTCGGCCGTCGCGCATGACCTCGATCGGGGCGTCCTTCCCCAGCGCGAGCTGCCGAACTGCGACGACAAACTCGTCGGCGTCGGCGACCATCCGGTCGCCTACCTTGACCACGACGTCGTTTTCCTTCACGCCGGCCTTGTCGGCGGGCCCGCCGGTCTTCACGTTGGCAACCTGCGCGCCGGAGGCGAGGTCGTTACTCACCGACCGGGCCGACAGTCCCAGCGTCGGGTGGGCGATCTTGCCATCCCTGATGAGCGTCTCGACGGTGGCTTTGACCTCATTCACCGGGATCGCGAAACCGAGTCCACTTGCGCTGTCGGACAACGACTTCCCGGCGGTATTGATGCCGATCACCAGAGAGTTCATATCGATGAGAGGACCGCCGCTGTTGCCGTGATTGATGGAGGCGTCGGTCTGCACCGCGTCGATAACGGTATCGGTGTCCGAACCTTCGCCGGAGAGCGGTACCGGCCGGTTCAGCGCGCTGATGATGCCGGATGTGACGGTGCTGCGCAGGCCCAGCGGAGCACCGGCGGCGATCACCTCTTCGCCCACCCGCAGCTTGTCGGAGTCACCGAACTTGGCGACCGTGAGGTTGTCGACGTTATCGACCTTGAGAACGGCGAGGTCTGTCTTGGGGTCGCGGCCGACGAGGTTGGCCGGGACTTCCTTGCCGTCGTTGAACACCACCGTGAGCTTGAACTTGCTCGGACTGGCCGCGGCTTCGGAGATGACGTGGTTGTTGGTGACGATGTAACCGCGTTCATCAACGACCACGCCGGACCCCTGCGCGCCGGACTCATCGCTCTTGGCCTCGATGGTGACCACCGAATCGGCCACCGACGCGGCAACCTGCGCGAATCGGCCGGGCGGCACCTCACCGGTGTCGGAGGTGGACAGTGTGACCTTCGAGGTGGTGAACGCCTCGACGACCTCGGCGGTCTTGCGACCGACCCAGCCGCCGGCGATACCGATCAACATTGCCGTGATCCCCAGTACCGCCAGTGCGGTGTAGGACACCCGGCCGCCGAACAACACGTCGCGGACGCCGAGTTTTCCGACCGCCGCTGCCGGCGGGATGTGCGTCGGCTTGGCAACCGCAGGGGTGCCCAGAGCCGCCGCCGCGGCCGGGTCACGCCAGGGATCGGCCGGCACGTCGTCGACGACAGGGCCGGCGTTGAGCGCCCCGGCGTCGGCTGGGTGCCGCTGCAGCGACTCAGCACCCTGATTCGGGCGACCGAAGGCTTCCTCGAGAATCGGATCCGGTTGCTTTTGCGTCGGCGCGAACTCGTCACGGAATCTGGCCGGGCGCAGGTCCTCGGCGACGAACGAGCCGTCGACGCCGCGCGGGCGCCCGAAAGTCCGGGTGGCCGCGGGATCAACCGGGGGCCGTGATACCGGCCGGGGCGCCAGTCGGTGGCCGCCGGCAGTGTCCTTATCGGGACTCACATCAACCTCTATCCAACGACGGGATCCAACGTTCGGGGTGAGACGGCTTTTAGCCTACCGGCGCTTGCGGCGGCCGCGACTGGTGTCGTCGGTCAGTTGCTCGGTCAGGCTCGGCGGCGGCGGCAGCGTCTCATCATGGGTGGACTGCGGGATCTGGGAAAGCAGATTCATCAGGGAGTTCGGCATGCTGATCGGTCGGGAGTCACGCAGTGCGGCGCGGGCCTGTCCCTGTGCGTCGACCTCAGCGGCACATTGCGGACACAGCGTCAGGTGGTGACCGGCCCGCAGATGGGCCTTCATCCGGAGTTCGCCGTCCACGTAGGCGGCGATGGCCTCGGTGGACAGATGCTCAGTGGAATTGAACTGGCGCGGGGCACCAACCGGAGCATCACTTTGGGAGGCAAAGTGCGGCGGCAGCCAGGACAGGGCCCGGCGGAATACATCTCCCGGATCGACCATGACCGGCGCTCCTCTCCATGCAACTCAAACTAGTTACCTCAAATGTAGCGCGATCAGCGCCGATGCCGTGACACGTCGATGCGGGGCGTCGCGGCGAGCGGGGCGATCCTCAGGCCGAATCGACGACGGCTTTCCGGTCTACGGAGCGTGCCGCCAGGTGATCGCGCAGGGCCTGGCGACCGCGGTGGATGCGGCTGCGCACGGTGCCCAGCTTGACGCCCAGAGTGGCGCCGATCTCCTCGTAGGACAGCCCTTCGATGTCGCACAGCACCACCGCGGCGCGGAATTCAGCCGGCAGCGAGTCCAGCGCCGCCTGGAGATCGGGGCCCAGGTGCGCGTCGTGATAGATCTGCTCGGGCGTGGGCCCGTTGGACGGCACCCGGTCGTAGTCCTCCGGCAGCGCGTCCATGCGAATGCGGCCACGGCGGCGGACCATGTCGAGGAACAGGTTCGTGGTGATGCGGTGCAGCCAGCCCTCGAAGGTGCCGGGCTGGTAGTTCTGCAACGACTTGAACACCCTGATGAAGGTCTCCTGGGTGAGATCCTCGGCGTCGTGCTGGTTGCCGGAGAGCCGGTAGGCCAACCGATAGACCCGGTCGGCGTGCTGACGCACCAGTTCGTCCCACGCTGGCATCGCCGCACGGTCACCAGTTGCGTCGAACACCGCGGTGCCCTGCAGCTCCTCGATAACATCGGACCGGTCCGGCTCGGCGCCCTGCGCAAGCGGGGGCGTCGAGGCGGAAACGGTCAGTGTGGTGGTCGTCGGATCCTCCTGGTCGGCAGGGGCCAGCAGCGCAGCGCAGCTGGGTATCTCAACCGTCACAACAGCATGGCTCTGCCGGGTATTCCCCGACCGACTCCCCTTGCGCACCATGGTCACTATCTTTCCCGGTTGCGGTGTGCAACCCATGTGAGCAAACCAAACGTTACCTGATAAATAAGCTTTTAACAGGTCGAACGTCAGGAATTGGTCATTTGTCAGCAAGCTCGTTTAACTTCTGGATCATGGCCGTTCGGCGGCGCTGGGACCAGCCCTGGCGCGTCGGCCGACACAGCGGCGGACTTGATCTACGCTGCTGAGAATGTCCACCACCGACGATCCAGGCAGCGAAGCGCCGCCGAGCCGGGCCGAGCGGATCCTGGCTCACGCCGAGGACTCGATCTCCGAGGACGCCATCGTCTCGGCGGCCCGCGAGCGCGCGGTCGATGCGGGAGCCGGCGCGGTAACCCCCGCGGTCGGGGCACTGCTGGGCCTGCTGGCCAGACTCAGCGGAGGAAAGGCGGTCGTCGAGGTCGGAACCGGGACGGGAGTGAGCGGGCTGTGGTTGCTCTCGGGGATGCGTGACGACGGCGTACTCACCACGATCGACGTCGAGCCGGAGCATCAACGTCTCGCCAAGCAGGCCTTCAACGAAACCGGAATCGGTCCCGGACGCACCCGGCTCATCGCTGGCCGGGCGCAGGAAGTGCTCACCCGCCTTGCCGACGAGTCCTACGACCTGGTGTTCATCGATGCCGAACCGGCCGGTCAGCCGCACTTCGTCGTCGAGGGCGTGCGACTGCTACGGCCCGGCGGCGTGATCGTGGTGCACCACGCGGCCCTCGACGGCCGGGCGGGCGACCCGAGTGCTCACGACCCGGAGGTGACCGCGGTACGCGAAGCGGCCCGCCTGATCGCCGAGGACGAACGACTCACCCCCGTGCTCGTGCCGTTGGGAGACGGCGTCCTCGTCGCGGTGTGCGACTGAGCGGCGAAGGACAACCCGGATGGAACTGATGACCGGCTTCGGCCTGGCGACCGCTGCCGGCCTCAATGCCTACATCCCGATGCTGCTGATGGGACTGCTCTCGAAGTTCACCAGCCTCATCACCCTGCCATCGGGCTGGACCTGGCTGGAGAACGGCTGGGTGATGGCGGTCGTTGCGGTATTGCTCGCGGTGGAGATCGTCGCCGACAAGATCCCCGCCCTGGACACGGTCAACGACACGGTGCAGACCTTTGTCCGGCCCACGGCCGGCGGCATCGTGTTCGGATCCGGTACCGCGGCCCAGACGGCCGCGGTGACCGACCCGGCCGAGTTCGCCCGGACGGGCCAGTGGGTACCGGTGGCGATCGGCGTCGTGACCGCACTGGTGGTGCACTTGACCAAGACGGCGGTGCGGCCGGCGGCCAATGTCGCCACGGCGGGCGTCGCGGCGCCGGTGCTGAGCACCATCGAGGATTTCGCCAGCGTGAGCCTGGTGTTCATCGCGATTCTGGTTCCGGCACTGGTTGCGATCGCGCTGATAGCGCTGGCGGTGGCGGCGGTGTGGCTGCTTCGTCGGCGTCGGCGTCGGGACCTTGCTCCGCGACCGATTTAGATCCAGACGCCCTTGCCCACGGCGACCACGCCACCGGCGCTGATCGCAAAGCGCTCCCGGTCCATCTCCGGATCCACCCCGACCTGCTCACCCGGTCCGACGACGACGTTCTTGTCCAATATCGCGCGCCGTACCACCGCCCCGCGGCCCACCCGGACACCGGGCATGAGCACGCTGCCGTCCACGACCGCGCCGTCTTCAACGACCACATTGCTCGACAGCACCGAGGAGTGCACGGATGCCGCGGAGATGATGCTGCCCGCGCCGACGACCGACTCCTGGGCCGAACCGCCGTTGACGAACTTGGCCGGCGCCAGGTTTTCCGACTCCCCGCGGATCGGCCAACGCTTGTTGTACAGGTTGAAGACCGGGTGGACCGAGACGAGGTCCATGTGCGCATCGTAAAACGCGTCGAGGGTTCCGACGTCGCGCCAGTACCCGTGGTCACGTTCGGTGGAACCGGGCACCTCGTTGTTGTTGAAGTCGTAAACCGCCGCACCGCCCTCTGACACCAGTCGCGGAATGATATTCCCGCCCATGTCATGGTCAGACTGGTCGTCTTCGGCGTCGGCACGGATCGCGTCGATGAGCACTTTGGTCGTGAATACGTAATTACCCATCGATACGAAAGTTTGCTCGGGATTGTCCGGGATCCCCGGCGGGTCGGCCGGCTTCTCGACGAAACCGCGAATGCGGCCGGACGGGTCAGCGTCGATGCAACCGAATGCGTTCGCTTCGGCGCGCGGCACCCGGATGCCGGCCACGGTGGCGCCGGCGCCGCTGTCGATGTGGAACTGCACCATCTGTTCGGGATCCATCCGGTAGACGTGGTCGGCACCGAACACCACGATGTAGTCGGGATCCTCGTCGTAGATCAGGTTCAGCGACTGATAGATCGCATCCGCCGAACCCGTGTACCAGCGGGGACCGAGTCGCTGCTGCGCGGGAACCGGGGTGATGTACTCCCCCGCCAGTCCACTCAACCGCCAGTTCTGCGAGATGTGCCGATCCAGTGAATGCGACTTGTACTGGGTCAGAACGCAAATGCGCAGATACCGCGCATTGACCAGGTTCGACAGCACGAAGTCGATCAGCCGGTACGCCCCGCCGAAGGGGACCGCGGGTTTGGCCCGGTCCGCGGTGAGCGGGTAGAGCCGTTTGCCCTCGCCCCCGGCCATAACGATGCCGAGTACGTGTGGCAACTCCCTCATGGCAGTAAACCTAGTCATCGGACCCGCCGACTGCTGAGCAATGCGGGTTTCGCCATCACCTGTTCACACCTCAGGTTCCGACGGGCCGGTTCCGACGGGCCGGTTCCGATGGGCGGGTGGGTGCGGCTACCGTCTGCGGTATGCGTGTGGCGATGATGACCCGCGAGTACCCGCCGGAGGTCTACGGCGGCGCGGGTGTGCACGTGACCGAATTGGTAGCCCAGTTACGCCAACTGTGCGACGTCGACGTGCACTGCATGGGCGCGGCTCGCGCCGGGGCGTTCGCCCATCAGCCCGATCCGCTGCTGACGAACGCCAACCCCGCATTATCGACACTGTCGAGCGATCTTCGGATGGCCGACGCCGCCGCCGGCGCCAATGTGGTGCATTCGCACACCTGGTACACCGGAATGGCCGGACACATCGCGGCACTGCTGCATGGCATGCCGCACGTGCTCACCGCGCATTCGCTGGAGCCGCTGCGGCCCTGGAAGGCCGAACAACTCGGGGGCGGCTACCAGGTCTCACTGTGGGTCGAGCGCACCGCGGTGCAGGCCGCCGATGCGGTGATCGCCGTGAGTTCAGGCATGCGGGAGGACGTACTGACGGCGTACCCGGCGCTGAACGCGGACCGGGTGCACGTCGTCAAGAACGGCGTCGACACCAGCGTCTGGTATCCCGGCCCGACCGAAGCCGGCGAGTCGATCATCGATGAACTCGGGGTGGATAGGTCGCGGCCGATAGTGGCTTTCGTCGGGCGGATCACCCGCCAGAAGGGGGTGCCGCATCTCATCGCCGCGGCCCACCGCTTCGCGCCGGAGACCCAATTGGTGTTGTGCGCCGGGTCTCCCGATACTCCGGAAATCGCCGCCGAGGTCACGGCCGCGGTCTCCGACCTTGCCGAGGAACGCGGTGGCGTGTTCTGGGTTCGCGATATCCTACCCGCGCATCGGATCCGCGAAATCCTTTCCGCAGCAACGGTTTTCGTTTGCCCGTCGGTATACGAGCCGTTAGGTATCGTTAATCTTGAGGCGATGGCCTGCGAGACGGCAGTGGTCGCCTCCGACGTGGGCGGCATCCCAGAGGTCGTCACCGACGGCGTTACCGGCACGTTGGTGCACTACGACGCGACGAATCCGGCGGCCTTCGACGCCGACCTGGCCGATGCGATCAACGCTCTGATATCCGATAGCGCGAGGGCCGCGCGGTACGGCTCGGCCGGACGTCAGCGTTGTATCGACGAGTTCTCCTGGGCGCGGATCGCCGCGCAGACCCTCGAGGTGTACCGCGGGGTAACGGCCTAGCCGGTACCCGCCAGCGGGGGACCCACCAGCCGGTGACTCAGCTGGTGACACCCTTGAGTTCGTCGCCCAGAGCGGAGGCCTCATCGGGGGTCAGTTCGACGACGAGACGGCCGCCGCCCTCTAGCGGTACCCGCATCACGATGCCGCGCCCCTCTTTGGTCGCTTCCAACGGACCGTCGCCGGTCCGGGGCTTCATGGCCGCCATCGAGTGCTCCCTCCAGATCGAGCAGACCCGCCGACATGACCGAATCGGATGCCGGGCTGGTTGGTTCAAGATGCCTTCATCCTTCCCTATCCGGGCCCAGAGGTGAAAAAGACCCGGTGAACGGCGGTCCGGAGGGCACCCAGCAGGTCCGAAGATGGTCATCGACCATCCCGGTGGCCTGCATCAACGCATAGGCGGTGGTGGGTCCGACGAACCGGAAACCAAGGCCTCTGAGGTGGCGGGCCAGGGCTGCGGAGTCCGGCGTGGACGCCGGCACGTCGGACGGTCTGGCCGGGCGCGGACGCGACGGAGGGGTGTGGGACCACATCAGTTCGGAAAGATCGACGTCGAGCGCGGCCGCCACCCGGGCGTTGGCGATGGTGGCCTCGATCTTGGCCCGGTTGCGCACGATGCCGGTGTCGGCCATCAAGCGGGCCACGTCCCGTTCGGTGTAGTCGGCGACGGTCTCGATGTCGAAATCGGCGAATGCCCGCCGGAAGTTCTCCCGCTTGCCCAGGATGATCCACCAGGACAGCCCGCTCTGGAAAGCCTCCAGTGCCATCCGCTCGAACAGGGCGACGCGGCCCCGAACCGGCCGACCCCATTCGCGGTCGTGATAGTCCTGCAGGAGCGGCGGTCCACCGGCCGCCCAGTCGCACCGCGGGCGAGCGTCGCCGTCGGCGTCAATGCGGGTTCGGGCCATCCGTCGCGGCTGCACCACTTCGGGCTGCATCACGTTGGGCTGCATCACGTTGGGCTGCATCACGTCGGGCTGCATCACGTCGGGCTGCATCACGTTCGCTGCGTAAATTGTCGATCTCGGCACCGAGGCGATCCAGCACCCAGTCCACCTCGCTGGTCTTGTAGCCGCGAAGCACCTGAGCGAACTTAACGGCCTCGACGTCGGCGCCGGTGACCTCGAAAGCCGGCAGCACGGTCGCGGTCGTGCCCCGGGGCAGCGGCGGCAACTGCTCGCCGCGTCCGAAGACCACCCCGGCAATACCGAACAGGACGACGGCGATCAGGATCAAGACCACCAGATAGAGCAGGATCAGCGTCACACCCCGAGATCCTGCCTCACCGGGTTCCGCGGCGCGTCGGGCGCAGGGTGTTCATCGGGGGCCGGTCGGCCAGCGACACCGTCGAGGTTTTCGTGCGGTACCCCTGTGGTCCCTGTCCTGGGCCGTCGGGCAGGAACTGGGTGAGCCCGACACCGGAGTCGTCGATACCGCAGCGGGTCAGCAGGGTGGCGATGATCTGCCGACTCATCGGGCCGAGCTCGCTCAGCGGCCGGTTGCGGTGCGTGCGTACACCCAGGTTCACCTGTGCGATCGCGTCCAGACCGAACCGGTCGTAGGTGTCGATCAGGATTCCGATCTCGACGCCGTAACCGGGCGCGAACGGCACCGCGGTCAGCAGTTCCCGGGTGCCGGCATATTCACCGCCCAGCGGCTGCAGCACGTAGCCGAGTTCGGGTCGCAGCGCCGCCAGCAGCGGCCGGGCCACCAGTTCTGTGACCCGGCCCCCTCCGTTGGCATCCTCGCCATCGCCGACTTTCAGCGGTCGCCGGTAAAAACCCCGGACCAGGTGGATGCCGTTCTCGGTGAGCAGCGGGCCCACCAGACGCGGCACGAACATCGGATCGGGGTTGATCAAATCGGAGTCGATGAAGACGATGATGTCGCCAGTGGTGGCCGCCAGCGAGCGCCACAGCGCCTCGCCCTTTCCGGGCTGCGGGGGGATCTCGGGCAGCGCCTCCTCCCGGTGGACGACCCGGGCCCCGGCGGCCCGCGCCCGGGCCTCGGTCTCGTCGGTGGAGCCGGAGTCCAGCACGATCAACTCGTCGACGAGTCCGCCCATCGGCGCAGTACCCAACATCGGCGTGATCGTGTCGAGGACCGCAGCGACGGTCTCGGCCTCGTTGAGCGCGGGCAGCACCACCGAGATGGTCCGGCCGGCCTTGGCCGCCACGAGTTCGGCCATCGTCCAGGTGGGACGGTGCCAGCTGTGACCGGCCAGCCAGGTAGCACCGGGATCGTCGGCGCCGGTGCTCATGCCAGCCCCCGAACCGTGCGCGTCGGCGGCCGGTCCCCGGCGATCGAGGCGACCATCTCCAGCACCCGGCGGGTGGGCCCGACCTCGTGGACCCGGAACATCCGGGCTCCGTCGGCGGCGGCCAACGCGGTCGCGGCCAGGGTGCCCTCAAGCCGTTCGGTGAGTTCCACACCGAGAGTCTCACCGATGAAGTCCTTGTTGCTCAGCGCCATCAGGACCGGCCATCCGGTCCCGACGAGATCCCTGACGTGACGCAGCAGCGTCAGGCCGTGATGGGTGTTCTTACCGAAATCGTGGGTCGGATCGACGAGCACGCGATCACGCGGAACCCCTACTGCCACAGCATGTTCGGCGGCAGTGGTGACCTCGGCAATGACATCGTCGAGTACTCCGGTTACTGCTGTTCCGTAGTGGACGCGGAACGGCCGGGTGCGCGGCACGGCGCCGCCGGTATGCGAGCAGACGATGCCGGCACCGAACTCCGCAGCGACCTCGGGCAGTGCCGGATCGTGCCCGGCCCAGGTGTCGTTGATGATGTCGGCTCCGGCCGCGCACGCCAGCTTGGCCACCGAGGCGCGCCAAGTGTCCACGCTGATGCACTGGTCGGGATACTCCGCGCGGACCCACTCGATGAAGGGCACCACGCGAGCAATCTCCTCGGCCGCGTCGACGAGGACCCCCGGTCCGGCCTTGACCCCGCCGATGTCGATGACGTCGGCCCCCTCGGCGACGACCCGGTGTACCGCGGCCATGGCGGCCTCGTCGGTGAACGTCGCGCCCCGGTCGTAGAAGGAGTCGGGAGTGCGGTTGACGATCGCCATGATGAGGGCGCGGTCGCCGGCCACCGGTCGCCCGCAGAACGTCGAGTTCACCCGGCCAAGGCTAGTTGGGGCGGCGGCCGGCGGCGACGTCGGCCGGGTAGGACTCGTAGAACGGCAGATAGCCCTCGTCGCGGCCGGCCAGCACGTACAGCGGATCGGACACGTCGGTGCCGTAGGCCTGGTTGCGTAACTCGACCTTGCGGCTTTTGAACGTCGATGTGGTTTCAAGCGACGCGACGATTCGGAGGAACAACGGCACCGCGTAAATCGGCAGGGTTGAGTAGAGGGTTTCGGCCAGGCGGTGGCCGTCGACGCTCGCGCCGTCGCGCAGTTTGATCGCCGCCATCCCGGCCCGTCCGCCGGTGTCGGGCACCTCCACGCCGAACACCGTGCACTCCTCGACGGCGCGATCGGCGACCAGGGCCGCCTCGACCTCGGTGGTGGCCACGTTCTCACCCTTCCAGCGGAAGGTGTCGCCGAGCCGGTCGGTGAATGCCGCATGTCCGAGTCCCTGGGGGCTCATCAGGTCGCCGGTGTTGAACCAGACGTCGCCGTCCTTGAAAGCGTTGCGCACCAACTTGCGCTCGCTGGCGGCCTTGTCGGTGTAGCCGTCGAACGGCGAGAACCGGTTCACCGGGCTCAGCAGCAGACCCGGCCGCCCGGGCGGAACCCGGCGCACCCGCCCGTCGGAACCGCGCGCCGGATCGCCCGTCTCAGGGTCGTACTCGACGTAGGCCAGCCGCATCGGATTGACCCCGGTCGATCCCGGGACGTTGAAGACGTTGATAAAGCCGGTGTTTCCCTCGCTGGCGGCGTAGAACTCCGCTACCCGGCCGATACCGAACCGATGGGTGAACTCCTGCCAGATCTCCGGCCGAAGCCCGTTGCCGACGATCACCCGGATCTTGTGTGCGCGGTCGTCGGCCCGGGGCGGTTGGTTGAGCAGATAGCGGCACACCTCGCCGATGTAGACGAATGCGGTGGCGTCCATCTGGCGCACCTCGTCGAAGAACCGCGACGCCGAGAACCCCCTGCCCAGCGCGAGCGTGGCGCCCGCGTCGATCACCGAGGACAGCGCAACGGTCAGCGCGTTGTTGTGGTACATCGGCAGCGGGCAGTAGAGCGTGTCACTGCCGCGCAGTCGCAGCCCCAGTCCGCCAAAGGCCGCCAGTGCGCGCAGCCACCGCAGGTGGGTCATCACGCTGGCCTTCGGATGGCCGGTGGTGCCGGAGGTGAAGATGTAGAACGCCGGATCCTTGGCCTGCACCTGCAAGGCAGAGGCGGGGTTCGCCGTCGACTTGCCCACGGCGGCGGCCGCAAAGTCTTCGGCCGAGATCACCTCGACGCCGGATAGCGCGGCGCCACTGGATCTAATCGGATCAATCAGATCGGCTTCGGCGACGACGACGCTGGCGCCGAGCAGTCCGATGCTGTGGGCCAGCACCTCCTCGCGCTGATGATGATTCAGCATGCCGGCCACCGCGCCACATTTGACCGCGGCGAGCATCGTCAACACGACATCAGGGGAATTGCGCTCCATGATGCCGACGACATCGCCGCGGCCCACACCGCGCTCGGCAAGCACCGCCGCGTAGCGATTGGCGGTCTCGTTGGCCTCGGAGTAACTGATCTTCTCGTCGCCGTAGCGCAGGAAAGTCTTGTCCCCGTACCGGGCGGCACGCTCGGCGAAGACCTTGCCGATCGACGCTCTCGAGTCCGGTTGGGCCAACAGTCCGGTCCGGGCGCCGCGCAGGATCACCGGCGCGTCGAGCAGGACCGCCGGCAACCGGGTGAGTAGGTCGAGCAGGCCCACCGCGCGCGAGGCCTTGTCAGCGCCCATGATCGAGTTCCTTTCCGCGGGCCTCCCCGGCGCACAGGTCCAGGGCCGCATCGACCTCACCAACGACCACGAGCCGGTCGAGTGCGGCGCGCGTGACGAAGCCGGTTCGCGTCAAGGAGTCGAGCCAGCTGCGCAGCCCGTCGTAATGACCCGCAGGATCGAGCAGCACCACGGGTTTGTCATGCATCCCGAGGTACCCGGCCGTCCAGGTTTCGAAGAGCTCCTCGCAGGTGCCGATCCCACCGGGCAGTGTCAGAAAGGCGTCGCTGCGATCCTCCATCACCTGCTTGCGCTGCCGCATGGTCTCGGTGACGACCAACTCGTCGGCCTCGGTGTCGGCCAATTCGCGATGCAGCAGGGCTTTCGGGATCACACCGACGGTGCGCCCGCCGGCTTCGCGCGCCCCGGCCGCAACCGCACCCATCGCCGAGACGTTCCCGCCCCCGGACACCAGGGTCCAGCCACGACGAGCGATCGCCGCGCCGACCCGGCCCGCCAAGTCCAGCAACTCCGGGTGCCGCGGTCCGGCGGAGCAGTAGACGCAGACCGACCACTCGGTGTCGAAACCCGGCGGTGGCACACCGCAAAACCTAGACCAGCGCCCCCTCGCCAGCGAAGTGTGCCGCGTTTTACGGCTACTGGTTTGCCACTATTGGTGTGCAGAGTGGGTCTGCGGCCATAAAGTCCGGCTATGTCGATCCCGTGGGCGACGGCGCTGCGCCGACAGCTTGTGGACGAGATCGCCGAGTTGCTCGCCGAACGCGATACCGGCGGGATCGCCCTGCTCGGTGTCGATGGCGTCGGCAAAACGACGCTGGCCGCGCAGATCGCTGAACGGTTGGGACAGCGCAGTCCGGTGCGGGTGATCGGCACCGCAACCCAGTCTCAGATCCCGTTCGGAGCTTTCGGCTCCCTGGTCACTATCACCGAGGTCGGGAAACCCGCCGTACTCATCCACGCGGCACTGGATTCGCTTCTGACCCAGAATTCTCTTCTGACCCAGGCAGATGACGCCCTCATCATCATTGACGACGCCCACCTGCTCGACCCACTTTCCGCCACGTTGGTGTATCAACTCGCACAACACCTGAAGTCGGCGCAACCGCGCCGGGGTCGGATCATCGTCACGGCGCGGTCCACGCCACCGATCCCCACCGCGGTGGCGGCGCTGTGGGAGGACGGCCTCCTGCGGCGGGTCGACGTCCCACCGCTGAACGGCGCGGAGACCGCCGAGGTCATCGCGGCCACGGACTCCGGGGCTGATGCCGTTGAGTTTTACCGCCGCAGCGCCGGCAATCCTCTGCACCTTCGGCTCATGGTGATCACCGGCGACCCAGAGCGCTCGCTGCCGGAACTCATCGACCGTTACCTGGCGGGTCTACCCGTCGCGGCCCGGGAGGTGCTCGGCTACCTCAGCGTGCGAGAGCCCCTGGCGCGTGCCGATCTCGTCGCCCTGAGCACCGTCGACGCCGTCGACACCACCGACACCGTCGACGCCGTCGACACCACCGACACCGTCGACGCCGTCGACACCGCCGAAGCGACCGGGGCCGTGCAGCGGTTCGGCAGTGAGGTGTACTGCGGACATCCGCTCTTCGCGGACCACATCGCCGCGGGCGCGGCAGCACCGCACCTGCGCCGGTTGCGGTCGGAAGTGGCCGCCCGGCTCGCGACCCACCCGCACCGACACCTCGGAGACCGACTCGGGCGCTCGGTGCTCTCGATGGCCAGCGACACCCCGGAACCGGTCGACGACGTCGTCGTCGCCGCACAGGAGGCGCTGCGCCTGGGCGATCTGGGCCTGAGCGAACG
>Ga0315287_10002739_pt1 | contig 16787 bp, 16 predicted proteins | sample YL17G11_0_MG_FD_205037 | JGI IMG/M metagenome (GOLD analysis project Ga0315287, IMG submission 205037) | Sediment microbial communities from Yellowstone Lake, YNP, Wyoming, USA - YL17G11_0 | ecosystem: Environmental > Aquatic > Freshwater > Lake > Sediment | place: USA: Wyoming | collected...
GACGATCGATCCCGGCTTGGGCTTGGCCACCGGTTTTTCCACCATCTTCTGGAAGATCCAGGGATGGTTGGACCGGCGCTCGATCTTCAGGTGGACGACGGGCAGTTCGGTCACGGATGCGTTCATGCGCCCATTGTACCGGCGGGTGGCCGGGCCGCCGGTCATCGCGTGACATTCACGGGGTTGGGCCGTAAAGTCCGCCCTGAAGGGGAGTAGCTTCCGCCGCCGAGATCGTCAGCACGAGGGTTAGCCCTCCGGTCCGGTGGGCAGGCCCGCCTGCAAGCAAGACCTTCGTCCTCCGGCGCGCCGGGCAGTCCCTGGACAGCCCTTCGCTGGCCGGTCGCGGGGCATCACTTCAGGAAGCTGGACATGGAAACCATTGGTACACCGATGATGTGGGTGGCATTCGCCGCCTTCGTGATGCTGGCGCTGGTCGCCGACCTGCTTCTCATGCGCTCGAGCGGACCGCACAAGGTCGGCAATCGCGAAGCCCTGATCTGGAGCGCCGCATGGATCGCGCTCGCGCTGGCCTTCAACGCCGGCCTCTGGTGGTACCTCAAGTCGCACGTGCCGGGCGCGGACGCCGATCGCATTGCCACTGAATTCCTGACCGGCTATCTGGTCGAAAAAGCGCTCGCGGTCGACAACATCTTCGTGTTCCTGATGCTGTTCACCTACTTCGGCGTGCCGGCGCAATCGCAGCAGCGGGTGCTGGTCTATGGCGTGCTCGGCGCGATCGTGCTGCGCGGAGTCCTGATCTTCGTGGGTGCGGCGCTGATCGCCAGGTTCCACTGGCTGCTGTACTTCTTCGGCTTTTTCCTGCTCGCCACCGGCGTGAAGATGCTGGTGGCCGCCGGCCAGGAGCCCGATCTGGAGAAAAATCCGGTGTTGCGCTGGATCACCGGCCACCTGCCGCTGACCAACGGCTACCACGGCGAGGCGCTATGGATTGGCGAGGGCAAGCGCCGCCAGTACACGCCGCTGTTCGTGGTGCTGGTGATGATCGGTGTCACCGACGTGATCTTCGCGGTCGACTCGATACCGGCGATCTTCGCCATCACCACCGATCCGTTCATCGTGCTGACCTCGAACGTGTTTGCCGTGCTCGGCTTGCGCGCGCTTTATTTCCTGCTGGCCGGCATGGCCGAGAAATTCCACCTGCTCAGCTACGGGCTGGCCGCGGTACTGGTGTTCATCGGCGCCAAGATGCTGGCGGTGGACGTGGTCAAGATTCCGGTGTTCGCCGCGCTGGGCGTGGTGGCGCTGCTGATCGCCTCCGCCATGGCGCTCAGCCTGCTGATCCCGCCGCGGCCCAAGCCCGGGGACTGAAGCTCCGCCGGGCCTTGCCTTGCCGGCGATCCGCCCCATCTTTGCCGGATGGACGAGAACGACCCCGAGGTAGCCGCCGGCCCGACAGTGCGCCGGCGGTTCATGCTGGCGCTGAACTTGAGCATGGTGGCGGTGATCGTGCTGGGCGCGGTCTTCTTCGCGCAGGGACAATTCGCCGATCTGCGCGCGCTTTCGATCCAGCCGCAGGTGACTGCGGGCTTGCTGGGCGTGCTCACGGCGCCCCTGCTGCATGGCTCGATCGAGCACCTGGGGGCGAACGCCCTGTCGGTGCTGATCCTCGGCACGCTGGCCGGCACCGTGTATCCCCGGGCCACGCTGCGCGCCCTGCCGGTGATCTGGCTCGGCTCGGGCCTGGGCACCTGGCTGATCGCCACCGGCGGTTTTCATATTGGCGCCAGCGGCGTGACGCACGGGCTGGGCTTCCTGCTATTCACGCTTGGCGTCCTGCGCCGCGATCGGCCGGCGATCGCGGCCGCGCTGATCGCTTTCTTCTTTTTCGGCGGCATGGTCCTGAGCGTGTTGCCGCACGAGTTGGGCGTGTCCTGGGAGTACCACCTGTCCGGCGCGCTGTCCGGCCTGATCGCGGGCATCCTGTGGCGCCACGCCGATCCGCCGCCGCCGCGCCGCCGTTACAGCTGGGAAGACGAGCCGGAATTTCCCCCCGACGCGGACGCGAGCCTGGAGCCGCCGCGCCCGGACGAGGTACCCGTTCTGTGGCATCGGCGGGAGCCTTCAGGCGTAATCCTGCCGTTCCGGCGACCGCCGCCCCCACCGGACCAGGAACCGTGATCTGAGTCTCACTTTCGCGCCCTGTACTGGCGCGTATGTTGCATCGCATTACCGACACAGTCTCTGGGGACGGATCTTGACCGCGGGCTGGTCGTTCGACCTTCGTACCGCGGTTCTGTTCGGTGCGCTGGTGACATTGCTGACCGCCGGGCTGCTCCTGCTGAGCTGGAGGAGCTTGCGCGGCAATGTGCGGCCCAGCTTGCGCTGGTGGTTCGCGGCCCTGTTGCTGCATCCGCTGGGCTTGGTGCTGGCCTTCCAGCACGAAGCTCTTCCGCTCTGGCTGAGCGTGCCCGTCGCCAACACGGCCGTGGCGTTGGCCCTTGCCTGCATGGCCATCTCACTTCGCGCCTTTTACGGCATGCCCGAGCGCCGGCTGGCGCTGTTGGGAATCGCTGCCCTGGCCGGGCTGACCGGCTTCTGGTTCACCTTCATCGTGCCCAGCCTGCAGTGGCAGATCATCCTGCGCGAGTTATTGCGGGCAGTCCTGCTCGCGACCACCGCGCGCGCCGTGTTTCGTCGCGAGGGACCCTCGGCGCGGGTACCCCGCCTGACCGGAACCCTGTTCGCGCTGGCCACGCTGGCCATGCTGGTACGCGCCAGCCATGAGCTGCTCTGGCCGATCCAACTGGCCGAGGTGATGAAGCCCGCGCCCGTCAACCTGTTATGCCTGGGCGTGCTGGTGGTGCTGCCCCTGCTGGCGACGGTCGGCTTCCTGCTCATGTGCACCGAGCGCGGCCAGGAAGAGCTTGAGCGCACGGCGCGGCTGGATTTCCTCACCGGTATTTTCAATCGCCGCGCCATAGATGACCTGGCCTCGCGCGCGATCAGCGCCGCACGACGGCATGGCACGCCGCTGGCGATCATGATCCTGGACCTGGACCACTTCAAGCGGATCAACGACGCGCACGGGCATGAAGTGGGCGACCGCGCGTTGCTCGAGGCGGTGCTGCGAATGCGCGAGGCGATGCGCGCCGAGGACCTGGTGGGCCGCCTGGGCGGCGAAGAGTTCGTGGTGGTCATGCCCGACATGGAGTTGGCCAGCGCGTATGCCGCCGCCGAACGCCTGCGGCGCAATTTTTCCGATCGGCCGATGTTCATCAGCAGCGGGTCCGAGCGGATCGAGATCATGGTCACCGTCTCGATCGGGGTCGCCGCTCTGGAGCCGGGCGACCAGCTGTTTTCGCACGTGTTGCGGCGCGCCGACCAGGCGATGTACGCGGCCAAGGCCGGCGGCCGCAACCTGGTGGTGCTCGACGGCGGACCACGGTGAGCGGGAAGCGATAGACTGGCGCCAACCAAACGCCGGTAAAGCCCTCATGAGCCAACCGCAACGCGTCGAACACCTGAGCACCGACAAAGGCTCCGTGCCGGTCTACACCACCAGCGTGGTCGAGCAGCCGTGGGACAGCTACACGGCCACCGACCACTCCGTCTGGAGCACGCTGTTCCGTCGCCAGCGCGAAGTCCTGGCCGGGCGCGCCTGCGCGGAGTTCCTCGCCTCGCAGGACGAGATGGGCATGGGCGAGGAAAGGATTCCGAAGTTTTCCGAGCTCAACGGCCAGTTGCGCGCCCGGACCGGTTGGGAAGTCATCGGCGTCGAAGGGCTGTTGCCCGAACTGACTTTCTTCGAGCATCTGGCCAATCGCCGGTTTCCGGTCACCTGGTGGATTCGCCGGCCCGAACAACTCGACTATCTGTCCGAACCGGATCTGTTCCATGACCTGTTCGGCCACGTACCGCTGCTGATGAACCCGGTGTTCGCCGATTACATGCAAGCCTATGGCCGCGGCGGCGTGAAGGCACACGGCGTCGGCGCCGAAGCGCTGGCCGAGCTGACTCGACTGTACTGGTACACGGTGGAGTTCGGCCTGATCAACACCGACGAAGGCCTGCGCATCTACGGCGCCGGTATCGTCAGCTCCAGCGGGGAAAGCCGCTATTGCCTGGAATCACCGGCGCCCAATCGCATCGGCTTCGATTTGTTGCGGGTGATGCGCACGCGCTATCGCATCGACACCTTCCAGAAAACCTATTTCGTGATCGACGACTTCGACCAGTTGTTCGAAGCGACGGGTCCTGATTTCCGGCCCTATTACGAGCAACTCGGCAGCCAGGAGACGATCCCCGCCGGCAACGTGCTGCCCACTGACCGCGTGTACCAGCGCGGCACGGGCGAGGGCTGGGCGCTGGACGGAGACGTCTAGGGATGTCGGCAAAAACCATTTCACTGACCCGCTTCCTGATCCAGGAACAACACGCCGGTCACATCAACGCCGATCTACGCCTGCTCATCGAAGTGGTGTCGCGGGCCTGCAAGACCATTTCCACCGCGGTCGGCAAGGGCGCCCTGGGCGGCGTGCTCGGCGATGCCGGCACCGGCAACGTGCAGGGCGAGGCGCAGAAGAAACTGGACGTGTTGTCCAACGAGATCCTGCTCGAAGCCAACGAGTGGGGCGGCCACCTGGCTGGCCTTGCCTCGGAGGAAATGGATCACGCGCATCCGATTCCGAACGCCTATCCCAAGGGCAACTACCTGTTGCTGTTCGATCCGCTCGACGGCAGCTCGAACATCGACGTGAATGTCTCGGTGGGCACCATCTTCTCGGTGCTGCAGTGCCCCGACGGCATCATCGAGCCCGGCGACGAGCACTTCCTGCAACCGGGTAGCGCGCAGGTCTGCGCCGGTTACACGATCTATGGACCGAGCACGATGCTGGTGCTGACCATCGGCCGCGGCACGCACGGCTTCACGCTCGATCGCGAACAGGGCAGCTTCGTGCTGACCCGGCGCGATATCCAGGTGCCGGTGGACACCCAGGAGTTCGCGATCAATGTCTCCAACCAGCGTCACTGGCATCCGCCGATGCAGCGTTACCTCGAAGACCTGCTGGCCGGCAAGCAGGGCCCGCGCGGCAAGGATTTCAACATGCGCTGGATCGCCAGCATGGTCGCCGAGGTGCATCGCATCCTGACCCGCGGCGGCATCTTCATTTATCCGGCCGATCGCAAGGACCTGTCCAAACCCGGTCGCCTGCGCCTGATGTACGAAGCCAATCCGATGGCCTTCATCGTCGAGCAGGCCGGCGGCGCGGCGACCACCGGGCGCAGCCGCCTGCTGGACATCGTTCCGGATCAATTGCACCAGCGCGTCCCGGTGTTCCTGGGCTCGAAGCATGAAGTGGAAATCGCCACCGGCTATCACCTGGAAAACGACGCCGCTGCGGCCTGAGCCGCGGTCGCTGGCTTGCAACGCGCGACAGGGTGGCGTAGTTATGTGAGAGCGGTCGCCATAAGGGGACGGCATCAACACTCAAGGGGGAACGCAAACATGTCCATGGAAAGCTTGCTCACCATCCTGTTCATCGGCGGCATCGCCGGCTGGCTGGCCGGATTGATCGTCAAGGGCTACGGCTTCGGCCTGCTCGGCAATATCCTCGTCGGCATCATCGGCGCGTTCGTCGGCTCCTGGTTGCTGGCAAAGCTGGGCATCTCGCTCAGCGCCGGCATCGTTGGTTCGATCCTCAACGCCATGATCGGCGCGATCGTGATCCTGGTCCTGCTCGGATTGGTCCGTCGGCGCTAGCTCCAGTGGCCTGGCGGCAACAGACGGCGGCTTCGGCCGCCGTTTTCGTTGTGCCGGGCGCGCGCACGGCAGCACGGCGCTGTGGTTAGACTGACGCCATGACGGAACTCTGGCAGGCCTTGCACCCGCATTTCACGATCTGGCTGGGCCTGTTCTGGACGGCGTACCTGGTGTGGCTGGCTGGCTGGATTGTGCTGCAGAAGCGCGAGCCGGTGGCGACGCTCAGCTGGATCATGTCGCTGGCCCTGCTGCCCTTGCTGGGGCTGCTGATCTACCACCTGCTTGGCCCGCAACGCATCCGTCGCACCAAGCTCAAGCGCCTGGCCGCGCGCGCGCGTGTCGGGCTGCCGGTGTCCGGCGTGGTCCCGGGTTCGGCTTCCGACCAACTCGACCGGCTGGCACAGGGCAGCAGCGGCTTTCCGGAAAGCACCAGCCAGCGGGTGCAATTGCTGGTCGATGGCGTGGCGACCTTCGACGCCCTGGTCGCCGCCATTTCCCAGGCCACCCACCATGTGCACATCGAGTACTACATCTTCGATGCGGACGTCACCGGCGCACGCGTCCGCGATGCCCTGGTCGAACGCGCCCGGGCCGGAGTGAGTATTCGCCTGCTGCTCGATGCGCTCGGCTCCGGGCAGGCGACACGCAAGTTCCTGGCGCCGCTCCGAGCGGCCGGCGGCGAAGTGGCTTTCTTTCACCGCTTTCGGGTGCGTCGGCTGTGGAACCCGCGCCTGAACCTGCGCAATCACCGCAAGGTGGTGGTGATCGACGGCAGCATCGGCTTCACCGGCGGCATCAATATTTCCGACACCGGCAACGAGGCGCTGCGGCCGGATGCCTTCCACGACCTGCATCTGCGCATGGATGGCGAAGCGGTGCGCTGGTTGCAGCTTGCCTTCGCCGAGGACTGGGCCTACGCCAGCGGCCATGCGCCGAACGGCGCCTCGCTCTGGCCGACCCTGGCCGCCGGCCCGATCCGCACCCAGGTATTGCCGGCGGGGCCGGATTCGTCCTGGGAACCCATTCACCGGGTCATGCTGGCCGCCTTGTACCGGGGCCAGCGGCGAATCTGGCTGGCCACTCCCTACTTCGTGCCGGGCGAGGCGGCGCGGATGGCGCTGACCTCGGCCGCCCTGCGCGGGCTGGACGTGCGCCTGCTGGTGCCGGCGCGAACGGATTCGCGGCTGGTGTCGGCTGCGGCGCGCTCGTATTTCGATGAACTGATCGCGGCGGGCGTGCGGGTCTTCGAATATCCCCGCATGCTCCATGCCAAGGCCTTGCTGGTCGATTCGGAAACCTGCCTGCTGGGCAGCTCCAATTTCGACAACCGCAGCTTCCGGCTGAATTTCGAGCTCTGTGTGTTGTTCGAGGACGCGGGCCTGGCCGCCGAACTCGAGCAGGTCCTGGCGCGGGATCTGGCTGCCGCCCGCGAAGTGCTCGCTCCGCGACACATCAGCTTCTGGCCGCGGCTTGGCGAGGCGCTGGCACGCTTGCTCTCGCCGCTTCTGTAGCGCTTGGGCTAAACTGCCCTCAGGCAAACGAGGTGTCCCATGCATTGGCTTTATCTCCTGATCGCCATCGCTCTCATGCTCGCCGCTTCGAAAGCCGCGGGCTGGCTGGTGCTTCTGCTTCTGGCGGCGTCGCTGGTGTTGTTCGTCGCGTGGATGCTTGGCTGGGTCTCGACCCGCATCTCCAGCGGCGCACGCAATGATTCGCAGATCATCAGTCCCGAAGACCTGCGCCGCCTGCGCGAGCAAGCCGAAGCGCGCAAGAACGCGGCACAGCCGCCATCGCAGTCGAACCCGAACGAACCGCAACCCTGATCCCGGCACCGCCCTGGCCGGAGCTGGAGGCGGCCGCCGCGCCAGCTTTGGCCGCGCAGGAATTGCGCCTGTACTGGTGCCCTGAGCGCGCCGACCAGGGATTACGCCGAACCCGCGTCGATCGCCTGCTGCGCAGCGCCCTGGCGCCACTGGTCGGCCTGCCTGCCGATGCACTCCTGTTCGGTCGCGAAGCCAAGGGGCGCCCTTTCCTTCGCCACGACCGGGCGCCTGATTTCAATCTCAGCGATACCCGTGGCGGCACCCTGATCGCGGTGACAACGTCGGGCAGGATCGGCGTCGACCTTGAGCGCGTGGATCGCCAGCCCCCGGTGAACCGCCTGGCGGCGCGCTGGTTCAGCAGCGAGGAGTCCGCCGCCTTGCTTGGCTTGGCGCCCGAGTCCGCGCGCGTGGCGTTCCTGCAGCTGTGGACCGCCAAGGAGGCCAGTTGCAAGGCCACGGGCACTGGCATCTATGGCTTTCTCGCCGACTGGCGTTTCGATCCGGCATCGCCCTCGCCGCGCTTGCGGGCAGCGCCTGCCGATGCGGGAGGCGGCGAGCGCTGGCGCTTCATGCGCCTGGCTCCCTCCTGCGAACATACCGCCGTAATCGCCTTGCGCGACGCAGCGGAATTGCCGATCACCGCCTACCGCCTGATCGACTAGGCTCCACTCTCCGGCTCGGCGCCGGTGTCGGCTTCAACCCGGTTGCGACCGGCACGCTTGGCTCGATACAGCGCGGCGTCGGCCCGCCGCAGCAGATTCACCGAATCGCCCTGCATGCTTGGCACGAATCCGGCCACGCCGATGCTGATCGTGGTTTCGCCGATATGCTCCTGCATCGCCTGGCGGATCTTCTCGGCGCGGCGCACGGCATCGTCCTGGTGCACGCCCGGCAGCAGCAGCGCGAATTCCTCACCACCGTAACGAGCGAGCAGTTCCCGCTTCGGATCATGCTGCGCATGCAGGTGTTGGGCGATCGTGCGCAGCAGGACATCGCCTTCCAGATGCCCATGGGCATCGTTGTAGCGCTTGAAATGATCGACATCCACCATCAACACCGACAACGGGCGCCGCTGGTCGAGGCAGCGGTACCACTCGCGCTGCAAGCCATTTTCCAGGGCGCGCCGATTGGCGACTCCGGTCAGCGCGTCCTCGGTGGCGAGTTCGGCGAGTTTTCGATTGACCGCCTCCAGCTCGTGGGTGCGTTCGCCTATGCGGGCCTCGAGCTTGCGATTGGCCTCGACGTAGCGCTGCGTGCGGCGGCGAACGAATTCCTGGATCAGCAGGATGATCACGCCCAACAACAACAGCGCGCCCAGCCAGCGAACCCACATCTTCTCGTGCCAGCGCGGAAGCACGCGATAGCGGTAACTGGTGGGTGCGGCGACCCGACCGCTGCGGGTCCGCGCCTGCACTTCGAGCAGGAAGTCGCCCGGCGTGATCGCCCGGATGAACAGGTCCCGGTCGGTCCAACTGCTCCAGGCATCCGGCAAGCCGGAGCCGTTGAGGCGGTAACGAAACTCCAGGCCGCTGTCCATGCTGACCATGCCGTAGCGGAAGTGAAGCCGATAGCCGGACGGAATTTCCGCCAGCTTGCCGTTCCCCGTCACCGGCAGGTGGCGCAGATCCTGGCCGTCCGGGCTTTCGGCGGTGACCAGCTCGAAGCCGAGCGCCAGCGGCGCCGGTGCCGGTTGTTTCTCGCTGGGATTGAATTGCAGCAAGCCGCTCCACGTTGCCAGGCGCAACACGCCATCGTGGTTGAAGCGAAGGCGACCGTAGCCGGCCGCGAGTTGAGATCCAAGATGCAGCGGCTGCCAACTCGATTGGCCGGCCGCACGAAGCCACAATTCCCGACGAGTGAAAGCGTAAGTGCCGAGCGGAGTCTGTTCCACGACCAGTTCGTTGGGGCGATCCACCAGCGTGAACGGCGGTCCGGCCTCCGGAACGAAGCGCGGATCGGCGAAACGGAATCCGCGCTCTCCGCTGACCACGTGCACTTGACCGTCGAGCTCGAAAAGACTGCTGCCGGACTGCGGGTCCACTTCAAGTCCTTGCCGCTCGCCGAAGATTTCCTTGCGGAGCACCTTCTGGTTGGCCACGTCCAGTGTCCAGCGCTGCGGGCCGCCGCGCGAATCGCCGAACCACAGCTCCCCGGGACCGGTTTCAATCAGGGTTGCGGCGCTGGCGCCGTCCAGCGGCGTGCCGAAGCCAAATTGCCAGCGGCCTTCCTTTCTTTCCAGCACGAACAGCCGCTGGTCCCCCAGGGCGTAGATACGATCTGGATTGTGCCTGGAGGCAAGCAGCTCCAGCACGCCCTCGGCGTCGTCATGGAACAGGGTTCGCGGCGTCGTGGCGCCCGGGTCGAGCACCAGCACTCCATTGCGGTGGCCGATCACCAGACCGCTGTCGGTTCCGACGAGAGCGTAACCCTCGAGATTGACCCATCCGGTCTCGGTGGCCTGGATCTTGCCGTGCTCGCCCGCTTGCATGCGCACGATGCCGCGCGTCGTCCCCAGCCACAGGGCGCCGTCGTACCACTCGAAATCGAACACCGTTCCGCCCAGGCCTTGCGCCGCGCCGATGAACGACCACGGCGAGGGCAGGGACATGCGGATCAGGTCGCCTTCGGTCGCCGCCCAGAGCCCGCCCTCATGATCGGCGCCAAGCGCCACGATTCCGAAGCTGCCCAGGCTGACCCGTTCGCGCAGGCGGTAGTCCGGACCGAAGCGAAACAATTCGCCATAGCGCGTGCCCACCGCGAAACTGCCGTCTTCAAGCGGCAGGACCACGTCCGGATGCTGGCCGGCAAGCTCGGTGCCCACGCCATCGGGCATTGGCCGGATGCCCGTGGCATCGGCGCGATAGAAGCCATCGTCGCCGATCAACAGGCGCCAGCCGGAGCGGTCGATCACGCCTGGAAGCCGCTGCGCGGCGAATAGTTCGCCGCCCGGCTCAAGCTCGAAGCGGCCATCGACGAAACGACAGAAACCCACGCCAGCGATGCGGCCGTAAAGCTGCTTTCCCTGGGCGAACAGGCTGCGCTGGTTTTCTCCAAGCGGCCAGTGCTTGACCCGCTTGTGGTCGTAGGCAAGGAAGTGCAGCGCCGCCTGCGCGCGAAAGTACACACCCTCACTGGTGGCGATGACCTGCCAGACATCGCCGACCGCCCGGTCACGGCCTTTCAGGCCGACCGCGGTGAGCAATTCCTGATAGACGATTTCGCCGTCCGGCGTGGTCTGCAACCAGCCGAAGGTGTCGTAGCTTCCCACGTAGATCCGGCCGTCCGCGCCCAGCACCACATCGCGTGCGAATTGCTTGCCCGGCAAACCGATCAGGTCCCAGCTGTCGCCGTCATAGCGCAGCACGCCTTCCGTGTTTCCCACGTACAGGTGGCCTTCCTGATCGGTGGCGATAGCCCAGTGCTGCGGCGTGGCGTTGTAGTCTTCGGGAAGATAACGGCGCAGCAACGGCGTGCCGTGCAGCGTTTCCGACTGCGCGGTCAGTGGAACCAGGACGAGCCAGAGCAGCAACAGCAGTCGCGCCAAAATGGATCTGGTCATCTTCACAGTATGCGTCACGGATTGGACGCGGTACTGTGCGCGGTAGCCCAACTCGCCAGCCATGCCACAGCCGGCGACGCCGATCGTTCAAGACACACGTTAGTCACTCCCCATGACCGTACTCAGCGTCAATGTGAACAAAATTGCGGTGCTTCGCAACTCGCGGGGCGGCCGGGAGCCCTGCGTGGGTACTGCCGCGATGGTGGCGATGGCTGCGGGCTGCGCCGGAATCACCGTGCATCCACGGCCTGACCTGCGCCATATCCGGCCCGAGGACGTGTTCGAGCTGGCCCGGCTGACCCGGTCGCGGGCCGAGTTCAATATCGAGGGAAACCCCTTTGCCCCGCCCCATGGACCCTACCCGGGCTTGCTGGCGCTGGTCGAGGCCGCGCGTCCCGAACAGGTGACGCTGGTGCCCGATGGCGATGCCCAACTGACGTCCGACCATGGCTTCGACCTGCGTCGCGACAGTGGGCGCCTGCGCCCACTCGTCGCAGAACTGAAGGCCTGCGGCGCGCGCGTTTCGCTGTTCATGGATGCCGGCGCCGAGGCGCTCGAGCTGGCTGCCGAGATTGGCGCTGACCGGATCGAGCTGTACACGGGCCCGTTCGCGGAAGCCTTCGCCGCCGGCGACGCCAGCCTGGCCTTGGCGCGCTGTGCAAACACCGCCGCCGCCGCCCGAGCGCTCGGCCTGGGCGTCAATGCCGGGCACGACCTCAGCCAGGCCAATCTCGCCGCCTTTCTGCGTGGAGTTGCCGGCGTCGACGAGGTCTCGATCGGCCACGCGCTGATCTCGGAAGCCATCTACGGCGGGCTTCGGGAAACCGTAAGCGCCTACTTGAAGATACTGGCCGCCAACTGAGGCAAAAAAACGCCGCCCTGGGGCGGCGTTTTCGATTCAGGTCCCCGGGGCCTTACTGACCCGAGCTGGGACTGACGAAATTGATCTTGACCAGGTTGGCGTTCTTGGCCCGGGACAGGACCTTGGCCAGGTCTTCGTACATTGCTTCCGGGTCCGTCTCGATCTCGATCGCAGGTTGCTTGGTCGCATCAATGGTGCCGGCCGGGGTTTCACCTCGCGCGCCTTCCACGTCGAACTGCGACTGCAGCGTGCTCAGCGGAGTCGGGCTGCCATTCCAGGTAACCGTGCCGCCCGCATCGATCCGGATGCGGATCGGGTCCGGCGGATTTCCCGGCGGCGGCGGCGAGTTCGACGGCTGCGGAAGGTCGACCTGGATCGGATACGACAGCGCCGGGACGGTCACCATGAAGATGATCAGCAACACCAGCATCACGTCCACCAGGGGCGTGACGTTGATGTCGGCCATCGGGCCACCACCGGAACTGGAAGCAAATGACATGGCTTACTTTCCTTACTTGTCGCGTTCGGGGCCGGACACGAAGCCGACCTTGCGGACGCCAGCCTTGCGCAGTGTCTGCACGGCGTCGTTGATGATCCCGTACTTGGTGTTGGCGTCAGCACGAATGTTGACCTGCGGCTGCGGGTCCTTCTGGATCAGCACGCCCATGTACTGGTCAAGCTTGGAGGCGTTGACCGGCTCATCGTTCCAGAAGCGCTCACCGGTGGACTTGATCGCCAAGGTCACCGGTGGCGTCTTGAGCACCGGCTTGGTGCTCAGCGTCGCCTGTGGCAGTTTGACCACGACTTTGTGGGTCATCAACGGGGCCGTGATCATGAAGATGATCAGCAGCACCAGCATCACGTCCACCAGGGGCGTGACGTTGATGTCGGCCATCGGGCCACCACCGCTGGAGTTCGAACTGAAAGCCATGGTTGTTCTGCCTTGGTTGCCGGACTTAGCGCTTGATGTCGCCGACGCGCGAGCCGGTGGCGAAGAAGTCGTGCAGGTCGTGGGCAAACGTATCGAACTTGGCGTAGGTATCGCGGTTTACTCGCACGAAGTAGTTGTACGCGAGCACGGCCGGAATCGCGACGCCAAGGCCGAGGGCGGTCATGATCAGCGCTTCACCGACCGGACCGGCGACGGCGTCGATCGAGGAACTGCCGCTCTCGCCGATGCTCAGCAGGGCGTGGTAGATGCCCCAGACGGTGCCGAGCAGGCCGACGAAGGGCGCGGTGGCGCCTACCGTGGCGAGCCAGGTCAGGCCGTTCTCGAGGTTGGCGCTTTCGCGGGTCACGGCCTGACGCAGGGCGCGGTCGATGAACTCGGAGCGGTTGAGTGCCTCGACCAGGCGGCTGCCTTCATTGCGCTGGTGATGGGCCGCAGCCTGGGCGCAATCGAGGGCGATCTTGGAGAACGGCTCGTTGACCTTCTGCTCTTCCATGAAGCGGATGGCGTCCTGCGCGTTCGGGGTGTCCCAGAACGTGCGCATCACGCGGTCGGCGCGAGTGCGGATGACCGTGTTCTTGATCAGGTTCACGATGGTGTACCACCACGCACCGATCGACATGACCACCAGGAAGATCAGCACGAAACGGCTGACGAAATCCTGGTTCTGGATCATGTGGCTGAAGCCCAATTGCTGCAGGGATTCGGCGTTGCTGGTGGCCGGTGCGGCTGCTGCGACGGCAGCGGCAGTGTTGATGAGGATGTCCTGCAGCATAAATATGACCTTCTAGTGTTAGTCGTTAGAGTGTGAAAGCGACGGGGACTTTCGCCTGACCGGCCACGCGTACCCCGCCCCGGGACCCAGGATTAATCTTCCAGCGTTTCGCCGCGGTGACGGCGGCCCGATCCAGATTGCGGTTGCCACTGGATTGTTCGACCGTGACGTCGGTGACCACGCCGCTGACGTCATAGCTAAGAATCAGGATAACCGTGCCGGTGATTCCGCGACGCTGTTCTTCCGCCGGATACTTTGGCGGATTCAGCGCGCGACCAGTCGGATCGACGGTGCCGGCGAAATCCGACGGCGGTGCCGGCGGTGACGGCGGTGCCGGCGGTGGCGCCTGGAAGGCGACCGGGCTCGGATCGTTGTAAACCACCGGCGGCTCGTCCGGCGGCGGCGGCACGTTGGTCGGCTTCGGCGCTTCGATGATCTTGGTGATCGTCTTCGGCGGCTCCGGCGGCGGCGGCGGCGGCGGCGGTGGTGGCGGTGGCGGCTCGATGAAATTGACGAGCGTCACTTCCTCATCCTTGTCGGCGCTCTGCGGCGTCGTCACCGGCGCCATCAGGGTCATGAAAACCACGACGTGCAAGGCGATAGCAAACGACGTGCCCGCGACTCGCGGCCAGCTGAGCGATTGCTTGGGATTCTCAAAGCTGGTGTGTGTTTCCGTCATGCGGGTGGCGGCTCGATCATTCGTTCTCGCGGCGCTCGGGCGCAACGACCTTCCACATTCCGGTGGCAGGAACGTATTAGCTTATACGAAGGCGACGGCATTACCAACCGTCACTTTCCGGAAGCTTGACGAAGTGCCGCCTCCGCGGTTTTCTTGGTTTCCGGGTACTTGGCGGCTTCACGGTAGGCGGCCAGGACGGCGGCCTTGTTGCCCAGGCCGAACTCGCTGCGGGCCACCACCATCCACGCGTCGCCCGGCTTCTTCACGCCTTTCGCCAAGGCGCTCTGGGCCGCGGACTTCGCCGCCGCCCAGCGCTCTTCGCCGGCCTGCAACTTGCCCAGGTTCAAGTACATCTCGCCGTCCTTGCCCAGGGGTGCCGCCTTGGTCCAGGCCTCGATGGCCTTGTCGGTCTTGTCCTGGCCGTAATAGACCTGGCCCTGATAGGCGTACAGGTCGTAGCTCGGCTGGAGGATTCCCTTCTTGAGCCCCTCGTCGATGATGGACAGCGCGTCGGCCTCGCGGCCGTCGATGTTGGCCAGTAGCCGGTAGGCGTTCTCATAGTCCTTCGTTTCGGTGAGCAGGCCGGCCGCACGCATGCGATCGAAGACCTGGCCGGCCTTCGCGTCCTGGTCGGCCTGCTGGTAGACGCTGGCGAGGTTGATCATCAGCGCCTTGTCGTTGGGCTTGCGGGTCAGCAGGTCCTCCAGCACCTTGGCCGCTTCCTGGGGCTTGTCCATCTCCAGATAGTCGGCCACCAGCAGGCGGATCAGATTGTCGTCCGGCTTGGGATTGAGCGCGATGGCCTTCTTCACCGCTTCGGCTGACTCGGGATAGCGCTGCATCTGGTAGAGCACGTTGCCCTTGAGCGCGTAGGCCTTGGGATCCTCGGACTGGGTCTCGGTCAGGTAGCGGTCGATGTAGGTCAGCGCTTCGGCATGGCGGTCGTCATTGGTCAGCATCTGCCCTACCTGGAGCATCATCTGGTATTGGGTGTTGTTGGTCAGGCCGTTGTCGTTGATCGCGCCCGAGATGTACTTGATGGCATTGGTGTAGTCGGTGGTGTCCTTGGCCAGCCAGGCATAGCCGGCGATGTAGCCGGCCGAAGATCGGTCGAATTCGTTGGCCCGCTTGTCTGCGATGATGGCGTCGGCCCTGGCGATCGCCTCATCGTCCTTGCTTTGTTCCTGCAGTTCGAACAAGGCGGTCAGTTCCTTGTTCAGCGCCTTGCTGCCGACCTGCTTGGGTTCCTCGCGCGTGGCTTTGGGAAACAGCGGCGCCGCCTTGCCGGCCTTGGCTTGTTGCTTGGCTTCCTCGGCGCGCTTGGCGGCCCGGGTGTTGGCCTTCGGCGCGTCCAGCTGCGCATGCACGACCGCGACCGGCAAGGAGGAAAGCGCCACCGCGAATGCGGCGGACATCAGCAAGGTCTTTTTCATGGTGTCTCTCCGTGGTGACGCCGGCCAGGCGGCCGGGCGCCAGAAAGTGAAAGCGTACGAGGGGTGGAGCCTTGGATCAACTCTTACCTTTTAGGACAGCGCACGGGCGCCGGGTCCGGCTAGACGTCCAGGTTGCCGACGCGCAATGCATTCTCTTCGATAAACTCCCGGCGTGGCTCGACGACATCGCCCATCAAGGTCGAGAAGATCTGGTCGGCGGCAACCGCGTCTTCGATCCGCACCTTGAGCAAGCGTCGCGTTTCCGGGTTGACCGTGGTGTCCCACAGCTGCTCCGGGTTCATCTCGCCCAGGCCCTTGAAGCGCTGGATCGTGCGGCCCTTCTTGGCCTCCTCCAGCAACCATTCCTGCGCCTGTCGGAAGCTGGAGACCGCCTGGGCCTTGCCGCCACGGGAAACCGTGGCGCCAGCCTGCAGCAGTCCGTGCAGCTGCGCGGCGATCTCGTTGATCTGGCGCAGCTCGCCGTGCAACAACTGGTTGACGGCCAGGGTCTGGATGCTGCTCAGGCCGTGGTGCCGTTTTTCGATGAGCAAGGCGCCGCCCTGTCCCTCCTGCGCCGTCTGGATCCGCAGGCTGTACTGCGGCCGGCCCAGGCCGACGTTGTTGAGCTGGGCTTCCAGTGTCGCGCACCAGCCGGACAGCCGCGACGCATCGAGGAAATCCTCGGCCGCGAGCGGCTTGGCTTCGAGCAGCGCCTCCAGCACCGCGCGATCGACCCGATAGGCATGGCGGCCGATGACGTCGTTGGCGGCGACCACGTCGAGCAGGAGCTTTTCCAGCGCCGCGCCGAGCAACGGCGGTGCGCCTTCGGCGGTGCGCAGCTCGGCGCCGTCGATGGCGTTGTTGACCAGGTAGGCGTTTAGCGCCGCGTCGTCCTTCAGGTAGATCTCGTTCTTGCCCTGCTTGATCTTGTACAGCGGCGGCAAGCCGATGTAGATGTGGCCGCGCTCGAGCAGCTCCGGCATCT
>Ga0315287_10002740_pt1 | contig 16787 bp, 14 predicted proteins | sample YL17G11_0_MG_FD_205037 | JGI IMG/M metagenome (GOLD analysis project Ga0315287, IMG submission 205037) | Sediment microbial communities from Yellowstone Lake, YNP, Wyoming, USA - YL17G11_0 | ecosystem: Environmental > Aquatic > Freshwater > Lake > Sediment | place: USA: Wyoming | collected...
AGCAGGTGAAGGCGTTGAAGGCCACGCTGGATCAGTTGAAGGGGAGTAAACAGTAAACAGTAGATAGAAAAGAGTAAGCTGCAAGCAGGCAATTAGCAGGGCGTCGATCCGAAATCGGATCGGCGCCCTGCCTGCATGTACGGCCTCTGAAAAAAAATCTCAAAAAAAAGCTTGCTCCCCATTGACAAGCGGGCGTATGCCTGCTAAACTCTATAACATCCAGTTGGTAACTGAGTGGATACTTGGTGGTGACATGGAGTCCTAGTGGCCATGGATGGCCAACCAACTGGCAAGTATCTGGAAACTATTTGGTACCATGATGGGGAAGTAGCGAAGCAACCATGTTCGGCGGATCATTCACACACACCCTGGACCCGGCCGGCAGGTTCGTCCTGCCAAAGAAGTTCCGATTTGAACTCGGACTCGAGTTCCATATCACAAAGGGACTCGGGTGCCTCTGCGTGTTCGCAGACGAATGGAAAACCAAACTCGAGGGCCAGCTCAATGGACTGGGCAGCCCGCTGGAACTGTTCCTCAACCCCCACATATCCAGACTGCACAGGCACTTCTTTGGCGACATGATGACAGCCGGCGCCGACAGCCAAAACAGGGTGTTGCTCAGCCCCGAGCACAGGCGCTACGCCGCCATCGAGGATGAAGTCGTGATCCGCGGCTGCGGCAACTACATAGAATTGTGGTCGCCGCAAGCCCTGGAGGAGTACAAGAAGCTCAACGACAACGTGGATGATCTGATTGCTTCCGGGGAGGCGCTCCTGGCCTCGCCGGTCGGCAAGACGCTGGGAGATCGGGATGCGGGAGTATCACAGACCGGTCCTGCCTGACGAGACAATCACGCTGCTCGACCCACGGGAGAGCGGCGTTTTTCTTGACGCGACAATCGGCGGCGCGGGACATGCCGCCGCGATCCTGAAAAGAATAGGCCCCACCGGTCGTTTGATCGGAATCGACAGGGACCCGGATGCAATCGAACACGCTCGACACAGATTGAGGAAGTTCGCGGACAATGCGACGCTTATACAGGGTAACTTTGGGGAGCTGGCGGAGATTCTGGCATCGTTGGGTGTGAGTCGGTTGGACGGCGCGCTGTTCGACCTTGGTGTGTCGTCACATCAGTTGGATGCCCAGCGAGGGTTCAGTTTTACCCGCGACGAGCCGCTGGACATGCGCATGTCTGCCGACGAAGATACGCCTAACGCCAGGGACATCATCAACACGTACGGCGAAAGCGAACTCGCCGATCTGATCTGGAAATACGGCGAAGAGAGATACTCCCGCCGCATAGCCGGGGCGATAGTCAAAAGGCGCTCCAAATCGCCCATTGAAACGACAGGCGAGCTTGCGGATATCGTGATTCACGCCATTCCGGGCAAGTCCAGATGGCGGCAGGACATACATCCGGCCACGCGGACGTTCCAGGCGATCAGGATAGAAGTCAACAGAGAGTTGGAGGCCGTCGAGAAAGGGATTCCGGCGGCGATAGAGGTCCTCAACGTGGGAGCCAGGGTTTGCGCGATCAGCTTTCACAGCCTGGAGGACCGGATAGTGAAGCAGACGTTCAGGCGCTATGCGGGACACTGTGAATGCCCGCCCAAGCTCCCGGAATGTGTGTGCGGCGCAAAGAAAATGGTTCGGATAGTGACCCGAAAGCCGGTCACGCCGAGCGCCGAAGAGATAACCGAGAACCCCCGCGGCCGGAGTTCGAAGCTGCGGTGCGCGGAAAGGCTCGATAACTAACAGTGTCCCTCCAGGTAGGGATACCTGGAGGGATGAAAAACTATTAATGCCTCCAGGTATCTTACCTGGAGGGATGGGAAATTAAGTGGAGCGCTCGAAGGGATTTTGAGGGGGGAAGCAAGGATGCCGGCGATAGCCCAACGCAGAGCTGACCTAAACAGGCAGCAGACAACTTCAGATGTGACACGCAAAGTCAGGCGTTCCAGGCTGCGGCGGAGGGTCCGTGGCGCGTTCCCGCCGGCGTTGAGGCTAGGCCTCGTGGGGCTTTGCGTGCTGGTATTGCTGGGCTGGATGAGCGTATATGCTCGACTGGCCGTCGCCGGATACGCGCGCAGCGACCTGCTTGCCGCCTGCAAGCAAGAGCAGTTGAAGAACCAGGAACTGAGAATCAGGCTGGACACACTTCGCAGGCCACAGAACGTTGTGGCGGAAGCCCAGAAGTCCGGGATGGTTTACGCCACCCAGTATGAATATGTCGGCAGGCCGCAGGATGTGGCCAGCACCGGAAATGGAGCGGGCGATTAGAATTGCGTGGCGTCAACGCGAAGTCCTCGGGTGAGAACCCTGCATCCAAGCACCGAGCGTTTGTGCGAAAACGCACGACGTGGCTGTTCGTCGTGTATGCCGTGCTGTTCGCGGCCATAGCGGGCCGCCTGTTCTATGTGCAGGTGCTGCGCGGCGACTATTACAAGTCCAAGGGCCTGCATATCCGTTTCCGAAAATACGAAATCCCGGCCCAGCGTGGAATGATTTGCGACCGCAATGGCCGAGTGCTGGCGGTGAATATCAAGACGGTATCCGTCTTCGCCAACGACACCCGCCAGATAAAAGACATGCCGGGCACGGTCAAGACGCTCGCGCACATTCTCTGCAAAGACGCCAAGACCGTGGAGGCGAAACTGCGAAGCAAGCAGGGGTTCGTCTGGTTGGCGAGACAGGTCGATGCCGGCATAGGCGAGGCTCTCAATCGCAAGAGGCGCAAACTGCCGGGTGTCGGCTGTGAAGTGGATACGAAGCGCATCTACCCCGCGGGGCAGTTGGCTTCGCAGGTAATAGGATTCACGGACATTGACAATAAGGGCGCGGAAGGTATCGAAAGGACATACAACGCTGAACTCACCGGCAAGCCCGGCGGGTATGAGGCGGAACTGGACAGCGAGCGCAGAGTGATCCCGATCACGCGCCGAGACCTGAAGAGCGCCGTCAACGGCAAGGATATCTATCTTACGATAGACATGACTATCCAGGAGATCGCGGAGCAGGCTCTGGCTTCGATGGCCAAGACGTATACCCCGGACAGCGCGTGTGCGATAGTGATGGACCCCAAGACCGGCGAGATTCTCGCTCTGGCGAACTATCCGTCCTACGATCCCAACCTGGCGAGGACCGTCAAGCCCGCTCTCCGGCGCAACAGGGCTGTCGCGGACCTCTATGAACCCGGGAGTACGCTCAAGGCCGTCACGATAGCCGGGGGGCTTAACGAGGGCTTCCCACCCAACGTCCCTTACGTATACTGCAAGGGCCGGGAAAGGATGAAAGGCGGAAGCATACCCTGCGTGCTGCACGCTCCGTTTCTCAAGGGCCACGGCGCCGCGGATATGTTCAGGATAATCGAGTATTCGTGCAACATCGGGGCTGCCCACGTGGGCATGAAACTGGGCCCCGACCGCCTGAGGAAATATGAGAAGGCGTTCGGGCTGACCGAGAGGCTGGATGCCGGTTTCGGGTGCGAGGCCGGGGTGCTGCCCATATCCGAGTATGAATGGTCGCGGCAGATCAGGACAGCCAATGTCGCGTTCGGGCAGGGGATCGCGGTGACCGCTCTGCAGATGACAATGGCATACGCGACAATCGCGAACCGCGGCCAGCGGATGCAGCCGGGTGTCATAAACCAGGTCAAGAACGCCGATGGAAGCGTGAGCCGATCGTTTCAGGCCAAACCGGTCGCGCGAGCCGTATCCGAGAGCGCTGCGGATGAATTGACCAAGATGCTCAGGGGATGCGTGGAGATCGGAACCGGCAAGCTCGCCCAGATAGATGGGCGGACTGTGGCCGGCAAGACCGGAAGTGCGCAGATCCCCCGGACGGATGGGCGCGGCTACGAAGCGGGGGCGTATGTCGCATCGTTCATGGGTTTTGCCCCGGCGACAAACCCCAGAATCACGATAGTCGTGGTGGTTATCCGCCCGAGGAATTCGCACTGGGGAGCAACGGTGGCGGCGCCCGTATTCCAGGAGATCGGCGAGAAGACTTTGTGGTACCTAAAGGCGCCGGCCGACGCTCCGGTCAAGAACGAAAACCAGCACAAACCGAGCCCCGGCAAGGGGAACGTGGCGTAGATGGTAATTCCAATGAGTTTCGGTCCCTGAGTTAGCGAAGAGTCTGCCGCACAGGGTCATCCCGAGCGGGGTCAGACGAAGCCTTCGCATGTGTCATCCCGAGCTGTAACTCGAATTACTGCATTACTGTTGCATTCACTGGTAGCAATAATTCGGGTTAGTCGAGGGATCTGCTTTTTGCAGACAACCTGATGCTGCAATCGGAAAAAGCAGATTCCTCACATTCGTTCGGAATGACATACTTGGAGGCTTCGTTTAGCTCCGCCCGGAATGACATGGGCCGAGCGCTAAGTGAACATCCGGAATGGAGTTGTTTCGGGAAACCCTTTTCCCGAAACCGCCATAACTTTTGGGACCGCGGATCCACGGGAGCCAGGGAGCTAGGGCGAACCCACTTCCTCCGCGGTCCCAACCAATTCTGTGGCCCTTCGCCTTTTGGGCGAACGTCGTGTAGGGACTGCTCAGCGTCGAGTGGGCCCGCACGGTTTGGCGGAGGGCCGGCGGTAGGTCTTGCCGAAATTACCTGTCGCCAGATATGGGGTTGTGTCTCTTCACGATGCGGGACCGCGGGTGAGTCCCGCGTTGGGTGACACGGCCCCACCTTTCTTTCGACTGAGGGCGGAGTGCTGAGCCCGATTGTGGCGGTAGGAGTTTGGAAACGATGAGTACTTCCGGGAATGTGCAACTTAGCATCCTGAGCTCTGTCGAAGGGTGCGGTGAATTCTCCACTTTGTCTCTTCGGAGCCGCGTGCTGCGACGTAGCTCAGCATGCTCACATTGTACTCACCAACACTCACATTTTCGCGTGCCATCAGCCCCCCAGAGACGTTATAATTACAGGGGTGATTTGGGACCATGTTGTTTTCAGAGCTCAGCAGGCATATAGAAGGGGCCAGGGTGGTCAACGGCGGGGACGCCGAGATCACAGGCATCGCTTATGACAGCCGCAAGGTGCGGCCCGGAAACGTGTTCGTGGCCATGCAGGGCGGTTCGTTCGACGGGCACACGTATATCCCCAGGGCGATCGAGGCCGGCGCGGCTGCGATAGTCGCCGAACGGGAAGTGGAGGGAGTGCCCATAAACGTACCTTATGTGATCGTGCCGCTCGGCAGGCGGGCGATGGGCGAGATTGCCGCGCCATTCCATGGGTTTCCATCGCGCAAGATGAAGCTCGTGGGTGTGACCGGCACCAGCGGCAAGACGACGGTCACGCATCTCATTCAAGGCATATTCAGCGCCGCCGGTGTGAAGGCCGGGCTGATCGGAACGGTCGGCGCGAAGATTGGCGACGAAACCCTCGACACCGACCACACCACGCCCGAGTCGGTCGATCTGCAGCGGCTGCTGGCGTATATGGCGAAACGGGGCGTGGAGGTCGTCGCGATGGAGGTCAGTTCCCACGGCCTCTATCAAGGGCGCACAATCGGCTGCGAGTTCGACTGCGGCGTGTTCACCAACATCGCGCGGGATCACCTCGATTTCCACAAAACGCTTGAGGCGTATCTCGACGCCAAGCTCATGTTGTTCAGAGACCATCCGACGATGAGCCGGAAGCTTTTTTGCGCCGTTGTCAATGCGGACGACCCGGCGGCAGGCAAGGTGCGGGAAGCGTCCTCAGGGTGTATAATAAGCTTTGGCGTGGATGGCCCCGCCGATCTGACCGCCTCCGGCATCGAGGTGACGGACAGGTCTGTGGTGTTCACGATGACCCACGAAGGCCGAAACGCGCCGGTGAAGATCGGCATAGGCGGCGCATTCAACGTCTATAACGGTCTTGCCGCCGCCGCCGCCGCGCTAGCGCTGGGGCTGGACCTGGAAACGATAGCCCGTGGGCTCGGCACGGCGAAAGGCGCCCCGGGGCGGTTTGAGTCGGTCGAGTGCGGACAGGACTTCGGTGTTATTGTGGACTATGCCCACACGCCCGATGAGCTTGAAAACGTGCTCAAGACAGCCAGGAATTTGACCGCCGGACGGCTCATCGTGGTCTTCGGGTGCGGCGGTGATCGGGATCGGGGAAAGCGGCCGATCATGGGCGGAATCGGGGCCGATTTGGCCGATGCCGCCGTGGTGACGTCCGATAACCCGCGCTCGGAAGACATGAATGCGATCATTAGAGACATCCTTGATGGCATACCGGCGCAAAATATGCCCAAGGTGACCGTGGAACCGGATAGGAGGTCCGCGCTGGACGCGGCAATCCGAATGGCGCGGACCGGCGACCTGGTCGTGATAGCCGGCAAGGGCCACGAGGATTATCAGATACTGCGGGACCGGACTATTCATTTTGATGACAGGGAAGTGGCGCGGGAGATACTGGTGAGGCACGATGCAACCAATCAAGGCTGGTGAAGTCTTATACGCGGTGCGCGGCGAGCTGCTGGCGGGTGATCTCGATGAGAATGTCACCGGCGTCAGCACGGACACCCGCACGCTCAAGGAAGGCGATCTGTTCTTCGCGCTGACCGGCGAGAGTTCGGACGGCCACAAGTTCCTCGCGGATGCGCTGGCTAAGGGCGCGTCGGGGCTGGTGGTGTCTCACAAAGTCGAGGCCAGACGGCTGGCGATTAGGGTCGCGGACACGCTCATCGCGCTGGGGGAACTGGCCGCATACTACAGGTCCCAGTTCGACCCGGTCGTGGTCGGGGTGACGGGCAGCGTCGGCAAGACCACCACGCGGGAGATGATAGCCGCCGTGGTTGCTGCTCGGGGGCCGGTCCTCAAGAGCGCGGGGAACTTCAACAACGAGATCGGCGTGCCGATTACCCTTTTCGAGCTCAATTCCAAGCACAAAACCGCCGTCATCGAGATGGCCATGCGCGGGCCGGGGCAGATCGATTACCTGGCCAGGATGGCGAAGCCCTCGATAGGCGTCATCACCAACATTCACATGTCTCACATAGAGCTTCTCGGCACGCTCGACGCGATAGCCGATGCCAAGGGCGAACTCCTGGACCATCTTCCGGCCGACGGGGCCGCGATCCTCAACGCTGACGATGCTTACTTCGAGTATCTGAGCAGGCGGGCGAACTGCCGGATCGTATCGTTTGGCGAGAGCCCGAATGCCGATATACGCGCCGTGTCGGCGGGGATCGACACGAAGGGCTGCTGCACGTTTAAGGTAGTGACGCCGAGGGGCGGGTTCGATGTAAAGATCCACGTGCCCGGCGAGCATAACATCAAGGACGCGCTGGCCGCGATTGCCGTGGGCGAGGTGGTCGAGATCGATCACGAGCACATGCAGGAGGCTCTGGCGGGCTTCAAGGCTCCGGAGAAACGCTCGAACGTGGTACCCGCGCGGCGGGGATACGTGGTCATCGATGACACCTACAACGCCAGCCCGGCATCCGTGCACAGCGCGTTGAAGACCCTCAAGATGATGGAAGGCGGCAGGAAAATCGCTGTGCTGGGCGATATGCTGGAGCTTGGCAAGCATGCCGCCGAGGAGCATTTGAAGCTGGGCCGCGCCGCGAAGGAAACCGGCGTGGATATGCTGGTCGTCGTTGGAGAACTGGCGGGGTTGATCGCCAGGGGCGCGATAGACGCCGGAATGCCTGTGAGCTCCGTTCTTGAGTTCGACGAGAGCTGGCTTGCCGCGAAAGAACTCCCCGAAAAGCTGCGCGAGCGGGATGTGGTGTTGGTGAAAGGCTCGCGGGCGATGAAAATGGAGAGGATTGTGGAGGCGTTAATTGCCGCTTGAGTTCGCACAGACAGCATTGCCCTTGCTCGTCGCGTTTCTCACTGTGATGGTGGTTGCGCCTGGAGTCATTGCAGCCTTGACACGACACAAAGTCGGCCAGACTATCCAGAAGGATGGTCCCGAGTCACATTTCTCCAAGGCCGGGACGCCCACGATGGGCGGAATTGTCATACTCGTCGGTATCTTGGTTGGTTTGGCGGCGGCTCTCTTTGTGATGAGCAGGATCAACCCTGAGTTTCTCTACTACAATGACACTGATAAGCCGGTCGCTATTAGCCCGTACGGGTATTTGATTGCGCTGCTCGCACTGGTGCTGGGATATGCTGTGGTTGGGTTGGTGGATGATTATCTCACCATCAAACCGATCAGGGGCGTGCGTGGAATCGCAAGCAAGCCGAAGGCGGCGATCCAATTCATACTTGCAGCCTGTTTTGTCCTCTGGCTGAGGCACGTCGGTTTTGAGCCTGTACTCTATGTAGCCGGGAAGCAGTTGTATTTTGGGGAGACTTACTGGCTGCTGGCTGCTGTGTTTATCTCGGGGATGGCGAATTTTGTCAATATTACGGATGGTCTTGATGGTCTGGTGTCTGGTCTCGTTGCCATTGCTTGCACGGGCCTGGCGTTTACACTTGCATTCGCGTATGTGGTGCAAGGAGCCATTCCTGTTGATGCGCTCAACGGTGCGGCTGTGCTTACGCCTGTCATTTTGGCGACGATTGGCGCCTGTGTCGGATTCCTGTGGTACAATGCGAACCCGGCCAGGGTCTTTATGGGCGATACGGGATCGCTTGCCATAGGAGTTCTACTGCCCGGCATCGCGATCATAATGCATTTGGAAATCCTGATGATCGTCCTCGGCCTGGTCTTTGTACTCGACGGCTTCTCGACTATCATCCAATGGGCCGTGTTCAAATTTACGCGCATCACGACCGGCACGGGCAGGCGGGTGTTCCTCAAGAGCCCGGTGCATCATCATTTTGAGCTTATGGGCTGGCCGGAGCAGACGGTTGTTGTGAGATTCTGGATTTGCGGCGTGATCGCGGCTATGCTGGGTTATGCAGGTGTTACGTTGGGCTGGTGGTAATGGATTATCGGGGCAAGCGTATAGCAGTTATCGGGATGGCGCGGACGGGTCTGGCTGTGGCGGAGGTCATGAAGGACCTCGGCGCGCGGGTCACGCTTTGGGACAAGAAGCCCGAGGCTGAGCTTGCCGAGGCGATAGAGACCGCGCGGGCGCTGGGCGTCTGTGTGAGGGCAGGGAGTGATGCGGTCGAACTGGACGGCGTCGATCTGATCGTACCCAGCCCCGGCGTGCCATCGAACCAACCCGTATTCGCCGAGGCCAAGGCGCGGGGCATCGAAGCCATCGCTGAAATAGAGCTTGCGTATCGCCTTGCCAAAGCCCCGATTGTCGCTATCACCGGCACGAACGGCAAAACGACCACGACGGTCCTTACTGGCAAAATCTTCGAGGCCGACGGGCGGGATACATACATCGCCGGCAACGTGGTCGCGGGGGATATCCGTCTGCCGCTGGTCACGGCCGCGCACAGGGCCGGACCGGGCAGCGTGATAGTCGCCGAGATCAGCACGTTCCAGCTCGAGTGGATAACATCATTCAGGCCGAAGGTCGCGATGCTCCTGAACGTGACGTCCGATCACATGGACCGCCATGCGAGCATCGAGGAATACGCGAACCTCAAGGCGCGGATATTCGAAAACCAAGCCGCCGGCGACTTCGCGGTCATCAATGCCGAGAATGCGTTCACGGCATCGCTAAAGGGCAAGCTTGCTGGGCGGGTGTTGGAGTTCGCCAGGTGTTCGGAAGTATCCGAAGGCGGGTTCGTGCGGGGCGATGACCTGATCGTGCGGATCGGCGGCGTCGAGACAATCATTTGCAGGCGCGGAGATATCCCACTGCGGGGCGAGCACAACGTCGAAAACGTACTTGCCGCGGGATGCGCCGCGATCGCGATGGGCGCAAGGCCGGAGGGCATCCTCAAGGCCGTTCGCGAGTTCCGGCCAATCGAACACAGGCTGGAGCCTGTCGCCGTGATCGATGGCGTCGAGTATATCAACAACTCGATGTGCACGAATGTGGACGCCGCTGTAAGATCGGTCGAGGCGATAGACGAGCCGCAGATAGTAATAGCGGGCGGAAAAGACAAGGGCGCTGATTATGCCGCGCTCGGTCGGGCATTCGCAAGGAAGGCGAAATACGTGGTGCTGATCGGCGCGGACGCGGAGCTTATCGCGGATGCGGCGCGCAAGGCCGGCTTTGAGGCGATGACCCGCGTGGAGTCGATGGCCGATGCCGTTCGGATCGCTCGCGGCAAGGCCGAGCCGGGTGACGTAATCGTCCTCACCCCCGGCTGCGCGAGCTTCGATATGTTCAGTTCGTTCGAGCACAGGGGACGGGTTTTTACGGAGATTGTGAAGGAGATGGAAGGGGAGAGTTTTGAATGTTGAGTTTTGAGTTATGAGTTGGGGAAGGGACGGCTGCCAGCGAAGGTGTTTCGGGATTTGAGTGGAGCGAATGCGGAACGGAAATCCCGAAACTTAGGCTGTAATCCTGCACGATCTACTCCTTCTCCTGGGGATGCACAATCTACTCCCTCTCCCCGTGCGGGAGAGGGTGGGGGTGAGGGGGAAAAGGCTGTAATCGAGAGACAAGGCCGTAATCCTACTCCCAGCCCCTCCCTTCATTCACAATTCACAATTCTCACAATTCATAATTTCCCCCACGGATGGTGTAAAGGCATGAAACAGCGGATCAATTTGGCCAGGCTGGATTCGGGTTTGCTCGGCGCGGTGCTCTTGCTCGTCATCGTCGGCATATTCCTCGTGTTCGATGCCAGTTATGCCCCGCTGAGTGACTCAGGCCAGAGTTGGTGGACGACGATGGCGAGGCAGGCGATCTGGGGATGCGTCGGCTTGGCGGCAATGTGGCTGGCGTCAAAGGTTTCGTTCGCGTTCATGCGCAAGTGGTTTCGGGTCGCGGTAGTCCTCTCCTTCGTTCTGCTCGTTATCGTGCTCATTCCGGGGATCGGAGTCTGGCGCAACGGCGCCCGAAGCTGGTTTGAGATCGGGCCCATACTTCTCCAACCATCGGAGATCGTAAAAATCATTGTCATTTTGCTGCTGGCCGCCGGATTATCGCGTGCCAGGGTGTTCGCGAGGCGACGGCCCAGGGTGTGGGTCACGCCGCTGCTGATAGCGTGTGCCTTGATCGCGCTGATTGCGCTGGAGCGTGACCTGGGTACGGCGGCCGTGACCGCGGGGACGTGTTTCTTTATGTTCTACGCGGCGGGAGCGCGGAAGCGATATGTGCTGGGCACAGGGATCGCGATGCTCGTACTTGGGGCGCTGGTGATGACTAACGTGCCTCATGTGAAGGCCAGGGTGGACGCATTCCGCGATCCCTGGTCCGATCAGTACGGCAAGGGTTTCCAGACTGTCCACTCGCTGATCGCGCTGGGCACGGGGGGTCTGACCGGCCAGGGATACTGCGAGGGCCGAGAGAAACTCTACGTGCCCGAGCCATATACGGACTACATATTTTCTTCCACAGTTGGAGAGGAACTCGGATTCCTGGGCAGCATCGCTCTTCTGGGGCTGTTCGGGTTTGTTGTCTACCGAGGGTTGGATATCGCGAGGCGGTCGAAGAGTACGTATGGGAACCTGCTGGCGGTCGGGCTGACCACAATGATCGGCCTGCAGGCGATTATCAATATCGCCGTGGTGACGAACTCGATTCCCGCGACAGGCATCCCGCTGCCGTTTGTCAGCTATGGCGGGTCGTCTCTTGTCTCGATGATGATCGCGACAGGTCTTCTGCTTTCGGTGTCCAGGCAGGTTAATGTAGAATTGGAATGATGGGAAGCTCATGAAGATAGTACTGACCGGCGGGGGGACCGGCGGTCATATTTACCCGGCCATAAGCGTCGGACAGGCGATTCTGGCAGCCCAGCCGGATGCGGAGCTGCTGTTTGTGGGCAGTTCGCACGGACCGGAGGGCAAGCTCGCGCGGGAGGCGGGAATTCCATTTCAGGCCGTTCCCAGTTCGCCGCTGACCAGGTCCGTGTCGTTCAAGAACGCGGCCTCGTTCGGCAAGCTCGTGGCTGGCGTGTTCCGGGCGCGGCGGATACTGAAAGCGTTCGGCCCCGATGTCGTGATCGGGACCGGCGGCTACACCACCGCTGCCGTGCTGCTTGCGGCAAAGAGCCTGCGGCGGCGAGTCGTGATTCACGAGCAGAACGCGATCCCGGGCAGGACCAACCTGTGGCTTGCCCGCATAGCCGACAAGGTCTGCGTGAGCTTCGAGAACTCAGCGGCGTTCTTTTCACCGAGCAAAGTGGTCATCACGGGAATGCCCGTAAGGGCGGAGTTTGCCTCGCTGCCTGCCAAGGATGAAGCAAGGCGCCGGCTCGGTCTTGGCGAGGACCGGTTCACGGTGCTCGTTGTGGGCGGAAGCCAAGGGGCGCGCAGGCTCAATGAGTTGATCCTGGGAATGTGGCCGGTCATCGACGATGGCAAAACGCAGGTCCTCCACCAGGTCGGAGAACGGAACCTGGAGGAAGCGCGGGCCAGGCTGGCGGAGGGCAGGCTTGCGAGCGCGGGCGAAGCGTATCGGGTCGAGGCGTATCTGGACATGCCGCTGGCTGTCGCGGCGGCTGATCTGGTCATCTGCCGGAGCGGGGCATCGACAATAGCCGAAGTCATCGCGGCCGGCCTGGCGAGCATCCTGGTTCCCTATCCTTACGCGTATGCCAATCACCAGAAGCGCAATGCCGAGTACGTTGTCAGCCACCGCGCCGGGGTGATGTGCGAGGAAGATGTCGCGACGTCGGACATACTGGGCAGCTTAGTCACCGGGCTTCGCGACAAGCCTCGGGACCTGGCGGCGATGGCCTCCGCAAGCAAGTCGCTCGGCAAGATCGACGCCGCCCGGAGCGTGGCCGAAGTGGCTTTTTCAGTCGTGAAGTCGATAGTCGATAGTCGGTAGTCGAGAGCTTGATGGTCCGGCACATCCATGTGCCGGACTCCTGATAGCTAGTAATAACTTGCAGCCTTTAACTTGTAACTTTCAACTTCCTACGAGGTCATATCGCATTGCACTATCACTTGATCGGAATAGGCGGCGCGGGGATGAGCGCCATTGCTCAAATACTCCACGAGAGGGGCGAGATCGTTACCGGCTCGGATAGGCAGGAAAACGATGCAGTCATTCGGCTGCGCGCCGCCGGGGTGACTATAAATGTCGGGCATGCGGCCGACAGCATCACGGGAGCTGACATGGTCGTCTATTCGGCCGCCATTCCACGGGACAATCCCGAGCTTGTCGAGGCGCGTAACCGGGGGATAGAGACAATCGAGCGCCCTGAGATGCTGGGCAGGATAATGGAGCCCTACAAACATCGGGTCGCGATTTCCGGCACGCACGGCAAGACCACGACCACTTCCATGCTCGGCGTGATCCTGGACCGCGCGCGCCTGGATGCCAGCGTGCTCATCGGCGGCGATGTCAAACTGCTGGGCGGGAACGCCAGGCTCGGCAACGGGTCGACAATCGTGACCGAGGCTTGCGAGGCGTTCGGGTCGTTCTTACACCTGTGGCCGTCGATTGCCGCGATCACCAACATCGACGCGGACCATTTGGATTACTACGGCACGATCGACCGCGTGGAGGAGAGCTTCAAGCGGTTCGTGAGCCAGGTCGATAAGAACGGCTGCGTAATCGGGTGCGCGGACGACCGGCGGGTGCGCGGTGTTCTCGCCGACTGCGGCAGGCGTGTGGTCTGGTTCGGGTTCGATGAATTGGCCGATGTCAGGGCGGCGGACGTGGACGTTTCCAGGCCGCATCCGGCGTTCACGCTCGTGCGCGATGGAAAGGCGCTGGGTGAGGTCGAGCTTAACGTGCCGGGCGAGCATAATGTGATCGACTCGCTCGCGGCTGCTGCGGTGGCATTTGAGTTGGGGCTTGGATTCGAGGCCATTCAGGCCGGGCTTGCGGATTTCCACGGCGCGGGCAGGCGTTTCGAGGTGCTCTATGATTGTGGCAGCGTGATGATCGTGGACGACTACGCTCATCACCCAGCGGAGCTCAGGGCCACTCTCACCGGCGCGCGCGTTTACACCAAGCGGGTCGTGGCCGTTTTCCAGCCGCATCTTTACTCGCGCACCCGCATATTCGCGGAGGATTTCGCGGACGCGCTGACCCTGGCCGATGAAGTGATAGTGACCTCCATCTATGCCGCCCGCGAGAAGCCCATCGACGGAGTGAGCGCCGAAATGATCGTGTCCGATATGCTAAAGAAAGGCTATTCGCGCGTTCGATATGCTCCCGACATGCGGCAAATCGCCCGAGAGCTTGCCGAGACCATAAAGAGCGGGGACATGGTTCTCGTGATCGGGGCGGGGGATATACGCACAGTGGGAGAGGAACTTGCCTCGATGTTTCGCGAGAGGAGCGCCCCGCAATGAACCGTGAAGCCGATCTGAAACGGATCGTCAGCGGTCGGGTCGCCGAAAACGAGCCTATGGCGGGCTACACCACGCTTGGCGTCGGCGGACCCGCGGATTGCTTTGTCGAAGTGACCAGCGAAGACGAACTCGCCGCGCTGATGCGTCATATTTCCGAGAAATGCCTGCCTTGGATGGTGGTGGGTGACGGCGCGAATCTCCTGATCTCGGATAAGGGCATCAGAGGGATCGTCATCAAGCTGGGAGAGCCTTTCACCCGTGTCGAAGTCGACGGGCTGAAGATCGAGGCGGGTTCGGCGGCCAGGATATCCCGAGTGGCCGATATCGCGGCGACCCACGACTTGAGCGGCCTGGAAGGAGTCGGGACCGTCCCCGGCAGCCTCGGCGGCGCGATTGTCATGAACGCCGGCACGCACAGAGGCTACATCGATGAGGTCACCGAGAGCGTGTCCGTCGTCACCGAGACCGGCGAAAAGCGCATACTTCCGCACAAAGAATGCGGGTTTTCGTATCGCAAAAGCCGGTTTCAGTGGGATCGGTCCATGATCATCACGTTTGCCACATTCAAGATGCGCGTGGGCGACGGCGAAGCCATTGCCCAGCATCTCGAAAGCGTGAGAAAACACAGGGCCGAGACTCAGCCCCAGGGCAAGAGCGCGGGGTGTTTCTTCAAGAACCCTCCGGGGCTGAGCGCCGGCAAACTGATTGAAGGCGTCGGCTGCAAGGGCTGGCGCGAGGGTGGAGCGATTGTCTCGCCCGTCCACGCCAATTTTATTATGAATGTTGAAAACGCGACCGCCACGGACCTGTATAACCTCGCCGAGCGGGTGAGGCTGCAGGTGCTGGAGGTTCACGATATCGAACTGGAATATGAGGTCAGGATAATCGGAGAATGGTAGATCACAAGGGCAAGATCAAGGTAGCGGTGATAATGGGCGGCTTTTCATCGGAGCGGCCTGTATCATTGTCGACAGGCAAGCAGATATTCGAATCCCTGGACCCTGAGAAATATGATGTGATCGGTGTCGATGCGGCGCTGATCGCGGGCACCCGGCTCAGGGCGCTGCAGATGTCATCGGATAACGTGGAGGCCGTCACCGAGGCCGGCCGGGCACTCGCGGCTTCGACCGATCTGGTATCCGTCCAGGAAATCGCGAGCAGCCCAACGACCAGGCCGGATGTCGCGTTTCTCGCTCTGCACGGCAGGTATGGCGAGGACGGTACTATCCAGGGTCTGCTGGAGCTTCTGGGCATCCCCTACACGGGGTCGGGTGTTCTGGCGAGCGCGCTTGCGATGGACAAGTCGATGGCCAAGCGCGTGATGGCCTCGGCGGGGATATGCGTCCCCGATTCCGTCGATTTTGCGTGCAGGGACGGGCGTTGGGACGAAGCGGCCGTGCTGGAAGCCGTCGAGGAGATCGGCTACCCGGTAATAATAAAACCCAGCAGACAGGGTTCAAGCATCGGAATGACGAAGGTAAACGCCCCGGATGAGTTGAATAAAGCAATAAGGCTGGCAGCCGGCTTCGATTCCTTGATCGTGGTGGAGGAATTCATCCAGGGGACCGAGCTGACCGTTGGCGTGCTGGGCAATGATGAGCCGTTCGCGCTCCCTGTCGTGGAGATTGTGCCGGCCAAGGGGTTCTATGACTACGAGGCCAAGTATACGCCCGGCGCCACCGAGGAAATAGTCCCGGCCAGGATCAGTCCCGACGAGACCGCGATGGCCCAGGAAATCGCGCTTGCATGTCACGAAGCGCTGGGATGCCGGGGCGTATCCCGGACCGATATTATCTCGACCGGCGAATGGATGTATGTGATCGAGGTCAATACCATTCCAGGCATGACCCCGACCAGCCTCCTGCCCAGGGCCGCCGTGGCGGCGGGAATAGAGTTTGCCAGGCTGCTGGACATGATCATCGATTTTGCTTTGGAGGAGGGAACCCAGAGGTGAAACGCGCTGTCACCCGGAATGCGGCGGGCAAGATATCCCGTTCGCCCAAGAGGGTGCCCCGCAACACCAGAAAGCCCAACTACAGGCTCATGGCCTGGGTATTCGTGGCATCGGCAATGGTTGCGTGCGCGGCGGGGTTCGCGCTGCAGACCCCACTGCTTCGTGTCAGGTCGATCAACATAACCGGGGTGAAGCTCGCGGACGGGGATGCCGTTCAAGCCTCGATCAAGTATGCGCTCGGGCAAAACATCCTGCTCGTGCGCAAGAGCCCCGCAATACAGAGCATGGATAAGATCAGCGAAGTCGCCTCCGTGCGGATGGGGCGGACATTTCCCGACAAGATGTGGGTGGAGGTACGGGAGCGGAAGCCCTTCGCGGTGCTGAGCGTCGGGTCCAGCTACTTTCTGATGCAGTCCAACGGGCTCGTGTTTCACGAATCACGCGATCCCATGCCGGGTCTGCCGATCATCGAAGCGAGTGATATCGGGCAGGCAAGAGTGGGGGAAATTCCGTCGTGTCAGGATGTTTCGTTTGCCCTGGAGGCTCTGAAGGCCGCTGG
>Ga0315287_10002741_pt1 | contig 16782 bp, 13 predicted proteins | sample YL17G11_0_MG_FD_205037 | JGI IMG/M metagenome (GOLD analysis project Ga0315287, IMG submission 205037) | Sediment microbial communities from Yellowstone Lake, YNP, Wyoming, USA - YL17G11_0 | ecosystem: Environmental > Aquatic > Freshwater > Lake > Sediment | place: USA: Wyoming | collected...
GGACGCCACGTTCTTGTACGTCGAGACCCACAGCGCCCACATGCACGTGGCCATGACGGGCATCTATGACGTCTCGACGATGGAGGGCGGGTACTCCTTCGACAAGGTCAAGGAGCACATCCGCAGCCGCCTGCAGCTCGTGGCCCCGTTCCGGCGCCGGCTGGTGCAGGTGCCCTTCCAGTTCCACCACCCGGTGTGGATCGAGGACCCGAACTTCAACCTCGACTACCACGTGCGCCGCATCGGGTGCCCCGCCCCCGGGGGTCGCCGGGAGCTGGCCGAGGTGGCCGCCCAGATCGCCTCGATCCCCCTCGACCGCACCCGCCCCCTCTGGGAGGCCTGGGTGATCGAGGGCCTCAAGCAGGACCGCGTGGGCTTCGTGGTGAAGGTGCACCACGCGGCGATCGACGGCGCGTCGGGCGCCGAGATCATGACCGAGCTCTACGACCTGTCGCCCGAGGGCCGCGACATCGAGTTGGTGGAGGTTCCGCCCGAGCACGTGCCGACCGACCAGGAGCTGCTCACCTACGCCGCTCTGTCGAAGTTGCGCCTGGCCCGTGACTCGTTCGGCCTGGCCCGCCGCACGCTCTCCTCGGTGGCCAACGTCGTGCGCGCGGCGCGCGACCCGCAGACGCGCCATGGGGCGATGCCCCTCACCGCACCCCGCACGCCGTGGAACCACAGCATCGGGCCCGACCGCACGGTCGCCTTCGCCCGCATCCCCCTCGAGGAGACCAAGGCCATCAAGGACGCCCTCGGGGTCAAGATCAACGACGTCGTCCTCGAGATCTGCGCCGGCACCCTGCGCCGCTACCTCGCGGACCGCGGCGAGCTGCCCGACCTACCGCTCATCGCCACCTGCCCGGTGTCGGTGCGGGTCGAGGACGAAAAGGGCAGCCTCGGCAACAAGGTGTCGGCCATCTTCGCCTCACTCGCCACCGACATCGACGACCCCGCCGAGCGCCTCGCCGCCATCAGCGCCAGCACCAGCGGGGCCAAGGCCGACCACGACCTGATCGGCGCGCGCACCCTCACCGACTGGGCCGAGTGGGCCGCGCCCCGCACCTTCGGCCTGGCCTCGCGCCTCTACGGCTCGATGCACGTGGCCGACTCGATGCGCCCGCTGCACAACGTGGTGATCTCCAACGTGCCCGGCCCGCCGTTCCCGCTCTACCTCGCCGGGGCCGAGCTGGTGGCCGCCTACCCCATGGGACCGATCATGGATGGCGCCGGGCTCAACATCACCGTGTTGTCGTACCGCAGCCACATCGACATCGGATTCATGGCCGACCGCGACCTCGTGCCCGACGTGTGGGACCTGGCCGCCGCCGTGCAGCCGGCCTTCGAGGAGCTCAAGGCGCTGGCCGGCGAGACCGACCCGACGATCACCAAGAGTCCGGCACCGGTGACCACCACCTCGAAGTCGGCCGGGAAGGCCACCTCGAAGCCGGCTGGGAAGGCCGTGGCGAAGAAGGCGCCCGCCGCCCGCAAGAACGCGGCAACGACAAAGGGCCCGCCCAAGAAGGCGGCAGCGAAGAAGCCGACCACGAAGAAGGCTTCGAAGAAGGTGGCAGCGAAGAAGGTGGCCGCGAAGCCGACCGCCGAGAAGGCCCCCACCCCTGCTCCGGCGTGACCGCCAACTGCAACCTGTTCTAGTTTGGAGCGGTGGCGTACAACATCGCAGACCTCTTCGAGCACACCGTCGATGCCGTCCCCGACCGGGCCGCCCTGGTCTATGAGGGCATGACCTGGACCTTCGCCGAACTGGACGCACGCGCCAATCGCATCGGCCATCACCTCGTCGCGCGGGGCGTGCAGCCCGGCGACCACGTGGGCCTCTACGCGATGAACTCCGAGGCGTGGGTGAGTGCCATGCTCGGCTGCCTCAAGATCCGCGCCGTGCCGATCAACGTCAACTACCGCTATGTCGAGGCCGAGCTGTCGTACCTGATCGGCAACGCGGAACTGGTGGCCTGCGTGTTCGACGAGGAGTACGCCCCCCGCCTCACCCACGTGGCCGGCGAGTCACCCAAGCTGCACACCTTCCTGCACATCGAGGACCCCGCGGCCGAGACGCCCGAGGTGGCCGCGGCGCTCGAGTCGCTCGGCTCGGTGGCCTACGAGGATGCCTGCGCCGCAAGCTCGCCCGAGCGCGACTTCGCCGAGCGCTCCGGCGACGACGTCTACATCATCTACACCGGGGGCACCACGGGCATGCCCAAGGGCGTGATGTGGCGCAGCGAGGACATCTACTTCGCCCTCGGCCAGGGCATCGACGCCCTCACCAACGAGCGGGTCGACTCCGAGTTCACCAAGGCCGAGATGGCCGCCGCCTCCCCCACCGGCCTGGTGTTCTGCGTGATCCCGCCGCTCATGCACGGCGCCGCCCAGATCGCCACGATGAGCCAGTGGTTCATCGGCAGCACCATCGTGCTGCTGCGCCGCTTCGACGCCGAGACCGTGTGGGACGCCGTGCACCACAACGGCCTCAACTCGATGATCATCACCGGCGACGCGATCGCCCGGCCGCTCATCGAGTCACTCGAGGCCAACCCGGGCCGGTGGAACACCGACAGCCTGATCTCGCTGTCGTCCTCCGCCGCGCTGTTCTCGCAGTCGGTCAAGGAGCGGTTCCTCGACCACTTCCCCAACCTGATCATCACCGACTCGATCGGCTCCACCGAGTCGGGCTTCAACGGCCTCAACTACGCGGCCAAGGGCGCGAAGAGCGAGGGGGGCGGGCCCACGGTGGCCGCGGGGCGCGACGTGGTCGTGCTCGATGACGAGGGCTTCCCGATCCTGCCCGGCGACGACCGCATCGGCCGCCTGGGCCGGGGCGGCAACATCCCCCTCGGCTACTTCAACGACCCCGCCAAGACCGCCGAGAGCTTCATCATCGCCGGCGACGGCAACCGCTACGCCGTGGCCGGCGACCTCGCCCGCTGGACCGACGACGGCCAACTCGTGATGCTCGGCCGGGGAACCGTGTCGATCAACTCGGGGGGCGAGAAGATCTTCCCCGAAGAGGTCGAGCAGGCCCTCAAGGCCCACCCGGCCGTGTTCGACTGCATCGTGGTCGGCGTGCCCGACGAGCGTTGGGGCCAGCGGGTCGCGGCGGTGGTGCAGTTCCGCGACGGCCACAAGGCCTCACTCGACGAGCTCGACGACCACGCCCGCACGCTCGTCGCCGGGTACAAGGTGCCCCGCGAGCTGCACCGGGTCGACGAGATCGTGCGCTCACCGTCGGGCAAGCCCGATTACCCGTGGGCCAAGGGGATCGCCACCGAGGGCACCCACCTGGTCGACAGCCACCAGGTCGGCTGAGCCGGGGTTCGCCGGTTTCCCCGGCCACCGGTTTCCCCGGCCACCGGTTTCCCGGAGAGTGGTTCCCCGGAGAGTGGTTCCCCGGAGAGTTGGACGAAACCGACGCAATATGTCCGATTCGTCCAACTCTCCGCTCCTCGGCCGCCGGTTTCGCCGGAGAGTTGGACAGATACGACGCAATATGTCCGATTCGTCCAACTCTCCGGTGCGCGAGCGGGGTGATTTCAGGCTTGGGCGGCCGACCGACCCGACGGCCGGGGCGCCCCCAGGGGTATCCGCGCGGTGAGCGTGGCGGTCATCAGCGGCGACGGGTCGCGAGCCGCAATGGAGCCACCGCCCGCAGGCGGGGGTGAGCGGCACGACCCTGTATTGGTGACCACGGTCTGGGAACGACGGTCGATGGGCGACTGGGTTGTCGCTTGGCTCGGCTACTTCCATGGCGCCACATCCGACGACGACGCTCCGGGTCACCACCGGACTGCGTGACGAGATCGCCCACCTCGCGGTTTGCGGGGTACGAGCATGCTCGACGTGGTCTCCGAGGCGGTGCACCGCCTCGGCCGCGACCAGTGGTGGGTCTCGGTGCACGAGTCCCTCGACCACATGGCCGACCACGAGGCGGCCGCCTACGCCGCCGATGTCGCCACCCTCGATCGCGCCGCCGGTGACAACCTCGATGCCTGACGGCGGCATCGGTGGGGCCGGACACGAACGGGGTGAGATCTGGGTGGTCGACTTCGGCAGCCACCCCGAACGCCCCGAGCAGGCCTTCGTGCGCCGCGCCGTGGTCGTGTCCGACGACCGCCTGCACCAACCCCGGCTGCCCATGGCCGTGGTGGTGCCGGCCACCACCACCGTTCGGGGCATTCCCCTACACGTGGTGGTCACGGCACAACCGGGCAACGGCCTGCGCGAGCGGAGCGCCTTTCAGGTCGAGCAGGTTCGGGCGGTGTCGTGGTCCCGGATGGTCGAACGCCTCGGTCGACTCGACGTCGAGTAGCGGCACGCGGTCGACGAGATCCTGCGCAGCGTGCTGTCCCTCGGCTGAACGCCTGGGCCGGCGGGGCCCGCGTTCACGCGTCGGGATCAGGCGTCAGCCGAGGGCGAAGTGCAGGGCCAGGGCAACGATGAGGCCCGCGGCGGCGAGGCGGACCCTGGCCAGGGCCGCGGTGTCGAGCACGGCCCCGAGGCCGTGGCCGATGGCGAGGAACCCGAAGTTGATGGTGAGCGAGGCCAGCACCATGCCCAGCACCCAACCCGCAGTCCCCGCCCCGCCTGCGCCCCCGACGACCAGGGTCGCGAACACCACGATCGTGATCGGGTTGATGGCGGTGATGCCGAAGAACCCGCCGGCGAGGGCCAGGCGACCCCGGCCCGACGCAGCGTCGGCGAGGCGGGCCACGGCGCGTTCCTCCGCGTTGCCGGCCGCGGTGCCGACCGCGCTGCCGACCGCGCTGGCGCCCGCGCTGCCGGCCGCGGTGCCGACCGCGTTGCCGGCGATCGCGCCCGGCGGGACGGCGCCGGCCGGCACGAGCGCGCCGGCGCGGGCGACAACCGGTGCACGGAGCTCGGCGAGGGCCGACCGGCCCAGCCGAACGGCAAGGGCCACCAGCATGAGCACGGCGGCCGCGTTCAGCCACGCGGAGATCGGGGCGAGGAAGCGGGCGGCCGCCACCCCGGCCACGGCCGAGAGGCTGGCGTAGAGCAGGTCGGCACCGGCGACGCCGAGCGCAGCCGGGTACCCGCCGCGCAGGCCCCGCTCGAGGCCCTGGTCGATGAGCAGCAACGCGATGGGGCCGACCACGATCATGATCGGGAAGCCGGTGATGAACCCGAGGAGGATGTTCGAGATCGCCATGCACCGAGTATGGCGAGGTATTCGGCGGATTTCAGAGGGTAGGATCGGGTCTATGGCGACTCCTGCCGTGGAAAACCCGGTCCTTGACGATGTGGACCACATCATCCTCGGCCAACTGCGGGCCGAGGGCCGGGTGACGTGGCGTGAGCTCGGCCACCGCATCGGAATGAGCCCCACCGCGACGGCCGACCGGGTGCGCCGCCTGGAGCAGCTCGGGGTGTTGCGGGGCTACCACGCCGAGATCGACCTGTCGTCGCTCGGCCTCGGGCTCAAGGCCATCACCGAGATCCGCCTCAACCGAGAGTCCGACCACCTGAGCTTCGAGCGGGCCCTGGCGAGGTCGCCCGAGGTGCAGGCGGCCATGCACGTCACCGGCGCCCTCGACTACGTGCTGTTCCTCGCCTGCGCGGACGTGCCCACCCTCGACCGCCTGCTCACCCGCTGGCGCGAGGAGGAGGGCGTGGAGGAGTCGTCGACCCGCATCATCCTTCGCGAGGTCGACCTCTGGGCGACCGACGCGACCGCAGACGCGACCACCGCCCCGGCCTGAGTGCCCGGCCCCGGCCCCCGATCTCCCCGGAGAGTTGGACGAATCCGACGCAATGTGTCCGATTCGTCCAACTCTCGGGCGGGGCGGGCGGGTCGAGCGGGCGGGGCGGGGCGGGCGGGGCGGGGCGGGCGGGTCGAGCGGGCGGGGCGGGTCGAGCGGGCGGGGCGGGCGGGTGGAGCGGGCGGGGCGGCGGCGGCGGCGGCGGCGGGAGTCGACCAGTGACCGGCCTCAGCCGTCGAGGTCGGCCTGGGCCGCTTCCCACTCGGCCATGAGGGCTTCGGCCGCGGCCTTGGCCGCGTCGTGGGAGTCGGCCAGCTCGCGCACCTTCTGGTGGTCGCCGTAGATCGCGGGGTCGGCCAGCTCGGCGCCGATGCGCTCCACCTCGGCCTCGGCCTTCGCCACCTGCTTCTCCAGGCGGGTCACCCGCTTGCGCGCGTCGCGGGTCTCCGCGGCGCTGCGCTCGCGCACCGCCGCCGTCCGTCGCCGGGCATCGGCCTTGCTCTCCCGCCGCCCCGGGGCCGCGGCCGCCACCGCAGCGGCGGTGGCAGGGGTCGGGCGCGCCGTGGCCGGGGCGGCCGCCGAGGTCGCCCCCGAGGGCGCCAGCAGCTCCTCGTCGACCTCGTCGAAATAGACGGCTCGACCCCCCTTCACCACCACCAGGGCGTCGGCCACCTCTCGGATGAGGTAGCGGTCGTGGGTGACCAGCAGCACCGTGCCCGGGTAGGCGATGAGGGCGTCCTCCAGCACGTCGCAGCTCGGCAGGTCGAGGTGGTTCGTGGGCTCGTCGAGCACCAGCAGGTTCACGGGGATCACCATGATGCGGGCCAGCGCGAGGCGGGTGCGCTCGCCGCCCGAGAGGTCGCCCACCCGGCGGTCGACGGCATCGCCGCTGAACCCGAACCCGGCCAGCACGCTGCGCAGGTTGCGGCCGTGCTGCTCGCCCACCCCGGCACGCAGCTCCTCGAGCACCGTGCGCTCGAAGTCGAGGGTCTCGACCTGGTGCTGGGTGAACACGGCCACGTCGACGTTGGAGCCGAGGGTGACCTTGCCCGAGTCGGGCGGGAGGTCGCCCATGATCATGCGCAACAGGGTGGTCTTGCCCGCGCCGTTGGGGCCGATGAGGGCGACCTTGCGGCCGCGCTCCACCAGCAGGTCGACGTGGCTCAGCACGGGCACGCCGTCGAAGCCGACCGTGGCGTCGGTGGCCTCGATCACCACCCGGCCGCTGCGCCGCGGCTCGGGGAACCCGAACGTCGCGGCCTGCGCCTTGCGGTCGACCGTGTCGATCACCTCCAGCTTGTCGAGCATCTTGATGCGGCTCTGCACCTGGCGGGCCTTGGTGGCCTTGTAGCGGAACCGCTCGATGAACTGCTCGAGGTGGGCGACCTGGCGGTTCTGCTGGGCCGCGGCGGCCCGCGCCCCGGCGAGGCGCTCCTCGCGCTGCACCACGAACTCGGCGAACCCGCCCACGTACTCCATGGCCCGCCCGCCGGCGATCTCGATCACCCGCTCGGCCACGGCGTCGATGAAGTCGCGGTCGTGCGACACGAACAGGATCGCCCCCGGCCAGTCGGCCAGGTAGCGCTCGAGCCAGGCCACCGACTCGACGTCGAGGTGGTTGGTGGGCTCGTCGAGCACCAGCAGGTCGGGCGCCGACAGCATGAGGCGGGCCAGGGCCACCCGCATCCGCCAGCCACCGGACAGCTCGGTGACGGGCCGCTCCATGTCGGAGCTCGTGAAGCCCAGGCCGGCGAGCACCCGCCGGGCCTCGGCCTCGATCCCGTAGCCCCCGAGGGACTCGAAGCGGTGCTGAGCCTCGCCGTAGGCGTGCAGGGCCTGCTCGTGGGCCTCGGGGTCGTCCGCGCTGCCGCCGGGGCCGGTGGCGGCCACGTCGTCGAGCAGCCGGGCCATCTGGGCCTCGAGGTCGGTGACGTGGGCCACGGCCCGCATGACCTCCTCGATCACCGAGCCGTCGATCTGCTCGGTGAGCTCCTGGGGCAGGTAGCCGATGCGGGTGCCCCGGGCCGAGTGGACCTCGCCCGAGTCGGCCTGCTGCTCGCCCACGATGATCTCGAGGATGGTGGTCTTGCCCACGCCGTTGCCACCGACGAGCGCGACGCGGCGGCCCGGCATCAACCGGAAGGTGACGTCTTCGAAGAGGGTGCGACCGCCGTGGCCCTTGGCCAGGCCGGAGACTGTGATCACGAGCGACGAGGGTAACCCAGCCCGGGCCGTCCTCCGTCAGCGGCGGCGGTCCTGCGGGCCCGAGAGGTGGGCCAGGAGGTCGGCCTCGTCGAGCGAGCCCGGAGCCGTGCCCTCGGTCGCCATCCGGTTGGCGACCTCCTGGAGGAGGGCATTGGCCGGAGTGGGCACGCGGTGGAGGCGGCCGAGCAGCACGACCTCGCCGTTCAGCCAGTCGGCCTCGGCGCGTCCCGTGCCCCGGGCAAGGCTCTGCCAGGTGGAGCCACCCTCCCACCGCCGGCCCCCGGCAGGGCGCAGACCGAGCAGCGAGCCCCGCCGCCGCGCGTCCTCTTCGTCGGAGGTGAAGGGGATCCCGGCCTCCTCCAGCACGGAAGTACCCTCCGCACGGGCCCGGCGGGCCAGGTCCCCGAACCGGGCCGCCGGGCCACACGCCGCCTCTGCCGCGTTGGCCAGGTTGGCCAGCAGCTTCTGGTGCTTCCAGCGCATGATGTCGGCCCGCGGCACCGAGTCGAAGCCGGAGCCCGAGAGCGCCGCGGCCACTGCCCGGTCGACCTCGTCGACCCCGTCGGGGTACCGGCCGATGTCGAGCAGCCCGGTGACGGGGGCGGAGTGGGCCAGCACCACGCCCGACTCGAGGTGGGTGCACGGCAGCATCACGCACACCCCGTGCACGTGCTCGAAGCGGCGGAGCGCGGCCCGCTCGTTGGCCACGCCGTTCTGCAGGCACACCACCGGCAGGCCTGCGGGCGCGACAGGGGCGAGGTCGGCCAGCACCGAGGCGGTGTCCTGGGACTTGACCGCCACCACGGCCACGTCGCCGTCGCCCCAGTCGACCTCGGCCACCGACGCCACTGCCGGGGGTGACACCGTCACCGAGCCCTCGGGGTCGTGCACCGTGAGGCCGTCACGCCCGATTGCCCGGAGGTGGGCACCCCGGGCAACGAGGACGACATCGTGGCCGTGCTCGGCCAACCGGCCGCCGACCACGCCGCCCACGGCGCCGGCCCCGATCACGACGAACCTCACGGCGAACACCCCACGGCCCGCACCCTAGGCCGCACCTCGGGCCGCACCGCTCCCGGCCGGGCCGAGCGCAACGAGCGTCGACGCCACCAGCACCGCGGCCACACCGAGCGCACCCACCGCACCCGGCCGCTCGCCGTAGAAGGCCACCCCGATCCCGGTGGCGAGCACCGGCTCGACCATGGCGACCACCACCGCCCGCGACGACGGCACGCGGCGCACCCCGACCGAGAACAGCAGGTAGGGCAGGTAGGTGCAGCCCACCGCCAGCAGCGCCAGCCACGGCCACGTCGCCGCGGAGGGGAGCCCGAGGCGCACGGCCAGCGCCAGCACCACCCCACCGGCGGGTAGCACCACGGCGTACAGCACCGGGGGCCGGATCGCCTCGAACAGCCGACGGCCGAGCAGGTAGTAGCTGGAGTAGCTGATCCCCGCCAGCAGCCCCCACGCCACCGAGGCCGCCGTCACCGCCATCGTGCCCCCGGCCGACAGGGCGATCGCCGCCACCCCCACCACCGCCACCACCATCGCCGCCACCTGGGCGGTCCCCACCCGCTCCCCCAGCCACAGCACCGCTCCGATCGTCACCCAGATGGGGGCGGTGTAGAGCAGCACGTAGGCGAGCGACAGGCCACCGGCGTCAACCGCCAGGGGCAGGGCCGTGTAGAAGACCACCACGCCGACGAGGGTGAACCCGGCCACCGCCGGCCACTGTCGCGCCAGCGCGGCGGCAGTGCTCGCCCGCGCTGCACGGCGGCCCCCGGGACGGACGGGCCGCGGACGGGCGCCCCGGGGATCGGGGCGCAGCTGCCGGGCATGCTCCCGGGCATGGTCGCGACGGGTGCGGTCGGACGTCAGCGCGGCATGTACGGCGAAGCAGGTCCCGCCGAGCAGGGCCCGCCACGCCCCCACGTGGGTCGCGGGCACGCCGAGCGCGCCGAGCTCGCGGGTGCACACGCCCACGAGGGCCCACGCGCCGGCCGCGCCGACGATGGCGGCGTAGCCGAGGAGGGCGGAGCGGGCCTCAGCCGATCGCGGGGGCGGGGCCAAGGGTGACGTCGGCCGCCGAGAGCCACCGGGGGGCCGACCCCTCGACACCGGCGGCGTAGGACGAGAGCACCACCTTGGCGGTTCCGTTGGGGGCGGTGAAGAAGCTCAGCCCTGTGGGCCCGCTGCGGCCGTTGCCCGAGGCGATCCACGGTCCTGCCGGGCTCGACGTGCACGGGCCCGTGGGCGCCGAGCACCGGGCCAGGCCGGTGGCCGAGCCCCCGGTCGTGGGGTCGCCCACCGAATAGGTCAGCAGGTACGAGTCGGTGGCGGCGTCGTAGGTCATCGCCGGGTTGCGCAGGGCGGCACCCTCCCAGGCCTGGGTGGGCGACAGGACCGGCTGCGCCCACGGCCGGGCGCCGGTCAGCTGGATGAACCCGTCGGAGGTGGACTCCTGTTCGACGGCCCGGCCGGAGGTGTCGAGGGGGATGGCCCTGACGTCGCCGCCCACATAGCCCGCCGGGGCGAGCGCATTGCCGTACGAGGCGAGCAGCCACGGGGCCCCCACCTTGTCGAACACCACCTGGGGGTCGAAGGCGCCCCTGCGCTGCTCGGTCCCGCAGTTGAAGGAGCTGTCGTCGGCGACGAACGGGCCCGTCGGCGACGTCGACGTGGCCCGGCCGATGCAGGACATGGTGACGGAGGGGTGGACCAGCGTGTACGGAGCGGTGAAGAACACCACGTAGGTCTGGCCGAACTTGGCCATCGTCGGCGACGATGGCTTGCCGTACGCGCCGTTCACCCATGACGGCAGCGTGGGCAGGCCCTCCACCGCCGCGGTCGACCACTCCGCCGGTGTGTAGGTGTGGGTGAGGTCGTTGACCGCCACGATCGGCAGGTTCTTGGCGCCGGTGGCGGTGGTCGTCACGTAGGTGGTCCCGCCCTCGGAGTACGCCGACGGGTCGGCTCCCTCGCCCCACGCGGGCGTGGGCACCGTCTGGGCGTTGACCGCGCCCAGGTCGGGCGCCTTCTTCCAGCACGCCACCCGATCACCCTCGGGGTCGAGCTCGTAGTGGTCCCATCCGGGGATGAGCGCCGGGCCCCACACCCACGCCGGCCCGTCGCCACCGTTCACGCAGTCGACGTCGGACTGGTTGTTGGGGTAGCAAGCCAGGGCGTAGTGGTCGTCACAGCCCGGGGCCACCTTGGGGTTGAGCTTGTCGGCGATCTCCGTGGCCCGGGCCAGCGTGATGTTCTCCTTGCGGTAGAAGGCGAACCACGCCCGCACCTGGTTGGCCGAACAGCCCCCCAGGACGGTCATGGCCATCACGACGGCAATCCCGATGGCAACCCGGCGCTTCGACATCACGGTGTCCTCCCCTGGACCGGCAGGGGCCCACGGCACGGGTTCGAGTGCTGGCCGCGACCCTAGACGCGACGGTCAGCCCGAGGCGGTGACCTTGGCCCAGCGGTAGTCGGCCTTGCCCGCCGGCGAGCGCACGATGGCGTCGACCACGGTGAGGCGGCGGGGCACCTTGTAGCCGGCGAGGTGGTCCCGGCAGTGCTCGGCGAGCTCCGTCAGGGTCGGCTCTGTCGCACCCGGCGTGAGCCGAACCACGGCGGCCACCTGCTCACCCCACCGCTCGTCGGGCACGCCCACCACCACCACGTCGTACACCGCGGGATGCGCTTTGAGCACCGACTCGACCTCCTCGGGGTACACCTTCTCCCCGCCGGTGTTGATGCTCACCGAGCCGCGGCCCAGCAGGTGGACCGCCCCGTCGGCCCCGACGGTCGCCATGTCGCCCGACACCACGTAGCGCACGCCGTCGACCTCGTGGAAGGTCTCGGCGGTCTTCTCGGGGGCGTTGTGGTAGCGCAGGGGGACATGGCCGCTGTGGGCAAGTCGGCCGACCACTCCGGAGCCGGGCTCGACCTCGTTCCAGTTGTCGTCGACCACCTTGGTGCCCTCGGCCACGCTGTCGAACACCGCGGTGCCGGCCGGGGCCTCGCCGGGCTGCAGGCGCGAGCTGCCCTGGATGCCGGTCTCCGACGAGCCGAAGCCGTCGGTGAACACGCAGTCGGGGAGGTAGCCCATCAACCGCTCCTTGGTGGAGGCGGCCAGCGGCGCGCCGCCGTTGGAGAAGGCGAACAGGCTGGCGACGTCGAAGGGGCCGTGCTCGTCCCACGCATCCGCGAGGGGCCGGGCCATCGCGTCGCCCACCACCGTGGTGGTGCTCACCTTCTCGGCCTCGATCGTGCGCCACACCACCAGCGGGTCGAACGGGCCCTTGTGCAGCACCACCCTGGCGCCAGAGAACAGCCACATGAGCGCCACCCACTGGGCGGCCGCATGCATGAGGGGGGCGAGGGCGTAGAAGGTGAAGTCGAAGTCGATGATGCGCTCGAGCATCTCCCCGGGCGATTTCACGGGGCCGTTGAGGCGCATCGGGTCGCCGCCGGTGAGGCAGCCGAAGAAGGCGTCCTCCATCCGCCACACCACGCCCTTGGGCAGGCCGGTGGTGCCCCCGGTGTAGATGACGTACAGGTCGTCGTTGCCGCGGCCCGCCACGACGGGCCGGTCGGGCGACGAAGAGCGCAGGGCCTCGGCGAAGTCGACGCCGCCGGGGAGCGTGGCGAGGTCGACCGGGGCGGCATCACCACCCGTGGCGACGACCAGCGCGTGGACGAGCGTGGGCACGTCGTCGGCCACCTCGGCCACCCGGGGGGCGAACTGGTCCTCGCACACCACGGCCAGGAGGCCGGCGTCGGTGAACAGGTGGCGGAGCTCGTCGGTGACGTAGCGGTAGTTGATGTTGACGGGCACCGCCCGCAGCTTGAAGCACGCCAGCAGCGCCTCGAGGTACTCCACGCCGTTGGTGAGGTAGCAGCCGACGAAGTCGCCCACGCCCACGCCCACCGATGCCAGGTGGTTGGCCAGTCGGTTGGCGCCGTCCTCGAGCTGGGCGTAGGTGACCCGGCGCTCGCCGCACACCACCGCCTCGCGGTCGCCCACGCGGTCGCTCACCGCCTCCCACAGGTCGGCCAGGTTGTAGGTCAGTTGCTCGTCGGTGTCGCCCACGGGACCGAAGCTAGCGGCCGGGGCCGGCATCTGACGAGGCGTCAGGCCTGCCGGGCCGGCACCGCCCCGCCGGGCATCAGGTGCGACCGGCGCCTGCCCGGGCGACACTGGAGGTGATGGCCTGGCTCGACGACCTCCGCCGCCGCCTCGGCGGCCAGGGTGGCGACGGCCCGCCGCGCGCTGCCGGCCGGGTGCGGGGCCTGCCCCCCTCGTCCAACGGCGCCTCCTCGTTGCACCTGCGCTGGGACATCGACCCCCAACTGCTCGACGTTGCCGTGAACCTCACCGTCATCGACGCCCCGCAGGTGGAGCGCCTGTACTTCTGGGCCCTGCAGGCCGACTTCTGCGACAGCCGCGGCCGCCCCGCCGGCGGGGCCCACCTGGGCCTGCAGTGGCACCCCCGCTACCCCGGCTCCACCGCGGTGAACTGGGGTGGGTACGCCGCGGGCGGAGGGGAGCTCCACGGTTCGGCCTCGGCCCTGCCCTCGGCGCTCGGCAACCACAACACGCGGGACTACCCGTGGCAGGCCGACCGGGGCTACCGGCTCACCATCGCGCCCGCCGGCACCGGCCCGGGCGAGGGCCCCGCCGATGCCTACCCCCCGGGCACGCTGCCCGACGGGCTCACCGCCTGGCGCGCCGCGGTCACCGACCTCGTCACCGGCGCCACCACGGTGGTGCGCGACCTGTACGTGCCCGGCGAGCGGATCAGCGGGGCCGTCGTGTGGTCGGAGGTGTTCGCCCGCTGCGACGACCCGTCGGTGGCCGTGGCCTGGTGGGACCCCGCGGCCTCAACCGTCGGCGGCGGCCGGATCCGACCCCACCGGGCCGGGGTCAACTACCAGTCCCAACCCGATGGCGGCTGTGCCAACACCAACTCCTCGGTCGGCGGCGGCGGACTGGTGCAACGCACCGGGTGCGAGCGCACCACCCCGCAGGGCACGGTGCTGCCCTGGCCAAGCGTCGGGGCCCCGGGGTGAGCCCCACCACCCGCGCCGAGGACGCCGCGCGGCTCGAGGCGGCCCTCACCGATCCCGTCCTCGCCGACCTGGTCGAGATGGTCCTGCGACGCACCGGAGCGGACACCTACCGGGCCGCCGCCGTCGACGGCTCGGTGGAGTTCCGGCGCGACTCCGGCGGCGACCGTCCCACCTACCGTGTCGTCGCCACCTCCGGGCGCGACCCGCTGGCCGACGGGTCCACCCGGCGCTTCGTCGGCCGGGTCGCCGAGTGCGGGGCATCGCCGCCCGACCGGGTCGCCAACTCCTACCCGCACGCCCACGACTCCGTCGCCCAGTTCTTCGACTCCCCCCACGCCCCCGACCTGGTGGCCACCCACACCGCCGCCCACTTCCGCGACGACCACCACGGCCACCACGGCTCCCTCGCGGTGGTGCAGGCCCGGGCGCCGTTCATCGCCGCCGGCACCGGTGTGCGCGCCGACGGCATGGTCGACCGCTCGACGCGCACCGTCGACATCGCCCCCACCGTCGCCGCCCTGCTGGGCATCGCTGCCCACCCCGACGCTGTCGGCCCCACCGGCAGGCGCCGGGCCGACGCTCTGCTGCGCCGCCAGGACGGCGAGGTCGACCACCGACTGCTGACCGGCGAGGTTGCCGGGCATGTCGTGGTGCTCCTCCTCGACGGGTGCAACGCCAACCTGCTGCTCGACGCCGTCGCCACGGGCGAGGCCCCCAACATCGCCGCCCTGGTGGAGCGGGGCACCGCCTACCGCCGCGGCGCCCTCGCCTCGCTGCCCACCGCCACCCTCGCCAACCACACCACCGCCCTCACCGGTGCCCACCCCGGCCACACCGGAGTGCTGCACAACACCTGGGTCGACCGCTCCGACGGCACCGTGCCCGACCTGCTGGACCTGGGCCAGATGTTCCACGCCATGGCCCACCTCTCCCCCGAGGTGGAGACCCTGTTCCAGGCGCTGGCCCGCAGCCGGCCCGGCGCCTTCAGCTCCGCCGGGTTCGAGTTCTGCGACACGGGGGCCTCGTTCTCGACGTTCGCGCTGGCCCGCTCCGGTGTGCTGAGTGAGCTGCCGCCCCTCGTCGATGTGCGCCACCTCGACCGCGCCGAAGCCGCGGAGTCGGAGATGTACGGGTTCATCTCGCGGGTCGACCACCTCAGCGTCGCCCACACGATCGACTGCTGGGAGCAGCGGAACGGCAACCCCCTGCCCGCGCTGAGCTGGTGCAGCCTCGCCCTCACCGACGAGGCCGGCCACGCCAGCGGTCCCCACGGCGCCGCGGCTCGGGCCGCGGTGCGCGACAGCGACGCCCGGGTGGGCGAGGTGCTGGCGGCGGTGGAGCGCGCCGGGGCCCACGAGCGCACCGCGGTGCTGGTGATCGCCGACCACGGCATGGAGCAGTGCGACCCCGCCGTGGCCGGGGGATGGCACGATGCCCTCGCCGACACCGGCGTGGCCCACCGCGAGGTCGGCGACGGGCTCATCTACCTGGGGTGACCCGGGCGCGGGGCCCAACCCGGATCTGTGCCGATTTTCGGCCTCCGCCTAGGGTGGGCGGATGGACAGCGCGACGGCCAGCCCCCCACCCGAGCCCCCCTTCGGCGCCACGACGATCATCGACACCATGATCGGGTTCCCCAGCTCCGACCGCAGCCAGGTCTACAAGTTCCTGGCCCCCTCCCTGCGCGACAAGGAGAGCCTCGAGGACTTCAAGATGCCGGCGCAGTACATGTTCAAGAACGTGCCGGCCGAGATCGCCGAGGGGGTCGACCCGGTGGCGGTCACGCTCATGAACATGGACACCTACGGCGTGGCCAAGGGCATGGTCAACGTGGGCAACGACGCACGCGAGGAACCGCGACGGGCCGTGCGCGACTTCCCCGACCGGTTCCTGCCCTGCATCGACGTCGACCCCCGCCAGGGCATGGACGCCGTGCGCCGCATCAAGAGCTTCCACGACGAGTGGGGCGTCGTGGCGGTGACCAGCTTCCCGTCGGGCACATCAACCCCCATCAACGCCGCGCCGTACTACCCGGTGTACGCCGCGTGCGTGGAGCTGGGCCTGCCGATCTTCCTCACCGCCGGCGTGCCCGGGCCCCGGGTTCCCCTGGGCCCCCAGAAGGTGGAGCTGCTCGACGAGGTGTGCTGGTTCTTCCCCGAGCTCAAGGTCGTGATGCGCCACGGGGCCGAGCCGTGGGAGGACCTCGCGGTGAAGCTCATGCTGAAGTGGCCGAACCTCTACTACTCCACGTCCGCCTTCGCCCCCAAGCACTACCCCAAGGCCATCATCGACTACGCCAACAGCCGCGGCGCCGACAAGGTCCTCTACGCCGGTTACTTCCCCGCCGGCCTCAGCTACGACCGGATCATGGCGGAGCTGCCGAACGTGCCCTTCAAGGACGAGGTGTGGCCGAAGTTCCTCGGCGCCAATGCGGCGCGGGTGCTCGGCCTGTCCTGACCGTGCGGATCCGAGCGGCCCATGACCCACCCGCCGGGAGCGTGTCAAGCCCCGCGACCGGGTCGCGCGACCCGGTGACACGGGGGGCGTCCCACCGTATGTTCCTCCGATGGAGATCGGAGCCGACCCCGACGGGCTCTCACAGCTGGCCGACGAGCTGACAGGCACGGCGTCGTCGGTCGAGTCGTCCCGCCGTCGGCTGGCCTCGGGCCTGGCCGGCGTCCAGTGGCACGGCCCCGATGCCCGGGCGTTCCGCGCCGAATGGGGCGGCCACGCCGCTGCGCTGCAGAAGGCTGGGGCCGGCCTGCGGCGCGCCGCC
>Ga0315287_10002742_pt1 | contig 16781 bp, 11 predicted proteins | sample YL17G11_0_MG_FD_205037 | JGI IMG/M metagenome (GOLD analysis project Ga0315287, IMG submission 205037) | Sediment microbial communities from Yellowstone Lake, YNP, Wyoming, USA - YL17G11_0 | ecosystem: Environmental > Aquatic > Freshwater > Lake > Sediment | place: USA: Wyoming | collected...
TCCTGGCACGGGTGGTACATGTCATCCTCCATGTTGATGACCGGCACCTTCGACCAGTGGGCAAACTCGCGGACGATCTGGTTCCCCTTGCCATACTTCCAGTCGGTGTACTTGCCGTAGATGCGGATGGCGATCGCGTCGCCCATCTCCGCGAGGACGCGGGCCACGTCGCTGATGCGCTCCGTCGAGTACGCCTTCTCGTCGCCCTTCAAGGCCGGGGTGTAAACGGCGCCGGGCTGCAGGAAGTGGGCGTGACCGCCGAGCTGCGTCATCGCCGTCTCGAACGAATTCCGAGTCCGGAGCGACGTGTTGTAGAACATCATGTGCAGCGTCTGCCCGTCGAGGATCTTGTGCGGCTCACGGCGGATGAACTTCCGCTTCAAGTCGTGGGCCGTGTCGAGCATGGCCTCCATTTCGTCCCGGCTGAACTCAAGCCACGTGATGAAGTCCCGTCCTCTCAGTGTTGTGTTGGACATCTTCCTCCTCGGTCTTTCTACTCCCGTGTGATCGTCGTGCCGGCTCTTCCGTCGAGCGCATCCGTCGCCTTGTCGAGCGACGTAATGATCGCCCTCTCTCCACCCGACTCGATGAAGCGAATGGAGGCACGAACCTTCGGCTCCATCGACCCCTTCGCAAAGTGCCCCTCGGCGTGGTACTTCTTCGCCTCGGCCACCGTGATGTGGGTCAGGCCCTTCTCCTGCGGCGTCTTGTAGTGGAGCTTCACCTGGCTGATGTCGGTGAGGATCACGAGAATCGACGCGCCCACATCGACGGCCAGCCGCTCCCCGGCCAGATCCTTGTCGATGACGGCGTCGACGCCGCGCAGTTGCCCGTTCTCGCGAAGGACGGGAATGCCGCCTCCGCCGGAGGCAATGACGATCGAACGCGCCGCGACCAACTGGCGGATCGCTTCTTTCTCGAAGATCTCGACCGGGTCGGGCGACGCGACCACGCGGCGCCAGCCGCGACCCGCGTCTTCCTTCACGTCGTAGCCCTTCTCCGTCTTCAGCCGCTGGGCCTCTTCCGCGCTGTAGAACGGGCCCACCGGCTTCGTCGGATGAGTGAAGGCTTCGTCCTTCGCATCGACGACGACCTGCGTCACGATCGTGGCCACCGGAATGTCGCCCCTCCCCTTCTTTGCAAGGAGATTCGTCAAGGTCTGCTGGATCATGTAGCCGATGAGCCCCTGGCTCTCGGCCCCACAGACGTAGAGCGGCATCGGCGCCGCCACGTCCTTACCGACCTCGTTCTGCAGGAGGATGTTCCCCACCTGCGGCCCGTTGCCGTGAGTCACCACGACCTTGTACTTGCCCGACTCCACCATGTGCACCAGCTGCTCGCAGGTCACATGGACGTTCTTCATCTGCTCCTCGAACGTCCCGCGCTGGCCTGGCTGCAGAATCGCATTCCCGCCCAGCGCTACGACGACGAGCTTCTTCTCGACGGCCATCCCATCACCTTTCCTGGATCCAAACGTCGGACCGCTTCGACGGCGGCCCGCTAAGCTTCCCAGATCTCGCGCATGCGAGTCCAATGCTCGACCATCTTCGAGCGCGCGGTGACCCCATCTTCCTCCTCCACCGCATCGAGGATCTGACGATGGAGGTCGACAACGTGCTGGAGATCGTTCACGTTCTTCAGGTAGTAGTGCCGCGTGAATTCTCGGTACACCTTCTGATCCATCGTGTCGATCAGCGGCGCGAGCGCCGACGAAACGAGCGGATTTCCGGCCGCGTCCGCCAACGCGCGATGGAACGCTTTGTCGGCCTGGAAGTACTCCTCGAAGTCGTTCTTGGCGGCGAACCTCCCCATCCGCCTGAGCGCCTCCTTCAGCTTCGTCACGGAGGCTTTGGCCCTGGCCGCCTTCACCGCCGCCAGCTCGGCGACCGCCGGTTCGAGCGCCTCGCGCGCCTCCATGACCTCGAGGCACCCCGCCTCGCTTTCGATCAGCCCAACGGCGTTTCGTTCGTCCAGCGGAGACGGCGCTCGCAGGACGTAGTTGCCGCTTCCCGGCCTCGACTCGATGATGGCCATCGCTTGGAGTGCCGACAGCGCCTCGCGGATCGACGGCCGACTCACGCCCATCTGCTCGGCGAGCTCGAATTCGGACGGAAGTCGTCCACCTACAGGGAAGTCGCCGCGCTGAATGGCCTCGACGACTTGCTCCGCGGCAATCGCCGAAACCTTGCGCGGCCTTACCCTTTCAAACGGCATGGATCTCTCCTCTTGCTCAAGCAGTCTGACAGCATGATAGCTTGACGGGTTCTAGCGAGCAACCGCCGACCCTGCGGCGATTCCTCGCGCGAGGAATCGCCCGCGGCCGCCACGGGCACATGGCTCCCCGCCCTCGACGATCGTCTCACCGCGCGAGATCGTGGTCGTGACCCGGCCCGTCATCGCCCACGCCTCGTAGGGCGAGAAGTCCGCCGCCATGTGGAGTCGCGCCGCCTCCATGCGCCACGCCACGCTGGGGTCGAACAGGACCAGATCGGCGTCCGCGCCCACCTCGATCGCGCCCTTCTTTGGATAGAGGCCGTAGATCTTCGCCGGCCCTTCCGCCGCCAGCCGCGCAATGTCGTGCAACGCGAGCCGCCCCGTGGCGACCCCTTCGGAGTAGAGGAGCGGAAGCAGCGTCTCCACTCCCGGCAGGCCGTAGGGCAGGTCGTCGAACGTCCCGCGCCACGCCTTCTGATCCCGCGTGAACGGGCAATGGTCGGTGGCTATGAGGTCGATGTCGTGGCTACGTAGACCGGCCCACAGCGCCGCGCGATCGGCGTCCTCGCGGAGCGGCGGCGACGCCGCGAACAGATGTCCGTCCTCGCGGTCGTAGACCTCGCGAGTCAGGAGCAGGTACTGCGGGCAGGTTTCCACGGTCACCGCGCAACGTTCGGCGCGCGCCGCCCGCACGGCGTCGAGCCCGATGCGCGAACTCACGTGGACGATGTGAACTCGGCACACCGCGTCGCGCGCGATGCGGGTGACGGTGGAAATTGCCGCCTGCTCGGCAAGATCGGGTCGCGCTGCCGCGAGCGTCCTCATCCTCGCCCGCTCGTCCGCGCTGAGCCGCGCGGCCAGCGAGCGAATCAAGCCCTCATCCTCGGCGTGGACGACGGCCACGGCGTCGAGGAGAGAGATCTCGCGGAACGCAGCGCGAAGACCGTCCGATCCGGTGCGCCGCCCCGACGCCTCGTACGCCGTGTAGAACTTGAAGCTGGTCACGCCGCGAGCCGCCGCCTCGTGCAGCTCGCGTTCGCGTCCAGGGCGCCATCCGACGACTTCGCCGTGCAACGCGTAGTCGACGATCGCATCCTTAGCCTCGACCAGCCGTTCGTCGAGCGCCTGCACGATCGTCCGATCGGGCGAGCCCACGGTGAAGTCGATGATCGTCGTCACGCCGCCGCAGGCCGCGGCGCGAGTCCCGGACAGGAAGTCGTCGCTCGACCGCGCTCCCCCCACCGGAAGCGCCATGTGCGTGTGCGCATCGACGAGTCCGGGGAACACAAGCAAGCCCTCCGCATCGATCTCTCGTCGACCGGAGAGGCCGGGAGCGACCACGGCGATCGTCTCGCCCACGATGCCGACATCGGCCGAGATCGCCGAACTCGACGTGACAACCGTGCCGCCGCGAATCACGAGATCCAGCATGTCTCGCTTCCTCCGTCGACGCGGTCTGCGCAACACAGGCCGCGCACCGTCTTGCGAACCGGTCTGGCTGCATGATAGCATTGCCTTTGCGAAGCCTCAACGCGGTTTCCGCGCCGGGGCCTCCAGGAGGAGAAGCGATGATTGACCTCGAACTGCATCCAGATCGTCTCCAACGAGCCGTGCGGCGGGCCCGAGAGCGGGGCATCATCGTCCCCACCTTCGCCCAGATGAAGGATCCTCAGACGATCCCGACGCCCATCGTCGACCGGCTTGCCGATGTCGGTCTGTGGGACCTCCACCCGCTCAACCTCTTCCGTATCACGTGGAAGAACGAGCCCGTGAAGACGGGGGGCCGGTTTGGCGACGTGAACGTCTTCGAGTTCCCCTCCGAACTGACTGGTGTATCCGCCCGCATCGTGGCTCTGGTCGGGAAGTGGTTCCCCACGGGCGCGCACAAGGTCGGCGCAACCTTCGGGTGCCTCGTCCCGCGCCTCGTGACCGGCCAGTTCGACCCGACGTACCACAAGGCCGTATGGCCCTCGACCGGCAACTACTGCCGAGGCGGCGCGTTCAACTCCAACCTCCTCGGCTGCGAATCCATCGCCATCCTTCCCGAAGGCATGTCCCGCGAGCGGTTCGAGTGGCTGGCGAAGATCGCCGGCGAGGTCATCGCCACGCCGGGCTCCGAGTCGAACGTCTGGGAGATCTTCCAGAAGTGCAAGGAGCTCGAGGCCGCGCGGTCGAACATCATGATCTTCAACCAGTTCGACGAACCCGGGAACCACCTCTGGCACTACGACGTCACCGGCCACGCCATGGCCGAAGTGCTGACCAGCGAGCTGGCCGGCGGGACCTACGCCGGCGTCGTTCTGACCTCCGGATCCTCCGGCACCATGGGGTGCGGCGACTTCCTCAAGGAAGAGGCGCCGGACAGCAAGCTCGTCGTCTCCGAGGCGCTCCAGTGCCCGACGTTGCTCGAGAACGGTTTCGGCGCTCATCGGATCGAGGGCATCGGCGACAAGCACGTCCCCTGGATCCACAACGTCCGCAACACCGACATGGTCGTCGGCATCGACGACGCCGATCCGATGGCGCTCATCCGCCTGTTCAACGAGCCGGCGGGGCGCGCCTTCCTCACGAAGCAGGGAGTCCCCGCCGACGTCGTCGACCGTCTTGACCTGCTCGGCATTTCTGGCGTCGCCAACCTGCTCTCGGCGATCAAGTTCGCCAAGTTCTACAACCTCGGAAGCGAGGATATCGTCCTCACCGTCCTGACCGACTCGATGGAACTCTACCGAACGCGGCTGGCCGAACTCAACGAGGCGCACGGCGCCTACTCCGAACGCCAGGCCGCCGTCGACTTCGAGGCCCGTCTGCGCGGGCAGAAGACCGACAACGTCCTCGAACTCGGAACCCGCGAACGCAAGCGCATCCACAACCTCAAGTACTTCACCTGGGTCGAGCAGATGGGCCATTCGGTCGACGAGCTGAACGCGCAATGGGATGACTCCCCGGGCTACTGGGACCGGATCCACGACTCGGTCGACGCGATCGACGAGCGCATCGAGGCGTTCAACGACGAGGTCGGACTGTTGAAGGAACTGGCACGGTGACAACGCCCGCCGTCCCGGGCAGCGCTCGTCGCACTGACGCTCGCCGCGAGGCGTTCGGCGACGAGTTGTACAGCGCGGTGAGAGAGGGGCTCTCTCGAGAGAGTCCTCGCACGCCAGCGATTGTGTCGGGCGGAGGCGGGAGCCCACCCCGCACGCCGGTCATCGTGGCTGGTGGGGTGGGGGCAGGAAAGACGGAGGCCGGTCTACACCTGGCGCAACGCCTTCGCAGCGCCGGCGTCGCGGTCGGCGGCATCCTCGCGCCGCGACTCGTCGAACGCGGCGAAACCGTGGGCTACAACGTCCTCGACGTCTCGACCGGAGAGGACGCCGCCTTCGCCCGGGCCGATCCGCCCGGGCAGGCCGTCGGCCGATTCTTCGTGCAACCCGCCGGCCTCGCGTTTGCCGAGCGCGCACTGCGGCACGGCATCGAGCGCGCCGACGTCGTCCTCGTCGACGAAATCGGCCGCTGGGAGCTGGCCGGCGGCGGCCACGCGGCGGCGTTGACGGACCTCCTACGATCGCGTGCTCTTCCCGTCCTGTTCGTGCGGGCGGAGCTCGTTCAGGCCGTGGCCGACCAGTTCGCGTTGCAGGCGGCGAAGGTCCTGCGCCTGACGGAGTCGGCAGAGCGAGAGCCTGCGGGAGGGCGCCGCGCGTTCTGGTCGATCGTCGACTCCATGCCGCACCCGCTCTTGATCACCGTCGCCGCGGATGGGTTCCCGCAGTCGCGCCCCATGAGTCTCATCGAGCGCGACGATCACACGCTTTGGTTCCCCACGTCGCGTGCCTCGCGCAAGGTCGAGCAGATTCGGGCCCACGCGCAGGTCACCGTCCTCTTCGTCGACACCGACCGCTACAACTACGCCTCGTTCCAAGGGATTGCCTCTCTGGAGCCCGACAACGAGAGGACACGCCGCCTGTGGCGCGACGACTGGCGCGACGACTGGCCGGCCGGTCCCGACGACGCGGACTACGCGCTCCTTCGCGTCGACGGCGCCCGCGGCTTCTACCTGCACGGAACCACCGGCGAGGCCGGCGAGATCGACTTGCGCGCCGAACCCGACGACTCGGCGCGTAGTATGTAGCTCGTAGCATGTGGTCGGTGGGACTGAGGTGGCTTGTGGCAAAGTCGTTCGAGACACGGCTTCGCTGTTTGGGCTTTCCCACACCTCCACATGCCACAAGCCTCCCGCACACCACACGCCACGTGCTGCCTTCGCCCTTCCTACAGGCCACATGCCCCTCTTCCGTTCGTCTTCCCTCTCGGCCCGCGGTAGGATCTGCCTACACCTCGGAAACGTAGGTCCATCAAGGAGCGCGCATGGAGTGGATTCTTCTCGCCGTCGGCCTTGCCGTTGGCCTCGCCGTCGGCGCCGCGCTGGGTGCCGTGCTGGCACACGCCCGCGCCCAGGCGCGTACAGCCGCGCTTGCCGCCGAGCTGCGCGCCAAGACGGAAGAACTCGCGACCCTCGAATCCCTGCGCGCCGACAACGAGCGCCTGCGAATCGAGGCCGCCCGCGGTGACTCCGAGCGTGCCGCGGCCGCGGAACGCGTCCAATGGGTAGAGAAGGCCCAAGAGTCGTTACGCGAGGCATTCACCGCCCTTGCGTCGGACGCGCTGACGTCGAACGCCGAGCAGTACCTGGCGCGTTCGCGCGACCAGCTCGCCTCACTCTTGAACCAGGTGCGAGGCGACTGGGGCACCCACAAGGAGGAACTGAAGAGCCTGGTTGCCCCGCTCGAAAAGTCGCTCGTGACGCTCGACGGGCAAATCCGAACTCTGGAAGAGAAGCGCGAGGGCGCCTACGCGAGCATCGGCGAGCAGATCCGCGCTCTCGGCCTGGCCGAGGCGCAACTGCAGAGCACGACCACGACGCTCGCCGAGGCGATGAAGTCGTCGACGGCGCGGGGCCGATGGGGCGAACTCCAGTTGCGGCGGGTCGCCGAATTGGCCGGCATGGAGGACCACGTCGACTTCGACGAGCAGACGGTCACCGACGAAGGTCGCCCGGACATGGTCGTCTACCTCCCGGATGGGGGGGTCCTGCCCGTGGACGCCAAGGCGTCCGCCAGCGCCTATCTCGATGCCATGCAACTCGACGGCGACGCGCGACGCGCTCGGCTCGCCGACCACGCCAAGGCCATGCGATTGCGCATCCAAGACCTGGCCAAGAAGCAGTACTGGGCGCAGTTCGCGCGCGCCCCCGAGCTCGTCGTCATGTTCGTCCCGATCGAATCCGCACTCGCTGCGGCGTTTGAAGAAGACCCAGAGCTGCTCGAGTACGGCCTGAAGCAGAAGATCCTCTTCGCGTCCCCGATCACGCTCTTGGCGCTCCTGCGCACCGTCGCGTTTGGGTGGAACCAACTCCACGTCACCGAGAACGCGCGTGCCATCGCCGAGCAGGGCCGCGAACTCTACGACCGCGTGATCAACGTCCTCGACCCGATCGGCGACGTCGGCAAGCACCTGAAGAAGAGCGTCGACGCCTACAACCAGGCCGTCGCCTCCCTCGAGGGGCGGCTCCTGCCCGCCGCGCGCCGACTCAAAGAGCAGACAGCGTCCTCCAAAGAGCTGCCTGAACTCGAGCCCATCGACCGCGCGCCGAGGTTGCCGCTGGACGCCGGGTTCTAGGGGGGGCAGATCTTGATTCGACGTATCCGATCTGCTCGGCTGATCGCATAGCACGACCTCTACGTCAGGAGCACGAAGGCTGCCATTCGCCCGTGGACCAGGAGTTGCGGTGTCACTCGCAGGCAGCAACTCCCTAGCTGCTTGGCAACAAGGATCGACGAGCAGCCACCTACTCCGGTTCTTTGAGGATGTGGTGCGCAAGAGGCTCGTTGATCTCACGAGGCCTGGGGACGGCGCCGCTCCTGGCACTCAACCCAGACCGTTCTAGGGGGCAGATCACTCCACCGGCCACAGTTTCACCGTGTAGTCCTCCGACCCCGAGGCGACAAGCGTCCCGTCGGGCGAGAAGGTGACAGCATTGACTGCCCAGGTATGGCCGGTAAGGGTGCGCAGCTCCTGTCCCGTGGCGACGTCCCACAACTTGATCGTCTTGTCCCACGACCCCGAGGCGAGGAGCTTCCCATCGGGTGAGAAAGCGACGGTATGGACGAAATTGGCGTGACCGGTGAGGGTGCGCAGCTCCTTGCCTGTGGCGACATCCCACAGCTTGACCGTCTTGTCCCACGACCCCGAGGCGAGGAGGGTCCCGTCGGGCGAGAAGGCAACGGAGAAGACCCGATCGGTATGGCCTGCCAAGGTCCGCAGCTCCTCCCCCGTGGCGACGTCCCATAGCTTGACCGTCTTGTCCTGCGACCCCGAAGCGACGGTCTTCCCGTCGGGGGAAAAAGCGACAGAGTTGACATCGCCGCTATGTCCTGCGAGGGTGCGCGACTCCCGTCCCGTGGCGGCGTCCCATAGCTTGATCGTCTTGTCATACGACCCCGAAACGAGCAGCTTCCCGTCGGGGGAGAAAGCAACGGAGTGGACCCAACTGGCGTGGCCTGCGAGGGTGCGCAGCTCCCGCCCCGTGGCGACGTCCCACAACTCGATCGTCATCCACGACCCCGAGGCGAGAGTCCTCCCGTCGGGGGAAAAGACAACGGAGGCGACAGCGTCGGCAGGTCCTGCGAGGGTGCGCAGCTCCGCCCCTGTGGCGACAACACGCAGGTTGACTGTCTTGTCCCACGACCCCGATGCGAGGAGCCTCCCGTCGGGAGAGAAGGCAACAGAGGTGGCTGGGCCAGTATGCCCTGCGAGCGTGCGCCGCTCCGCTCCCGTGGCGACGTCCCACAGCTTGACCGTCTCGTCCTCCGACCCCGATGCGAGGAGCCTCCCGTCGGGAGAGAAGGCAACGGAGAGGACCAAGTCGGTGTGGCCCGCGAGGGTGCGCAGCTCCCGCCCCGTGGCGACGTCCCACAGCTTGACCGTCTCGTCCTCCGACCCCGATGCGAGGAGCCTCCCATCGGGTGAGAAGGCGATCGAGTAGACGGTGTTGGTGTGGCGTGCGAGCGTTCGCGCCTGCTGTCCTGTGGCGACGTCCCACAATTTGATCGCCTTGTCCACCGACCCTGACGCGAGGAGCCTTCCGTCGGGCGAGAAGACGACGGAGACGACCAAGTCGGTATGGCCCGCGAGGCTGCGCACCAGCCGTCCCGTGGCGACGTCCCACTGCTTCACCGTCTTGTCATACGATCCCGAGGCGAGGAGCGTCCCGTCAGGCGAAAAGGCAATGGAGCTGACCTTGGCGGAATAGTCCGCAAGAGTGCGCAAGACCTCCCCGGTGGCGACGTCCCACAGCCTCACCGTGCTGTCCCAAGACCCCGAGGCGAGAAGCTTGCCGTCGGGTGAGAAGGCGACGGAGACGGCCAAGTCGGTATGGCCTTCGAGGGTTCGCGCCAACTGCCCTGTTGTGACATCCCAAAGCCGCACGGTGTTGTCAAACGACCCCGAGGCGAGGAGCGTCCCGTCAGGCGAAAAGGCGACGGAGGTAACCCAGCTGGTATGGCCTTCAAACGTGCGGACAACCGTCCAGCGCTCTGTCTCCACAAGATGCACCGCGCTCGCTGCGCCGGCGACAGCTACGAAGCGGCCATCCGGGGAGAAGGCCACCGAGTAGACCATCCCGAACCCGAACGTGCGCACAGGTGGCAGCGACTCGGGCGAGCCGGACGGGGCTGCCGTGTCTCTAGTGACCGCCGAAGGGGTGAGCTGAGCGGCTTGGCCAACAGGCAGGGTTGCTGGCGCAGATCCTTGCCCCGCTTGCCCCCTCGCGGCCGGAGCTGCCGGCGCTCCGGCCCGTCGCGAATCTCCAGAGCCACTGCATCCACTCACCAGAAGCGCAACAACGACGCCTACTGCGGTCAATAGAATCGCTTCTCGTCGAAGACTCATCCTCGCACCTCCGCTTGGATGCACGATCCCACGCAGGACTTGCGCGTCCCGTACCCATCGTCCGTCCCACTTCTCAAGCTAGTCTAGCGCGCCGAGCGAAAGCTGCAACATCACGCGAAGTCCACACGCGTGGACTTGGTTTGTCGGGGCGGGGGGATGGCAGCTGGAGCGTTCTGCCGGCTCCAGCTGCTAGGGAGTCTGCTTCGCTCCTGGCCCTATCACCATTCTCGGGGCGGGGGGATGGCGACTGGAGTCGTTCCATGGTTCTCCAGTCGCTTGGGAGTCTGCTGCGCAGACTCCTTCCTCGGCGTCGGAGGTTCTCACCCCCCTAAGACGTAGCCCAGGGCACTACGCCCTGGGCTACGTCTTAGGGCGGGGGGATTCGAACCTCCGAATGGCGGCTCCAAAGGCCGCTGCCTTTCCGCTTGGCGACGCCCTAAAACGTCACATCTTCCGTCGGCCACCCCGAGACGCCAACACCCTGGCCGACGACTTCAATGTACTTGGCCAGGATAGCGTTCTCCATGCACAGGCGGAAGTCGCTGTTCGATCGATCTTAGCGGCCCGCTCAAGGTGTTTCAATTCCCTGCGCGGTCGCCGCCCAGTTCGATCTCCGTGACCCCGTCTCCGCCCAACTGGGGCCGGGCGTACGCAAACGAGGACACGAACGAGCAGGATGCCAAGTAGGCGCGCACGGCATCCCGCAGCGCGCCGGTCCCCTTTCCGTGGAGGATTCGCGCGTTGCGGATGTCGGCACGCAGGAGTTCGTCGAGGTACGCCTCGACCTGCCGCAGCGCCTCGCTCACGGTCATGCCTCGCAGATCGAGTTGGAGCGGCACCTGGCTCGGCCGCGGCCGCCTCATGGTCACAGGCTGCTCTCGGCGCTCAGCCCGCCGCTTCGTCGGCCGCGGCATCTCGAGGTCATCCACCTCGGTGGACACGCGGATGCCGCCGTCGAGATCGACGATGACCTTGCCGCGCGCGTCGACGTGCACGATGCGCCCGCCCGCGTCCACACTGCGAACGTGAACGAGGCGACCGACATCGACCCTCTCCGCCGGAAGCGGCTCCGGCCGAATGGCCTCTTCGATCACGTCCCGCGCCTCGGCCACGTCGGCCCGAAGCTCCAGCAACTCGCGCAAGTCGGCTTTCGCTTCCTCGGCGGACTGCCCCTCCGCGCTGCGCAGGCGAGCGAGCGCCTCCTCCGCCCTCTTCTGACCATCTCGCAGGAATCCCTCGAGGGCTCGCGCCTTTTGCGATAGGACACTCTCGCGGTCGCGTTCGAATGCGCCGAGCTGCGCCTCGTACGTCTCACGGGTTTCGCGCGCCGCGCGGCGGTCTCGTTCGGCTGCCTCCCGCTGCTCGACGAGCATCCGCCGCTCGCGGTGCAACTCGTCGATGATGTCCTCGGCGCGAATCTCCCCGGCCGAAAGGAACTCGCGCGCGCGTTCGATCATCGACGAGGCGAGCCCCAGTCGCTCGGCGATGATGAACGCGTTCGACCGTCCCGGGACTCCCTCAATCACGCGAAAGGTCGGACTGAGCGAGACAAGGTCGAATTCCATCGACGCTGTCTTGATCTCGGGATGTCGAATGGCGAAGTACTTGAGCGGCGTCAGGTGGGTCGAGACGGCGACGAACGCCCCGCTGCCGAGCAGCGCCTCGATGATCGAGAGCCCCAGCGCGGCCCCCTCCTGCGGATCCGTGCCCGCGCCCAGCTCGTCCAGCAACACGAGCGTCTCCCCGTCCGCTTCGGCGAGGATGGCGACGATGTTCTTCATGTGGGCCGAGAACGTCGATAGGCTCTGCTCGATCGACTGCTCGTCGCCGATGTCGGTGCGCACCTTAGCCATGATGCGCACCTGAGAGTCCGCCGCAGCGGGGATGGGGATCCCGGATTGCGTCATCAGGGTCAATAGCCCCACGGTCTTTAGGGTCACCGTCTTCCCGCCGGTGTTCGGGCCGGTGATGACGGTCATTCGGCGATCGCCGCCCAACGAAAGCGTGACCGGCACGGCCCGATTGCGATCGAGGAGCGGGTGCCGCGCGTCTCGAAGCGCGATCGAGTTCCCGATCTGCGGCGCTGCGCAGCGATAAGCCACAGCGAATCCCGCCCGTGCAAACAGGCCGTCGAGGTGCGCGAGGACGGCGCGGTCGCGCAACAGGGCCGCCTCGCTGTCGAGGAATGCCCCGGCGAGTTCGCGAAGGATACGGTGAATCTCGTCGCGAATCGCATCCGCGAGCTCGGCAAGGACGTTGTTCTCCGGCACGACCCACGTCGGCTCGGCGTAGAGCGTCTGCCCCGTCGCCGACCGATCGTGGATGACGTAGTCGGCCATCCCGATGGTGCCGCTCTTGACCGGCACGACGAGGCGGCCGCGCCGCCGCGTGATCATCGATTCGCTCGCGATGTCCGGATTCCGCTCCAGGAGAGCGCGGAGCTTCGTCTCGATTCGTGCCTCGATCGTTCGGCGCTTGCGGATGAAGTCCGCGAGTTCCGCGGAGGCGTCGTCGCGGACCTCGCCCCGCTCGTCGATCGTCTTGCGGATGTGGCGGCCGAGCGCGTCTCCTCCTGCCGTCAGACGTTCGGCGTGGGAAAGCAAGAGCGGTGACCCCTCTTGCTTCACGAGGACGTCGCGGACGACCAACGTCGCGTCGAGGGTTTGGAGAATCAGGAGGAACTCCTCGCCGCCCAGCCCGCCCTGGCGGGCACGAGCGAGGAGCGGCGCAAGGTCGCGCACGCCGCCAAGCGAGAAGCGACCGGAGCCCCCAAGGAACGTGACGGCCTCCGCCACTTCGGCGAACGCGGCGCCGATGGCCGCACGGTCGGTGACGGGAACCAGCGCATCGACCGCCTCTTCGCCAAGCGACGAGGACGCGTAGGCACGCACGATGCCCTTCAGGCGATCGAACTCAAGATCGCGCAGTGCCTTCTCATCCGCCACGTGAGTCGTCACGGACCTTCGCTCCTCCTTCGTTCTCCGCGCTTTCGTGCAGGGACGCTTCGTCGCCGCGCCCTCACTCAAGCCGCGCCCCGTCACACCGCGCCCTCGATGCGGGTTGTAGCCCATCCACGAGCCCGCATCCATGCGAGCTATCGCTCCTTGTGGGACCTATCGGGTTTCAACCATCATAGGGGGACATGCGGCAGTGGCACATCCGCCGCTAAGGGAAGGTGAATCCGTGGACTCGCGATCGTCCGCCCGCGCCTCTGGCACCCGCGCCTCTGGCACCCGTGCCTCTGGCACCCGTGCCTCTGGCGCTCGCGCCTATGGCGCCCTGGTGGGCGCCATGGCCATTTGGGGCCTCTCGTTCCTCGCGACCAAGGAATTGCTGCCGACCGTGCCCGTCTTGTCCCTCCTCTTCGCGCGATTCGCCATCGCCGCCGCGCTGCTCGCCGCGATCGGCCTCGTCCGCGGCGGCCGAGGAAGAGCGCTCCGCGTATCCCGCCAAGATTTCGCGATGCTCGCGGGCCTATCGATTCTCAGTCCCGTCGGCTACTACCTCTTTGAAACGTACGGCGTCGCCTGGACTCAGGCCGGCCACGTCTCCGTCCTCATCGCCACGATCCCCATCGGCGTCTACCTGATTGCCTTCGCCCGCCGCATGGAACGCGTCACGTGGCGCCGCACCCTCGGAATCCTGCTCGCGTTCGGCGGCGTCATCCTGCTCATTGACTCCTCGGGCGGAGAGGCCGGCGCGAGCCTTGCCGGCGACCTCCTCGTGCTCGGCGCCGTCCTTTGCGCCGCCGTCCAGACGATTCTCCTCAAGGACGCCGTCCGCCGCGTGACGCCCCTCCAGCTCACCTTCTACCAGGCGCTCCTGTCGCTCGTCGTCTTCGGGCCGCTCGCGTCGATCGACGGGTTCTCGTGGGTCGGGCAGCTATCGCCGACAGGCTGGGGCCAGCTCCTATTCCTCGCCGTCTTCTGTTCGGGCATCGCCTTCCTCGCCATGAACTACGCCCTCGTTCGCCTCTCCGTAACGAGCGTCGCCGTGTCGGTCAACCTGGTCCCGGTGATCACCCTGCTCGCGGAGGCGTTGCTGCTCGGCGTCAGGTTGGCGCCCGCGAAGATCGGCGGCGCCGCGCTTGTCCTCCTCGGCGTGCTGGCGACGCAAGTTGGCGAACAGCGGCCCGTGGTCCCGCCATCCGGTGCGGCGGGATGACGGCCCCGCGGTTCTTGCGGCCGTTCGTCGTCCGGCGCGCACCGGCGCGGCGCGTGCTTCAGCTCGCGTCGCCCGTCATCCTCGGGTCCCTGTCCACGACGCTCCTGTCCACGGTGGACACGATCATGCTCGGCCGGCTCGGCAAGGAGCCGCTCGCGGCCTCCGGCATCGCCGGCGTCTTCTTCTTCGCCCTCGTGTTCTCGCTCGGGTCGATTTCCGTCGGCATTCAGACGCTGACCGCGCGGCGCTTCGGGGAGGGGGAGTTCGCTCGCTGCGGCGAGGTCCTGCGCACCGGGCTCCTCCTCGCCGCGGCCATCGGCGTCCCGCTTTCCGTCGCCGCGCCGTGGATTGCCGCCGCGGCAGGCCCAGTTCTGTCGAGAGACCCGGTTGTTGCACAGTTGGGCTCAACGTATCTGCAGTTTCGGCTCTACGGAGCCGCGCTCACGCTCTTGGGATCGGCGTACGGCGCGTTCTACGCCGGGATCGGAGCGACGCGCCACGTCCTCTACAACGCCCTCCTCGTAACGGCGGTCAACATCCTGCTGGGGTACGCACTCATCTTCGGCCGCCTGGGGCTCCCGACCCTTGGCGTCAAGGGCGCAGCGCTGGCAGCCTCGCTCGCCGTGGCCTGCGGTTTCGCCTACTACGTCGCAGTCTCCATCTCGCCCACCGTGAGACGTCGCTTCGCGCCATTTCGCACGCTGGGTTCGGTTGGGCCGTGGGTTCGAGCGATGGTGCGCCTTTCCGCGCCCATCGTGCTTCAGCGCATCGTCTCCTACGGGAGCTGGTTCGGCTTCTTCTTCGTCGTGTCGCGCATCGGCACCGCGGAGCTTGCCGCCACGAACGTCATCCGCCAGATCTACTCGCTCCCGATCACGCTTGCCAGCGGCATTGGGGTGGCGACTGCCACGCTCATCGGACAGAACCTCGGCGCGCGGCGTCCGAACGACGCCGAACGACTCGGCTGGGAGGGGGCGCGCCTCGCTGCGTACGCGATGGGCGCGATCGGGCTCCTCTTCCTCGCGTTCCCTGAGCCCCTCCTGCGGATCTTCACGGGCGAACCGTCGGTCATCGCCGCCGGACGCGGCCCTCTCTTCTACTTGGGGCTCGTCCAGGCGTTTGCCGGCGTGGCCCTCGTCCTATCGCAGGCGCTCCAGGGCGCCGGGAACACGCGCTTCGTCCTGTGGGCGGAACTCCTCGTGTGCGGTTTCGTCTACCTTCCCGTCGTCTTCTTCCTCGGACTCCGCACGCCCCTGGGGCTCTCCGGCGCATGGATGGGGGAGTACATCTACTGGGTCGCGGTCACGGCGATCATGGCGCTCAAGTTCCATCGGGGAGATTGGAAACGCATCCAGGTCTAGAGATTGTTCGAGAGGTACGGCCAGCTACTTGTCTGCAAGGAAGTCGCTGATGGCGTCAAGAACGGCGGCGGCGACTCTTTCCTGGACGACAGGGTCCTGCAAAGAGCGCGCGTCGCTTTTCTCCGTAACGAAGCCCATCTCGACGAGGGCTGCCGGCATCGTGGCCTTCGCCGTGTAGAGGGACGCCGAACGCACGCCTCGATCCTTCGAGCGCGTCGCCGCGACCACGCCGTCCTGAAGAGCACTCGCCAGGCGTTCGCTGCCCTCATCGTCCCGCGCCCCCTTGGCGACGTACGTCTCGACGCCCCGCGCGGTCGAGTCCGCGGCCGCGTTCGCGTGCAGACTCACGTAGACGACGGCTCGCACCTCGCGGGCCCGTGCGATCCGTTCGGTCAGTTCGAGGAATCGATCGTCCGTCCGAGTGAACACGACGTACAGGCCGGGATAGCGAATCGCCTCGAGCGCGATGCGACGTGCGACCGCGAGGGTGATGTCCTTCTCGTGAACTCCGGACTGGCCGATGGCTCCCGGATCCTCGCCCCCGTGCCCAGCGTCGATGACGACCACGACGGGCGACTCGCCGATCGTCCCACCGCCTCCAATCGCCACGGATCCAAAGACGATGCCGATCAGACTCATGGCAACGGCCACGCGGTACGGTCCTCTCACGCTTCGGTTCCTCCTTGCCCGGCGAGGAGGGTAGCCGCACGGCCACAGCCCGCCGCCGCCTCTGATCGCCGGAGAGGCGACATTTGGGGCGCCGATGCCGCCTTGGTGTCCTTTCGCAACGTCGCCGCCCTAGAAGACGGCGAGCGCGTCAACGCCGCGGGCGACGTCGTTCCCCATTCGCCAACGTCGGAGACCTGTCTGCCCGGCATCCGCCACAGGCAGGCAAGCTTGCGGCATCAGCGAACCGCCGCAAGCCCTAGCGCCCGGCACCAACGAACGCCGGGAGCCAAGCTCACGACGCTACATTGACCCTTCCGACCTTGGCGCGCTTGGCGTGATGCGTGCCGGTCTCTCACGCCAAGCGCGCCAAGAGGACCGTGGCGATTCCACCTCTCCACTGTAGCGTCGGAGCTTGCCTCCGACGTTCGG